>WNFQ01003686.1_pt1 | contig 23646 bp, 16 predicted proteins | sample 5400171 | NCBI WGS metagenome assembly WNFQ01 (sample SAMN13153356, study PRJNA577476) | soil metagenome | isolation source: 20 cm soil under Madrone tree | place: USA:California | collected 2016-06-14
TCTCTGGCCCTTGCGGTGCCTGAAGAGCCAAATGGGGGGCCCCACCTTCGGTATCGAGGTCAAAGGGGAAGAAATTCTCCGCTTTGATGCGCACGGGCCCCGCGGGCATTGGCACAAGGGCGGCTATGACAAACTCGGGGCGGGCGGCTCCCACCAAGACTTCCCCGAGGGCGTGAGCGATACGGCGTCCCAGTTCGCCTGGTCCTTGGCGCACCTCCGCGAGCACGCTCAACAGCTCCTGGCGGATGCCGGCTATCCGGCCGCGGCAGCGGCGCTGGACCCCGCGCTGCTGGCCTCGGCCTTAGAAGCCGTGCGGGCGCAGGTGGAGAAGGAAGGCGATCTCCGCTCCCACGCCATCGCCCAAGGATTGCTGGTGGCCTAACGTGCCCGCCCCCTCCCGTGAGGCAATCCCGGCTGGGCGCGTCATGCGCCCGCAGGGCCGCCCGTGTGGGCCCTGCAGGCCCTGCGCCGGGCTCCAGCGGCCCCAGGCGGGGCACCCCCCGGTGCCGGCAGCGGGCCGTCCCCAAGACGCGGACGAGCAGGGAGACCCCTGCCTGCGGAGTGGTGCTCCACGCACAACGCGGCATCGGCTTCACCCCTCCACGTGGACCGTGGCGGTGACCCGGGGTACCTGCCCGACCACCCGAGTAGTGTGGCCATGCCCGGTGAGGTCTTCCGCCATATTCACATCGCCGGGCCCAAGGCGGTGAATCGTGCCATCCCCCAGGCCGATTTCCGCCTCGCCGGCCAGGGTGATGATGTACTGCCGCCGGGGCGCGGTGTGCCAGTCACTAAACGAGCCGGGTGGCGTCGAACGGAACACCACGCCTTTGGCACCGTGGAGCGCGGTCAACTCCGGATGCGACGCCAGATCGAGTTCTTCCATGTGTGACTCACCATCATCGCCGGAATACAAACGGAAAATACCCATACAGGACTCTCCTCAGGCTGCGGTCGTGCGACCAAGGTTGGCCATCGCGTCTCGTCGGTAGCGGTGGCGCTGTGGAGCCATCGTACACCATGGAGAGGTCGCGTGTCACGACTCCGTCCTGCGGACGATAGGAGGCGCACTACCGCTGTTTCCTCCCCTTAGTCCCTCGCAAACCCCCGTTATCGGTACATGATACGCAAGGGGCAATTTTACCGGCATAACGTGCACGGCAACTCAGTTCACAAATCAATGTCGAGTTGGTGGTTGGCCTGGAAGTTTTTGGACAGCACCCGGGTCGTCTGGGTCCCGGGCCCAGACCTGTTAAGCTAAGAGCCCCAACGGGACCCGCTCCGGCGTGATGGCCAACTTTGTTGCACAGCGCATACGGCCCAGTGCCGGCATGACAGCCCGCGCTCTCTCCGCGCTCCGCATGCTTCCTGGCGACACTGCTGGTGGGAGAATGGACAGCAGAGCGAAAAAAGCGCCATGTGCGTCTCAGGGAGCACGGCATAGAGAGGCCAGGAGAACGCCGCTGGCGATCCCCTTGATCCTCCCTTTCCCGGTCGCTCTTCTTGGATTCCGGGGTCTGATGCTCCACCATAGTCCGAGAAGCGCACCTCCGTATTGAAGGCCATTGCAAAAGCCGGACTTCCAGGTGGAAAGGGTGACAACAAGTGGGTTGGACGACCTCGGCCCATCCACGACCCTGGAATCCAACAAGAGCCCCCCAACTTACCGGCTTTGGGCTACTTGACGATCCTCCACCACCCTGGCGTGGTGCAGCCGGTGCGCCGCCTTGGCGTGGTGCGGCTGGTGCGGCACTACGAGTGTGATGGTGTCGCCCGTCATCAGACTCCCGAGCTCTGCCCGCGGTATGGCGAGGACGAGGACCTGGCCGGCATCCGTCGCGGCCTGTATCCGGCCGGTCGCAAAGTCGATCGTTGCCACAGTGGCCTGCACGGTGCCGTCGGGGTGAAGCGTCTGGACATCGGTCAGCGCCTGCGCGGGGACGGCTGCCGTGACCACCCGATGGTCATAATCCATGAGCCGGTACGGGTGTGACGCGCCTTGCACCGCCACCAGCTGCGCGGCGGGTGACGGTGTGGATGGTGGCGCAGCCGCACACACGAGCGGGGACGCGAGGCCCAGGAGGCACAGCGTCACGCCAAAGGTGCGTCGGAGGTGGTGATACATCGCTCTTTGCTCCTCTCCTTATGGGTATGGCCAGCTGCGGTGGTGTCAGCCTGCCTCGCCTCTCCCTGGACTGCTCCTGCCCACCTGCCCATGAGATGCTGGCGCCCCTGGCCAGGTGACACGGACCAGGTGGGCCGCCTGGCCGGGGCGCCGCCACGGGCCCCCGGGCGCCGCGGCCAGACGGGGAGACGGCTGGCGGGCGCGCGCCCCGGGGTGCTCGGCGGCCGCGCGCCCCGGCGCGGCAGGCCCACGGCACCCCCTACACCACCCGCCGCCCTCCCTGGCGCCCTGTCCCTGGGTGGTGCACCGGCCCTGTCACCTGTGGCCGCCCGGAGCATCTCATCACGTGCGAGGACAAACATACGTGGATGTCCTCAGAGATGGCCCCCATGCACCGACGAGCCACCGAGCGTGTTTGACCCCACTGCTCACCAAGAAGGACGGGCTGACAGATGCGAGTGCTTCACGATGTAAGCGCCGAAACGCGTCACGTACTCCAGAGATGGTCTAAGGAGAGTCAGCATCATCGGGTGCGGCAACGTGCCCATGGTCTTTTACTGAGTTGCCAAGGCTTCAATACGACTGCCCTGAGGGCCCTCTTCTCCGTGCATCGTCTCACCATCTATCATTGGGTTGATGCCTGGGAAGCGCATCATTGTGCTGGACTGTATGACAAGAAAAGGTGTGGACGGCCTCCAAAGCTGACAGCAGAAGACCAAGATCAGGCACAACACTCTCTGACACAACATCCGAGCGAGAGCAGCAAGGGTGTCCATCGCGTTGAGCCAGCAACTTCCAAGCGCGTCAGCGCCACAACCATCAAACGCTTGGTAAAAAAAACCGCGCTGTCTGGAAACGCCTCACAAAAACTCCGGAGAAGTTGATGCGCCTCGGCGTGGTCGCGGTGGGTGTGGGCATGGCCAGCGGCGGCGCTGGGGGAGGGCGGGGCCGCTCGGAGCACGCCAGGAGCGCGTGGCAGAGGCACACCAAGGATCAGCGCGGGGACGAGGTGTGAGGGAGCTGTTGGGCTGCAGCACGGTGGCACCACGAGGGAGCGTGTCTGAGGCGGCGAGCGCTCCCTGGAGCAGGCGAGGACAACGTCATCACCGCACGTGGCGAGAGGCACACGGGCGCAGACGGTGACGGCAGTGAGAGAGCACATACTGGGAGGTGCAGATGTCTACAGTGCGGAAACACATGCTCGTCACGGGCACGACGATCGGCGTGCTCGTCAGTGCGCTCCTGGTGGTCATGGGGCGCTCCACACCCCAGGAGGTGGCCCAGGCGGTAGCCCCGCCGGAGGTCGAGGTCGTGCCGGTCGCGCAGCGCGATGTGCCGGTCTATGGCGAATGGATCGGCACCCTCGAGGGGATGGTGAATGCCACGATCAAGGCGCAGGTGACGGGCTACCTGCGCCAGCAGCGCTACACGGAAGGGGCCTTGGTCACGCAGGGCCAGGTGTTGTTTGCGATTGATCAGCGCCCGTTCCAGGCGGCGCTGGATCAGGCGAAGGGCGAGTTGGCCAAGGCGCAGGGCCAACTCGTGCAGGCCAACGCTCAGCTCGTGCAGGCCAACGCCCAACTCGCGCAGGCCGAGGCGAACCAGGGTAAGACCCAACTCGACGTCGACCGCTACATCCCCCTGGCGAAGGCCCAGGCCATCTCCGCACAGGATCTTGATAACGCCGTCCAGAACAATCTCGCGGCCAAGGCGCAAGTCGCCGCCGCCAAGGCGGGGATTGACGTGGCCCAGGCGGCGATTGTGGAGGCCAAGGCCGTGGTGGAGGCGGCCAAAGCCCAGGTTGCCACCGCCACCCTCACTCTGGGCTTCACCACCATTGTGTCGCCAATCACTGGGATCGCCGGCATCGCCACGGCGCAGGTCGGCGACCTGGTCGGCCCGAATAGTGGCACGCTGACGACGGTGTCGACCCTGGATCCCATTAAAGTCTATTACACGGCCAGCGAGCAGGAATACCTCACCTCCGTCCGGCACCATCCCACGGCCACCGCGCGCGCTGCGGTGCAGACGCAGGCGGCACTGGAACTGCTCTTGGCCGATGGCACGACCTATCCGCAGAAAGGCACGTTTTTCGTCGCGGACCGCGAGGTGAATGTGCAAACGGGGGCGATCCGGCTGGCCGGCCTGTTCCCGAACCCCGGCAATGTCCTGCGCCCTGGCCAGTATGGCCGGGTGCGGGCGGTGACCAGCCAGAGAGAGGGCGCGCTCCTCGTGCCGCAGCGCGCCGTCACCGAGCTGCAAGGCCGCTACCAGGTCGCCGTCGTGGACAGCGAGAACACGATCAACTTCCGCACCGTCAAGGTCGGCGAGCGCGTGGGCCCGCTGTGGATCATCGAGGAGGGCGTGCACCCGGGGGAACGCGTGGTCGTTGAGGGGCTGCAGAAGGTGCGGCCCGGCATGCCGGTGTACCCCAGACCGTTGGGCGCCGCGCCCAGCACGACAGGAGACAACTGATGGCCAGCTTCTTCATCACCCGACCCATTGTCGCCATGGTGATCGCGATCCTCACCGTCCTCGGTGGGCTCATCGCGCTGCGGGGTCTGCCCCTGGCGCAGTTTCCCGACATTGTGCCGCCGCAGATCATCGTCGACACGACGTATACGGGCGCGGACGCCGTCACCATTGAGCAGTCCGTCGCCGCGCCGCTGGAGCAACAAATGAACGGGGTGGACAACATGCTCTACATGCAATCCACCAACGCCAACGACGGCACCGAGGAGTTGACGGTCACGTTCGGCGTCGAGACGAACGTCAGCATCGACCAGGTGAACGTGCAGAACCGCGTGGCGCAGGCGCAGCCCAACCTGCCGGCGGATGTCAACGCGTATGGGTTCACGACGCGCAAGTCCACCGGCTTTCCCCTACTCGTCATTAACCTCTTTTCGCCGCACAACACCTATGATTCACTGTTCCTCGCGAACTACGCCAATATTAACGTCAACGACGTCCTCTACCGCGTGCCGGGTGTGGGGCAGGTGCGGCTGTTCGGGTCCAGCGATTACGCCATGCGCATCTGGGTCAAGCCGGATGTGCTGGCCAAACTCGGGCTCGCCGTGCCGGACCTCACCAAGGCGATCCAGCAGCAGAGCACGGTCAACCCTTCTGGCCAGGTGGGCGCGGCGCCGGCGCCCAAGGGCGTGGAGAAGACGTACACGGTGCTCGCGCAGGGACGGCTCCAGACGCCGGAGGAGTTCGGCCAGATCGTCGTCCGCGCCAACCTGGACGGCTCCGTCGTGCGCTTGCAGGACGTCGCCCGCATCGAACTGGGCGCCCTCAACTATCAGCAGCTGTCGCGCATGAACGGGCAGCCCGCCTCCATCATCGCCGTCTATCAGTCGCCCGGCTCCAATGCGCTGGCCGTCGCGAACGGCGTTAAACGCGCGCTCGCGGACCTCAAAAGCCGGTTCCCCGCTGACCTCGACTACGCCATCACGCTCGACACGACGCTGCCGGTGACCGAGGGCATCCGCGAGATCGTCTGGACGCTCTTCGAGGCCATGCTCCTGGTCATGCTCGTCGTCTTTCTCTTCCTGCAGAACTGGCGGGCGACGCTCATTCCGCTGATTGCCGTGCCGGTGTCGCTCATCGGCACCTTCGCGGTGTTTCCGTTGTTGGGGTTCTCGATCAACACGCTGTCGCTGTTCGCCTTCGTGCTCGCCATTGGCCTCGTGGTGGACGACGCGATTGTCGTCGTGGAAGCGGTGGAACAGCACATCGAGCGGGGCCTGGCGCCGCGTGCGGCCACGGCCCAGGCGATGCGGGAGGTCTCCGGGCCGGTGGTCGCCATCGCCCTGATCCTGTCGTCGGTCTTCCTGCCGGTGGCCTTCATGGGCGGCATTCAGGGGCGGCTCAACAATCAGTTCGCGGTGACGATTGTGGTCTCGATGCTCATTTCGGCCTTCAACGCCCTGACCCTGTCGCCCGCGCTGGCCGCGCTCCTGCTGCGGCCGCGCCAGGAAGCACGCGGCCTGCTGGGCCGCTTCTTCGGCGGCTTCAACCGGGAGTTTGAGCGGGTGATGCGCTGGTATGTCGACGGGAGCCATTTCTTGATCCGCAAGGCGGTGGTCGGCATGCTGATCCTCGGGGGCTTCTACCTCGTGGACGGCCTCATCGGCCGGACGCTGCCGACGAGTTTTCTCCCCGAAGAGGATTACGGCTACTTTTTCATGAACGTCCAGTTGCCGGCGGCCGCGTCACTCGAAAGGACGGATCAGGTGTTGAAAAAGATCGAGGGGATGCTCAGCACGACGGAGGGCGTGCAGGCCTACAGCACCATAGGCGGCTTCAGCGTGCTGACGCGCATTTCCTCCAGTTACCAGGGCTTCTTCTTCGTCGGGCTCACGCCCTGGGACGAGCGCGCCGCGCCGCAGGTGACCGCACGCGCCATTGTGGATCGTCTGAACCAGGAGCTGGCAGCCCAGGTGCCGGAGGCCGTGGCCTTGGCGTTCATGCCGCCGGCCATTCCGGGGCTCGGCAATGCGGGGGGGTTCTCGCTCTGGCTCCAGGATCGCAGCGGCGGGTCGGTGGACTTTCTCGACCAGCATTTGCAGCAGTTCCTCGCCGCGTGCCGCCAGCGTCCGGAGCTGGCGGGGGTCGCGGCCCCGTTCTCCGCCGCTGCGCCGCAAATCTACGCCGATGTGGACCGCGATAAAGTGTTGAAGCAAGGCGTCGCCGTCGCGGACGTCTACCAAACCCTGCAAACCTATCTGGGGGGGCTGTTCGTGAATCAGTTCAACCGCTTCGGCCGGCAGTGGCGCGTCTACCTCCAGGCCGAAGGGGACGAGCGCCAGAGCATCCAGGATATCAGGCATTATTACGTCCGGAATGCCCACGGCGCCATGGTGCCGCTCACGGCGCTCGTCACGACGCGCAGCCGCAGCGGGCCGGAATACACCAACCGCTTCAATCTCTACCGCGCCGCCCAGATCATTGGCTCGGCCGCGCCCGGGTACAGCTCCGGCCAGGCCATGGCCGCGCTCGAGGCGGTGGCCAAGGAGGTCCTGCCGGCCGAGATGGGCTACGAATGGGCGGACCTCTCGTACCAGGAAAAGCTGGCGTCTGGGGGCGCGGTCACGGCCTTCGCGCTATCGATGGTCTTTGTGTTCCTGATCCTCGCGGCGCTCTATGAGAGCTGGTCGCTGCCGTTCTCGGTGCTCCTGACGGTGCCCGTCGCGGTCTTTGGCGCCTTCGCCGGGGTCTGGCTGCGCCACTATAGCCTGGACGTGTATGCGCAGGTCGGTCTGATTGTGCTCATCGGGCTCGCCGGCAAGAACGCGATCCTGATCGTCGAGTTCGCGCAACTCGCCTTCGAGCGGGGGCAGAGCCTGGTGGACGCCGCGCTGGAAGGCGTGCGTCTGCGGCGGCGCGCCCTGTTTATGACCTCGTTCGCGTTCATCCTGGGCTGCGTGCCATTGTGGACCGCGGCGGGGGCGGGCGCGGCGGGGCGGCGCATCCTCGGCACCGTCGTGATCGGCGGGATGCTGATCGACACGCTCATCGCCAGCTTCCTCATCCCGGTGAGCTTCTATGTGGTCGAGAAGATCGCGCGCGCGGAGCAGAAGCGGGAACTGGCCCCACACCCGGCGCTGCCAGTGGCACGGGAAGGAGACTAGGATGCCTGATCACGGGTATAGACAGGGTGCACGTGCGCTCCAGATGCGGTGGCTGCTGGCCGCAGTCGTGGTCAGTGTGCTGAGCGGCTGCATGGTGGGTCCAGATTATCAGCGGCCGGCGCTCCCCACCCCGGCGGTCTTTCGCGGGGCGGCGGAGGTCACAACCCCGCCTGACACCACAGCGCTGGGGGACCTGCACTGGTTTGACATCTTCCAAGACGAGCAGCTCCAAGCCTTGATCCGGGCTGCCCTCGTCGCGAATTACGACCTCCGGACTGCCGTGGCCCGGGTCAACGAGGCGCGCGCCACGCTCGGCATCACCCGGTCGGCGCAGTTCCCCACCATTGCGGCCAGCGCGGATATCACGACCGTGCGCGCGTCCAAAAACGGCCTCACCCCTATCCCTCCAGGTGTCAGTCGCGATCGCACCGTCGGCAGTGTCCTGCTCAATCTGGTGTCGTTCGAAGTCGATGTGTGGGGCCGGTTGCGCCGCGCCACCGAAGCGGCGCGGGCCCAGGTGCTTGCCGCGGACGATACGCGCCAGGCGGTGCTCACGACGCTCGTGAGCGACGTCGCGACAGCCTATTTCGACTTGCTCGAACTGGACCAGGAACTGGAGATCGCCCAGCGCACGCTGGCGTCGCGCCAGCAATCGCTGCAGCTGATCGAAGTGCGCCGGCAAGGCGGCGTCGGGACGTTGTTCGATCTCCGCCAGGCCGAACAGTTGGTGTACAGCGCCACCCAGGTCATTCCTGATTCGCAGCGCCTGATCGAGCAGACGGAGAACCAGCTTCGCTTGCTCCTCGGGCAACCGCCGGGGGCGGTGCCGCGCGGCCAGCCCTTGACCGCCCAGGCCCACCCCCCCGCCGTGCCGCCCGGGCTGCCCTCGGCGCTGCTGGAACGGCGCCCGGACATCCGGGCCGCCGAGCAGACCCTGATTGCGGCCAACGCCAATATCGGAGTGGCCAAGGCCGCGTACTTTCCGACCATCAGTCTGACCGGACTCCTGGGGTATGAAAGCAATCAACTCTCGAGTCTATTTAAGGGGGCCAGCAGCACCTGGCAGTTTGTGCCCCAGGTGACCCAGCCGATCTTTACCGCCGGCCGCATCACCTCGCAGGTGCACCTCGCCGAGGCGCAACAGCAGGAGGCCCTCGTCCAATACGAAAAAACGATTCAAACGGCGTTCCGCGAAGTCTCGGATGCCCTCGTGCAGTCTCGCCGCGTCACCGAGATCCGCACACAGCAGGCCCTGCTCGTGACCACGCTACACGACCGCACGCGGCTCGCCTACATGCGCTACCAGGGCGGCGTCGATACGCTGCTCAATGCGCTGGATGCGGACCGGGACCTGTTCAACGCCGAGCTGAGCCTGGCCCAAACGCAACGCAATGCACTGCTGGCGCTGGTCCAGCTCTACAAAGCCCTGGGCGGGGGCTGGCAGCCCTGAAGGGGCGGCGGCGTGTTCTATCGGCACGTCTTGCAAGACGCCGCAGGGTCGATCGCACAGGAGACGCGGCACCCGATGACGACACCGCATTGTGCACGATGCGAAGGAGAGGAGTGATGACAACAGCAGGCACATGAACGTTTTGGGGCGTGCGCGGCTCGATCCCGGCGCCAGGACTTCATACGATCACGTTTGGCGGGAATACGTCCTGTGTGAGTGTGGAATATCGTGAGCATGTCATCATCTTTGATGCCGGCACTGGCTTGCGGCAACTCGGGCTGGCGCTCCTGGCCCGGGAGCAGCCGCCCATCACGGGCAGTCTCTTCTTAACCCATACGCATTGGGATCATATTCAGGGGCTGCCGTTTTTCACGCCGGCGTTTACCCCCGAGAATCACTTCATGATCTATGGCGAAGCCCGGCCACGGTATTCACTGGTCGAGTTGATGGCGGACCAGATCCAGCCTCCCTTTTTTCCCGTCGAGATGCAGGACTTGTTCCGGGCGCAGATCGATTTCCGCGAACTGGCGAGCGGCGACACCGTCGAGATCAACCCACAGATCCGCGTCACCGCCTTCCGTCTCACGCATCCGAATGCGGCCCTCGGCTATGTGCTCCAGCTCGCCGAGACGCGCGTCGCCTATGTCACCGACCACGACCACCCGCTTGAGCAGCTCTCGCCTGCCGTCCTGGAGGCGGTACGCAGCGTGGAGGTGCTCATCCATGATGCTCAATACAGCCGGGACGAACTTCAGCACGGGAAGCAGGGCTGGGGGCATAGTGCCTGGGAAGATGTGGTCCGCTTCGCCCAGGAGGCCCAGGTCCACCAGCTCTTTCTGTTCCACCATGACCCGGCGGCGACCGACGAGCATCTGAACGAGCGCCAGTTCCTGGCACAGCAGATCTTCCCACAGGCCTTTGTGGCCCGCGAAGGGCTGAAAGTGCCGCTGCCCAACGGCAACAGCGTCTAACCGCTGGGGCAACGTCTAGCGCTCGCTCTGGCCTCCTGGAGGCATGAAGCATGTTTGATCTCCTACAAACCGCGATAAATTGAGCGAAAATCTTTGCCGACGGCGTGCAAGTCTTGCGCTTTCTGGATGGGCGCTGGCGGATCACAGGCGCCGTCGCCAAATATCGTCTATGGCAGCAAGCTCTGAGCAACCCCACCTTCGCGGACAGACTCTTCGTGACCGCCCTGAACCTCGCAGCAGATCGCCGTGGCGGTCTGCTGGTGGGGCTCGATGACCCGAGCGCAGTCGGTCGCCTCATTTCCCACTCCGATCTGCTGAGCTCGACGCCCAGCCCGCACCCTGCCCCTGGCCATACGTCAAAGGATCAATTGCATTATTTGCTACGCGACAAGTGTGTGCTCACGCTGCCGACGACGATTCTCGAGACTATCGCGCGCATTGATGGCGCCTTCATCTTGGATACCGACGCGCACTTACTGGCGTTTGGCGCGATCTTACATTCCCCAGATCTGGCGGCTCTCCATCCTGAAAATATCGAAGGCGGGCGTGCCTCCGCGGCCATTGCGGCGTCACGGTTTGGGAGAGTGCTCAAGATGAGCGAAGACGGGCTAATCTCCTTCTATCACCACGGCCAACATATGTGGGACATGTAGGAGCCACCACGCCGTGACGCACTGTCGAATCATGCGGTCTCAAATCTGCGGCTTAAACGCTGGGTCCCACGTTCAAGGATACCACGAGGAGTCGAGCCCCAGTGCGTCACAGATCAGCACATGATGGGGCTGGATACCATATACCTGCATACCTGCGCGATCTCTTACACGCCTGTCCATACTTGGACTTGAGCGACCTGAGCACATAAGGCCAACCCCATCGCTGCCGTGGGGATCGCTGTTCAATGCCCAGAAAACGCGCGTTCTGTATCGCCCCAGGCCCTTGCGGCATCACACGCCCTTGCCTGTCTCGGCACAGCAATTATGGCTCTTTGCATTGGCTCCTACCGGGCAAGATCCGGTTATTTCCGCACTGGGGTAACGGATGTCTTGGCCATGTTTCACGCGCGCTGTTCTCTGAGTGATACGCAAGGTGAGATAAAAACCAGTGGCGCAAAGGAGGTCACGTTGCTGGAAGTTAAAGAGGAGGAGTTAGAGGCTCTCGCGTTCGGTGAGAAAGACGATCAGCGGGTAGAGGTCGTGCATATGTTTGATGGCGTCCGCTCTTTTGTTGGCGTCCGCCAGTTGGTGTGCGCCTCGCTCCCAGCACGTCCTATGGTACCATTCTCCGTCCCGAAAAACCGCGGGGACGGTTACCTTGCTTTTCAGCGAGCGCAGTGGTGCTGCGCAAGCTCGGTGTCCAGGTGCATCCCGTATCCTTTTTGCACTCGTCACAACGCGCTTAGAACGTGTGGAGTCCTTCAATACTCATGGGGGTGAGCCAGCCGACAGACCAATGGAGGAAGAGCCGATTATGCTTTTTACAGTATGCAAAGGCAGGATGGGCGATGTCACGGGACACCTGTTTCATACTATCACCTCATTATCCAATACAACATCCCAGAGAGCAGGATGATGCCGGTGACGAGTGCTGCGAAACTGATTGCATGGGCGTGTTTATGGGGACAATGCATTGGTGGACCCTTTGACACCGCGCTCTTATTGGATTCCAGGGGCTTATGCTCCACCATGGTCCGAGAAGTGCACCTCCTGATTGAAAAAGAAGGGCTGCAAGGAGGAAAGGGTGACAACAAGTGGGTTGGACGACATCGGCCCATCCACGACCCTGGAATCCAACAAGAGCCATAAGGGTTAGCGATACTGCGCCCGGTAGCGCCGTTCGACGTCACGACACAGGACTTCTGCGCCACCGGAGATCTTGAGACACGTGAGCGTCAGCTCCCGCACACGCCCGGTGGCTGATGCCTGAAAGCCCAGGGAGCCCTGGACATCAGCCGTGCCGTCCCATGCAGCTTCGAGAACGCTGCCTTCCTCGTGTTTCAGGTGCGCGCCCATAGCGACAACAACAGCCTTCAGGGTCTCGATGGCCTGTGCTCCATCAGGGCGTGTCGGCAGCGCGAGATGAAACACGATATCGGCGTCCTGCGCCCCCACGCGACTCGTGACGAGCAGTAGGAGTAGGGACAGAGTGAGTAGCACACGAGGCATAGCGCTCTCCTTGCATGCAGGTTGTGTGGCAGGCTCAACCGGGTGCAGCGCGTGCCACAGCGCCCTGAACCCTCACGGGCTCAGGGGCTGTCCGATACAGGCCTGGGTCGTATTGCAACCGTGGAGATGGTGGCTGTCATGGTTGTGATCTCTCAGGGGTCATTTTCATCTCTATCGACGTTTGCCACACCACCCACAGGTCTCATCACCCACCGCGACCACGCCGAGGCGCAGCAACCGCACCACCTCCCCGTCCAGCACACGCTCCTTACTCTCCGCGCCTGCACGCTGCAGTACGCCCGGGCGTCGTGATGCCGTCAGCGCGGCGCTTCTCCACCACTCGATGAGATGCTCCGGGCGGCCATAGGTGACAGGGCCGGCCGCCCCACCCAGGGACCGGGCACCAGGCGGGCGCGCGCCCGACCGCCGTCTCCCGGCCCGGACGCGGCGCCCGGGGGCCCGTGGCGGCGCCCCGGCCAGGCGGCCCACCTGGTCCGTGTCACCTGGCCAGGGGCGCACGCATCTCATGGGCAGGAACAGTCCAAACACGCGTGGTGAGAGAGGCACGGGCCTCCAGACCAGAGGCGTGGACGGCTGCGGGAGCCCCACACTGCCAGCCAGGGTGGGACAGACGTATGCAGCGCAGAAAGGCGTGTGGATCCAGCGGATATCACTACGACGTTGCGAGAGAACACTCTCACTCAGGAGGAAACGCACATGAAGATCGGACGACTGGGCGTATGGGCGCTCGTGGATTGTTTGACCGCAAGCGCCGAAGCCGCATTCGCGCGCGACGTGGAACAGTGGGGCTACTCGGCACTCTGGATGGGAGAAGCGCTGGGCCGCGACGTCCTCGTGAATGCCGCATGGTTGCTCGCGAACACCCGCACGTTGGTCATTGCCTCCGGGATTGCAAACATCTTTGCACGCGACGCCATGGCCATGGCTGCGGCACGCGGGCAGCTCAACGAGCAATCGGGCGGAAGATTTCTGCTCGGCATGGGCATTTCGCACGCACCGCTCGTCAGCGCGATGCGCGGTCACACCTATGAAAAACCGGTGACGACCATGCGCACCTACGTCGAAGCAATGGCGCGTGCGCCGTACATCTCGCCGCGGCCGTCCGATGCGATGCCGACGGTCATTGCCGCACTCGGCCCAAAGATGGTGGCGCTCGCGCGCGATGGCGCCGATGGCGCGCATCCCTATAACACGACCGTGGCGCAAACGGCCGAAGCACGCGCCATTCTCGGCCCACACAAACTCCTCTGTGTCGAACAGAAACTTCTGTTGGAAACGAACGCCTCACGCGCCCGCGAGATCGCGCGCGCCTATCTGCTGCCCTATCAACGCCTGCCCAACTATGTGAACAGTTGGCGGCGCGCGGGCTTCGACGACAGCGATTTCGCCGACAAGTTGTCGAATCGACTCATCGACGCACTGGTCGCGTGGGGCGATGAAGATGCGCTCGTCGCGCGCATCCGCGAGCACTGGCAGGCGGGCGCGGATCACGTCTGCATGCAAGCACTGCATGCGGATCCGAGCAAATCGACGCTCGATGGACCTAATATCGACTTGATCCAGCACCTTGCGCCGCTCGCACGTGAGAGCAACACGCCGCGGTGAGTTTCGCCTGTACCGGGGGGCAGAGCGGCGAAGAGGGGCGGGAAGACGGCCGTGCCGAGAACGCAGGTTCCGTCAACTGGGCCTGTATGCCGCCTATGCTCATTCTGGCAATAAACGAGAAAGGATATGCTCATGAACACCCCTCATGACACGATCGAGCACTTGGTCCAAGCCATCAACCGGGGCGATGCGAATGCGGCCGCGGCTCTCTATGAGAAAGAAGCGGTCATGGTCGCCCAGCCGGGCGCCTTGGCGGCCGGAGCCTCGGCACGGCGCCAGGCGCTGGCCGGATTCATCGCCCTGAAGCCGACGTTGACGATGGAGGCGCGCGAGGTGGTCCAGACGGGAGATCTTGCGCTTTATCTTTCGCGGTGGAACCTGCGCGGCACGGGGCCGGATGGGAAAGAGGTGCGCATGAACGGTTCCTCAACCGATGTCTTGCGGCGTCAATCGGACGGTCGGTGGCTCATCGTGATCGATAATCCTTGGGGCATCGCTCTTCTTACGAAATAGATCCTGTGAAGACGTCCTTCTTTGCCGTGGGGCATTCCAACCGGACGCTAGAGTTCCTGGTGGGACTCGTGCTCGGGTATGAGATCGAGCGTTTGGTCGACGTCCGCACGGTGCCGCGCTCCCGGCACAATCCCCAGTTCAACCGCGACTCCCTGCCGCAGAACCTCCGTTCAGTAGGGATCGCCTACACGCTGTACCGGGGGGCAGAGCGGCGAAGAGGGGCGGGAAGGCGGCCGTGCCGAGAACGCAGGTTCCGTCAACTGGGCCTTTATGCCGCCTGTGCTCCACAGCCCGCTCAAAGAACGGGCCGCCCGCCCACAGGACCACCGGCGTCGCCGGCGGGAGCTGCCGCACACCAAAAGCCAAGCGGTCACTCCCATTGTTCCGGTACGGGCTCGCTACGCGCCGAGGAGGCCCGTGCTCTAGAGGTGACAGGCAGACGAGTAACCATCTGCGTGACCGGTTCTCGCAATTCCAGGGACCACAAGAGGTGATGCGGGCGCATCCTCGCGGCGCTCCCGCGGGATGCGCGGTGGTGTGTCACCGACGGTCACGACGCCGTGGGCTTCCCAAGCTGGAGGTCGGCGCGCAGCGCCGGTGGCAGAGAGGTGGCAGGTCGTGCCGCTTCCTGCCACCATCTGCACCTTGCGACGCGCATCATTTCGGCCCGCTTGACCTCTTCAACACCCGCTCGAAGTGCAACGTGGGTTCTGCCTGATCAGAGAGTCAGCGCTTCGGACAGTCGCCTCATCGACGACGCTTGCAACTGCCGACGGGTCGTCATCATCATTGCTTTCGATGCTGGCCCGGTTTCTCCGCAGGCACCCAGGAGGTAAATCCGCCTACCTCGACGGCCCGCCAAGCAGTTCCGGTCATCGCCCTGTGCACAATGCGTCACAGGTTCTGCAGAGTGGGTGCGTGACGAAGTCTTCCTCAACCCCTCCATATGCAGATCTCGATCCCTGGCACAGGCATTGCCGGACTCGGGCGGGATCATCCAGAACAAGGGCGAGGTCGAGCGCTGGTACACGGTCCGGGAGACACTGCGATTCTCTGCCACCGCCCCGAGGGAACAAGCCGTAACCTTCTATCGAGGGACGCATTGCCTCGGCGCCTCGTCCGCGTCCCAGCAGGAATCCGAGACGGATCGTCCTCCTTTCTGCCTCGACCGTGCGGTACTTGAAACGCTCCAGCACACTCACGCTTCACGCTGGACTATCACATGCGTCTGTCACGCTGGCCTGGCACCACCCGCCTTTGCCTGGGGCGTAACGCGGTTCATAGGTTGAAGGGCCTTGGAGACCCTCGTCTCCCCGTCGAAAGGAGGGCAGATGAGGAAGTTTAAAGCACGTTCAGGGGGTGTGGGAGCCGCATCGCCAGGGGCGCGGGAGCGGGTGAGTAGGTCGCGGACACCGCTCAGACTGACGCGGAACCGAGTGGCCACGTGCCGCCTGGAGCCCTCACGGTTCTCGTTGGTGTGCACCACCCGGAGACGGCAATCACGTGCGGAGGGTCGCAGAGACTGCTCCGTACATGTGGGCTTCCCCTCCGCCTCTATCGTGGTGCATGCCAGCGCCAACCGTTATCCGAGCACCCCGAGGCGCGCCCCCGACCGCCGTCTCCCTGCCCGACCGTGGCGCCCGGGGGCACGTGGCGGCGCCACGGCCAGGCGGCCCACCTGGTCTGTGTCACCTTGCCAGGGGTGCCAGCATCTCATGGGCAACCACAATCTTCAGAGGAGGTCGAACCATGTCGAGATTAGAAGGCAAAGTGGCTCTGGTAACCGGGGCGTCTAAGGGCATCGGGGCGGGGATCGCCAAGGGGTTGGCCGCGGCCGGGGCGTCTGTCGCAGTGAATTACGCCTCCGACCGGGGCGGCGCAGAGGCTGTGGTCGCAACGATCACCGCCTCTGGCGGCCGGGCAATCGTAGTCCCTGGCGACGTTTCCAAGTCAGCCGACGTAGCGCGACTGTTCGTCGACACTACGGCGGTCTACGGCGCGCTAGACGTGCTCGTGAATAATGCCGCGGTCTACAAACTCGGGCCAATAGAGGCGATGACCGAGGAAGAATTCCACCGGGAGTTCAACACGAACGTACTCGGTCCCCTTCTGATGATTCGTGAGGCCGTCAAGTACTTCGGGCCGCGGGGTGGCAGCATCATCAACATTGGCTCGATGGCGTCGCAATTGACCCCGCCGAACCTGTCGATCTACGCCGCAACGAAGCGTGCCCTCGACGCAATCACAGGGGTGCTCGCAAAGGAGTTGGGGCCGAGACAGATTCGCGTGAACTCAATCAACGCCGGGGCAACGGCAACCGAGGGCGCTCGCGCGGCTGGCATTATCGGAGTCGGAAGTGAGTACGAGAAGCAAATGATTGCCATGACGCCACTCGGCCGCGTCGGGCAGCCCTCGGACATCGCGCCGATCGCAGTGTTCCTGGCCTCCGACGAGTCCAGTTGGCTGACGGGGGAACGCATTTCGGCCTCCGGCGGCTGGCGCTAGGCCGCTATTCCCAAAAGAGAAACTGAATTGAGAAGCCTAAATCGCGCTACAAAGGAGATTCACATGAACAGTACAAGCAACCTGCTCGTGTTGGGTGTAACAGGACAAGTAGGCAAACTTGTCGCAAAGAATTTAAAAAGGCGTGAAGCAAACTTGTCGGTAGGGTCGCGAAGGAAAGCGAATCTGGAAGAGCTCGCCGATCAATTTGGGGCATCGCGCTTTATCGATCTCGATGATCCACGAACGTTCGATGAGGCATTGAAAAACGTCACGGGGATCTTTCTTATAACTGGATATACAGTTGACATGCTTGTGCAAAGCAAAACACTGATCGATGCGGCAAAGCGAAACGGTGTAAATCATATTGTGCACCTGGGCGCATTTACGCGAGAACATGACTGCTACACGACGGTTTTCGCCTGGCATCAGATGATCGAAGCATATCTTCGCGACAGCGGCGTTGCATGGACGAATGTACATCCCAATATGTTTATGCAGAATTTGCTATCGGCATGGACGGTCAAAGGTGGTCTGTACAGTGTATACACTTCCAAACCTCTTGGGTTTAGTGCTTTGGAAGATGTCGCAGAAGCTGCAGCCGTCATTCTCATGGAAGGGCCGGAAAAACACCGTGGAAAGGACTATTGGTTTTCAGCGGACGTACTTGATCCGCAGCAAGTGGCTGAAACTCTCACTGCGGCTACCGGTCATAAGTTCACAGCAGCAGTTCGTGACCCCGAACGTTTCCTAAAAGAAATGGCGCTGCCGCCTGGTTCAACGTTCGAACCAGCGTATGCAAAGGGAGGAAACGAATTGTTCCGACAGGTCGAGGACGGAAGAATGGCGTACATTGGAAGCGTAGCAGACGATACAAAGACACTTCTAGGTCGCGAGCCATTGTTGCTGCGGGATTGGGCAAAGTTGCACGCCAATGAGTTGTTGGAGATTGCGGGTAGCTAAAACTATGGCAGCCCGGGCGTTTACGAGGCTTACAGCCAGGGATCCTTGAGCGCGAATTTGAACGCTCACTAGCCAACTCACGAATCAGGGAACCCGGTATCACTAAGGAAAAGGAGAATCTATGAACATTGGCGTGATTGGAACTGGAAATAGTGGTGAAGTGATTATCAGGAAATTAAGAGATGTAGGTTATCCAGTGAAAATGGCACATGCACGGGGCCCAGAGTCACTAAAAGACCTCGCAGCGCAAACGGGAGCAATACCGGTTTCAGTTGAACAAGTCGTTCAAGATGTCGATATGCTCTTCATTGTTGTCCCTCAAAAGTCGATTCCAGAACTACCGAAAGGATTTTTAAATAAAGCAAAAAAAGAAACCATTGTTATTAGACATTATCGGAAATAGGGCTTTTGTAGCCTTAACACTCGTACTTTCAATGGCTAAAAATTGTTTCCGATAATGTCTATTGATGTTGGCAATTATTATCCCTTTCGCGACGGCCGTATCGATGAAATAGAAAATGGCCTCACGGAAAGTGTGTGGGTTGAGAGGCAGATTGGGCGGCCCGTGGTCAAAGTCCTCAACACGATTCCCTCAAAGGCTTTGATGGCGGCGGGACGTCTCGCTGGAAGTAGAGATCGTGTCGCTCTTCCGATTTCTGGAGACAATCCCAAGGCAAAAGAAATCGTTGCTCAACTCATTGATCGAATTGGGTTCGATTCTGTTGACGCCGGAACAATCGCTGAGTCGTGGCGGCAACAACCTGGATCTCCGGTTTACTGCACCAATCCGACGAAGGAGGAACTTCAGTTGTGGTTAAAAAACGTCGACCGTTCTTCACTTGCCACCGACCGAGAGAAGGGGTCGAAAAAATATTATGCTCTCTTGGATGCGGACTACCAAGCGCAAATTAAAGCCTTTCGCTCGGTGTTTATAAAAAGATAAAACAATAAGTATAGATAGAAAGGCTAACCAACTGGACGAGAGTCCTCTCGACTGTCTCGCTGGACCAAGCGCAAAAGGCGGATAGGAAGTTTGAAGTACTTTTCACGCCGCGCCGCCCCCGGCGCTGGCGGGCAGCCCGGCAGAGCGCGGTGGAGCGCGACGTTGGCTGGGGCTGGACCGGCGCCGCAGCAGGCGGGAGGGGAAGGGCCGCCCTTAATGAGGCGGCCCTCCGCCGACGCAGTCGCGGGGGCGCGTCGCTGGGGGGCCCTGAGGGGACGGCCGCGGGACGGGCGGCTGGAAAGGGCGGGGGGGGCGAAGCCAGCAACGCTATGCTGAGCCGCCGTACTCTCGTACTCAATACAACCTTTCTAAGCTTGACCATGGTTTGATGCACGGAGGGACATCTATGCGCGGAAGGATATGGATAGGTCTCGGGATGGCATGCTTCGTCACGTGCCTCCTCGGGTCATGGTGCCTGCCCGCACCAGCAGAGGCGGCGAAGAAACGCATCTTACACTTCGCCTCCAAGGAACCGGAGACGCTTGATCCACATACGAGTGTGCTTGGCCAAGTGCAAGCGATCGTGCGCTTTGTGTATCGGGGTTTGACACGCTTTGCCATCCAGGATGGGAAAGTGACGACCACAGACGTGGAGCCTGATCTGGCGGAAAGCTGGACGACGTCCGACGATGGCACGGTGTGGACCTTCAAGTTGCGCAAAGGCGTGCAGTTCCACAAGGGCTTTGGGGAGATGACGGCAGAGGATGTGCAGTTCAGCTTCGAGCGCCAGATCCGGCGCTCGAAAGGCATGCTCTTCGCGCAGAATCTGGAGGTGATCAAGGAGATCACGGTGGTTGACCCCTACACGGTGCAGTTCACGCTGAAGGCGTATGATCCGATATTTTTACTGCGCATGGTGGGCTATCAGCACGGGTACATTGTGAGCAAAAAAGCCGCTGAGCGGTTTGGTGACCAGTTCGGCTGGAATCCTGTGGGGACTGGCCCGTTCTCTTTTGATAAGCACCTGCCCCGAGAAAAGGTCATCCTCAAGGCCCACGAGCACTACTACTTTGGCCGTCCGCAGATCGATGAGGTGCACTGGTTTGACGTACCAGAGGACGCGACCAAGCTGCTTGGCCTGGAGAAGGGCACGTTCGATATCTTACAGCCCGAAGTGGTCACGGCCGACGTCGAAGCCCAGGTCAAAAAAATCGGCGCGGTGCTCGACAAACGTGGCCCTGGCGGCCAAGGACGCATCTACATTAATATGACCAAGCCACCCTTTGATGATATCCGGGTGCGCCAGGCCTATATGTATGCACTTGATCGGCAGGCCATCAAAGACACGCTGTATCCTGGTGCCCTGGGGAATCTGGCGATCAGCCCCCTGCCGCCTGGCTACTTCGGGCATATCCCAGTGGAGCTGCCGGAGTACAATCCTGACCAAGCCAAAAAACTGCTCGCTGAAGCCGGGCATCCCCATGGTTTCACCATCAAGAACTACTTCATCAATAAGTCCTTTTTCTACCCCAAGATGCTGACGCTGGTCCAGGAGCAGCTCAAGAAGGTGGGCATCAACGTTGAAGCCCAACTCGTCGAGGACGCCACCTATCACGACAATATCCGCAAGAACCTCAATCCCTTCGTGCTCTATGGTGGCACACGGATTCCCGACGGTGACGTGTGGTTTGGGCTGTTCTTCTATTCCAAAGAAATTCCGGATCCGGCGACGGGCAACAAGGGGAGTAATTTCTCGCATTATGCCGGGATTGATGACCTCATCGAGCAAGGCCGCCGGGAGCGCGACCAGGAGAAGCGGGCCACGCTGTATCACGAAGCCCAGCAGCGTATTGTGCGCGATGCGGTGGTGATACCCGTGGTGGATGTGCCATTCTTGCAGCCCCGCAATCCCAAGCGCGTGCAGGCGCCGTTCGATCCCGAGTATGGGGAGTTTGCCGTGCATTACACCTACAACTATCCAGAAATGTTGAAAATTCTGGATTAAGACCGGTTCGTCAGAGCAGGGAGACGCGGTGGTGTTTCAGTATGTCATGCGGCGCTTGTTGCTGGCGGTGCCCATGCTCCTCGGGGCGATGAGCATCGTCTTTTTTGCCATGCGTGTTCTGCCAGGTGATCCGTGCATGGCCCTGATGGGGGACCAGGCGACCCGCGATGCGCTCCAGGACTGTGTCCGCGACCTCGGGCTGGAGCGCCCCGTGGTGGTGCAGTATGGTGAACTCTTGTGGAAGTCGGTGCGTCTTGACTTTGGGCAGTCGTTCCGCCAGCACTATCGGGTCACCGACTACATCCTGCGTATGTTCCCCTACACCTTCACTCTCGTCTTGGCCAGCATGGTGATTGCCTTAGCGATAGGCCTGCCGACTGGCATCCTGTCCGCGCTGCAGCGGCGCAACCCGCTCATTGATTACAGCGTCCGCCTCATCGCCCTGCTCGGGCTGTCGATGCCGGTGTTCTGGTTCGGTATTTTGCTGCTCATCCTGTTTTCTCTGCACTGGGACCTCTTTCCGTTGATCGGGGGTGGAGACATGACGACGGTCCTCGACATGCTCACCTCTGGGGAATGTGTGACGTATCCCGAAGACTTCCTGGCTGCAGTGGTGGACGTGCTGCACCATCTGGTCTTACCGGCGTTTACCCTCGGCATTACCCTGGCGGCGACGGTGAGTCGTTTATCACGCTCGGCCATGCTCGAGGTGATTAGCCAGGATTACATCCGCACCGCCCGCGCCAAGGGGTTGTCCGAACGCCTGGTGATCTACAAACATGCGCTGCGCAACATGACCATTCCGCTGTTGACGATTATCGGGGTCTTTATGGCGGTGGCCATGACCGGCACGGTGTTGACCGAAACGGTGTTCACCCGCCCGGGGTTGGGGAAAATGCTGGTGGATGCCATTGGGGCGCGCGATTATCCCCTGGCGCAGGGGGCGATCACGGTCTTCACCATGATGATCATGGGTGTCAATTTGCTCGTCGATATCCTCTACGCGGCGTCTACAGTTAGAGAAGCTGCACGATGGCACCAAAGGGCAAACACGCGTCGTCAGTGCTGACGACGCCCGAGCGCTTTCCCACCGCTGACGCCTGGCGCCAGGGGCGCCGCTGGCGTCGCTGGCGGAAACTGTTCCCGATGCTCTGCGGCATCGTGCTTGTGATCATCATGATCCTCGTCGCCGCCCTGGCCCCGTGGTGTGCGCCTTTCAGCCCCTCCGAGCAATTCTCCGCGTATGTCCTCAAAGGGCCTGGGGCTGGCGGGAAACATCTCCTCGGCACGGATGAGTTCGGCCGCGATCTGCTGAGTCGGATTATCTGGGGTGCCCGGGTCTCCTTGCACGTAGGTCTGGCAGCCGTGGTGGTGGGCTTTGCGCTGGGTGTCCCCTTAGGGATCACAGCGGGATTTCTGGGCGGCAGGGTTGCAATGCTGATCATGCGCCTCACCGATATGCTCATGGCCTTCCCCACATTGCTCCTGGCCCTGATTATTGTGGCAGCCCTGGGGGGCTCGTTGGTGAACGAGATCGTGGCGATTGGCATGGCGCTCACGCCCAACTTTACGCGCCTGGCGCGCGGCCTGGCGCTGACGATCCGCGCAAACGACTACATCATGGCCGCACGCGCGCTGGGCTGTACCCCGGTGCGCATTATGCTGCGCCATATCCTGCCCAACGCCATTTCTACCCTCGTGGTGATTGCCACCCTCGATATCGCGTCGGCCATCCGCACGGAGGCCGGCTTGAGCTTTTTAGGCCTAGGAGTTCCCCCGCCCACCCCGAGCTGGGGCAATATCCTCAGCGAGGGCCGTCAGTACATCAAGTGCTGCACGTGGCTCACGACCTATCCCGGCCTGGCGATTATGCTGGCGGTGCTGGCGTTCAACCTGATGGGAGATGCGCTGCGTGATCTGCTCGATCCGCGCCTCCGGGGGGAGTGAGGGCGCAGACCGCCCCCTCCTTAGCGCAGGCGAGTTCATCTAGCCAGGCCCTGGCCTCCTGGAGGTCCGCCGTCGCCAACCTTTCTGTGAACCAGCCATCGACGAGCGCGAGAAGCTATCGGGCTTCGGTGCGCTTGCCCTGTTGGTACCAGAGCTGACTCAAGCGCAGCGCCGCACGCAGTTCTGGCATCTTCGCACATTGGCGGCCGGCCGGGAGCAGGGCTTGCTGAAAACAGCTCTGGGCCTGGTGGAGTCCGGCTCAGGGAGCAGCAGCAACAGCTCACCCTCGAGAGAGAGCGAGAAAGTTTTTCTGAATGTCTCGACCTTCCACCAACCTGGAGCCACCTCCATTCTTGATCGAGCTCATGGTGACGGGTGCCTGCTTCTTCCTCTCCTACAGGAAAGGGAGAAGAGACGGTGGGAAAATCAACTCTTAGACGCGCACTCGCCCCATAGACTCCGGCGCCGCCTGGCACATCGCAGTTTACCAGGTGCGCCAGGTCAATGTCGCCTCCTAGTGGAATGGCAATGTTGCCGGCTAAGCGGATGGCGAAGTTGGGATTGAGCGTCCACAGGATGGAGCCCCCACTCTCCTGGTACTCACCCTTGCGAATCTTCGAGCGCTCATATTGGATTCCAGGGTCTTAGGTGACCAGTAACGCAATGAGTGCAGGAAGCAACGCTTTGCCTCGCTTGCGGACGTTGTGCACGAGCTCGAAGAACCCCAGGTAGACCGGGAGTTGCTCTTGTGAAATGCCCCGATGAGGGCGTAGCAAACTGCGTAGCAGCGACCAAAACCCTTCCAT
>WNFQ01002893.1_pt1 | contig 23622 bp, 19 predicted proteins | sample 5400171 | NCBI WGS metagenome assembly WNFQ01 (sample SAMN13153356, study PRJNA577476) | soil metagenome | isolation source: 20 cm soil under Madrone tree | place: USA:California | collected 2016-06-14
GTTATCAGGAGCTGGCCGAGTCGGTTGGACTTTCGAAGAGTTCGGCGCAAACTGCGGTGAGCTGGCTGGTTCGAAGGAAACTGCTCGCCGCTAGCAAGGAAAACGCTACAGCTATCCCGAGTTACACCGTGCGGAGCCCATGGAAGGACGCTGCACGCCGGGTCAGTCTCCGCCGCGGTCAGTAAATTGTTCTTCCTGGATGACGGGCAAACCGGAATGCCTCTGGGTTGGCAGATTGCTCCCGAACGCGCTTGTATTGACTGGTCTGGCCAACCTCCGGGTGGTCGGCTACGAACCGTAGGTTCCTTAAGTTCTCGCGAGCCTGCTGAATAATTTTTTCTGTTCTTGTCCCTTACTGGATGTTTAGCTTTTTCTCGCTTAGCTCCACGCTCAGCAAAATAGCAGTCTGCCAAACCGATACAAAAACACCGAAGTTGTACGTGTTGTCCCCAAAATGAAGTGGAACTCGGAGTCGAGAACGCTGTGTAACGCATTGAATTGAAAAAACAAACACTGGTTGAGGCAAATAGATTTCAACCAGTGACATCTTGGCCTTGTACTAGGCGCTCAATGGACTTTCGCATTTTATAAGTTGCTGATTCTAAAGAAGTGGTCGGGGCGAATGGATTTGAACCATCGACCTCCTGGTCCCGAACCAGGCGCGCTAGCCAGGCTGCGCTACGCCCCGACTGATACGCCCAGGCGCATACGTCCTGCCTAAGCGAGATTCCCAGATTAACATAGCTCCGCGGTTACGGCTACACCAGTACGCTTTCCGCGCTTTCCGCCCCGAGTTCTTAGGGTGACGAGCAAATTCCGGCGTCTTCAGCCTCCAAACTGGCTTTCTTACGGGACACCGACGGGTTCTATCTATCCTAGATGCAGGAGCTTCGCCTCAGTAATCGCGGGGATCGCGCGAATGGGCTCGAGAACCGCCGTGGAGACTTTGCCGTCGACACGGACAAGGGAAACCGCATCGGCCCCGCGCTGAGCCTCACGCCGCCCCAGCGCGAACGTGGCGATATTGACTCCCAGTTTGCCCAACGTCGTCCCGATCTGCCCGATAACTCCGGGCTCATCTCGATTTCTCAAATATAAAATGGTGCCTTCGAGCTGCGCTTCCAGCGGAATTCCTTCAATTTGCAGCACGCGTGGCGAACCGTCATGCAGCACCGTGCCTTCCGCCGTAAAACTGTGTGCGGATCCCGTCTTTTCGGGGAGTGCGGAGACCTCCAGCGTGTTTGGGAAGCCATGTTCGCGCCTCCGCGTCTCTTCCACAACGGTCAAGCCTCTCGCCGCGGCCACCGCTGGCGCATTCACTACGTTCACTTTTTCGTCTAGCACGGCGTTAAGCACGCCGGCCAGCACCGCGCTGCGAAGCAAATGCGTTCCCACCTCCGCCACTTCTCCCGCATAGCGGATGCGAATCCTGGCCGGCCGCGACTCCGCTGCTTGCGAAACTAGCGAGCCGAGCCTCTCCGCAAGCTCCAGGTAAGGCCGCACACGCCGGTATTGGTCTGGCGAAAGCGCCGGCAGGTTCACAGCGTTGCGAATCACTCCTTCCGCAAGATAGTCCCGGATCTGCAACGCCACCTGCGTACCCAATTCTTCCTGCGCCTCGGCCGTGGAGCCCGCCACGTGCGGCGTGGTGATTACGTTCGGAAGCCCGATCAGCGGGCAATTCTTCGGCGGCTCTTCCGCAAAAACGTCGAGAGCCGCTCCCGCGACGTGGCCGCTCTTGATCGCCGCCGCCAGGTCCGCTTCGTTGATCAGCTCTCCGCGGGCGGCATTGATGATGCGCACGCCCTTTTTCATTTTCGCAATCGAACCCGCGTTGATCATCTCCCGCGTTTGTGGGCTTACAGCTGTGTGCAGAGAGATAAAATCGCTTTCGGCAAGAAGTTGCTCAAGCGGCACGAGTTCCACGGAGAGTTCCCGCGCTGCCGCTTCGCTGATGAACGGATCATAAGCAACAACTCGCATATCGAACGCTTCCGCCCGCGACGCCACTTCGCTGCCGATGCGCCCGAGACCCACCAGACCCAAAGTCTTTCCACGCACTTCGGCGCCCGACGAGGATTTTTCCCATCGGCCTTCGCGCATCGCCGCATCAAATTTTGGAAGTTGGCGAACCAGTGCCAAGAGCAGCGCAAATGTATGCTCGGCAACGCTGACTGAACTTCCCCCCGGTGTGCTCATGACCAGAACGCCGCGCTTCGTTGCTTCGTCCAAATCGATGTTGTCCACACCCACGCCCGCGCGTCCCACCGCTCGCAATTTTTTCGCCTGCTCCAGCAATTCTGCGGTGACTTTCGTAGCGCTGCGCACAATCAGAGCATCCGCATCGCCGATCTCCCCGTTCAGTGAATCTTTGGTCGTCAGTACGACGTTCCATCCGGGCTGCTCCTTCAGCAGTTGCACCCCTCGCTCGCTGATCTTATCCGCTACGATAACTTTCATGAGCCAGGTCGTCTCCTGCGGGTTCTTCCCGCGCAGAACAAGTAATCCAAAGTAGCGAGCCCATCCCGCGCTGTCAAATAAGTGCGGCCCGTTCCATGCCAGCCCGCGAACCATTCCTTCGCGGCGGATTTGCTCGTCTGTTATATTCAAGGATGTGAGGAACGTGAGATGAGTCTTGCCGAACAAATCCAGAAAGACCTAGTCGACGCCATGCGCGCCAAGGATGAACTGCGGCTCAGCGTCCTGCGCGGAATCAAAGCGGCCATCAAGCACAAAGAGGTAGAAAAGATACGCGCACTCGACGACGCCGAATCCATTCAGATTCTGCAAACCCTGGTAAAACAGCGCAAGGAATCCATCGAACAGTTCACCAAGGGCAACCGCCCGGAACTCGCCGGCAAAGAAACCAAGGAGCTCGCCATCATCGAATCCTATCTGCCTGCCGGCGCCAGTGAAGCCGAAATGGACGCCGCGATTGCCAAAGCCATCTCCGAATCCGGCGCCACTTCTATTAAGCAGATGGGTGCCGTCGTAAAATCGGCTAAGGCGGCCCTCGAAGGAAAAACGGTTGATGGCAAGGCGCTCAGCGATCGCGTGCGCGATCGTCTCTCGAAGCTAGGCTGAGAATTCGCCCCATTTCATTCGGCATGCCGCTACCGGAAACCATCGCCATGCGCTTCACGGAAGAGGATGCGGGATATGTGACTGTGCGCCCGGTGGTGAAGCAAACGTTTCGCCTTCCCGAACTTGCGGACATGGTCGTAAGCGTGACGGGCAAGAACGTTTCGCGTGTGCAGCAAATTTTCCGTTCCGGCACCGTTGTCTATAACGGCTATCGCTACTGGTGGGAAGGTTTCGCCTCCAACGAGAACGAAGTCACGGGACTCCTTGCCACTTTCCCCGATGACGATCCCACTCGTCTTTTCAATGCTGCCCAAGTTATTGCGGTCGCTCTCGAAATCGGCGGCGGCGCGCAGCGTTCTCTGGTTAACCTCACGCGCCACGAAGCTTCGGCCAAAAAGTTATTCCACGGACGGAACCCCTGGGAAATTTTGTTTGCTGCTACAGCTAAAGATGCGTCTCCGCGCTACGAGAGGTATTCCCATGCCGACCGCGCCGATGTTTATCGCGTCCATCTCTCTCCGGAGGAGGCTGCCTCGCTCATGAAACAATTGCGGGACGCCTCTCCGCGCGCTCTGAGAAAAAAATTGGCTCTGTTGCAGCCTCCCGCCGCCATTCTTTTCTTCAGCCCTCGCGTAGATTCTGCTGGAGCGGACGCTCCAACGTAGGATAGGAACTGGTTATGACTCTTAAATCAGATCCCGCCACTCGCAACAGCTATGCGCTCGCTCTTCTGCGCATTGGCGTAGGCATTTTTTTCTTAATCTTCGGACAATACAAAGTTTTCGGCACTGCATTTACTCTTCACGGCGGCTTTCAATTCTGGATCAACAAGTTCCTCGAAGCAGGGACCTACCCTTTCATGGCGCCCATTCTCCGCGGATTCGTCCTTCCGCACGCTACGGCCATCGCCTTCCTGGTAGCCTATGGCGAATTGGCAATCGGGCTCTCGCTCGTTCTGGGCGTTTTCGTGCGTTCCGCAAGTTTCTGTGGCCTGATTTTCATGCTAACAATGCTTTTCTCTTCGGACTATCCCGGCGCTGGAGCGGCCTTCTGGCAATACTTCGGCGCAAGCCTGAGCCACTCCGTGTTTGCCATCTGCTTCGCTGCGTTTCTGGTGGGACGAGCGGATTCCGTCTGCTCGGTCAAAACCTTGCGGAAAAACAACGCGCGCAATAGTCGGGATGGAAATCAGTGAGCTGCCGGCTTCAGCACTGCGGTATTCCGTTCGTCGCCGGCGATGATGCGATAGAGTTTCTTCAAGTCCTCGACCTTGCTGAGCGGCACGCTTAGCTCCTTCACCTCAAACGTCCTCGTATACTTCAGCGTGTTTCCATTTACCTCCGTCTTGCTGTGGTAGCTCGCGAAGCTGTAGTCCGCGTTCACCGGCGGAGGCAAGTCGTCCACCTCGTAACCTGCCGGCAAGATGATCTCAAAGGTGTCCGTATCTCGCGACGGTCCCTCGAATTCCACGGGATACTTTCGTGGCTCTTTTGTCTCCAGCAAGTCACTCGATTTGTTGCCAATAAATCGCGGTCGAACCAACAGCAGATTCCCCGCCGCCTTCGCGTAGTTCTGAGCTACAACCGAGTAGTAATACATAAACGGCTGGTCCGTAAGCTGCAGATTGCCAACGCTCGCCTTCGTAATCTGGAAGGTTGCGAGTGAGTGCGAAAGCAGAGTCTCAATCGGCTTGATCTTGTCCGCATCCTTTGTCACCGTTCGCAATGCCCAACGCTGTGACCAGGCGCGATCGCCAACTCGTGTTTCCTGCACCTCGCCACTTACCGTTCCTGTTGCGCTCAGGTTGAGTTTGGCGGTTCGCTGAATACCGTTCATCGCTGGCGGCAATTCGGGAAGCTCGACCAATTCGCCCCCATCCGGCGTTACCAGCAGACCGTAATTCGCTTGCAGTGCGCCATTGAGCTGGCCGAATGGCGTCAATTCATCTGTCGGGTCAAAAAACAAGATCTTGCCGAGCTTCGGGTGGACCATTGTGGCAATCAGGGCCCCATCCGTGACACCGTCAGGCAATTTGATGGCAATGATGGCATGATCGAATCCGCCCATGTGAGCTGGGGTCTCCGGCGTAACCGAACCGCGCTCGGAATTTATGACCACATAGTATGAATCGACACCGATCTCGTGCAGCATCGCCCCCATTAGCGTTGCTTTGTCCTTGCAATCTCCATAGTGATGCGTAAACACTTCCGCCGCGGCGTGCGGTTGCCACCCGCCGATCCCCAGCTCAATCGCCACGTACCGAATGTCACGCTGCGCAAACTCCCCGAGGGCCTTGATCTTTGCAATCGGAGTGCTCGCGGATGAAGTCAGCAACGTCACTTTCTGTTTCAGTTCCGGAGAAGCATCCCGCCGCCCGCTGGTCAGTCCCTGATACCAAATCCCCATTTGTTTCCAGCTCTGAAATCCCTGGTTCTGCGCCGAACCACCTGGCGGGAAAAACGAGACGATCATCTGGCCGGCCACGCCCTGCCAGGGCGGCATATTGTCTTCGTGTTTGATCCCTTTGACTTCGCTCACAACCCACTGCGATTGGTTTCCGGACTGCGTGGGCTTGGCCTCCGGATAATTCAGCCAGGTGGCTTTGTATTCCCAACCTGATGGAAGCTGCAGCGTGTAGCGTGCCTCCCGCGTGGGGTTTGATTCCTGAAAGTGCCAGACGTCCTGAAGGACAAGTGGCTGCAATTCCTGCTCGTATTCGTACCCCACGATGTTCCCCGGGTCGGCGGCGGGAATGCGCAGAAGCTTGTCTTTGACATCCGAGACGAGTTCGCTTCCATCAATTTTCGGCAGAGATATTTCGATCGCTTCCTTATCCTTCACTTCGTAATCTTTGCCCTGTGCGGGGATGCACCACCCGCGCATGCCGGTGATTTTCGAATGCGAGTTGAATGAAACTGCCAGCGTGCCAAAGTCGCGTCCTCCGGGCCGCAGGATCTTGTACGCTTCGCGAACTGTTATTTTGATCTTTTCCGCGGATTGAACGGTTACGCTCCGATCGGAATAGAGCAGCACCACGTTTGTCTTCTCGTCGTGCGCCGGAAGAGGCACGTTTGCGAGCGCGTGCATCCAAGCAGGCGCGTCTCCAGCCAAAGCCCGCGGCGCTCCCGCAACAGTGCCCATCATCAACAATGCAAAACAAAAAACAATTCGCCGAATCTCAATTGCTCGCCGCTGCCGCGCTGGGCTGCAACACGATTTGTTGTTCATCTCCGGTCCTCACAACCTGGAAGAAACTCCTGAGCGTCGGATAGACCTTCAATTCGATCATAAGGAGATCCATCTTGAGTTCCCGCTTGAGGTGTAGCGTACCTTTGTTGTTCTCTACTTTCAGGCTGTACAGCGCAGCCTTGGCGTCCACGTCCTGCACCGTCGGCAAACTGCTCACCTGCCAGCCCAGCGGCACGTCGATCGTGACGTCATCCATCTTTGAGGATGGGTAAGAAAAATAGACCGGGTGTACACGCGTGGCGTGCTCAAACGCGTGCTTTTCGGGCGCGCTGAACAGCCCCACGGGCAGGAGCGCCCGCCGCCCTGCTCCCGATGCCCACCCTGGCACCTTGATCTCGAACTCGGCGACCAGCGCGGGCGTCGAACCTCCCCAATCTGGCTGTTTTGCCAAGTCCACGTCGATCCCCACGGGGATATACTCCTTCACCTGGTCCTCGAGAAATTTCTTTCGATTAGTCGCATCCTCGTTCCGCTCTTCGATTCTGCGCCACAGCGCTTCGAGCCCGGAAAACGTAACCGTCAGCTTTCCGTCCAGTGATCCATCCTGCATTAGCTTCAAATCGGCTTTCCGCTCGATCCGGGAATCGGAACTCGGCGGCATTGTGGTCGTCACCCAGCTTCCGCCGTCCTTATCGAGTCGCAGTCCGTTTACGCCGGTTTCGGGCCACGACAGCAATCCGAATGGAGCAAACGCCGTCGCCGGATCGCAGTACACCTCTTTCCCGTTCAGCTTCACCAGCACGACGTCGCCGTTCAACTGGCTCGGATTCATCATTTGCGGCCTGAAAAAATACTCGCTCCGCGAAGATATATACACGGAGTAGGCCTCGAAACCCGCTGCCCTCGCCAACGCCAGGAACAGCCAGTTGATCTGGCGGCCATCGCCATAGCCGCGTTTCCAGAGATCCTCTACGTTATTGATTTCCTTTTGCTTCTCGCGCTTCTGTTCCTGTTCTGTTTTTTCCGTTTCCCAGGAAGTATTCCTGAACGTTTGCACTTTCGCGTAAATCTTCTGCAATTTCACTTCTGGCGGATCACTGGGCGCCACGATTTCCGCCACTGCTTGTTCCATCGCCTTGCGTTTCCCGGTGAAACTCTCCACCCGGTCGTTTAACTTCTTGCCTTCTTTTTTCCAGAACTTGTCCGGCTCTTTTTCAGAGTCGTTCTCGCTGTACGCGAAATCAACGCGAAATTTCAGCTCGTTCTGCGGCGGCATGTAGTCTTCGACCTGAAATGCGGGAATATTCTGCGCTTCCAGGCGAACGAACCCTCCTTCATTCTTCGGCGGGACGGTTCCCGTGGGAAGCCCGGCGGGCCAACTCCAGCGAAGTGCAAAATCTCCGTTCGGTTTCAGACTGAATTTTCCGCGCTTGGTGAAGAGTTCCTCGCTCAGGATCCAATGCGAGTTGTAGACATATCCCTCCCGCAGATCATACGTGTAGTGGTACTCAATGATGCTGCCTGCCTGCACATCGGGCAGAGTGAACGTCTTCGCTAGGAACTTTACGCCCTTCGCCTTCACGATAGTCTTGTCGAAGGCTTTCCCTTCGAAGTTCACGATCGAGCCATCCGGACGGATTGTCCGCGCCTTGATGCTGTGTACGTCTCCCTCTTCCTTGAAAAAGGGAATCTCCACATCGGCGTACTTGCGTCCCTCTTCCGTCAAAATCTTGATCCTCGAGTAATTGTATTCGTGCGGTGTACGGCCGCTGTCGTCCCGGTCCACCTGCCGATACAAATAAACGGCCGGCGCGCCCGGCGCTTCCGCCACGGTGGTCATCTTTAGCTCTTCCGGGGAGATGGGCTGCCATTCCTCGCCAGCGCTTACGGACAGCGTGCGTTGCGAGACGCCAAAAACGAACAGCAGCAAAATGAGCATGGACACTCGGCGATAGCTCACGGTGGACCTTCCAATTGGAGTTGAAAGCAATGCGGGATTCTGCAGGCTACGGACAAGGAACCGCAACACTGTGCCACGGTGGATTGACCGCACCGCGGTCACCAGCGGCCTTAACGGCTTCGCGCTTGTCCGCGACGTGGAGAGGTCACATCCCATGGGCAATGTTGCCGACCTGAGCAACGTATACCGCGGGACACTACAAGGATGCTATCCCCCTGTCAATAGAGCGTAGACCTGAGTACCGACCCGTCCGGCAGTGAGGATTCCCTTCCCCACCTCGCCCACCTGCGGCATAATCCCCCCCGCACAGGAGCAGCGGCATTCGATTCCGGTAAATGGGAGGCATCGGTGAGCGAACAACCTGCAGTTCGCGAGCGGGCGTGGAGTTCCACGGCGCCGCCGGGTGAATTCCACCCCTATGTGTCCGCCGACGAAAGCCTCAAGGAATTCACCATTCGCGCGGTCATCCTGGGCGCGCTCTTCGGACTGCTTTTCGGCGCCGTAACGGTATACGTCGGCCTGCGCGCTGGGCTCACCGTTTCCGCTTCAATCCCCATTTCCGTGCTATCCATCAGCATTCTTCGCGCCTTCGGCCGCTCCACCATCCTCGAGAATAACATCGTCCAGACCACCGGCTCTGCCGGCGAATCTCTCGCCGCAGGCGTCATGTTCACCATCCCCGCCTTGATCTTTCTCGGCTTCGGTTCGGAATTCACCTTTTGGCGGATTTTCCCGCTCGCCCTTCTTGGGGGATGGCTCGGCGTGCTCTTCATGGTGCCGCTGAGGCGCCAACTCATCGTGAAGGAGCATGGCAACCTCTCCTTTCCAGAAGGCACCGCCTGCGCGGACGTACTCGTCGCCGGCGAACGCGGCGGCTCCTTTGCAGGCCGTGTCTTCTGGGGACTGGGCCTCGGTGGCGTCTATACCTTTCTGATGAAATCCGTCCTCGCTTGGACCGAACAGCCCGAGGCACGCCCCAAGTGGTTCCCCGGGGCTTCTTTCCGCGCCACCATCACTTCGGAGTATCTCGGCGTCGGCTACATCATCGGCCCCCGAGTTTCGGGCATCCTCTTTGCCGGCGGCATCATCTCCTGGCTGGTCATGATGCCCGCCATCAAGTTCTATGGCCAGCTCGGTGGCAATACGCCCATCTATCCATCCACGATTCCCATCGCGCAAATGTCGCCGGATCAGATTTGGGGCTCATACATTCGGCCGATGGGTGCGGGCGCCGTCGCCGCCGCCGGGTTAATAACGTTGCTCCGCACTCTGCCAACCATCATTTCCGCTTTGCGCGCGGGCTTGAAGGATGTGCGCGCCGAAGGCGCTGGCCAGTCCACGGCTCTGAATAGAATCGACCGTGACGTCCCCATGCGCTGGGTTATCGTGGGCTCCATCGTCATCGTCGCCATGATGTGGATCTTGCTGACCTTTCATCCCATGAAGGGCGCGAGCACCTACTGGTACCAAAACGCCTTTGCCGGCGTGTTCGTCGTCATTTTCGGTTTTCTCTTTGTCACGGTCGCGGGACGTATCAGCGGACTCCTCGGCAATTCCTCAAATCCTATCAGCGGCATGAGCATCGCGACGTTAATGGCAACTTGTGCGATCTTCTTCGTCGCCGGATGGACCGCCCCGAACTATCAAGTGCTGGCGCTCATGATTGGTGGTGTAGTCTGCATCGCCGCCGCCATCGCCGGCGCCACTTCCCAGGATCTCAAGACCGGCTACCTGGTCGGCTCCACGCCCTTCTGGCAGCAGATGGGACTCTTGATTGGTGTGACCGTTTCAACCTTCGCCATCGGTACCACCCTGAATCTAATGAACAAAGGCCTGGAGAAATATGTTCCGGCGGAGATCCCAGTCAATCTCCAGACTCTGCCTCCCGGCGTGAAAGTCGAGCGCGACACCTTTATTTACAAGGGGAAGACGTACGTGCTGGTCAACTCCCTGGGCTCGCATGAAATTCCCGATGGCGAATATCTCTATGATGCAGGCACAAAACAGATCGAGTTCCAATGGGCCCAGGGCATTGGCAGCGACAAGGCTCCCGCGCCACAAGCGCGCCTCATGGCCACCGTCATCAGCGGCATCCTGAATCAGCGCTTGCCCTGGCATCTGGTGCTGATGGGCGTGGCATTGGTCGTCGCCGTGGAAATTCTGGGCGTGCGCTCGCTGGCGTTCGCAACGGGCTCCTATCTGCCCCTCGGCACAACGGCCGCCATGTTTGCCGGAGGCCTTGTCCGCGTGCTTGTGGAAGCAACGACCAAGAAAAAGGACGAGAGCGAAGCCAGTCCCGGCGCTCTCTATTCCAGCGGCTTGATTGCCGCGGGTGGCGTCTTTGGCCTGCTCGGCATCATTATCAATCTTCTGCAGGACCCGGAAATCTCCAATCGCGTCCCCCATTGGCTCACTTCCGCCCTCAGCCTGCCGTGGCGTGCCGATCTTTTCGCCTTCGGCCCCAAGATCATGGGATCTCTCGCCACCAGCAACCTTTTCGGCATTTTCATGTTCGCCCTTCTCGCGGCCTCACTCTTCTATTTCGCCCGTAAGAAGCTGAATTAATGCCAACTGTACCGCCACGGACCGAAACTGAGTTCTGTTCCGATTTCAATATCCTGACTTTGACCGTAGCCCTTCCTGGTCTTACACTGGAAGAATATGGGCTCAAGGTCGGGAATCAAGAGCTACCGGGTCACCTTCAACTTTTACATCACCCCGGGTGTGAAGCTCCTCCTGATCGCGAATTTCGCCGTTTTCATATTTGAAGCACTCCTCTATTACTTTTCGGGAAAGTCCGCATACGAAGGATTTGTCAAATGGTTCGGACTTGTCCCCGCTGGAGTTGTGCCTCTCTTTCGCATCTGGCAACCTTTCACCTACCTCTTTCTTCACGACATTTCCACGATCTGGCACATCCTTACAAACATGTTCATGCTCTGGATGTTCGGCCGCGAACTTGAACTGGTGTGGGGAAGAGATCGTTTCCTGCGTTACTACTTCCTGACTGGCGTAGGCGCGGGAATCATCAATGTCATCGTGAAGACCATACCGGCGCTCTTTGGCCACGGATTCTCGTATACCCCCACTATCGGAGCTTCCGGCGCCATATTCGGAATCATGATCGCTTGCGCCGTTCTCTTTCCGGACCGGCGCGTGTATCTCTTCCCTATCCCAGTTGCTATTAGCATGCGCATGGTCGTTGCTATCATGGCAGCTTTCACTTTTCTGGGAACCTTTGGACTGGGGGATGACAAAGTGAGCCACCTTTGCCATCTCGGCGGCATGCTCGTCGGTTACATCTACCTCCGCCGTGGCTCGTTCCTGTACAGCGTCCGCAACACCGTCACCGACTGGCAGCACAAACGCAATCGCAAGCGCTTCGAGGTCTACATCAACAAACACAGGAAAGAACCGCCCTCCCGTCCCGACAACTGGGTCAACTAGAAACGTTGCGTTCTCCGTCACAAAAGTCCATCGCGCCTTAAACGTGGCTAGTGGTCCGGTCTGGCCTCGATGGACGCCCTCAGCGCTTTTGCCACTTCCCCGGCGATGTCGTCCTGCACCATCAAGATGTCGTCGAAGGGGCGGTCGTAGGTTTCGGACCAGACAACGTAGCCGCTGTCGGCGCGAATCAGGCGCGCGTCCACGCGCACTCTGGTGCCTGATTTGCGAACGCTGCCATCGAGTATATAAGCGACACCCAGCGTTTTGGCGATGTCGGCGATGGTTATTTGCAGAGTCCCATGGGAACGCGGCCAGAGTTTGCCCTTGAAATAGAACGAGGACGTGGGAGGAGGTACCCGAAGGCCTGGGATCTTGCTGAGCTTGTCGATCAGTTCCTCGGTCATGCCGTCGGCGAAGGGCTCCTCGTTCATCTCATCGGTCAGGTCGAGAAACGGGAGCACGGCGATGGATTTCTGTGGCTGCGGAACAGTGGCGGGTGAGACGGAGTGATTGTTGTTCGCGACCTTGCCGTAGAACAGGAAGCCAACGATCAGCGCGAGGCAAATAGCCGCCCCGGCGGTCCACATCAAGCCGGCTCTGAGGCGCGACCCGGACTTTTTCGGCGCATCGGTCGGCGGCGCATCCGTGGTCGCCAGAGTCGGATGTTCGCCGTCCGCCCACGGACAGACCGTCGCCACCATCCGATACCCTAGTCGCGGCACTGTCTCGATGTAAGTGGGCTGCTTGGGATCGTCGCCGAGCACACGGCGGAGCGCAAGTCATCGATGCTGACGACCTCGCCGGCGCGCTCGGCGAGGCACAGCAGCAGTCGCATCGTCCGTACCTCTACCCGAGCGGTCTCTCCATCTCGTGAAATATGGCCGGACGCCGGATTGACGCACCAGGCGCCGACACGAAGCATTGTCGTGGTTGGGCGTTCCATACAGGACCGGTTATTAACCCATGTTTTCTAAATAGAAAGGCGGCGCCTGCCGAGTATACCAACACCATACCGAAACACCGACCGCCTTCCGTCCGGGCTTGCGTTAGCGACGCTACTCAACCGTACCAGCCGACACAGCGCATTTATGTGTTTCAGAAGTATTCAGAGTGTTTCAGGCCCTGGCTCAGGATTTCTCGCGTCTAGCTGAGTATCGCGGCAATGCGAATTGCAAACAAACCAAGGGTGAAAGAGAGGATCGGATGAGCGGAGATTCTGCACCTGGGCCATTGGAGAAAAGGAATGCACTACTGGCAATCGCCGTGGGTGGCGGGATTGCCGGGACTTTGGACCTTCTACAAGCTTGCATCCTGTTTGGGTGGAGGATTCCGCTCGTGATTGCCGCGGGCCTGCTGGGGCGGCAGGTTTTTCATGGAGGCGTCGGCACCTACGTGCTGGGTATCCTCCTACATTTCTTTATCGCTTGCTCAGCGGCAGCTGTTTATTACGCGGCAAGCCGTAAGCTGCGTTTTATGACGGAGCACCCGCTGGTGTGCGGCTTGTTCTTTGGCGCCGCGGTCGAAGAGGTCATGAATCTTGTCGTTTTGCCGCTCTCCGCTCTTCACGCCAGGGGCCCTTACAAACTTCATGACCTGATTCTAGGGCTTCTTGTTCACATGGTTGTGGTCGGTTTGCCGATATCCTTCAGCGTTCGGCGGTTCGCGAAATAGACGTGTGGCCGCTTCAATCTTTTCCTTGACTCTCCCTTATGCCCTGGTATAATTAACCCTATAGAAAACTCCGTTTGGACTGCGGGAGCTTACCCTGAGCGCAGCCGAAGGGCTCACGGTTTTCCGAACTTCCCAGAACGTCGGCCAACGTCACTGATCACTGCCCACTATCGCTTTAACTCCTTTAGATGCAACACTTATGAAACATTCCCGCAAGTGTTGCAAACAAAAGACTTACGGTATTTCCAAGTCCTTTAGATGCAACACTTACAAAAAACAGGGGGGCAGCCGGGAGCGATTTTCCATTGAAAACGGACGACTGATAACTGCCTCAGGCAGGCCCGCCGATGATGTGAAACTTCATGAAGTTTGTCGTCCCTCGAATGCCCATCGGTGTGCCCGCCACGATTCCGATCACGTCGCCCTTGCGCACCAGCTTTTCTTCCAGCAGGCGTTTCTCAGCAATCTTGGCTAGCCCGTCGACCTTTTGCACGTCTTGGATCTTTCTTGGCAGCACACCCCAGATCAACGCCATGCGCCGCCGCGTCTCCGCTTCCGGCGAAAATGCCACCGTCGGTACCAGCGGTCGGTACCGCGACACCAGCCGTGCCGTGAATCCGCTGTGCGTGAACACCGCGATCAGCTTCATGTGCAGCTCGCGCGAGGCGTGGCACACCAGCTCCGCAACGGTTTCCGCCACTTTCAATTGTTCCTGAGGCGCCGGCCGCGGAAATTCCCGGATGCTCGCTTCCGCTTCTTCGATGATGCGCGCCATCATGCTAACGGCCTCGATGGGATATTTCCCCGAAGCGGTCTCCGCCGAAAGCATCACTGCGTCCGACCCGTCGAAAATCGCGTTGGCCACGTCCGAGGCTTCCGCGCGCGTCGGCCGCGGATTCTCCGTCATCGATTCCAGCATCTGCGTCGCTGTAATGACTGGGCGCCGGAACTCCCTGGCGCGCGCAATAATCATTTTCTGAACTACCGGCACGCGCTCCGGATTCATCTCCACGCCAAGGTCGCCGCGCGCCACCATCACGCCATCGGCGGCCTGCAGGATCCCGTCCAGATTTTCGATCGCCTCTGGCTTCTCCAGCTTCGCAATCACGGGAGTGTCTTTTCCCGCACGGCGAATCAGTTGTTTCGCCAGTAGTACATCTTCTGGTCGGCGCACAAAACTCACCGCGATGTAATCCGCCCCGTGCTTGAGCGCGAAGACAAGATCTGCGCGGTCTTTCGGCGTCAGCGCGGGCACGCGCAATTTCACTCCGGGCAGATTAATCCCCTTATGCTCTCCGAGCGCGCCGCCGTTCACGACCTGACAAATCACTTGCCTATCCTGGACCTGTTCGACCCGCAATTCGATCAACCCGTCCGAGAGCAGGATGCGGTCGCCGCGATGCACCTCTCGCGGCAGCGGCGTAAACACGGTGTTCACGCGCGTCGAATCGCCCAGCACTTTTGCCGTGGTGATCACGAATCGCTGACCCGCGCGCAATAGCACCGGCCCGCCGCCCGCCAGGGGACCGGTCCGGATTTTCGGCCCCTGAAGGTCGGCAAGAATCGCGATCGGCTTTTCGTGTTCGATGGCGGCCGCCCGCAGCATCGAGATGTTCTTCGCATGCTCCTCGTGCGTGCCGTGCGAGAAATTTAGCCGCGCCACGTCCATCCCCGCTTCCAACAAGCGGTCAATCATCTTCGGCGAGCGGCTTGCCGGCCCGATGGTGCACACAATCTTGGAATGACGGAAACTCATGCGTCCTTTGAGGGCACTGATTGTAGACTGTTTTTATTCTTTACGGAAAGCGGCTGAACCGGCTCGGCTTTTTTTCCTCGCGACTCGAGATTATTGTTCGCTAGTGCGCCGTCGCGAATTCCGTCACGATCTTCGCCAGCACGTCCACGCCTTTGTCGAAAGCCGCAAGCGGTATTCGCTCATCGTCTCCATGCATGCGTTTCAGATCATCCTGCGTCAGCGGAAACGGAACCAGCCCCAGCGCCTGCACCTGGTGCAGGCGTAACTGCGCGGAATCCGTCAGCCACGTCGATTGAAATGGCAGCGCCGGCGCGCCCCCAAATTCCTGGGACACTATCTTCGCAATCAACTTATAAAACTCCGATTCCAGAGACGAGGATGGTGCGGCCAGTCCCGCGCTCGGCTGCAACTCCAGCTTCACCTGGGGGTCATTCACCAGCTTATTCAAATCGTTCATCACGGCGGCAATTGGGTCTCCGGGGAGAAGCCGCACGTTCAGGTTTGCGCGGGCCTCCGCGGGAATCACGTTGTTCGCCACGCCGGCGGTCACCACTGTGGGCGCAATCGTGTTCCGCAGCATGGCATTCCACAATGGGCTGGCATCGGAAATCACGCGCTGCGCGTGTTCGCCGCGGTCCGCCGTGTCCATCGATCGCATCCACTTCCCAATCTCGTCATCCTCTAGAGGCGCCAGTCCCTCGAAATATCTCCGCACGATCGAGGTGAAATGCACCGGCGCAGAATAATTCCCGATTTTCGCCACCGCCGCCGCCAGGTGTATCACGGGATTGTCTTTCGTCGGCTGCGAAGCATGGCCGGAGGTTCCTCGCGCGACCACGGCAATGTTATAGGCTACTTTTTCGTCCGCCTGCACGCCGATGTATTCCACTTTTCCATTCTTCAAAAAAACGTTTCCGCCTTCGTTGATCGCAAAGCCCGCAGCAAGCTTCTCCCAGTGCTTGGCGATCAGCATCCGGATGCTGGCGTCGCCGCTGGTTTCCTCGTCGGCCGTAGCAAGAAAAATCACGTCGCGGTTCAGACGCGCCATCGAACGCTTCAGTTCGATGAACACCGCCAGGTTCGCTGCCAGCATTCCCTTGTCATCAATCGCTCCGCGCCCGTACAAATATCCATCTTTGATTACCGCTCCGAACGGATCCACGCTCCACTTCGACTTGTCGACCGGCACGGTGTCCATGTGCGCCACCAGCAGCAGAGCTTTCGAAGGCTCCGCGACAGCCGCGCTGCGCAGCCGCGCCACCAATGCGCTGCGACCCGGTGTCAAATCAAGAATTTCCGCTTTGATTCCGTCCTTGGCCAGAATTCCGGCAATGTACATCGCCGCGATCTGCTCGTTCCCCGGCGGATTTGACGTGTTGATCTTGATGAGGTCCGCCAGCCAGCCTTGCGCTTCCTTAGCAATTGCCGACGTGTCTCCGACTGGCCGTGTGCTTACTGAGTTCGCTGGGATCCCCGGCGCCCCAGCTGACGGTACCTGCGCCGCAATCGGAAAGCTTGCGGCCATCATCAGTGCCGCCACCACCACCATTACCTGGACCATCCGTTTCCAGTTCACCAACCCATCCTCCTCGTAACAGTTGGCCACAATCCGGCCGACTGAGTAAACGTTTTGCCCTAAATATGCTTCATACTAACATGCAGGTGTGGGCGCTTGACCTGGGCATTGCTGTAGAGTTGCAAGGATTCACCCGCTTCGTGGCTGCGACGCTGTCTCGCGGACGGGAGTAATCAAAAATTTGGAGCTCTTTGATTGTCATCGAGGTACAAGATGAAAGCCATTTTTTCCTCAGTCCTGCTCGGAGTTCTAGCGGCCGCTCTGGCGCTGCCACTGGCCGAGAATTCCGCCTTTGCTCAGGCCCCCACCGGCCCGCAAGGCGGCGCTCCGCCGCCGCCGCAACAACAGCAGAAACCGGCGCAGCCTCAACCATCCACTCCGGCGCAGCAGCCTCCGCAGGCAGGGGTCACCATTGCGGTCGATGTTCCGATCGTCACCCTAGACGTTGTCGCCACCACGCAGCGCGGCGACATCATCCCTGGCCTCAAGAAAGAAAACTTCCGCATTCTCGACGATGGCGTGCCTCAAACCATCACCAATTTCTCGCCTACCGAAGCTCCTATCACCATGGTCGTGCTCATGCAATTCAGCGGAAACTCCTACGGTTGGTTCGCTTACTACGCCAAATACTGGGCCGATGCGCTTTTCCCCAATCTTCAGCCCAAAGACTGGGTGGCCCTCGAAACTTTCGACATGAAGACCCGTCTTGAAGTGGACTTCACGCAAAACAAGGACGAAATCCGCAACGCCATTTATCGTCTCTATTTCCCGGGCTTCAGCGAATCCAACGTGTTCGACGCTATCCTCGAAACAACCGAGCGCCTCAAAGATGTGAACGGCAAGAAATCTATTCTGCTCCTTGCCAGCGGCGTGGACACGTTTTCCAAACACACTCTCGACCAAACCATGAAGCAACTCCGCGGTAGTGACGTCACTATCTTCTGCGTCGGCCTCGGCAAAACCTGGACAAACTATCTTGAGACCCACGGCTATCGCGGGTCCAATCTCAACTACCTGCAAGCCGAAAATCAGCTGCGCACGTTTGCCAATGAAACGGGCGGCTACGCGTGGTTCCCGCAATTCGACGGGGAAATTCCGGACATTTTTCGCAGCGTCGCCGCATTTCTCCGCCACCAGTACAGTCTCTCTTACTCTCCGAGCAATGGCGCCAAGGACGGCAAATTCCACAAGCTTAAAGTGGAGCTGGTCGCGCCCGATGGCGGCCCTCTCACCGTCGTCGACCAAAAAGGCAAGAAGCAGAAATTCCAGGTCTACGCCCGCGAAGGCTATCAGGCGCCCAAAGGTGGGGTCGGCGACTGAGAAAACCAGAAATTTGAAATTGGAAATTGGAAATTGGAAATTTGAAAAGAGGGGACGATCCACTTCGCTCGTATCTGCGAATTTCCATTTTCTACTTTCCAATTTCCATTTTCACTCTAGTAGCCGCGCGCGAAATCTACGCGGTTGAACAATTCCTGACCGTCAAACCATTGCTCCAGCAATTCGATCAATATCGCCGCTTGCCGGTCCCAGAGCCGGTCGCTCACCCCGCTGGTGTGCGGCGTGATGAACAAATTCGGCGTCTTCCACAACGGACTCTCCGCCGGCAAAGGTTCCGTCTGCGTCACGTCCAGCGCCGCGCCGCCCAGCGCGCCAGTCTCCAGTGCCTGAACCAGTGCCGCTTCATCCAGCAGCGATCCGCGCCCGACATTGATCAGCCGTGCCCCGCGTTTCATCTTGGATATTTCAGCCGCGCCGATGAGGTGTTTTGTTTCCGCTGTTTCCGGCGCGCAAATCAACACGTAATCCGCACCCGGCAGCGCTTCGCGCAGCTGCGCCGCGGCAAAAATTTTCTCCACGTGCGCCTGTTCGCCCTTGCCCGATCGCGTCACTCCCCAAACCTTCATGTCAAACACCTTCGCGCGCTTCGCCACTTCCCTGCCGATCGAGCCGTAGCCCACGATCAACAGCACTTTGCTATTCATCTCCGTCAAGTGCTGGGGCTTGTCCCAAATCTCCTGCTGAGCCCATCGCGCGCGGTCCTGTCCGCGCACCGAATCTGGAAAATTCCTCGCCAGCGCCAACAGCAGACCAATGGTGTGCTCTGCCATCGGCACGGAAAAAATCCCGCTGGGATTCGTCACGATGATTCCGGAATCGCGCAGTTCCGGGTACATGAGTTGCGCCACGCCCGCCGCGGTGGAGTGGATCCATTTCAGCTTCTTCGTATCCTTCAATTGTTCCGCGCGCAAGGAATAGCCCACAAAAATGTCCGTATCCGGCAGCTCCCCGGGCAAGTGGTCGTAGTTCGGCAAATGCACTACACGCATTTCCGGCCACCGCTTTCGAATCGCTTCCGCTAACGTCGGCTTCGGCCGCCACTCGGTAAACGGATGCCACACGCAAATGACCAGTTTTGTTTCTGCAGGCTTTGTGCGGCTCATGGTCAGACTATGAAATGATGCGCAAATCCGTGCCGGTCATATCGGCGGGCCGCGGCTGACCGAGCGCGCTCAGCATGGTCGGCGCAATGTCTCGCAGCGAGCCACCTGGTTTCAAGCGGAGCTTGTCATCATCGCTCACCAAAATGAATGGCACCGGATTCGTTGTGTGATAGGTGTGGGGTCCACCAGTGGCCGGATCGACCATGGTCTCCGCGTTGCCGTGGTCCGCAGTGATCATCCACACACCTCCGCGGGGTTTCAGCGCTTGATAAATCCGCGCCAGTCCTGCGTCCACCGCTTCGACCGCCTTGATCGCCGCTTCCAGTTTTCCCGAATGCCCGACCATGTCGGCATTCGCATAATTCATGATGATGGCGTCGAACTCGCCCTTCTCGACGGCCTTCACTACCGTGTCCGTAATTCCTGCCGCCGACATTTCCGGCTTCAAATCGTACGTGGCCACTTTTGGCGATGGCACAAGAATCCGCTCCTCTCCGGCAAATGGCTTCTCGACGCCGCCGTTGAAAAAATAAGTGACGTGGGCGTATTTTTCCGTCTCCGCGGTACGCAAATTCTTGTATTGCAATTCCGCACACACTTGCGCCAGGATGTGTTCCAGTTTTTCCGGGGCAATCACGTATTTGAGCCACGGCCAGTTCTTATCGTACTGCGTCATCCCCACGTAAAAGAGATTCTTCGGCCGCTTAGCATCCGCAAACTTGTCGAAGTCCGGCGCCGCCAGCGCGTAGGTCATTTGCCGCGCGCGATCGGCGCGAAAATTAAAGAAAATCACGGCATCGTCGTCGCGAATCAATCCCACGGGGGCAGTCTCGGCTCCGCTCCCCTTCGCCACCACAATCGGCTTGATAAATTCATCTGTCACGCCCGCTTCATAACTCTGTTGTAGTGCCGCAACCGGATCATCGGTTCGCGTTTCCGCTTCGCCGTGGACCAGAGCGCGATAGGCCAGTTCGAGGCGCTCCCAGCGGTTGTCGCGGTCCATCGCGTAATAGCGCCCCACGAGCGTTGCGATTTCGCCGACGCCCAACTCGCGCATCTTCTGCTGCAACTGCCGCACGTAATCGCGCCCGCTGTTCGGCGGTGTGTCCCGCCCGTCCATGAAACAATGCACAAAGACTCTTTCCACTTTTTGTTGCTTGGCCATCTCCAGCAGAGCAAACAAGTGCTGAATGTGCGAATGCACGCCGCCGTCGCTGAGCAGTCCGAGGAAATGCAGTTGGCGCGACCGTCCACGCTCCATAGCCTGCTGAAACAGCGGCACGTTTTGCAGTTGTTTGCTGGCAATCAGCAAGTCGATTCGCGTAATGTCCATGTGCACAATTCGCCCCGCGCCCATGTTCATGTGTCCCACTTCGCTGTTGCCCATCTGTCCTTCGGGCAATCCGACAAAAGGCCCGGACGAATGAATCAAAGTGTTGGGGAATTTCTTGAGCAGCTCGTCATAAGCCGGTTTCCGCGCCAGGGCGATCGCGTTCCCCTTCGTTTCCGCGCGGTATCCCCATCCATCCAGCACCGTCAAAACCATTGGCTTCGGTCGTTTGCTCATCGGGTTCTTGTTGGACAGGCGTTCTTGCCTGTCATCTTGCCGTCCTTTCGAGCGCATTCACCTCCAAGACTGCTTCTTGAAACAGGACAGGCAGGAATGCCTGTCCTACTGCCGCGCTGCGAACTCACACAACGCCGTTAGCAGACGATCCACTTCTTCGGCGGTGTTGTAATGGACGAAGCCGACGCGCAAGACGCCGCCATGTTGCTCGACGCCGAGGCGCTCGGAGAGGTTCAGTGCATAGAAATTTCCGTCCCAGGTGAAAATGCCACGCTCGCCGAGAAACGCCGCAATTTTCGTCGGATGGTGGTCGCCCAGGCGGAACGACAAAGTCGCGCAGCGCTCATCAAACCGTTTTTCGTCGGTGATGCCGAAGATGCGTATGCCCGGAATGGTCTGCAAGCCCGCGATCAACCGGGTCAGCAACCCGGTTTCGTATGGGTGCGTCGCGCGGTAGGCTGCCTGCAAGGCTTCGCGGCGGCTCTTCACGCGCGCGTCGCAGTGTCGTCCTAGTTCCCCAAGGTAATCCACGGCGGCGCCAATCCCGGCGATTAACTCTTGCACCTGCGTTCCCGTTTCCCAACATTCGGGTGAGGTGTTTGTCGCCGGCCGCACTTTGTACGGCTTGAGCTTTTCCAGGTGTTCACGCTTCCCGTACAGCGTTCCCATGTGCGGCCCGAAGAATTTGTACGGCGAGCACGCCAGAAAATCGCAATCCAATGCCTTCACGTCAATCAGCCCGTGCGGGGCGTAGTGCACGGCGTCGATGAACATCAGGGCACCCGCGGCATGCGCGAGCTTGGTGATTTCCGCGACGGGATTGATCGTCCCGACCATGTTCGAGGCATAGCCAACGGCGACGAGTTTCGTTTTTGCTGAAATTTTCCGTTTCAAATCATCCAAGTCCAGCGTGCAATCGGCTTCACGGATATCCACCTGCCGGACGACCAAGCCTTTTTCTTCCAGCGCGCGCCAAGGGGCCACGTTGGCATCATGATCTAAGGTTGTCACCACAATTTCGTCGCCCGATTTTAGTTCCCTGCCGATCGCACGAGCGAGCGCAAACATGATGGTGGTCATGTTCTGCCCGAAAACCACTTCATTCGAACCGCAGTTGAAGAAATCGGCCATCGCCGCGCGCACCGAGAGGATCATTTCATCGGTTCGGCGGCTGGTCAGGAATGCGCCGTAGGTGTTTGCATTCGCTGAGAGAAAATAATTCTGCACGGCGTCCATCACCTGTTTCGGCACCTGTGTCCCCGCCGGCGCATCCAAGAACGCCGCCGTGCGCCCATTCACTTGCAATTTCAGCGAAGGAAATTGTTCCCTCACCCAGGCGATGTCGAATGTTTTGCTTTCTGTCCCCTGTATTGCTGGTGTGCTCATTTTGGTTTGCGGCCGCAAATTGGTCCGCTTCTCCGAGCTGTTAGTTTCTCATACGTCTCAGCGGCGTTGTAGGGGCGTGGGATCCAAATTGGAGGCACATTCCTGATTGGCCGGCGTCCCGCAACACTCGATGTTTCCGCGGGCGTGATAGCATACTTGAAGTTGTCCCTCACTCATGCCGCTTTGGCGCCGGCTATAAATCAAATGAGCGGCCATCAACCGGCCGGCTTCGCGCCACGTTTCTCCATGAGGTGCATCGTGCCAGAAGCCATCCCGCCGACAGAGCGCACGAGTGTCGTGCGCGAGTCGCATCGCGGCGCTTACGACCGCGAAACGATTTATAAAATCCTGGACGAGGGTTTCGTATGCCACGTCGGATTTTCAGTGGATGGCCAGCCTTACGTCATCCCCACGCTATTCGCGCGCCTTGGCGACGCGATTTATTTTCACGGTTCCGCGGCGAGCCGCATGCTGCGCAATGTAAGCGATGGGATTCCGGTTTGCGTTACGGTGACTCTTACCGACGGTTTCGTTCTCGCGCGCTCCGTCTTCAATCATTCGATGAATTACCGCTCCGTGGTGGCACTCGGCAAAGCTACTCTGGTGGATTCGCCGGAAGAGAAGTTAAAAGCGCTGCAAGCCTTCACCGAAACAATTCTTCCCGGCCGCTGGAACGATGCGCGCCAACCCAATGAAAAAGAGCTGAAGGCCACCAGCGTTCTGCGACTGCCGCTCACGGAAGTTTCCGCAAAAATGCGCGTCGGTCCTCCGGAGGACGATGCCCCGGACTACTTACTGCCGGTCTGGGCCGGTGTGATTCCCCTGTCACTCGCACCGGGCACGCCGATCCGGGACGAGAAGTGCGACCCCGCGATTCCCACGCCCGCCTACGCAGCCCAGTACAAGCGGTGAGCCATGAGCGAATTCACCCCCGCACCGATAAAGCCCATCGCCGGCATTGCCGCGCTCGAAGCACTGGACATTCGCGCCGGAACGATTGAACGCGTCGAAGAGGTTCCGCGCTCGGAGAAACTCATGAAGCTGACCGTAAATTTCGGCGACCATTCACGAACCATTCTCCCGGGGATCAAGAAAGAACGTGAAAACCCGCGAGAGATCGAAGGACGCCAGGCGCTCTTTGTCATAAATCTGGAGCCGCACAAAATGGCCGGGGAAATGTCGCAAGGAATGCTATTCGATATCGGCTACGCGGACGAAATTACGCCCGTTCTCTCCATCCCGGAACGAGCCGTGCCGAACGGGACGCGCGCCGGATAAGACTACTGCTGGACGGCCCGGATAAAATCCGCCAGAAGTCCATATGCCGTCGCTTCGATGCCCGGATTGTGCTCGACAATCGAAAAGCTGAACACATCGAGGTCAAACCGGATCGCCGAACTGGTGCCTTCGAGATTCGCAAGCGGGTCAGAAGCGAGCAGCATTTCCGGCTGCACTGTGCACACGACGCCGTCGCCGCGGCGTTCCGCGCGGCAAACGAGTTTGTAACGCATCCCGGCCGCGCGGACGGAGCGGATTTTTTCT
>WNFQ01000985.1_pt1 | contig 23605 bp, 21 predicted proteins | sample 5400171 | NCBI WGS metagenome assembly WNFQ01 (sample SAMN13153356, study PRJNA577476) | soil metagenome | isolation source: 20 cm soil under Madrone tree | place: USA:California | collected 2016-06-14
GCATGTCGAGAAATCCTGGAACGCCCGGCAGTGCCAGGGCCTCCCGGCGAGCGATGTCCACATCTTCAGTGGCAAATGGTGTGGCTCGTACGCCGAGCGCATTCAGCAAAGCACCATAGGCATGCGAACCGACCAACAGCGCTCCGGCTCGAAACAGACCGCGGTTATGCAAGCTAGCCAGTGTGAAATAAGCTTTTCGATCAATGGTGGCGAAACCGGCGCGAGCGAGCAGCCTCACTCTCGCTATCGTCGCGTTGGCAGTCGCAATCATTTCGCGCATCGTGTTTATGCGGCTCTCGATCTCGGGATTGTCCACTTTTCCGAGGTACATTTCCTGACGTCGGTTCAGGGCATCGGAATAACGATGGACCCAAAAACGGGTGCCGGTTTCATTGGTACGCTCCGTTAGGGTTCCCGGTGTCCCCAGCAGGACTTCTAATTGCTCTGAAGCACTGCGTTCAAGTTCTGAGAAAAGCAGGGTGAGCGCTCTTTCGTGCGGTGTGGTCAAGACACTCATATCCCACAATATTATACTTTGTGGGATACGCGCGCCAGCGTCATATCCCACAATATTATACTTTGTGGGATACGCGTGCCAGCGTCATACGTGATAGGAGTCGGGCCGCGAATTCGGATCCGCGCGGTGCTTGCGCCACGTCACCGATGGTGCCGCGCATCAGGCAGTTGAATTCGTCCACCTCGACATCCCAATCCTCGCCGCTATCCAGGTTCGTCGTAAGTAGATCGGCTTCGATCGAGCGCATTGAAGTGACGATCGGCACCGACGTGGGCACACGATTCATTGTCGTCTGTCAGCTGCAGGGTCGATCGGGCCTATGATCACGACACATACTGCTTGAGGCGAGGCGCGCCCATTGCCGGCGCGCCCGCCAGTTATTACCTAGATACTCATGCAGATCGCCTTGGTTTCAAGATAATTCTTGAGAACCTCACTTCCCATCTCGCGGCCCCAGCCCGACTGCTTATAGCCGCCAAAAGGCAGCGCGGCATCGAAGATGTTGTAGCAATTGACCCAGACCGTCCCAGCCCGAAGCTCGTTGGCGATGCGATGGGCACGCTTAATATTGGTGGTCCAAAGACCCGCGGCCAAGCCGTACACCGTGTCGTTTGCGCGGCGAAGCAGCTCATCGTCAACTTCCTTGAAAGGCATTACAGTCACGACCGGCCCGAAGATCTCTTCCTGATACACGCGCATCTTGTCGCTCGTGCCATCGAGCACCGTGGGCTCGACGAAAAAACCAGTCTCACCATGACGCTTGCCGCCACACACCGTGCGAGCCCCTTCCTCCTTGCCGGAACGCAGGAACCCGTTGACACGATCGAACTGGGTCTTCGATACCAGCGGTCCCATCTCGCTCTGCGGATCGAGGCCCGGCCCCAGGCGGATGGCGCGCGCGGCCTTGCTGACGCCTTCCAATACACGATCGTAGCTCTTCTCCTGCACGAACAGACGCGATCCTGCGCAGCAACACTGGCCGTGATTGAAGAAAATCGCGTTCGACGCGCCCGGAATCGCCACATCGAAATCCGCATCGTCGAGAACGATGTTGGGCGACTTGCCGCCCAGTTCGAGCGTCACTTTCTTCAGATCATTCGCCGCGGCCTTGACGATCAACTTGCCGACTTCCGTCGAACCGGTGAAGGCCACCTTGTCCACCTGGTTGTGCGCTGCCAGCGGGGCGCCACACGTCTCGCCAAAACCCGTCACCACGTTGAGCACTCCGGGCGGCAAGCCCGCGTCCAAACACAGCTGCGCGAGCCGCAGTGCCGACAGCGGCGTTTCCTCCGCCGGCTTGAGCACCACCGTGCAGCCGGCCGTCAGCACCGGGCCCAACTTCCAAGCCGCCATCAGCAAGGGAAAATTCCAAGGAATGATCTGCGCCACAACCCCGATGGGCTCCTTGCGCGTATAGGCGTGATATTGCACCTCGGGGGTATACGGCACCGAAATGGGGATCGTGCTGCCTTCGATCTTGGTGGCCCAGCCTGCCATGTAGTGGAACAGATCCGCGGCCAGGGGCACGTCAGCGGCGCGCGCCACGCCGATGGGTTTGCCGTTGTTGAGCGATTCCAGCTGCGCCAGCTCCTCGAGATTCTCGAGGATCAAGTCGCCGATTTTCCAAAGAATTTTTCCTCGCGCCGAGGGCGACATGCGCGGCCAAGGACCCTTGTCGAACGCCTTGCGGGCCGCGGCCACAGCCAGATCAACATCGGCGCGCTTACAATCGGCCACACGCGCAATCACAGCTTCATTGGAAGGATTGAAGACTTCGAAGGTTTCGCCCGACTGGGCGTCCTGCCAGCGGCCGTCGATCAAGGCTTGACGAGCCTGACTCACGAAGCGCTTGACCGGTGTGCTCAGCGACACCATATCGACTGCAGTGTTCATGGACATCTCCTCTGTTGATTGAAATTGCGCAAAGGACTCCGGCTATGCCAGCATGGAACGAGCCAAAAATAGCGCCGCCAGCGTCCGAGCTTCCGAAATCTCCCCAGTGCTCGCGACTTGGTCGAGACGAGCGAGGGGCCAGTAGACCAGCTCCAGAGGTTCGGGCTCGTCGCCTTCGAGAGCGCACGGCGTTAGCTCAGTTGCAAGAATTATCTCCGCTTGATATCCAAATATTCCGGGTGCAAGGGTCAAGGTTTGCAGGGACCTCAGGTGCGCGGCGCTGAATCCCGTCTCCTCCATGAGTTCGCGATTGGCGGCTGCGATAGCGGACTCCCCTGGTTCGATGCGCCCCATCGGCAAGCTGAGTTCAAAGCGATCAAGGCCTACGGCGTATTCCCTCACCAGGAGTACCGTCGCGGGGTCCGGCATCGCAACGACCAGCGCCGTTCCCGCGCGCGGCCCTGCCGCTATGCGTTCGAATTCGCGGCGGCTGCCGTTAGCGAACTTCAGTTGAACGCTCTCAATGTGAAAGAGACGAGACCGTGCAGCCGTCCGCACGCTCAGTATCTGCGGCTTCTGGCGTATCGCACCCGTTGGCACGCATGGATCCCGTACCGCCTTGATATTCATCAAGACTCGCTTTGACGGCGGAGCCGGCAAAATTCACCGGCTCGGTACAGAAGAGGCGCAGCGTTGCCGACCCGTACATCGACGACGTTGGCGAGATAAATAGCATGGGTACCGCAGATCAGGTCCGTGTTCACCCTGCAATCCAGGGCGACAATGGCATCCGCCATTGCCCGGCTACCGGTCGCCATCACGACCCAAGAGATTCCTGCGAAGCGCTCTTGCGCCGCGAGCTTCGCCTGCGAGAAACGTCGGGCTCGATCCTCGTGCTCCTCGGATAGAAAGTTGACAACGAAACGCCGCGATCGGGCAATCAATGAGTGCGCAGAGGCCTCTCGGTTGACACACACCAGAACCTGTGGCGGATCGGCAGTGACTGAGCAGACGGCCGTGGCAGTCAGCCCGTTCGCTTCATTGTCATGCTGCGTCGTCACTATGGTTACCGCCGCGGGAACTCGACGCATCGCGTCCCGATACCGCTCGGCCTCGACTGACTCTCGCCATACTGCTCTTGTCATGCGGACCAACCTTGGTTTTTACGGGTGTAACCGAAGGACCCCAGGAAATCCCCACTCGCACCATTCAGATCAGCATCCGTCGGCTGCTGTTCCTTGGAGTGGAACGCTGAGGTCATGACTTTCAACAGGTGGAAAGCCGCCAAAGTGCGTGCCCTTTTAAGGTGGCCACACTTCCCTGCGTACAACCACGGCCTTTGTTCGTTTCGCGCTGCAAGTGCCGCACTTCCTGTAGCGGTTCCGCCGATTCCGGCGACCGAGCCCTGCGGCGATATTGCTGCGGGGACTCTCTAGTCCAGCGTTTAAACGCCTGTCGGAAATTCGCCGTATCACTGTATCCAAGGATCTCGGCGATCGCCTCTGTACTCAGGCACGTCTGGGTCAAATATCGCACCGCCATGTCCCGGCGTGTCTCAGCCACTATCTCCTGATAAGAGGTCTGAGCATCTTCCAATCTTCGTCGTAACGTGCGTGTCGATACGAACAGTCGGCTCGCTACTTGGGAGAGCGTGGGCACGGTGCCGTTGGCACTTAGGACCATTCCACGCACCCTTCGGCGTATCTCGTGACACCTGCGAAGACTGGAGATCAGCTCGTCGCAGGAGCGCAAGCAGCGCTGGTGTGTCGTCGCATCTGCTTGCGGCAACGGTGCGTCGAGTAGAGCGCTATCAAATGAGACGTAACTCGTGTCCGTTCCACACAGCACTGGCGCCCCTAGCAGTATCTCCAATTGTCGGCGCAGCTCGGGCGGGCTCGCGAGCTCGATCCGGCTGACCCGGCCCGACAAATCCCGCAACAACGTGCACAACTTGGCTACTTCCAACTGCGAACACAACTGGAGGAGCCCAGGAGTGAGCGCGAAGCAGTTATTTAGAACCAACCGCGCCTCGCCTCTCGAAACCTCCAGGTTTACCCGCACTTTCAAGCACAAAAGAGCGCCGTACTCGACAACCACCTGTAACGCATGCCGCAGCGAGGCGCTGCTCAGCAGAGCTAACCCGGCAATTCCGTAGCTTGTTGGATGCAGTCCCAACCCCACGCGGACCGCTATAAGGGGATCGCCCGCTATACCTGATGCGGCCCGAAGCATGTTCAGCTGTTGATGCAAAGATACTGGAGTGTCGCGATGCAATGGCAGCGAGCAATTATCAAGCCCGCGCTCGGACAAGCACCTGTCGATCGCTAGCGCTTCCGAGGTCGCCAACAACACGTCTTCCGGTGAAAACCTTGGAACCTCCGCCCAACGGATCATGGACCCCTCCGCTTCGATGCCCAGGCTGGTCTGCCCGGAATCATAGGTCACGTATACCATATTTACTAGGTCATGTGTACCATTTATACTATCTCGGATGACCTGGCAAAATATCTGGGCAATGGTTGACCGTGCCGCCCACATTCGCCGGGAGATACGGTGCAGACGGGGCCAGCCGATAGGCGACTAGGAGCGATGAGGTGTGCAGAACTTGGATGTCATGAAACGCCAACTAGCAGCTATAACCGGCATGACGGTCGATTGCGCCGGGCGGCCGTGGGTTGCGCATTTCGGTGGCGCGCGGACCGGCGCTCCCTTTGCGGCGACGTGGCCCGTTGAGGTGTGCAACACTTGGACGTCATGAAACGCCAACTTCCGAGCAGCTACAACCCCGCACAGGCAGCCAAGCTACTGAACCGGAGGGAGACTCCCCGCGATCGGCAGCGGGAGAAACGTATTGAGGAAATCGTAGAAGTCGCGGTCGAGCTATTCGCGAAGGAAGGAGTGGCCGGCTTCTCCATGCGGCGCGTCGCCAGCCTGTCGGACGTGACGCTCAGCACGCTACAGCACTATTTCGGGAAGGGCGAGAATTTACTGAAGATTACGATCAATTCGATCACCGCCCGCTATATCGACAGACTCCGCGCCATCGAACACGACGTGAGGGTGCCAGCTCGGGAACGTTTTCATGTGATCACGGACGAGATCATTGGCTGGTCCACGGATCCGGTCGTCAGCGACTGCTACTTTGAGCTGTACGCCCTTGCCTCGAAGGACAAGGAGGTGGCGAGGCTTATCGAGGAGGTCTACGTCGCCTATCACGGGCTGTTGACCGATTTTGTTGCGAAACTCAATCCCGCCCTGACGCGCGACCGAGCCGCAATGATCGCTCTAATGATCGGCGCTCATATCGACGGCGTCATGATCTTTCGTTATCGCGGGGCGCCGGCCATGCCGGACACCGATGCCAACGTGATCGCCGCCATGAAGGATGCCTGGTTGCGAGAAATCTTCCCCTCAACCTCCGCGGACGGCCGAGATGATCGCACTGGCGTCGCCGTCATCGCCGGCCTCCGTGATTCGGAGCAGGCAGAACTCGCCGGCCAACGCGTCCGGATCGCTCATCACCAGTCTGTTGCGCCACTTATCGCGCAAGCACGTCGCAAGCGCCGCGAAACCACTTAGCGTTACGGGGTGCCTGAGCAGGCACTGTCGGGTCCCGTGCCACGCAGGCACGCAAGATCCTTGCGGGCACGCCATCGAATATAGTGGTAGATGGCGTCGACGTCTTGGTCCGAGAAATCCGGATATTTCGGCATCCCCCGCAGCTGCAATATGCCGTTCAGCACGATTTCGCCGAGCGTCTTTCGATCCGCGGCAAGAGGAGAAGCACGCAGATCGGGAGCCTGCCCGCCGCTCAATGCATCGGTGCCGTGACAGTAATTGCAGTTATTATCGAATAAATGCTCGCCGCGCTTTACCTTTTCGTCATCAGGACGGAACTCCGGGACGTCAATCGGAACGACTTTAGCGACTGCATGCACCGGTTCTGAGGCCTTGCCATCCAGCGCGAAGACAAACAGACCCCTCCCTCCATCACGATAAGTCATCCGCAACCCTCCCGGGTCGCTCATGAAGCCCTCGATTGCCGGACCCCCACCCCACCCCACGAGTACAGCGACGTACTGAACGCCGTCAACCGTATAGGAAATTGGTGACGCGGAGATCGGGCGCCCGCAATTGTAGTGCCACAATTTCTCACCGGTGCTTGCGTCAAAGGCGGCAAGATCCCCATTGGCCTGGCCGATGAATACGAGGCCGCCCGCGGCGGTCAGAGTACCTCCTGCCCAAAGGCCCGGTTGCTCTGCTTTCCAAACTTCCCGGTTCGTGCGTGGATCCCACGCCTTGAGCCACGCCGCTTGTCTGAAGGTGTCGCCGTCCGCCTTCGACGCTGTTTGATCTCTGCCGATTACGTCCGAGTAGCCGGTCCACATCTCCACTCTATCCGCTTGGTAGGTATTTGGATCTATACCTCGGGCGTCGAAAATTTGCTTTGCATCCATTCCGGGTATGTAGACCAGGCCTGTCTTCGGGTTGAACGACATTGACGGCCAGCTGTGTGCACCATTCTCCCAAGGCCAAACATTTATGACGGGCGAGGACGGCCCGACCGGCCGCATCCCAGGCGCCTCGACCGGCCGGCCGGTCGACAGGTCTATGTGATCCGCCCACGTGACGTGAGCGAATTTTTCCGCTGAAATAAGTTTGCCGGTGGACCGATCGATGACATAAAAGAATCCATTCTTATTTGCCTGCATCAACACTTTTTTGCTCGTTCCACCAATTCTTACATCGGCCAGCACGAGGTCTTCTGTCGCATCGTAATCCCAGTTATCCCCCGGCACTGCTTGATAGTGCCAGACGTACTTCCCCGTGTCGGCATCAAGCGCCACTATTGATGCAACGAAGAGATTATCACCTCCTGCCCGGCCGCGAATTCTCTGATTCCACGGCGAGCCATTCCCCGTGCCGATATAGATGCGATTGAACTCCGGATCGAACGTCATCGCATTCCAAACGTTCCCTCCTCCGGTCGTCTTCCACCACTCCGGGCCCCACGTGCTGGCTGCCATCTTCATCGCCTCGCTCTCGTATCCGCGGGCGGGGTCTCCGGGCACGGTGAAAGTGCGCCATAGCTCTCTGCCGTCCACTGCGGAGTACGCAGTCACGTAGCCGCGGCTCGCACCAAAATCGCCACCCGCATTTCCAATCAGAACACGATCACCAAAGACCAGCGGTGCTCCCGTGATGTAGAGGTACGGGACCGACGTGTCGAGCGTTTGGATCGACCACAAGGGTTTGCCGGTCTTCGAGGCCAGAGAAATCAGCCGGCCGTCAGCGGTAGCAACGATGATCGTGCCCTTCCAGTAAGCGACGCCGCGACTAGTTCCCCAATTGTAAGTCATCCGCCGTGGAGTCTTGGCAAGCTCTTCGCGAGCTTTTGGGTCGAACGACCACGCGACCTTGCCGGTCCGTGCGTCGACCGCATAAACGATGCTGAACTTCCCGGTGAAATACAAAAGACCATTGACCATCAACGGAGTGGCGACGAGATTGGTCTCATTTGGCAGGTCCAAAGCCCACTCGAGGCCCAGGCGCCGTATCGATCTCTGGTTGATTGCGCTCGGCGGACTGAAACGGTCCTGCGTAGCATCTCCTCCGTAGGAGGACCACTCGGTGGTGGTCGGATTCGAAGCTTTGGCTGCCTCCCGTGCGTGAGCAACTTCTGGGAGCAGTCCTCGACTCAGGGCAAGCACCACCAAGAGGTGCCTCAGGTGACCGCCTCTCACGATGTGCTCTTCTGCGAGAACCGGAATCGCTCATGCGGCGGATCGGAAGGAATCGCGTGAACCACTAGCCCAGGCTCAAGATCCCGATCCGCAATAGCCACCTGCCGCAACTCTGCCGCAAGGTCCATGGAACGACAGGCCCACAAATACATCACCGCCGCTACGGGTAAGCCAACCAGCATGGCCAGATCCGCTCCCTGCAATCGCTTGGCCACGGGCCCCATGTAAAATCCCGTACTGAAGAACGGGATCATGGCGCCAAACCCCACGGCATAGGCGGTGAGGCCTCGCCAATTCCATTGGCCGTAGATCCCGTTGGCGTTGAATATCTCTCGGATCGAATACCGGCCATGGCGGACCAGGAAAAAATCGGCCAGATTGATCGCGGTCCAAGGGGTAAACAGATACAGTAGGATCGTCAGCAAGTCTTTGAAGCTGGACACGTAATCTCCCTTCAGTGACAGCGCAGCGGCACTCGCAGCGGCGCCGGTCACCAGCAGACTCAGAATGCGCGCTCGACGCGTACATTGAATGGGTTTCACGGTGTCGATCGCGCTCAGCAAAGTCAGCGATGCGCCATAGAAGTTGATCGCCGTGGTGGTTAACAATCCGCCGAAGGATGCTATCAGCAACACCGTACCGAATCCGCTAAACATGCTGTCGCCGCTACGCTGTACCGCCAAGGCCACTTCCGCGTGTGGATTCATTGCGGCGACCACGGCCCCGACCACCATCATCCAAGCGCCACCCGCCCAAGCCCCTAAGTAGGTCGACATGAACGACTGAAGGGGGCTCACATCGGGCGGCAGGTAACGGGAATAATCTGAGACATAAATGGACCAGCTCAGCTGGTAAGCCGTCGATGCGAAGAGCTGAACCAAAAACGGCACCATTTGAAAGTTCGTGGCCCGCAGGTCGCCCAAGGGAACTTTGATGACTCCCACGCCGAGGCAAAACACGACCATGCAGGCAATGACCGCATATGCGAGCAAACGCTGCGCAGAATGGATGGCATCGTAACCAACGACGGCCAGGGCCAGGGAGCCGGCCGTGAACAGAAGTATGGTCGCCGTGGGCTCAAGCCCGACTATCTGCCGCACGGTCTGTGCAGCCAGCACGGGCCCAAAAGCATTGAAGCCGATGTAGGTAACGAGTGCTACCGCCCACACCAAGAGCGCGCCCCGTCGCCCAAACTGGGGGCGAGACTGAATCATTTGCGGCAGCCCGAGTTGCGGACCTTGAGTCGAGTGCAGGGCCATGAAGATCGTCCCAAACGCCGAGCCTAGGAGAATCGCAACGGCGCTCCAAGCGAGGTTCAACCCGAGCTCGACACTCACCATACCGGTGGCAAGCGTGCCTAGCTGCGCGCCGCCGCTGAACCATACGGGCCACACGTCGCGAACCTTCCCGTGGCGCTCCGCCAAGGGGATATAGTCGATCGATCGTGTTTCGATTTCCACGGTTCTAGTCGCGCTCAGTGCGATGTCAGGCCGCCATCGACGTTGATCGCCTGACCAGTCAGATTGCGCGCCAATGCCAGGTACACCACGAGATCGCCGATGTCCTCCACGGTTTGGGGGCGCCCCTGCGGAACAAAGGCCAACACCTGTCGTTGCCAGGACTGCTCGGGCGTCTCGTTGTCATTGCGCCACTCCTCGGCGAGCAGGTCCCACATCGCCGTGCGCACCACGCCGGGACAGATGGCGTTGACGGTAATTTCCTCTCGCGCCAGCTCCTTTGCCAGCGAATTGGAGAAACCGATGACCGCGTATTTGGACGCCGAGTAGTGCGCCAACCCGGGAAAGCCATCCTTTCCCGACACCGAGGAGATATTGATGATTGTCCCGGCTCCGGTACGCCGCAGCAAAGGGATGGCTGCCCGGCAGCACAGAAAGGTTCCCTTTGCGTTGACATTCATGATGCGATCCCACTCTATCTCGCTCATGTCCTCGACACGCTGCACGCTGATCACCCCCGCTGAGTTGACCGCGATATCGAGCTTGCCGAACCTCTCTTCGATCGTGCCGCGCAACCTCTGGGCGTCGTCCCATCGGGTGACATCCATTGGCATCGCGTGGCTTTGAACACCGACGGCAGACACCTCGTCAGCAACCGCGCGCGCCGCCGCGGCGTCGACATCCGCAACTAACACGTGGACACCTTCGCGCGCTAAGGTCACTGCGATGCCTCGCCCGATACCGTGTCCGCCTCCAGTCACGTACGCGACCTTTCCTTGAAGCTTCACCGGACCCCCATATCTGCGCTGTCCGCCTCTGCGAAATGTTTCAGAAGCAACTCATTGACCCGATCAGGCTCCTCCATATGCGGCATGTGGCCGCTATGAGTCATTGCCTGCAATTTCACGCCGAAAGGAACTTCTCCCGCCGATACGATGTTGTCGTGCACACCTCGTATCACGAGCACACCACTCATCAGAGTCTTCAACGCCGGCGATATCTCGATAGGCGCGGGTTCGCGTAACGCACTCGCGGCAATCTTGGCCAACGCTTCGGTCACGCCGTCGAGCCGCTTGTACCGCACGACCGCTTCGACCATGTCGCGGCGGATTGCCTTCGGGTCGGCGAAGAGCAGCGCAAGGCACCGTTGCACGTCGCGACTGCGTTGCGCTGAGATGAAGTCGGATATGTAACGCTGATTTGCATGACTTCCGAAAGCAAATGGAGCCAGCAGGGAAACTGAGGCGACCCTCTCGGGCCGCCCCTCCCAAACTGCAAGCGCGATTCCTGCGCCCAACGAGTGACCGACGAGATGGATGCGATTGAATTCCAGTTGGTCGATTCCGTAGGCAACGCTGCTCGCCAACTCCTCGATTGATCCTGAGTCAACCTGCTTGGTTGAACCACCGTGCCCGGGAAGATCAAAAGCGACGGTCAAATGATGTTCGGCGACGCCCCCTTGATTGAACAACCACGTATGCGAGTCTCCGCCGAAGCCATGCAGGAACACGACAGCCGAGCCGAGGTTGCCCCTCATCGTGCAGCACAGCCGCCTCCCCGATGGAAGCTCGAGAAACAAGCTCGGATCAGATGACGCATTCTCCCCGGCCTGAGACGCCGCCGGCCGCGGCCGTGGGAACTTCGCAATGAAGGCATCGATTGCGGACTCGGAGACCTCGTCTGTGGCGATGATGCCGATCAACTCACCGCAGGCCACTGTCTGTCCGGCTTTGACCAACTGTCGCCGCAGCACGCCCGCTTCTCGTGCTTCGAGACTATTGGCAATCTTGGACGTCTCGATCTCGACCAGTTCCGCGCCGGCCGCCGTCGGGCTCCCCTCGGCAACCCGCCAGCCGACGATGGTGCCTTCCTGCATCGACAGCCCCCAGGTGGGCATGGTGATGGCCCAAATCATCTTGATACGTTCTCGGGACTCGAAATCTGGGCGGCCGTGGACAGAAACGGCGCCCTCATGACCATTTTGCAAGCTCCATTGCCGCTGCCTCAATAGCCGGGCTGCTCGGGATATACGCGTTTTCCAGTACCGGAGAGAACGGTACGGGCGTATGGGGAGCGGTGATGCGCCGAATCGGCGCCTTTAGATCGCGGAAGGCCCGCTCTGCGACGACCGCAGCGATCTCACTCGCGACGCTGCAACGGGGATTGGACTCATCGACCACCAACAAACGGCCTGTCACCCCGATGCTCTCCAGAATTGTTGCCTCATCGAGCGGCGAGGTGGTGCGCGGATCGATGACGGTCGCCTCGATACCTTTCTCGGCCAATGCAGACGCTGCTTCGAGCGCGACATGGGTCATGCGCGCGAGCGCGACGATGGTGAGATCCCCGCCCTCGCGCAGTACATGAGCCTCGCCGAAGGGCACGGTATAACTCTCGGCAGGGACCTCCCCCTCGAGGTCGTAGAGCTTCGTGTGTTCGAGAAATATGACGGGGTCGTCGTCGCGGATCGCCTGGATGAGCAGGCCCTTGGCATCGTAAGGCGATGAAGGAATGACGACCTTCAGGCCGGGAATGTGAGTAAAGATCGAGTACAGGCACTGCGAGTGTTGCGCGCCGGCGCTGAATCCCGCGCCGAACATAGCCCGTATGACCAGTGGCGTGCGCGCCTTGCCGCCGAACATGTAACGAAACTTGGCCGCTTGATTGAGGATTTGATCCAGACAGACGCCCAAAAAATCGACGAACATCAGTTCTGCCACGGGCCTCAATCCCGTCATGGCCGCTCCGGCTGCCATCCCGACAATGGCGCTTTCGGTGATGGGGGTGTCGATGACGCGAGCGCGGCCGAATTCGCCCACGAGTCCGCGCGTGACACCCATGATTCCACCATAGGCATCGTCGACTCCGGTACCGCCGGCCCCGCCCGCGACATCCTCACCGATGACCACCACCCTCGAATCGCGTCTCATCTCCGAACGCAACGCATCGTTGAGGGCCTGCCGGAATGACGTTCTTGCCATGTGGGTCTTCGTCAGTAGGTCGCGTAGACATCTGTGTACAACGCCTCTAGCGGTGGCGCGGTGCCCGCATGGGCAGCGGTCACGGCCGCATCCATCTCCTCGGCGGACAACCGATCGATCGAATCGAGCTCACTCGCCGTCAATTCGCCCGACGCGAGCACACGACGACGGAATCCCACGATCGGATCGTGCACTTCTCGGGCCTGCGTCAACTCCTCTTTGGAGCGGTAGGTCTGCGGATCGCCGCAATAGTGTCCGTGGATGCGGGCGCAGCGCGCCTCGATGAAGCTCGGGCCGCCGCCGGCTCGCGCACGAGTCACTGCATCGGCCATTGCCTCGTAAACCGGGAAGAAATCTCTGCCGTCCACCTTCACGGCAGGCATGCCGAATCCGGCTGCGCGCCGCGCCGCGTCCTTGGCCCCCACGGCATACTCCGCGGCCGTGCCTTCCCCGTAGCCGTTGTTTTCGATGACGAAGATGGCCGGCAGCTGCAGGACCACCGCCATATTCATCGCCTCGAAGATCGTGCCCTGATTGCTGCCGCCATCGCCGGTGAAAGCCACCGCGACGCGATCCGACTTCAGTGTTTTCGCCGTCAGCGCCGCGCCGATGACGAGAGGCGGACTGCCACCCACGATAGCGTTCGCACCCAACATCCCGCGCTGCAGGTCTGCGATGTGCATGGATCCGCCCTTGCCGGCGCACAAGCCCTCCGCCTTACCCAAGATCTCGAGCATCATGCCCTTCGGGTCACAACCCTTCGCGAGGCTATGCCCATGCCCACGGTGGGTGGACCCGATGTAGTCGGCCGCGTCCAAATGCATGCAGACGCCGACCGCGATGGCTTCCTCGCCCGAGTAGAGGTGTACGAATCCTGGAACGCGACCGGCGACGAACTCGGTATTGACGCGCTCTTCGAAGTCGCGGATACGACGCATCGTCCTGTAGGCGAGTAGTAGCGCATCACGATCAAGCATCATGACTTATCCGGATAGGCGGCAAGGGTGGCAACAGCTCAGAAGCGGTATCGGATATCCGCTCCATAGGTCCTCGGCTCACCGACGAGTCCATAATCGAATCCCAAGCCACCCTGACTGGGGTCCCGCTGCGCGAGGGCGTACTGAAGATAGTGCCGATCAGCCAGATTTTTCACCCACACTCCGACGTCAAAGCCGCTCGTGGATCCTCTGCCGCCCGTAAATGACAGCCGGCCATTCGCAATGGCGTAGGAGGGCTGGGAGACGCGTAGCGTGTTCTGGGCGTCGAAGAACTGCCTGCTGTAGCCGTTGCCGTCCAGCATCAGGTGCAGGTCGCCCGCGTCCAGCTGCAAGAAGCGCCAGTTGAGCGCCAGGCTCCCACTGGCATGGGGTGCCTGGATGAGTTGGTGACCGGACAGATCGACACCATGCAGGGTGAGTTCCTGATACTTGGTGTTGAGGAGCCCGAGACTGCCCGAGAGCTCGACATCTGCGGTAACCTTGGCCCGGAACTCCATCTCGGCGCCATCGACCCGCGACCGGGGCGCGTTCGAGGTGCGCAGGCCGGTCCCTTGGCCGCCGGGCAGCGCAAAGGTGTCGAGGAACTGCTGGTTGCGGTAGCTGTAATGAAAGACCGCGAGATTAAGGGAGGCTCGCCGCTGCCAGAACTCCAGCTTGGAGCCGACCTCGTACGCATCGAGCTTCTCCGGTTGGGCGAAGGTGAGCTCTGCCGGCGCATTGAAGGCCTGTCCGTTGAAGGCTGCTCCGCGGTACCCCTGGGAGAAGCTTGCGTAGAGCAGCGTCTGATCGTTTGGCTTCCAGTCGACGCCCACTTTACCGCTGGTGTTGTTGTTGTCGTACTCGAGCGGCGCATTGACGCCGCCAGGCGGACCATAGAGGCTCGAATACTGTGTGTAGGAAACCCCGGTAACGTACGGAATCGTCTGAGTCCACAGCGTCGTGCCGGGACTGGGCCCATACCCCGCCGAGGGCGCGTCGAGTCCGCCCTCCAGCGCGTAGAAGTTGGTGATTTCGATCTTGTCTTTGGTGTACCGCAGGCCGGCTCGAATGCTGACCGTGGGCGTTACTGCGAAGGTCGCATTCAGGAACGCGGCACGGCTGTCTTTCAGCTGATCGAAATTGTTCCATTCATCGAAGCCATAGAGTGTCTGCCCACCGGGCGTCACGAATGACCCTGGATAGCCGTCGAAGAAGTGATACTGCACGATTGCGTGCACGCTTTCGCGCCCATAGTACAACCCTGCGAGCCACCGTAGTATATGGGTGTCTCGGGAGGACAGGCGTAGTTCCTGCGAGAAGGTGTTGACGCTCGAGAAGTAGGAGTTGGGATCATCGAGGCGGGCCGTGATCGGAAGCCCGCCATCATCGCTCAATGTGTACCAGCGCCCATAGTCGTAGCCTGAGATGGAGGTCAACAGGAGATGCTCGGCGAGCCCTGCTTCCACTTTCAGGGATGCACTGTCGCTACGAATCTGTTTGGGAACGGAATACTTGGAGCCGGTATCGAACCACGGGATATTCCCCGAGAACCCGGTCACGGCCGGATCGTTGTTGAGCGCGTGCGGGCCATAGGGCGTGCCGTTCGAGCGTGTCGAGGAGAACTTCAAGGTGACCTTGAGGTCGTCCATCGGCTGCGCGAGGATGGTGGCACGACCCGCCAGCGCGTCCACACCGTTTAGAGGATTGACTCCGGGCACGATGCTCTGAGTCCAGCCATTCCGGTCCTCGTAATAGACGGCCACGCGCGCGGCCAAGACGTTGTCGATCAGCGGCACGCCCACGGCCGCCCGCACGGAGCGGTCATTGTAGTTACCGTACCCCGCCTCGACATAGCCCTGGGTCGTCGTGAGACTGGGATTGGCGGAATAGAGGCTAACGGCGCCGCCGGTGGCATTCTTGCCGTAGAGAGTGCCCTGCGGTCCCCGCAACACCTCGACCCGGTCCATGTCGAAGACCTGCAGAGCCTGCACCGCTCCCACGGCCTTGTAGACCTCGTCGACATACATGGCGATGGGACTACTTTGGTTCTGACTGTAATCCGTTGTCGTCACCCCGCGCAGCGTGAAGGTTGGCTGGGCTTCGGGCCCCCACGGCAGGTTCAACAGCATGTTGGGTACGACCGACGCGAGATCTGCGGCTTGGCGAATCCCCCGATCGCGCAGCTCGTCCGCCGAAACCGCTGTGACAGCGATGGGTACGTCCTGACTGCGCTCGCTCTGGCGCTGCGCGGTCACGACAACCTCGTTGAGCACAGAGCCCGCGCTATCAGAGTCCGCCTTAGCGGTCAAAGGCGGCGCAAGCATCGTAAGCGCGGCGAGCAGGCCGACTAACGAGGCCCAATCGCGAGGTACTCGTGCGGTAGGACAGGCAGTCGACCCGGATAGTGCGGCAATGTAATCAAGCCTCGGCGTCGCACGACGCAGCATTTGCGGGACCATCTGCTCTCATCCCCTCTTGTTTCAGGTTTCGAATCAACTACGTCGATGAAGCCGCCATCCACAGCCCCTCATTGAGACTTGATGGTTACCAGGTCTTGATTTGCGGCATCACTCGATCCACGAAACACCGCAGCGATCGCCGGACATCATCAAACGACATGCCACCAAAGCTCGGAGAGACGCCCAAGATGAAATCGCCGAGCAACTCGCGGCGCTCTTGCAGCTTGTCAATAATGCGCGCGGGGTCTCCCCATATGTTGGCCTCGAGGTAGGAGTCGATGAGAGCCTGCTGACTGGTTGATCGGTAGTGTTTTGTCATCTCAGCGTATGAGGCATACGCAGCGCCCGCCTTCGCGAAGTTGTCACTGAGCAACTCGTAGTGATCCATCAATTGAGCCCAATATCGGGTAATGTGCTCGCGCGCGAGCGCTTCTGCTCGCTTTACGTCCGGATCGCAGAACATACAGTCTGCAGCGATCGGTGGCGGCGCCTCAAAACCACATGATTGCTTAAATAGTGAGCGGTGACGGTCGATTTCAACCTTCGCTTCCTCCCACGGTCCTTGGGCGAACTTCATGCAGCCAAGCCCGAGCCTCCCTGCGGTCTCCACAGACTGCGGAGACATCCCGACCATGTAGGTGCGGTCGCGAAAACTCTTGAATGGCCGTGGCCGAACTTCGATCCGCGGCTGCTGATAGTGGGGCGTATCTCCCTCAACGAAACCCGTCTCCAGGCCGCGCAAAATGATTCCTGCGGCTTGCTCGAAGCGCTCGCGCGACTCACTGAATTTGACACGGAAGGCATCGAACTCCCGTTTCGCGAGACCGCGGCCGAATCCGACGACTACTCGCCCCTCGGACAAATGATCCAAAAGAATCGCCTTCTCAGTCACGCGGAGCGGATCGTTCCATGGAAGGATGAAGGCGCAGGGCATGAGCTTAATCGTCTTGGTGCGCGCTGCGACATAACTCAAAAGAACGATGTTGTCCGGAATCATCGCGTAATCGAAAAAGTGGTGCTCGACCGGCATCAGCAGGTCGAATCCCATTGCCTCCGCCTCGAGCGCCAAGCCGAGCTCTTGTCTATAGATCTCGACATCCGAAGTTCCTGGGTGGCCTTGGAACAATGGCATCAGGCCGACTTGCATCGCTTTCTCCCCTTTTACTGATGGCTTATCATCAGGTGCACGCGCGACCGAAAGGGAGGTGAGCAATGGCCAACTTCACTGGACGCCTTGCGCTCCACGTCGCCGATCGCGATGCGGGGATGGGGTGTGGATTTTGGCCACTCCTCCTCTAGCCTTGTCGACCTTCGCCCTGCGAGCCTAGGATTCGGCTCAGCAGTAACGGGCGAGTTTGTAGCGTCGCCCGTTTCATTCGGTGAGGACCCGTGGGAAAGCTCTGCATGAGATCCAATTGCGAAAAGCGCACAGAGTGCGTCAGGCTATGGAGCAGGCGTCGTGGCAACCTGCAGCGGATCACTTCTTGGGTACAACTCATACTAGCGTCGCCGAAGAGCCGATAGGAGCATACATACATGCGTTCTAGGACAGTGCAAACCATGCGATGCCCGCGCCTTGGAATTGTGCAGATCCCATGCCTGTAGCTCGTGCGGAGCACTTTGGGGGCGTCCGCGTCGCCGCCCTCGCCGTGGTCAGCACCGTTGCCTGGCTGACTATCACGTTACTGCCTTATGAGGTCTCAACGCTCTCTGACGGTTACCGCGCCGGGCCCGTTGGAGCTGGCTGGATCACCGCGGCCGAGCTCCTTGCGCTCGCCTGTGCGGCAAGCTGCTTGGGGCAAACGATTGCATTCCGCGACAAACGTCGGCTGACGATTCTGGGTATCGCAATTGCGCTTGCGGCCACGCTCGGCTGTCTGTTGACCGATCATATCGTGCCCATCGTCGCCCTCCGGCTGCTGTTCGGTGTCGGCACAGGCATCGTCGCCGCCGCTACCAACGCTCTTCCTGCATTACATGAGTCCCCTAAGAAGCTGTTCGCGTACATGCAGCTCGCGTTGGGAGTGGTTTTCGGCTTGGCGATCTTTGTGGTGGGCGCTGTACAGTCTTTCGCTGGCCGAAATGCTGTCTTTTTTGTCGATCTCATCTTTTTACTGACCCTCGGGTCCGCGGCCTTCCTCCTGCCGAAGGGAGTCGTGTCCGACCTTCCTTCGTTAGGTGCACGCATGAAGCTGCGACTCCCCGAGGGCGCTGCGAGTTCGCTTGCGGCACTGGCCTTGATGTGGATAGCCCAAGGTGCGCTTTGGGCTTTTGCGAGCACAGCCGGGGCCGCAGCTGGGATGGACCCCGATTCACTGGTGCGCTGGTTGTCTATCGCGGGCTTCACCACGCCATTTGGAGCTGCGGCCGCAGCCGTTTTGGGCGAGCGCCGCGGTTATACCGCTCCGCTCATCTTAGGCTTCGCTGTCCAGATTCTGGTAGCGCTCGCGATGTACTGTTCATTCTCTCGCCCTTTTTTCATTGCAGGCGCACTCGTTTCCAACATGACGACGACGTTCACCACACCGTATCTGCAAGGCGTGCTCGCATCGCTTGACGGTACAGGACGTGCTACCGCGCTCAGCGGCGCTGCAGCGAACTTCGGAGCCGCTGTGGGACCCGCGCTTGGAGCCATGCTTGTCGCCCAGACAGTAGCCCCCCTCGGCGTTACGTCGGCGATCATGCTCTCTATTAGCCTCGGTCTCGCGTTGTCTTCTCTCCGCAGTCTTTCTGCAAGCTCGCGCGCGAGGTCCGCAGCATGAAGGAAGACCTTAGGAAAATGAGACTTAATTGCGCAGCAAGCCGGTCTACCGCGCTGGACGAGATAGCGCACTTCTTGGGCGTGGTTCCAAACGTCGATGACCTTATGGATGCGCTCCCCTTATGAGGCGGAGTGGCAAATACGAAGTGTGCGAGTTGGCCGGCAATCCGAAGCTTGAATGCATCTGGGAGGCCCGCGCGGAGTTGGGGGAGAGCGCTATCTGGGTTGACGACGAGCAAGCGCTCTATTTTGTCGATGGCCTCGAGGGAAGACTCCTTCGTTACAGCGAGTCTGAGGGCACCAGCGAGGTTTATCGACACGATGGGGTGATCGGGTTCATTGCGCAGCGAGTTGGCGGAGGCTTTATCGCCGGGATGGACAACAAGCTGTACAAGTTGGACACGCTCCTCGGCATTGCGGCAGAAGTGACATGTCCCGAGCCGCAGCTGCCAAACAATCAGTTCAACGACGGCAAAGTTGATCCACGCGGTTGTCTCTGGGCTGGCACGCTGGATCGGGACTGCGCGCAGCCCGTGGGATCCCTCTATCACGTCGAGAGGGACCTCACCTGGAAGGCGGTTGATCACGGCTACCTGTGTCCGAACGGCCCAGCGTTCTCCCCCGATGGCCGTATCCTCTACCACAGCGACTCGATGAGGCGAACCATTCACAAGTTCGATCTTGACCTGGACAACGGCGAAATCAGTAACAAGCGAGTCTTCATACAGTTTGACGAGCACGCGGGGCTCCCCGATGGCATGACGGTCGACTGTGACGGGCGGCTCTGGGTTGCACATTTCGGTGGCGGACAAGTCACGGCGTTTGGACCGAGTGGCAAGATCGATGCTGTCCTGCACGTACCGGTCCCTAACGTCACGACTTGCGCATTCGGCGGTTCGAAAGGCACCACGCTATTTATTACCACGTCGCGGACGTGGATGACGGAAGCTCAACTGCGCGAAGCACCGCTCGCGGGCGGACTCTTCGCGTGCGAAGGATTGGCGACGGGTATTCCGGCATTCGCCTTCGATGGCTAAACGCCACGAAGGACCGCATTGGACTGCGCAGTCAGCGGGTGTCACAAGCGGTATTGATCTGGCCTGGCCGTGATCGGGTGAAACGGTCCATCTTCCCGGCGTGCGGCGCCTTGGGTCGTTAAAGCGTAGTTTGACTATTGCCCTTTCCATACCGGCCTGCGCCTCGCGCTGAACGCGCGAGCACCCTCCTTCAGGTCATCCGATCGCACGACCTTTTGAACGGCATGTAGGCTGTCGTGGAGCTCGAACGCCTCGTGCTCACCCAACATCTCACTGTGCCGTAACAGTTGCTTGATAGCCGGATAGAGTAGTGGGGGTCCATCCGCCAGCTGCCGGGCAATTTCGCGTGCCTTAACGATGGCTTGACCCTTATGCACGATGTGGTTCGCGAGCCCCCAATGTTTCGCCTCGACGGCATCCATCCAGCGGCCAGTCATGAGCATGTCCACTGCGACATGGTGGGGAATTCGACGCCGCAGCTTGATCGTGCCGGCATCGGCCAATACGCCTACTTTGATCTCTGGTAATGCGAAACGTGCATGTTCTTCCATCACAATGATGTCCGTGCCGAGAACGATTTCGAACCCACCGCCGCAAGCAATACCATTGACTGCGGCGATGATGGGCTTATCGAGATTACGCGGATAGTTCAAGCCACCGAAGCCGCCGACTCCCCAGTCCGAATCCGACGGTTCGCCCTGCGCCGCGCCCTTCAGGTCCCACCCCGGCGAAAAGAATTTTTCGCCCGTGCCGGTCACGATCGCAATGCGGAGTGCCGCGTCGTCGCGGAAGGCGGTGAAAATGGCATTTAGGCGCCGGCTCGCCGCAAGATCGATCGCATTTGCTTTGGGCCGGTCCAGCGTGACTTCGAGGATTACTCCCTCACGAGTGGTCCGGACACCATCTTGGGTGGACTGTAGAACTAACATATCAGGTCGCTCCAGTTATTCTCTCGGCTGCGAGAGTCGGATCAACGCACCGAGCGCTACGGGTCCGAGTCTCAACATCCGAAGTTCCAGGACGCCGTTGAAAAGATAGCTGCAGACCGACTTGTATGATCTTTTCCGTCAACCCCCGCCCCATCATCTGGCGAGCGAGCCACACAAACATACGGGTGGCATTCAAATCCATGCGAAAAGCCTATCAGATTTGGCAGACAGCCTTTCAAGAACGCCTGTTTACTTCCATATCTGGCTGATCTATCTACTTGAGGATCGGAAGGGTTTCCGCGTCACGCAGAGGGCATCAATGAAGAAGACCAGCATGAGTGTCTTAGTGGTCATGTCGCTATTGATGACGAGTTCCGCCGTATCGGCACAAACGACTGCTTCACCAGCCCAGCCCGTCACGATCGATAACTACAACCGCGCCCAGACCGATGTTTATTTCGCCGGGGTGGTCAAGAACGGCGGCTTCGGGAAATTCCGGCATGGCCGCGAGCTTGCTCCTCCGGTCCAGCAAGGCATTGTTCGTCCCAACCGCGACACGCTGTATTCGTTTGTGATTGTCGACCTCGATGCCGGGCCGGTAACGGTTACGCTGCCGGACGCCGGCAAGCGCTTCATGGGGATGCAGGTCGTCAATGAGGATCAATACACCCGGGGGACCTATTACGGTGCGGGCAGCCACACTCTGACGAGGGAGATGATTGGCACCCGCTATGCCATTGCCGTCATCCGTTTCCTTGTCAATTACTCGCACAAGGAAGATGTCGAGCAGGTCCACGCCTTGCAGGATGCGGTTAAGTTCAGTCAGGAGCGCCCAGGCACGTTCGAAGTGCCCCATTGGGACGAGGCAAGCCTCAAGAAGGTACAGGCAGCGCTCTTGCAGCTTGGAACGACGGTTTCCGATACGCGTCGCATGTTTGGCGCCAGCGAAGATCAGGTCGACCCGGTCAAGCATCTGATCGGAAGCGCCATGCTATGGGGAGGATTTCCCGAGAAAGACGCTCTCTATCTCCCGACCACGCCGGCGCGGAATGACGGCAGCACGATTTACAAACTCAAGGTGGGTGATGTGCCTGTCGACGGTTTCTGGTCACTTACCGTCTATAACAGAGAGGGTTACCTGCAGCCGAATCAGGAAAATGCCTATGCGGTAAACAGCCTCACCGCAAAAAAAGGTACGGATGGTGCGGTTACCATCCAGTTCGGAGGGTGTGATGGTAAAATCCAGAATTGCCTGCCCATCACGCAAGGGTGGAATTACACTGTGCGTCTCTTCCGACCGCGAGCAGAAATCATCAACGGCGCGTGGCTGTTTCCGTTGGCACACCCCGAGAGTTGAAGCCGGTGCTCTTATCTATGCCTGCATCTCGACCCGAACGCTGCTAGAGCGACGCACTTGATCGTCATTTCTCATCTTAGTGGCGTTGGCTTTCGAGATACTGGCTGCACGGTCCGCGCACAATCTGGCGACGTCCGAGGGCCGAGAAGCGGTCGATCGTCATCTGGTGGCCGCGCACGCCTCGATCAGCATCGCCACATTCTTCTGGCAGAAATCGAGGTACGCACGCACGACAGCGGACGGATGGCGGTGCAAAGGATAAAGCAGACTGATTTGCTGCTCTGGCATGGGCTGATCCGATAGCAGTGCAACTAATATTCCCGCGCGTATGCCTGCCGCGGCGAGAAATGGCGGAAGTTCGGTGACGACCTCGCCGGCAAGAGCGCGACTGCGCAAATGAACGTAGTCGTTGGTTGCCAGTACACTCCGCGGTTCGAAAGTCTGATCGCCGAGTCGCCAAACAGCCGGCACGTCGGGAGCCGGCGTCCAGACCGCGCAAGGAAAACGATGCAGCGTGTCGATCGATTCCGGTAACCCCAGGCGTTCGACGAGTTGCGCGCCGGCGACAAGCACATGGCGATAAAACAATAGCCGCCGCGCCACCATCGCCTCGTGCTTGATGGTGCCGACACGCAGCGCCACATCGATGCCGTCCTCGATGAGGTCCACGCGCCGCCCCGTGGTGTAGATGTGGAGGTGGATGTCGGGATAATGCTTCTGAAACGCGGACAGCAATTCCCACCACGGCTCAAATCCATCCGGCAGCGAAAGCCGCAGCCGCCCCTTGAGCCTGGCCTGATCGCTGGTCACCGCCTCCTGGCCCTCCAACAGCGCCTCAATCCCGCGGCTGGCGTGATCATAGAGGCGTGTCCCTGCATCGGTGAGGCGGGTGCCACGCACCGATCGCTCCAGTAGTTGCACCTTGAGTTGACGTTCTAGCCTAGCGCACGGATGCGGCGACTCAGTGTGGGCAAGGGGATATTTGCGCGCTCCGCCGCCGCCGACAGGCTGCCGGCTCGCACCACGTTGACGAACATTTTGACGGCGTTGAGATCCATGATTCCTCTCAAATATGACAGGAAATATACCATCTATGCGTATTCACCTCCATTTTTGAAAGATACAAAGTGGCGTCCACCGCTGGATGCACCAGCGGCCCGACAATCCGGAGCCATCTCAATGTCCATCCAAGCTGCCATCCAGTCTTCTGCAATGCCCCCTCAATCCAAGAAATTCGTTGAGGTTCACGGCCGGAAAATGGCCTATGTCGATGTCGGCGCGGGCGACCCGATCGTGTTCCTGCATGGGAATCCAACCAGCTCGTACGTCTGGCGCAACGTCATCCCGCACTGTGTCGGCCTTGGCCGCTGCCTTGCCCCGGACCTGATCGGCATGGGCGATTCCGACAAGCTTCCAGATTCCGGCCCGGGCAGCTACACGCTGCTCGAACATCGGCGGTATCTCGATGCGTGGTTCGAAAAGCTGGGCCTGCT
>WNFQ01005186.1_pt1 | contig 23603 bp, 23 predicted proteins | sample 5400171 | NCBI WGS metagenome assembly WNFQ01 (sample SAMN13153356, study PRJNA577476) | soil metagenome | isolation source: 20 cm soil under Madrone tree | place: USA:California | collected 2016-06-14
TTCCCTCATCCGAGTCGCTGACGCACGCTGCAGTTTATGAGTCGGATGCAGCGACCGGTGCGGTCATTCATTGTCACGCCTCAAAGTTGTGGACAGCCCTTCTAAATCAAGCTCCGACCAGCTCGAAGGCAGTTGACTACGGCACGCCTGAGATGGCGTACGAAATAGCGCGTCTTTTCAAGGTGACCGACGTGCGAACTAGGAAGACTCTTGTCATGGCTGGACACAAAGGAGGTATCCTAGTTTTCGGGAGAAATCTCGAAGAGGCGTTCGGCGTTCTAATGCGCGAGCGGAAGAAACAAGTTTGAGTCACTACTTGACGCTCAAACGCGCAGAGCGGCGACAGCTCTCGTCCGTCTTTTCGTGCGCCTTACGGGGTAGGCGTAGGAGTAACAGTCGGAGTGGGGGTGACAGTGGGAGTAGGACTAACAACGACTACAGTGGTTGAGGTGCCTGTCCCTTCATTGGGCAACTTTCTAAAGGTTATGAAGAGCGTTGCACCAAGGACCGGTGCAACCGTCACTTGAGCCGGACCTGCTATTCTCACTTGATTGATGGTTTCCGGCGGATTTTGCGAAGCGCTTCCGGTGCTCGAATCAATCCGGCTGGCGGTGAGAACATTGGCGGTTTGACCCGTTTGATCATTTAGGGTCACTGTAACTACGCCGCGATCGACACCCCCTTCTTGGGTAAAATTCGTGACCTTAAGAAAGCGATTGTCGGGGACTGTGATCATCAGCGGCGAACTCGTAATGATGCGGCTTTTGAATTCGCCGGCAAAGACAAGGCTTGTGGGCGCTAACAGAACGCAAGCAACCAAATATCGCCCCAAGAGGATTTTCATAGTTTAAGATAGTGCCCTATTACCGCGTCGGCCAATTGGAATTGGCGTTTGCCGACACTGCGAGCGTAAAACTTTGTCGGAGACGCCCAGGACCGACAACGGTGAACTTGAGTGCCTCCAGTTTGCACTTTGCATGACGGCCCGAAAGACGACGTTACAGGCGTTCACATGATGTCGCCCCGCCGGCCGGGAATCTTATGCTCGCAAGAAGCGCGCGAACGTAGTTGATTTGGATCTGAATGCGAAAGAAAAATTCAGATGGTTCCCGGCATGTCCGACTGTTGATCCTTGTCGATGAATCGAACGTCGGCAGCTCCGTGCGCACCGCGGGGCGTGGTCTCGATTGGTTAAAGCTTCGCGAATTTCTGGCCGGCCCGAGCACGGGACGCGACTTGATCGAGATGGTCGTTTATGCCGGACTGCCGCCTGCCACCCCAGCCTGGCAGGAGGAACGGGACAAGAAAAACAAGTTCATCCATTGGTTGCGTTCCAATGGATTCATGGTCGTGACCAAAGATGGGGCGCCCGCTGAAGAAGGCCGTTACAAGGCGAACGTGGACGTGATGATGGCGATCGACGCGCTCGAGCTTTCCGTCGAGATGCGGCCCGATGTTGTTATTCTCGTGACGGGCGATGCCGATTTCGCTTATCTCGCCATCAAGTTGCGCCGACGCGGAATCCGCTTGGAAGTGGCTTCGGTCGCGGCAAATCTCGGGAACATACTCAAATCAGCGGCGAATGCCGTGATCGATCTGGCTCCGTTGTTCAGGACGTTTGAGATGATGAACGTCCAGGATTTACCTGCGCCGGCGCAGCAACAGCAACGCAGAAGAATGCCGCGATTTCGCCCTCCAGCGCCGCGCCACCCGTAGCCGCGGCCATCGAAAGCTGGGATTTCTACGACAGCTTTGCGTTTGAAGGCAACAAACGCAGTTCGACCATGAGCATATTGTTCCGCTAACATGATGGCATGCGCCTGTCGCGGCAGTTTGAGAAAGCACTGGTTTACGCCACGCGAATTCACGGCGGCAAACTCCGGAAGAAGACCCGGATTCCCTACATTGCGCACATCCTCGGAGTCACCGCGATCGCAATGGAGTACGGCGCGAACGAGACGGAAGCGATCGCGGCGCTGTTGCACGACGCAGTAGAAGACTGCGGCGGCGCAAAGCGGTTGCGAGATATCGAGCGCAAATTCGGAAAAAAGGTTGCCAGGATTGTCGAAGGTTGCACCGACACCGATCAAACTCCAAAGCCGCCATGGTTGAAGCGAAAGCGAGCTTACGTGGAACACGTCCGGCACGCACCGACGCCAACAAAACTAGTGTCCGCTTCAGATAAACTTCACAATGTTCGTGCGATCTTAATGGATTATCGTCAGGAAGGAGAAAAACTCTGGTCTCGGTTCGGCGGTGGCAAACAAGGCGCTCTTTGGTATTACCGCGCACTTGTGAATGCCTTTAGCGGCAAACGCATTCAGCCGCTCGTGCAGGAGATCAATCGCACTCTTACCGAACTTGAATCGGTAGCGAACAAAGGCGTCCCAGTGGAACGACCGCCACGGATTGGATGAAATTGCCCGCAGGTCACCAAGATATATCGGCGATCATGGACCGCCGCTAAAGCGCAGTTGCAGAGCGCTATTTGATCTTCGCGAGAATATTTTCCATCTCTTCGCGGCGGAATGCTCGCAGCGTTTGACTTTTGACGTTGCCGAGCGAGCCGATCTTAAGCATGAAAGCGCTCATGGTTTCGTCATTAGGCGCATCGAACATAACGACCACGTCGTATGCCCCCATGGTCCAGAATTCTTCGGTGATTTTCATGCCCAGTTTCTGGGCCTCGGCCATCGCAGCATCGCCTCGTTTGACGGTGTCCTTGATGTTGCGGATTCCCTGATCGGTAAACTGAATAAGACTGACGTACATAGCCATAATAATTGTTCCTTCGCGCGGTTTCTGATGCAAAGACTATCGCAAAGTCAGAGATCGTCGTGAAATGTTCATTTGAACTTGCATGCCGCGGAATCGTGCGCAAACGTAAGTCATGCTCACAGAGCGGCAGAAAAACGTCCTTGATTTTATACAGCGCGAGCAGCGTGAGAAAGGCGTGACGCCGAGCACGCGCGAAATCCAAAGCCATTTCGGGTTCGCCAGTCAGACTTCGGTCATGCAGTACCTCGTCGCGCTCGAGCGTAAAGGTTTTCTGGACCGGCATCCGCGCAAGGCGCGGGCACTAATTACCCCGGCCATGAAGGTCAGGATCACCGATATTCCAATTTATGGGCAAATACCGGCGGGAATGTCGGCCTTGACCGAGCAGACCATCGACGGCCACGTTTCGCTCGATGCCCGCTCAGCCAACATCTCCAGAAATCGCAGCACCTTCGCCTTGTGTGTCCGTGGCGACTCAATGATCGGCGCTCACATTGTCGATGGTGACATCGTGATTTTGGAGGAGAGCAAAGAAGTGCACAACGGCGATATCGTGGCAGCGTTGATCGACGGCGAAACGACGCTGAAGCGCTATGTCGTTGAGCATGGACGACCGTATCTGAAAGCGGAAAACCCGCGCTACCCGAATTTGATTCCGGCACGTGAGTTGAAAATTCAAGGCGTGATGGTGTCGTTAATCCGCAAACAAGAGCGACGGAAGAAACACTGAGGCGGGAAGTCAGAAGTCAAGAGTCAGAGGTCAGAGGTCAGATGAGAAGTTGCGAGTCGTCGTTCTGCCAAATTCGAAAAGGTCCTCGCAAAAGGAAATCAAATCGAGGATTAAAGAAAACGGCGAAAGATTCCGGCAAGAACTTTGCGCAAACTCGCGTGAGCACGGGCCGTGCTCCTACATCTTGAATTGCCATAACGTTCGCTTGAACATAGTAAAACGCGTGTCATCTTTTCTTCGAAATGGCTGCGCGCGGCAAAATCATTGATCTTCGGAAACTGCTGGCGGAACGTTTTCCTCAGGCACCGTCTGTTGCACCGACGTGTTTAGTCACCGGTTTATCCTTTCTCGATCCAGCGATCGGCGGCGGCTTGCCGAAAGGCGCGATCACAGAATTAATCAGCCCACGAGTAAGCGCGGGCAGCGCATCACTCATTCATGCGCTGCTCCAATCAGCGCAGCGGGATCATTATTTTGTCGTGTTGATTGACGGCCGCGATTCGTTCGATCCATGTTCGCTGGATAATTCATGTTTGCGTCATCTGCTTTGGGTTCGTTGCATCAAAGCTCTCGAAGCGGTCAAAGCGGCTGATCTGCTTTTACGCGATGGGAATTTCCCGCTCGTGATTGTCGATCTTGTGCTCAATCCACCGGAAGAATTGCGCAAAATTCCGCAGACGAATTGGTATCGCTTGCAACGATTAGTCGAAGCGTCGTCCACCGCATGTCTTGTTTTGAGCCGCCATAGCATGGTGAGCAGCGCGCAATTGAAAATCGTTCTCGAAAATTCATGGACATTGGAAAGTTTTGAAGAGGCTGCGATTTCACGGCTGCGAATTCGCCTGCAACGATCACGCCTCCAACCAGAGATCAGAAGTCAGAGATCAGAGGTCAGCTAAACCGATGTTTGCGACGATTTATTTGCCGAATTTCCATTTGCAGGCTGCCATGCGTTACCAGCCGGAATTGCGGGCAAAACCTGTCGCGCTGATCGAGACGCACAAAAGAAAAATGGCGATCATCCAACTCAATGAGACGGCGGAAGAAGCCGGTGTGCGTAAAGGGATGACACCAAGCCAGGGACTGGCGCGATGTCTGAGTCTCATCATAAAAACTCGTGCGCCTGCTCAAGAAAAATTGATGAATGAAATTTTACTCCAGCACGCGTTTATCCTCAGCCCCTTTGTAGAAATCACTGCGCCGGGCGTTTGCACCATTCAATTTACAGACAATCGAAACCTGAGCGTGAAGGTGTCGCGTATAATCGAGCAATTAGCCGAATGCGACATTATCGCGCAAGCCGGCGTTGCCTCTGCGCCGGATACAAGTCTTCTCGTCGCGCATTTGGCAAGTCCGGTTTTAGAAATCGAGGACGCAAGGGAATTTCTCGCGCCGCTGCCAATCGAGACGCTCGCGCTCACGTAAGATCGACAACGTCTTCGGCGCGCCCGGCGGTCGCGCTCTACCATTGTCAAACTGCCGCAGGTCTGCGTTCGATCAAAAGGCGATAAACAAAACCGCCCAGCGCCCCGCCCAGCAACGGTCCGATCCAATAAACATAATGGTCGTGCCAAAAATTTGCGGCCACGGCCGGACCGAACACGCGCGCGGGATTCATGGCCGCACCGGTAAGCGTTCCTCCAAACAGAATGTCGAGCGTGATTGTCGCTCCTATGACAAGGCCGGCGACGCGCCGTGGCCCGCTTTCATCGACGGCGGTGCCGTGAACCACGAATACGAGAAAGAAAGTGAGGATTCCTTCAACCAGAATTCCCTGCCACGCGGCCAGATTAATGGCGAGCTGTGGCGTGCCAGTGACTACGACATCGCGTCCGAACAGACCGCGACAAATCAATGCGGCGCAGATCCCGCCCAGACATTGCGCGATCCAATAGCGCAGCGCGTTCGCCCATTTCATATGACCGCCGCAAACGAGGCCGAAGGTGACCGCCGGATTTAATTGGCCACCCGAGATATGCAGGGTCGCGGAAACAAAAGCTGCAATCGTGAGGCCGTGAGCGAGCGCGACGGCGAGCACATCGTGTCCGGCAGTTTTGATCGCGCCAATGCCCACAAAGATCAACGCGAATGTTCCGATAAATTCTGCGAGTAACGGACGAAACTTGGACATACGCCGATGCAATCAGATTACGCAGATACTGATCATTCCAGATGTCGATCTAACCACCGGCGTAATTCGGATATCTTTCGTGTAGCTCCCGGGCCAGGCGATCCGCCTCAGCGGTCTTGCCAGCGCGTTGATACGCGGACGAAGCTTTGTCCAACGCGCGCGGCGTGATCGCGGGATCGTCGTAAAGCAAAGCGACACCCATGAAAGCCTTGCCGGCATCATCGAAATTTCCGCGCTCGAGTTGCACGTCTCCCGCCAACAAGCGCGCCTCAGCATTCACACGACCTTCCGGCTGCAGGGTCATAATCTCTTCGGCGATCTTCTGGGCGTCGTCTGGTTTGTGGACGCCGATTTTGACCGCGCCAAGCGCGAGCAAAACTTTCGCTTTTCCTGCCGGATCTTTGGCGACCTGCAAATACTTGCCGAAGGCTTCCTCGGACTCAGGCAGGTTTTTCAGTTTCGTGGCTGCGTCCCCCAGATAAAACAGAAAGTCCGGCTTGATGCTGCCGCGATTGTCGATCTTTCCCAGAGCACTCAGATATTTTTCGGCAGCTTCGTAGTTTTTCTCCTTGTAATATTCGATTCCGAGCGACTCGAGAACTTCTGGCGGCACATTCATCCCGCCATTGCGGGATTGAGCCATGAAACTGTTCACCTCTTTGGTGAGCGCGGCCCGATCTTTCAAATAAAATTGACACAAAATGAGCCGAAGCGACGCCAGGTTGTAGTACTGTTCCTTATTTAGTTGGCGCGCCGCATTGAGCGCAGTCATCGCCGTCTTGTAATCCTTCGCCTCAAACGCAGCTTTGCCGATATAGTATTGGGCCTGCGCTGCGACCGAACTCTTGGGAAATTCTTTCAAGAGCTGGCGGAAGGTTTCGACCATGGTTTTGGTATTTTCCTGTTGGCCGAGGATTAAAGCTTTTAACTGGAGCGCTGCTTCCCGCTCGTGGGCGCCGGGATACTTCCCAAGGATCGTGTTTAAGTCGACGAGCGCGGCATTGTAGTTTTTATCCTCTTCGTAAGCCAAAGCGCGCTGCGCCAAAACCGCAGGCACTTGCGGATTGTCCGGAAATGTCTGCACGTAATAAGTGAACGCTTCGATAATCTGAGGGATGTTTTTGGTCTGCACGTAACAGAGGCCAAGTTTGTAGGCCGATTCGGCGCGCAACTTCGAAGAAAGCTCAGAGGCGCGCAGCTCGCTATAAATAGACGCCGCGTCCGTGTAATTTTGTTGTTTGTAGAGTGCCTCGGCCTTTAAAAGCTTTGCCTGGTCCGCACGCTCGCCCGTCGGATTCGTTGCCAGGAATTGCTCCACTTCGGTGAGCAGCGCCGGCGGATCGGAGTTGTAGACGTTGATCAGTCGTTGATAGGCAGCGTCCTTCGCTTCTTCTCGATCTGGAAATTTTGCCATGATCTGGCGATAAAGTTCTTCGGCCGCCTTTGGATGACCAAGTTGCCGTTCACTGTTTGCCGCAAGCAACAACACCTCGGCTTGAGCCGGCTCCGGAAGCTTCTCCTGCTCTTTCCTGTAATCGCCAAGTAATTGCGCGTATTGGCCGGTCAGATATTGCAACCGGCGCAAACCGACTTGCGCAATCGGCCGGAATTTCCCCGCTTCAGGCAACGTCCGACCCTTTTGCAATAAGGCTGTGGCTCGATCGACCAATGCTTTGTCGATCCTGGCCTTATCCGCCTGGACAAGATCGAGCGCGATCATGCCTCCGCGCACCGCTGACTCAGCTTTTAAAGCCGGTTTCTGCGTTTCGTTCGAGAGCGCTTCGTACTGCTTGAGCGCATCCACTTTTCTGCCTCGCCCAATGAAAATCGATGCCGCTGTTAGTCGCGCGTCTTCGCGATAGGGGTTCGGATTTCCGGCCTCGGCAACCTCCTGATAAATATCGGCGGCTTCATCCTTGCGGCCAAGGACCTCCAGACAACGCGCCTCGAAATAACGCGCAGAAAGTGCAACAGCCGATTCCTTCGATTTTGCAGCGGACCGATGAAAAAGCGAAAGGGCCGCGGCATAATCTTTCTGCGTAAAAGCCATCTCACCGAGGGCGTATGCCGCGGGACCAGCAAATTCGCTGTCGTTGTAATCGTTCAGCACTTTCTGGAAATTTGTGCGAGCGCTCGACGGGCGATTCAGATTTCGATAACATTCGCCGAGCGAAAAATACGCGTTCGTACGGCCGGAACGCCCGGGGTAATCGTCGAGGTACTTTTGATATTCCGGTATCGCCAGATCGTAGAGCTTGCGAGTGAAGAGCGCGTTTGCGTAATCGAGCTGGCGGCGGTCGGGCGCTTCGCTTTCTCGCGTGGGCGGCTCGGAAAAATCCTCGGCCGAACGGCGCGGAAACGGCATTGGCGGTTCTTCCAGTGGGAGAGCTCGCGCCACCGGTGGCTCATCGATTGGCTGGGCACGACGGATTTCCGGCGGCCATTGAGCAAGGGCCGCGCCGGCCATCCAAAGCAGCATGGTCAGTCCAAAAAAGCCGCACGCGCTGCGCGCCGTCTTCATTTCGCAGTCGCGAAGGCGACGTTGGTTATCCCGACTTCGCTGCAAATGTTTAAGACACCAATGATGTTCTTGTAGGCGCCAGCCTCATCGCCGCGAATCACCACGGCCTGGTCAGAGTTGAGTCGAACCAGTTTTTTGAGCAATTCGCCCAATTCAGGACCGGTGAGGGTCCGGCGATTTACGACAACGTTGCCGTCCGCCTTCACATTGACAACGACATCTCCAATGGGCGCACTTTTCTCTTTTGCGGCCGACGCTTTTGGCACTCTCACATCGAGTTCGTTCTCAGTGCGGGCCGCGTTCCACGTCAGCAGGAAAAAAATCAATAATAACAATAAAACATCGACCAGCGGGGCCAGTTGAATACCGGGATGATGCAGGGGCGCGTGACCACGCAGATTCATATGAGAAAGGAGACGATGTCGATCTTGTGGATTGCCAGCGTGATTCGCAGTTTACAATTCGTCCTCGATTAACACGGGAGTACGCTCGCCTCGCTTGCCATACTGCAGTGAAAGCAAAGCCAAAACGTGGGTCGCAGCAGCTTCCAGTTCTGAGATCAATTTTTGGGCTCTGCCGCGGAAAAACGCGTAGAACATCATCGCCGGGATCCCGATCGCCAGCCCGGCGGCCGTGTTGACCAGCGCCTGACCTCCGAGCGCGCCGAAGGAATGGATAATTCCGAAGACGGTGCCGAGCAAGCCGAGCAGCGGCGCAATCATTCCGATATCGGCCAGATAAATGACGCGATTATTCAGACTGGCCGCGACTCGCGTCCCTTCCGTCTCGGCAATTTCGCGGACTTGTTGAAACTCCGCGTTCGGATTTTTGGTGGTGAACTCGAGCATCTTTTGCACGACCCGCGCGATGGCTTCTCCATGCCGATTGGAAACGGCCAGCAATCCAAGATAATCGCGCTTGCGCAAAAGCGCGTCCGCCGTAGCCATGTAACCGCTCGAAACCACGGCGCCGCGCCGGATCGTGATCAAATAGACGATCACGAGCATCACGAAAAAGATCGACAAGAGAAAAAGCGGGATCATCACCGGCCCCGCGTTGATCAACGTATCCATGATCGTCTGCGAGTGCGGAACATCCGGCACCAAAGGCGGCGTGGCAGTCTGCGCCAGCAAAGCAGGTGCGCCTGCCAGCGCGCCAAACAACAGGAACGAAATCTTCATGCCAGGAATTTCGTAATGATATGCGGCGCGATCAGGTGATGCAAATTCACAACTGACAGATCAAACACAAACAAAATCGCCGGGTTGCTCACAGTCTGCCGGTTTTTGCGCTCGACAAGTAAATGCGTTGTGGCAACATCCTCCCCTCGTGACAAACGGAATTCGCAACGCCGCAGCCGCGCTCGTTTTCGTGACAAACAGAATTCGCAACGGGGCAGCCGCGCTCGTTTTTCTCTGCTGCCTTGTCACCTTTACGTCGGCTTTTAATTTGCCGAACAGATCACCGGGGCCATCGCCGCGGATAGCTACCTCGAGCACGACGGCCACGGCTGGGCAAGAACGCATCACGTTGAATTTCACTGATCGTGTCGCGTATCAACGAGCGATTGAAGAAGTTTACTGGCGACATCGCATCTGGCCAAAAGAGAACCCCGGCCCCAAGCCGCCCCTGGATGAGGTGATGTCGCAGGCGCAGATCGAGAAAAAGGTCGAAGATTATCTGCGCAACTCAAAGGCGTTGGAGGATTACTGGCAACGGCCAATCACTCCCGACCAACTGCAAGCCGAGATGGAGCGAATGGCCAGTCACACCAGGCAGCCCGAAGTGTTGCGCGAACTCTTTCAGGCGCTGGGCAACGATCCCTTTGTCATCGCTGAGTGTCTGGCCAGACCGGTCCTGGCCGAGCGTTTAGTCACGGAGGTGTACGCTCACGACCAAAGAATTCACGGCGGGTTGAAGCGCCGCGCCGAGGCTGAACTGAAAACGCATCCAAGTGTGAGGCAGATGAAGCAGACCAGCGGCATGTACACTGAAACGGAGTGGATCAAAAGCGATCCCGCCAAAGACGGTTCTGCTTCGACCGATACGAAGAACGGCGAGGCTGTGAAAATGAACGGCAGCGAGAGGCAAGAGAGCATCGAAAAGCTCGCGGAAGAGTTCGGCAACACAAAAACAAGAGATGCCTGGGCACAAATTAGGACCGGCGTATTGAGCCCATTGCGAGAGGACGAGGCGTATTACTATGCCGTGGCGGTAATGAAGAAGGGCAAAGACCGCTTGAAACTAGCCACAATTGCGTGGCTGAAAGAACCGTTGCGATCGTGGGTCACCAGGGCGGAAACGCAAGTACCGGTGACAATGGCGGCAGTGAGCGCAAGCTACACGCTTCCTCTAATATCAAGTTCGTCGGTTGCCTGCACTGACGACACGTGGGCTCCAACCAGCCTCACCAACGCGCCCGCTGCGCGATCCGCTCACACGGCAGCCTGGACCGGCAGCGAAATGATCGTCTGGGGCGGATCTAACGGCACCCCTTTGAACACTGGTGGAAGATACAACCCCAGCACCGATACTTGGACACCCACCAGCATCGGGGTCAATACGCCCGCTGGACGGTACTCGCACACGGCGGTGTGGACGGGCAGTGAAATGATCGTCTGGGGCGGACGCAGTGGCGGCGTCTTTTTGAACACTGGCGGGAGGTATAACCCCGGCACTGACAGTTGGACGACCACCAGCAGCGGAGCCAACGTGCCCGATGCCCGGTATGTTCACACGGCGGTGTGGACCGGCACTCAAATGATCGTCTGGGGCGGACTCGGTACCGGGTTCGTCTATTTGAACACTGGCGGGCGATACAACCCGAGCACCGATAGTTGGGTAGCCACCAGCACCGGGGCCAACGTGCCCGATGCCAGAAGTGGTCACACAGCAGTCTGGACCAGCAGTGAAATGACTGTCTGGGGTGGAGATGACGGCAGCTATGTGAACACTGGCGGTAGGTATAATCCGACCGCCGATAGTTGGACAGCCACCAGCACGACCAACGCGCCCGATCCCCGAGAGGTCCCCACGGCAGTGTGGACCGGCAGCGAAATGATCATTTGGGGCGGAATCGGCAACAGCGGGTTTGAAAACACCGGCGGCAGATATAATCCTGGGACCAACAGTTGGACGACCATCTTTAGCCCCCTCGCCGGTCGTGCAGGTCCCACGTCAGTGTGGACAGGCAGCCAAATGATCGTCTGGGGAGGAGATTTTCGCGATAATTTTGGCGCCGATCACTATGTAAACACCGGCGGGAGATATAATCCCAGCACCAACAGTTGGACACTCACCAGCACGACCGGCGCGCCCGATGCGCGAACCGTTCATACGGCAGTGTGGACCGGCAATCAAATGATCGTCTGGGGCGGGGCTGACAATACGAACCGTTTCAACACCGGCGGCAGATACTGCGCAGCGTCCGGCCCAACTCCACCCCCGGCGCCAATAGCTAATCCGGCGACGTATATCGCCAGTAACAGTTTCACAGCGAACTGGAGCAGCGTGAGCGGGGCAACCGGCTACCGGCTGGACATGGCTACGAACAGTTCGTTTAGCACTTACGTCACAGGCTATCAAAACCTGAGCGTTGGCAACGCGACCAGTCGCAGTGTTACCGGCCTAAACGCAAGCACCGCGTATTATTATCGCGTACGCGCATACAATGGTGCCGGGACTAGCGGCAACTCCAATATTGTAAATGTGACGACACTTAGCACAACCGGGCCACCGGTGGTCATAACCAATCCGGCAACCTTAGTCGCGAGTTTCTCAGCCACGCTCAATGGCTCAGTCGATCCGCACGGACTGACCACGAATGTTTATTTCCAATATGGCACAACGACCAGCTACGGGCTCACCACTCCGGTCCAGAGTAAGAATGGCAATACGTATCAGAATGTGGCTGCCAACATCAGCGGCTTAAGTGCGAGCACCACATACCATTTCCGGATGGTAGCCGTGAACAGTGCCGGTACCAGGTACGGCGCGGATCGGACTTTTACCACGCTCAGCGCGACGGGACCTCCGGTGGTGATAACCAATCCGGCAACCTTAATCGCCAGTTTTTCAGCGACGCTCAATGGCGCAGCCGATCCGCACGGACTGACCACGAATGTTTATTTCCAATATGGCACGACGACCAGCTATGGGCTCACGACGGCGACCCAGAGTAAGACCGGGAACACATATCAGAATGTGGCTGCCAACATCAGCAGCTTGGCTGCGAGCACGACGTACCATTTCCGGGTTGTAGCTACGAACAGCGCAGGCACCAAGTATGGCAGCGACAGGACATTTACTACGCTGAGCGCCGCGGGGCCGCCTGTGGTCATCACGAACTCAGCGACAAACGTGGCAAGTTCTTCAGCAACGCTCAATGGCTCAGTCGATCCGCACGGACTGACCACGACTCTTTATTTCCAGTATGGGACAACGACTAGCTACGGGCACACAACCGCGAGCCAGAGTAAAACCGGCAACACGTATCAGAATGTGGCTGCCAACATAAGCGGCTTAACTGCGAGCACCACGTACCATTTCCGGATTGTATCTACCAACAGCGCGGGGACTGTTTACGGCAGCGATAAGACTTTAACCACGCTTTAGCGCAACCGGGCCGCCGACCACTACCTTGGCGGCAGCGGCACGCATCAACCGCTGTGTCTAGGCGAATCGATCGTCAGGAGACCCAGCGGCGCACCCGGAAAATGTGCGCCGGTTGAATTTCCGGATCGAGCTCAACGTAATTTCTGCGGCCGCGCCATGTATAGATCGCGCCGCTCAGCAAATCGTGCACTTGATAAACATCGCTCTCCATTTGCCCGAACTCATCGATCGGCACATCGACATAGGAATGCTGTTTCCGAAACGGATCGAGATTCACGACCACAAGAATGACGTTGTCACGGGCGGCGGTCATCTTGCCGTAAAAGAGGATGGCGTCGTTCTGGGCCGGATAAAATCGCAGGTTATCGTAAATCTGAAGCGCGCGGTTTTGTTTTCGGATTTTGTTTAGCCGCGCGATCCAGTCCTTAATATTCCCCGGCGCATTCCAATCGCGTTTCTTGAACTGGTATTTTTCGGAATCGAGATACTCTTCGCGATCCGGCAAACCCTCGTTCTCGCACAATTCGTATCCGCTGTAGATGCCGTAAAGGGTTGAGAGCGTCGCGGCGAGAAGCACACGAATCATGAATGCTGGTCGGCCACCCTCCTGAAGGACGAAAGGCAGAATGTCCGGCGTGTTCGGCCAGAAGCCGGCTTTGGCCAGCGCTTTCATCATCTTAGGCCTGGTGAATGCTTCGGAGAGAAAGATCACGTCGGGATATTTGTCGCGGACGCCATTGATCAAATACTCCCAGAAAGCGACGGGCTTGGTGTGCGGATTATCCACGCGAAATATGCGCACCCCGCGCTTTGCCCAGAACAGGACGATGCTTTTCATCTCGGCCCATAAAGCGCGCCAGTTTTCGCACCGAAAATTTAGCGGATAAATGTCTTCGTACTTTTTCGGTGGATTCTCCGCGTATTTGATGGTGCCGTCGGGTCGCTTGTAGAACCATTCGGGATGCTCTTTGACGTAAGGATGATCGGGCGAACAATTGAGCGCGAAGTCGAGCGCGATTTCCATTCCGCGCTTTCGCACCTGTTTCTGAAGCCAGTCAAAATCGGCCAGTCTGCCAAGGGAAGGCTCGACTGCCTTGTGTCCGCCCGCTCCACTGCCAATTGCCCACGGCACGCCCGGGTCGCCCGGCTTACACGTGATCGAATTATTGCGCCCCTTGCGGTTGGTATGGCCAATGGGATGAATCGGCGGAAAATAAATGACGTCGAAGCCCATTGCCTTTGCATCGTCGATCCGTGGCAAACAATCGCGGAAAGTCGATCCCCGATCACGGCGGCCCTTTGCCGACCGCGGGAAAAATTCGTACCAGGCGCCGAACAACGCGGCTGGACGATCCACGATGACGCGCGGTGCGGGAGCATATTCAGTCGCGTTGGAGCGATCCGGATATGTCGCCATCAGCACGTCGAGCTCACCGGATTGTGCGATAGCGTTAATCTTTGAATTGGCCGACGCAGAGATTTGTTCGGCAAATTCCAGCAACCTCGCCGCATCCGCGGAATCGTGCGCGCGTTGGGCGGCCGCCTTGACCAACGCTGCGCCCTCCATGGCTTCACTCCGCAGCGCAGAAATGCCAGCCTCAAATTTGGAACTCGCGTTGCCATCCCCGAAATGTGTCGGTCCATGCTTCGATGGTGTATTCGTGGATGGCGTTATCATAAAGCGTGCAAACACCGCGCCAGCGGTCGTTATCGACGAAGACCATGGGCGTCTCCCGCCATTGCTGTTTTCCGAGAATTCGCCACTTCAGGACAGCCGCGACAACATCGTGCCCGTCCTTAAAAATGTCCGCCTCAACAACGAGATCTTCGCCAACGACGCGTTTTACTGGATATCGCCCGCCATCGATCAATGGCTCCAGGTTTTCGATGACCGCGGAAGGAAAGGCCCGAGGCATGGGCCATCATCAACCGAAATTCGCCGGCTGCGAAAGCAAAAATCTCGGTGACCTGAAGAAGATAAGCCGCGGGATTACAGCGAGAAATAAAACGCGCACTCGTACAGCCCCGAGTTGCGAATAATTTCTCGGCGCACAGGAGTGCCAAGAACAGCTTCAAACATGTCCTGCTCAAGCCGGGCGATGATCGGGTAACGCTCGAGCAAATTCATGATTGGCGAATGACATTCGAGAATCTTAGGCCCGCCCTCATCCCCGGTTATGAGCTGGGTCATGTAGCCTTCACCGTCACGGAACCGGGCAAGCCATTTGGCGCGTTCCGCCACTGTATTCCCCTTCGCCTTCGTTTTTAGTGCCGCAGTCTTTTTTTCAAAAATATTGTAAAGAAGCTTCTCCGGCGCGTTTGTCCCATAAATTTCCTGGGCCGATTTCAGCAGGTCGAACGTGAATTGATTGCTGTCGGCTTGAAAAAGATCGTGGCTGCGCCGCGTAAGCCGGTAAACCATTTCCGGGCGCCCCATTCTTTGTGGACGGCGCCAGGTATCCAGGTAGCCATCGCGATGGAGAGTGAGGCAATGCTGCTTGATGCCCATATAGCTCATCTTCATTTTTCCGACGAGCTCGTTGACGGACATTCCGCGCGTCCGCTTGAGTGAATTGAGAATTTCGAGCCGCTGGGTGCGGCCAATTTCTGAGATTAACCGTTGATTCATAAAGTGACTTTCAATTGAGTAACCAAAAAACTGAAGTGTGGGACTTTACACGTGGTGATGTTTTAAACGCAAGGGTGAATTTTACGCAACTTCCGAAAACAAAAGAGATTATAAAAAGAGCCACTGACGCGCGTTCAGCTAAACGGAAGCGGAACCACTTCAATTGCAATGGCTGTCGCCGTACCGGAGTCCGACGTGAGCGCGTCGAGCCTGACGCCGGGATCGTTAAAACCGCGTTTGACATAACCGAGCGCGATCTCTTTCCCAATTTTCTCGCTGCGCGTCGCGCTCGTGATCCAACCGGCTTCTTTGCCTTTCGCCGACGTGGCGGCCAGTTTCATCCCCGGCTGCAACGGAATATCCCCCACAGAAATTAAGCCGCGCAATCGTTTATTCGTCTGGCCGGACATCTTAATGCGCGAGATCACTTCCTGACCAATGTAGCAACCCTTCTCATAATCGATCGCGCGCTCTTCCAGATTAGCCTCGATCGGAATAATCTCGTCTGTAAGCTCGCGGCCCCAGCGAGGTATACCGTGCTCGATGCGAGCGATCTCTGCGGCTGCATGGTCAAGAAGGCCATATGTCGACGACAGTTGCTGCAAAACGGCATCATAAAGAACTCGCTCAGTCCATATGTCCCACCCGGTCTCACCGAAACGGTGCGCAGAAATAATTCGCCGCGCGCCTAAATTTGGCGCGGTCCGCGATAATACGTGAAAGATCGACAATTGATCCGTGACATCTTCAATTTGAATGTCGTCGGCGATCACGTAGCGCTCCAGTCTGGTGGCGAGTGTTTCTCGAAGTTCAGGAGCGGCGTCGACAAAAAAGCAATCCGGCACGGCGGAAACGAAAATGTGAGCGTTTATCTTACCCTTCGCATTAAGCACGCAGGCCTCAATCGCCGTCTTTTCGGTAGCCTTGCGCAGATCGTTGGTGATCTGCCCATTCAGAAAACGAAGACGGTCGTTGCCCGTTATACGAAGCTTTGTCCGTCCGGAGAGATCTAGAAAGGTGGCTTGACCAGATTGAAACGACGCCGTCATCCCTGTTTTGGTGAGACAGGCTGTTTTAGCAATTGGCGTGCCCTGCGCAGTAGCTGCCTGAGAAAGCCGCGCCGCAAATCTGTCTCTTCTTTTGCATCTCCGCCGGGCGAAACCGGCGCCGTTGTTTCACCCGCAGTCATGGTACGATTTTCCTGTTCGAGCTTTGGCTCTTCCGTCTCGGGAACCGGAATAATTGCCTCCGCGCTGGTTTGCACCTGCTCGTCCGCTGTTTGAGTCTCTTCGGAACCGGCGGGTTCGGTTTTGGGCAAATACTTTCGGGCGACTGCGGAATAATCGTCATCCCCATGATCTTGCTCGATTTGCTCGAGCAACTGGTCGCGGGCGGCGGCGGTCACCGCCAGTTCAAGGTCTTGCGACAAGCCGAGTCGATTGGCGATCTGTATATCTTTCAACATATGCTTTACGGAAAAGTGCGGCTCAAAATCGCGTTCGATCATTTTCGGGATTTTCATGGCCAAAGTCGTGGAATGACTGGCATTGGCTTGCATCGCTTCAACGAACTTTTGCAAAGGCAAACCTGACGCCTGGATGAGCGCCAGGGCTTCCGCCGCGGCCTGAACGCTCGCGGCCGTGATCATGTTGGTTGCGATTTTGATCGCCGTCGCCTGGCCAATCTGGCCGATTTGAATAATCTCTTTGCCGCTCGCTTCAAGAATGAGACGTGCATCCCGCAATGCTGCCTCATTCCCCGCGACGTAATAAACCAATTCACCTTTTCCTGCCGCAGCCTTGCTGCCGGTAAACGGCGCCTCGACAAAGCGCGCGCCGCGATGCTCGACAATTTCTGCCGCCGCACGCATGGAATCTGGAGCGACGGTGGAATGTGCAAGGACAACATGTTTCGGTGTGAGTTTTTCGCTCAGCCGCCGCACGGTTTGCAACAAGGCCTCGTCGTCGGAAACAAAAATCTGGACGCAATCACAGATCTCGGCCAGTTCCGCAGGCGACCCGACAAAATTTGGAACCGGACGCGGCGTTCGATTCCAAACGAAGACTTGGAAACCTTTCCTGCGCAGATTCTCACTCACTCCACGACCGATAATTCCAAGACCGATCACTCCGATGCGTTTGTGCGTTGGATGGGACATGGACGTAAGGCGCTCCGCCGAGGTGGAATTCTTGATCCAAACTGCGGGCAAAAACGCCGGGAGGCAACGCGGAAGTTTAGAAACATTGCGCTCCCAACCGAGCTTTACGCCGGCAAAGAAATCGCAATACGAACATGCGCGTCGCAAATGCAGCCTTAGCGCCGTAGGCGCGACATGTTTATAGTTTCTGCTATAACCGCGCCTCGTTTCGCGCGAACGCGCGCATCGTTGTAGCCGGGGTCGATGACCCCGGCCCGCCCGAAACATCCGCGTTTCATTTTAGCGCAAACTCAGACAGATAATACGCGGCGACTGAACCGACGATCTGCAGGCTTTGGGCGCTGAGCTTGTCGATCGTGTCGTCGGCTGTGTGCCACCAGGCGAAACTAAAATCGATTAGATCGATTGTCGGAACGCCTAGTGTGTTCAACGGGGTGTGATCGTCGATCATCTCTCGATCCAGATAAGTAAAATAACTTCGCAATTTCAGCGCCTCGGCCGATGCAAAAATATCTCGCGCCATCTCAGCGGGCGAATCCATTGGCAGCGTGATCTTCAAGGAACGCTGGCCTACCATGTCGAACAAGATGCCGCCGCGGAATTGTTTCGCGCCGCTGGCTTGAAGCTGCTGCGCAAAATAACGGCTCCCGTAAAGTCCATCGTTCTCGGAGTAATGGTCATAAGCTTCCTCGCCATCAAAAAACACCAGTTCAATCCTGGCGGCCAGATTTCCATGCCTTCCTAGCACGCGACCCAATTCCAAGAGCAAACCCGTGCTCGAGCCCCCATCATTCGCTCCGACAAAGCGAATGGTGTCGAACGTCTTTGTGTCGTAGTGGGAGCACAACAAAAAAGAAGGCGCGGCCTTCCCCTGCCCCGCAAATCGCGCAATGAGATTCACGAAATGAACTTTGCCGCGCGGCGTGTCGTCGGTGAACGTCTGCCGGGTGACCTGCCACCCTGAGAGCCGGAGCTGATTTTCTATGTAGTCCCGCGATTTTTCAATGCCGTCAGAGCCAGGCGGGCGCGGCCCGAAATCAACCAGTCGCTCGACGTGAGCCAGAGCTTTCTCACCGGAAAACTCTTCCCAAATCTTCGCTTCTGATGCGCGCACTGATCCGCCGCCGCTGATTGAGACGACGAGGGCGAAAACCAACGAAGCGAGAGAGAATGGATGTAACCGCCTAACGAAAGAAAACGCAGGGCGGTTCATGCGGTTCATTTTGCAAGCCATCTCATCTACAGTGCGATGTCGCGTTGGATTTCACAAGAATCGCCCTCACGATCTGTGAAACGGCTTCTAATAACTCCGCGCCTCTTCTGGGGCGCCTCTCCCTTTGTGAAAGGGAGAGGATGAAGGTGAGGGATTTTTGGGGCAACGTTCTTCCAGCGCGAACCAGATCGCTTTCATCGGCTCCTCACCTCAATCCTCTCCCCAACAGTCGGGAGAGGCGGACTATACAGAGCTTGTCGACTAGTCTCCCTCTCGCTTATCGGCGCGGATACTCCAGCAGAGGAATGCTTCAACGCCCGAGAGCGCAGCGAACTCAGCTCTCGCTCGGCGTCAGGCCGAGAGCAGTAACGATCCGCTGCAGATCGTCGTTGCCGTAGTACTCGATCTCGATCCGCCCACGTTTTTCTCCGTGATGAATGGTCACATGCGTTGTGAGGTGCTCTTGTAGCCGACTTTGCAAATCCTTGATTGCCACAGCGGTGACAGTCTGTTCAGTCCCTACACTTCGGGATTTTCGGCGTGAACGGCCGATTCCAAGCTGCCGGGCCACCAGCCGCTCCGTGGAACGAACCGTGGCGTTGCGACGCAAAACCGTTTCCGCGGCCAGGAGTTGTTCGTCCGGCGCTTTCAATGCAAGTAACACTTTCGCGTGACCAACCGAAATTAAACCCTGAGCAAGCCAGATTTGGACCTGCGGATGCAGATCCAAGAGACGCATTGCATTGGCCACTGCCGCCCGGCTGCGCCCAACTTTTAGCGCAATGTCCTCCTGTCGCATCCCAAATTCGTTGGCTAACCTGGCGTAGCCTTGCGCCTCTTCAACCGGGTTCAGATCGGCTCGCTGCAAGTTCTCGATCAGGGAAAGTTCGAGGACTTCCATGTCGCTCGCGCTCCGAATAATTACAGGTGCTTGAGTCAGACCGGCCTCCTGGGCCGCACGCCAGCGTCGCTCGCCCGCGATCAATTCAAATCGATTACCCGCCTGACGGACGATGAGCGGTTGAATAATGCCATGTTGCCGAATCGAATCGATCAATTCCTGCAACGCTTCGTGCCCAAAATCTTTGCGCGGCTGCAACGCGCTCGGGACAATGCTTGCCAGATTAACCTGGTGAACTCTCTCGCCCGATTCGGCGACATCCGGTCGTGGAGCGGTCGCTGGAGTGCCAATGAGTGCGCCAAGACCTTTGCCAAGACCAGACCTCGCCATGCGCCTGAGGCTACCGGAACAGCCTCGCTAACGCAAACCGCAATGATTCATTGCAGCAGTAGCCGCCGACCGCGGAATTTGAATTGTAGCGACGCGACGGCGCCGATCCAGAGCAAGTTATTATAGAAAGCGAGAAAAAAGTCCTTGTTCAAGGATATGATGACTTCTGCTTAAGTCGCGCTGTTTGGAATTTCCCAAGCCGCCTCGGGTAAGCAAAAAGGAAAATAATTGTATGAAACCTACAACACTACTCCTTACAAATTCGATCAACCGCTGCGGTTTCGTTCCCGCGCTTGGTGTGGGCCTTCTCATCGCTCTTTTATTCGGCGTCTCAAACTTCGCCAACGGCCAAGCAAGCGGCAATGTTCGCCCTGCCATGATTGCAAGTGGCGGTAATTCAGTCGCCGCACACCTTCACTATCCACCAAAGGCAAAGGAGAAGAAGGACGAGGCAGCAATCCCGTTCTACTGCGAAGTTGGGGAAGATGGCAAGCCGGCGTTCGTCCAGTTCTTTGGTCCAGAAGACAAGACGGAGTTCAGACGCGCCCTCTTAAGGGCGCTAGGACAGGGTCGCTTTCAACCGGCGATGTCCGGCGGCAAAGCCGTTCCCGTATTATTGGGAGGGACTGCCTTTTTCATGTTTCGTGGTAACAAACCGATAATTGCCATTTCGCTATCCACTGCGGACAAGGAAAAGACGGCCTCGCTTGGCAATTATATTCAGCCGCAGATGCTTATTAGCCACTTCGAGTTCTATCGCAAGCTTTACCATGCCCAGTTTGATCCAGACATGCATTTCCGACCCGGTATGCAGCCTGTGCATCCTAGAGCGGCGGTTCTGGCACAAGTCGACGCGCAAGGGAATCTCGTCAGTACAAAGATCATCGCCGAATCACCCCCGGGCACCGGATACGGACCTTTGTTGATGAGGGGATTTCAAGGCGCGAAGTTTATTCCCGCCTTGAACAATGGCAAGCCTGTCGCTGGTCAGTTCGATATGATCGCTGACTACTCCAAGATGAACTACGCCGAGGTTGAACGACCACTGGCACCATGATCAAACGCGACGAAAACGAATCGCTGACGTCAAGAAACGCACCCCTGCGACGCACCACGCATTGCACAGACAGACGAACCGGATAGCGTCCGGCCATGGCGGAGCGCGCGGTTTTTACATTGGGGCATTCACCCGATCCGGACGACGCGTTCATGTTTTATGCGATAGCGGAAAACAAAATCGATCTCCGCGGTTATCGGTTCGAGCATCGTCTGGAAGATATTCAGACGTTGAATGAACGAGCGCTTCGAGGCGAGCTGCACATCTCCGCCATCTCAATCCACGCGTATGCATACGTGAGTAAACGCTATGCGCTGCTGCCCTGCGGCGCGAGCATGGGCGATGGGTATGGGCCAATCCTTATAGAAAAACGTTCAGCATCGAACATTCAACATTCAACATTGAATGAGGCGGAGCGCCGAGATTTTTTAAACGGCAAAAAAATCGCTGTCCCGGGCAGGATGACGAGCGCTTTTCTTGCGCTGCAACTTTTTGCCGACGAATTCGACCATATCGTTGTGCCGTTCGATCAAATTTTCGACGAGGTAAAAACCGGGCGTGCTGACGCCGGTCTCATCATTCACGAAGGCCAACTCACGTACGCGAAGGCGGGTTTTCAGAAGATTGTCGATCTTGGCAAATGGTGGAAGCGCCAAACAGATTTGCCGCTTCCGCTGGGCGGAAACGTGCTGCGCAAAGATATCCCACGAGCAGTCCAGCACGATCTTGCCCAGATTATCCGCGAAAGTATCGATTACGGTCTGGCGCATTGGGACGAGGCTGTGCGCCATTCGCTTCCTTATGCGCGCGACATGGACGCGGACCTCGCCGGCAAATTCATCGGGATGTACGTGAACGAATTCACTCGCGATTACGGCGAGATGGGACGCACCGCGATCCGCAAATTCCTGGGCGACGCGCAGCGTGCAGGATATATTGACGCGCCGGTCGAAGTGGAGTTTGTCGAATAGAAATTAACGGCGTTTCTGCGATTTCTCGACTTTGCCCGTCTCCTTTACGACAAAGGATTTTACCCGGGCAAACTCTTTCTGAAACCCGTTTGCGAAATCGCGTGGTCCGTACTCGAACAGGACGACGAAGCAGAAGGCTAAAACGACGAATAGAATGAGCCAGAAAAGGCCACGCAGTAATGCCATGATCGACAGGCTACGTTGGTCGAAGGAGATGGTCAACGCTGTGGACTGCGTTGTAGCGGTGGTTGTTCCTCAACCAGCAGAAATCTGAAACTAGGCAGTTGGCACAAGGGCCTCTACACCAATAACCCCGGGCAAACTTCGGATTGAACGCAGGAATGAAACTGCCATGCTTTTCGCGCCATGCGTGTGCCGCTGCTCGATCTTAGCGAACAATATCGCTTCCTGACCGAGCCAATCCGCGAGGCAATTGACGGCGTCCTGGCCAGCCACCGTTTCATTCTTGGGCCGCGAGTGGAGGCGTTCGAGAAAGCAATCTGTGATTATTGCGATACACCTCATGCTGTCGGTGTTTCTTCCGGGACAGATGCTCTCCTGGCCATTTTGATGGCGCTCGGCATCGGACGCGGCGACGCCGTCATCACCACGCCTTACACATTCTTCGCAACCGCTGGCTGCATCGCGCGCACTGGAGCCAAGCCGCTCTTCGTGGATATCGATTCGGAAACGTACAACATCTCCCCATCCGCGATTCAGGAATACATTGAGAAAAACTGCCAGGCCGCTCCGAGCGGCGAATTGAAAACCAGAAGTGGAGAAAGAGTCCGGGCCATTGTCCCCGTCCACTTGTTCGGTTTGTGCTGCGAGATGGACCCGATTCATCAAATTTCGGAGCATTACCAGCTTGATGTCATTGAAGACGCGGCGCAGGCCATTGGCGCGGAATATCCGTTTGGCGAAAGAACCGCGAGGGCGGGGACGATGGGCGAAGCTGGTTTTTTCAGTTTTTATCCCTCAAAAAACCTTGGAGCCGCTGGCGATGCGGGAATGATCGTTTGCCGGGACGCTGAGCTGGCGAAGAAATTGCGCATTTTTCGCGATCACGGGATGGATCCGCGCTATTTCCACAGTGTCATCGGAGGCAATTTTCGCCTCGATGAAATCCAGGCGGCAATTCTTGCGGTTAAACTTCCGCATTTAAAGAGCTGGTCTGCGGCGCGACGTGGCGTTGCGGATTTTTACAGGGCCGAATTCGCACGCGCAGGTCTAATGGAAAAGGTTGTCTTGCCAGCCGAACCGTATCGCGATCGTGGTCTAACGAATCATCACATTTATCATCAATACGTTGTCCGAACCCCAAGACGCGATGCTTTGCGTGAGCACCTTGCCAAACGTGAGATCGAGACAGCGATCTATTATCCGCTTGGCTTGCACGAGCAAAAATCTTTTGCTTACCTCGGTTACAAGCGTGGCCATTTCCCGGAGACGGAAAGCGCCGCGCGCGAGACACTCGCACTTCCGATCTATCCAGAGATTTCGCGCGAAGCGCAGCGCTATGTGGTAAATTCGATTGCGGAGTTTTTCGGGTAGTACGAACTCTCGGCGG
>WNFQ01003414.1_pt1 | contig 23600 bp, 18 predicted proteins | sample 5400171 | NCBI WGS metagenome assembly WNFQ01 (sample SAMN13153356, study PRJNA577476) | soil metagenome | isolation source: 20 cm soil under Madrone tree | place: USA:California | collected 2016-06-14
GCCTCGCGGATGGTTTTTGCCACCATTTCCACGTCCATGCCGTCGATCGTTTGAGACGGCATAGCGAAGGCCACGCCGATGTCCGACAAATTCTTCGGCGCGAGCGCGGCTGCGCGGGGCGTGGAGACCGACAGCTGATTGTTGTTGCAGACGAACAATAGCGGCAGCTTCCAGATCGCCGCGATGTTCAAGCTCTCATGAAGGCCACCCGCCCCGAACGCCCCGTCTCCGAACAGCACCGCCACGATGCCCTTGCTTGCAGACATCTGCTTGGACAAAGCGACACCCGCAGCGATACTGATATTGCCGCCGACCACCGCATGGGCGCCAAAGAACCCCGCGGCCGGGTCGGCGAGATGACCTCGCCCGCCCTTGCCGCGATTGGTTCCCGACGATTTGCCCAACAGCTCCGCCATGACGCGATTGGGCGCAAGGCCACGCGCCAGCGCCGGCCCGATCGAACGGCCGCCCGTGAGCAGTTGATCATCGTCGTTGAGCGCCGAACAAAGGCCGACGGCGACGGCCTCCTCGCCCGATGAAAGCAATTGGAAGCCGTGATCTTTGCGGCCTGCGAGCGCTTCCTCAAATGCGCGGATCAACATCATCGTCCGAAGCATTTTTGTTCGCTCGCACGCGCTCATGATTTATCTGCCCACGCGTGTGCCGCCGCGCAGCGCCTGCCGGAGCGCGGCAGCGACCATCGCGGCGCTGGCAAGAAATCCGCGCTGGGAACTGCCGCGTCAGCAAAAGATGAAATAGCCAGCCGGCATGGCTGCCTTCGTCGGTATCGACCACCGTCGCCACCACTTGCTTTCGTCGACCGGCTCCGAGCGTTAAAACATTCGACGGAACGATGTCCGCCACAGCTAGAGCGGGTACGCCCAAATTCAACTGCAGACCGGCGACGATCGCTTTCGCGGCGTCCTGGATTTCAAATGAAACATGCGCGTCCAAACCGGCCGACAGCACAGCCAGCGCGATGAATTTCGCCGCCGCTTCGCAAGCATATTGGCCATTTAGCCGATAGTCCGTTTGGAGCTTACGGGCGCCGATGTCGGCGAGACTGCGATCGAGATCGATGACGCAAGCCCCGGTTTCGCGCGACAGCTCGGCGGCGAGTAGATTGAGACGGCGGATTCGAATGAGCTTGCATTCGGCCTGATTGGCGCCTTCCGAACGCGCGACATGGCGTAAAACCGTGCAGAGGAAGATCACGGCGCCGGTGCCTGAAAGCGCCTCATACCTCGCGCGCAGACGATGTTCGACTTGCGGCCAGGCCTCTTCGTAATTGGCGACCTCGGGCAAGAGCGAAGATATGACGATGGAATCCTCACCCCGCCGCTCCAACGCTTCGTGCGAAGCAACGAAGCTGCAGCGAACCGCGACCGGGTGCCCGGCCGAGGCGGTGAGACTGCTGGTAAGCCGTTCCGCGGCCAAGCGGACCGCCGACTGCTCGCCGTCGTCAACCACCGCCTGCAGCGTGATCTCGGAACCAGTCATTCCGAATTGAGCTCCGAGGCCAACATCCGGGACGTGTTGAAATGGGCTTGGCGAACTCCCTCGATTCCGCTCGCCCAGGCGCAGCGCTTGGCCGCGGACTCAAGCTCGGGAAGCGAGGTGATGCGCGCCGCGCTCGGAAACGGCATTGGGTCGGAGAGGCTCGCCCAGAACACCGAAAGCAGCGGAACGACAGAAATAGGATGGGCTCGATAGAAGATTTCTTCCCAGGCGGTGTCGGCGACAGGATCGCGCCAACCGCTGCGATGGGTCAGGTGATAGCTAAATGCGCCATCGGCCGGCGCCATCCGTAAACCCGCCTGACATAGGCGAAGCGCCAACTCGCGATGTTCGTTGATCGTCAGCGCCGCGTCGAACCCGCCGACCTTCAGAAACGCATCGCGGCTGACCGATTGATTCGAACCCGAAGCGGCTGCCCACAACACGCCGCAATCGGGGCGAGACCGCAGCGCGTCCATCTCCAGATCGAACAGCAGCCTCGGACCGGCGCCCGGATAGATTCCCGGCTGGGCACGGTCGTGGATCGAATGAAAACGCTCGACAATGTCCCGTTGCGTGACGCGCATACGCGCCAGCTCGGCCTCGGACTTGCCGGCGACGCGCGCTTCCTCACCCTCTCGAGGTGAGCCGGTCTCCGGGTCGGCGAAAAAGCGCGTACAACGCAGATGGTAAGTTTCACCGCGCGCAACAGTCCTGGGTCGCTCGGCATGGACGTTGACGTGCCGCTCGACAAAGTCCGGTGCCGCCAGCGTGTCGCCATCGAGAAAAATCAAGATGTCGCCGGAGGCCTGGGCGGCCCCGACATTTGCTGCCTCCGAGCGTCCAAGCGGAACGCGGTGGGTGATTTTTACAAGCCGCAGGCGGACCGCCGCCTCGTCGATCACCGCTTCGGTATGATCGGTCGATCCGTCATTGACGACTACGACCTCGGCCGGCATGGACTGTTGCGACAGGGACCTCAACGTCAACCGCAGACGGTCTGCTTCGTCCTTCGATCGGATGATTACGCTGGCGCGCATGCGGGCTCCCTTACGGTCGGCATCACCCCAAGGTCCCCCAACACCCTAACCACCTCTTCGGCAACGAGTCGATACCCTTCGGGAGTAAGATGCATCGCATCGAGCTTGAATTCGTCCGCCCCGGCGCGGCCGATGATCGTATCGACATCGACAATCGAAACGCCGGTCTCCTCGGAAAGCTCGGCGAGACCCAGATTGAATCGCCGACACCGCGTCGAATAGGTTTCCCCGAGACCTTGAAGACAATGAACCGTCTCGCCCGGGATGATGGAGGATACGTTGTAAATAAGGATCGGCACTTCCGACCTCACGCGAATCCGGTCGATGATCCGCCTGAAGTTCGTCATCGAGGTCGCGACGTCGAGCAAATCACTTCGGGTAAAGTCGGTCCTCAACCAGTCGCGATCGCCCCCCGACCAGCTCTCGGTGTCCGCCGGGTAGAACAGAAAGCCATCGCGCTTGTGCCGAACCAGCGTCGTTGCGGTTTCGCCGAGAATCGACAGAACGACCGCATCGACATCGGAGTCGAACAGAACGGTGCCGAATTGGCTCGGCGCGGGATAAGCGCCGAGCGGCAACTGACGCGAGGAGATTTCAATAGGTACCGCACCGGTTGCCTCGAGCACGGCATCGGATCGCGTCCACGTTTCGTGTCGCAGCCGGACCAACACATCCGCCTGGCCGCGAACGACTTCGTTTATCCCGTTCCAACGAACCTCTCCACCGATACGGCAGGAGTGGAGAGAATCGTGAACGTCTACATTACCTTTTGCAAACAGAGTTAGACGCTTCACATGACGCCCCAAAACCCGAGGACCGCAAGCGCATAAAGGAATATACTAGCCGAATTAACCTTTTCGGTCAGGCCTTTTTTCACACTTCTCGTCGGAACCTTGACCTCTTCGCGTAACCGCGCGCGGTAAATTCAAGGAGCAAGGCTTTACCGCTCGAAATAGCTCGCCTCGAAACGAGAGCTGTGATGAACTGGTCAAACTTTTCATCCAGTCCGGCGTTTACGGCGTGTAGCCGGAGCACCTAAGGCCGTACACATTGATGAAAATTTCGGCTTCCGAGAAAAACGGACGAACGTCTTCGATGGAGACGCGGTTGGGAAGCCGCACGGACGACCGTTACCACACGGTCGCGGAAACACGCATCGTCGATATACTTTTGGCGGCAGGCTGGGTGAGAGAACTCCACGCCGGCCGCCGCCACGAGGCAACGACGTCCACCGCGGCAACCTTGGACAATTTGATTTCACTGGGCTTGGGCTATCGCGTTTCCGAAAATGGAGAACGCCTGTTTGATCCGGTTGAAGTCATCAACGGCATGAAGTGGGCGGGGCTGAACGGACTAGACAGCTTTTGGGTTGACCGCTTCGTCGCCACCGGCCGCGCACTGTTGCGCGATTGGGATGGGGCCGCCGCTCACGAAGGCGGTCATTCGAGAAGCGGCCGTCGAACTCCGGCGCGATTCAAAGTGATGCTGCGCCGACGATTCGATCTGCAACAATTCAAGCTCGGGTCAAAAATACGGCTGCGCCTTCCCACGCCGCTTTCCGGCTGGGCCATCGGCGAGATAGGCGTTTCGTCAATTGTCTCGAAGAATTTGTCGGCAGATGTCGCGCGCTCCGATGGCCGCCTGGACGTTCAGCTTGAGATTCCGACAGACCCCATTGTCGAGATCGCCGCCGAATTTTCGTTCACCACGACCGGTACGACGACGGATGTCGTAAGCGGCGGCCTCGATCCGAAAGAGGCCGAGCTTTACCTTCGTCCCAAGGAAGGTCTCATTCGCGTTTCACCCCGCATTCAAGCGCTCGCCGACCAACTGAGCGGGCTCGAGAAAATTCCACAAAAGATCGTCACCGCGCTCTGGCATTACGTGATCGACGAATTGAACTGCGGGATGGTGCACTACGATCAGGTGAGCGCTGAGACGCCCGGCGATTGGGTGCTCGACACCGGGTGGTACGATTGTCAGCTCGGCTCGGCCTTGTTCGCGTCGATGTGCAGAGCGCGCGGGATTCCGGCGCGCCTCATGAGCGGGTTCATGCTCTATTCTTTGGCGCCCGGCTTTCACTATTGGAGCGAGGTTTGGCTTGAGGACCGAGGCTGGGTGCCCTTTGATCTTTTGAGCTGGGACCTATCGGAAGCCGGCCGCAACGGCGCATGGCGAGATTGCTTCGCGGAAAACATCGACTACCGGATGGTCACCCAATGCATGCCGCTTGCCTTTACCGGACCGATGAGCGTCCGCTTTCCCCCGGCCTGGCATTTGATCACGGCCCCCTCCTCGACCGGGATGGAGACGTGTTTTTCCGAACTCGATGGGCGTTTGATCTACAGCGATCACGTCAGCGCGCAAAAGTTCTAGAGCGATGGCCGCATGGTTCGAGACGCGCGGCATAGCCGCGCTCCTCACCATGAGGGTTAAGACCTCATCCTGAGGAGGCGCGAAGCGCCGTCTCGAAGGATGAAGTCATTGAACTAGAAATGTCTAAAGCCTCGATGGCTTAGCTGGAACACCGAATCTATCGCTTCGGCAAAGCATAGGCGATGATCGCGTCGCCCGCCTTTGTTCCGATGCTCCCGTGCCCACCCGCCACGACGACGACGAATTGCCGATGGCTGGCCTCCGACCAATAGGTCATCGGCGTCGCTTGGCCGCCGGCGGGCAATCGGCTTTCCCACAGCAGTTGCCCGGACGTAACGTCATAGGCGCGAGCAAAATAGTCCAGCGTCCCGCTCAGGAAGGCGACCCCTCCTTTGGTGAGAAGCGGACCGCCGATGCCGGGCACGCCCAATTTGAACGGCAACGGAATCCGCGAAAGATCCCGCACCGTCCCGTTGACGTGCATGTAGGCGATTTTGCCCGTGACGAGGTCGACGCCTGCGACGTAGCCCCATGGCGGGGCCTGACACGGCTTGCCGATCGGCGAAAGAAACGGCGTCATCTTCACGGCGTAGCGCGCGCCAAAATTCTCGTTGAACGGAGCGTCGTTTGCCGATGTCACAACCCGCGTCGTGTCGTCCTTGCGTGGCTTCAAGGTTGACGTAAAGGCCATGTGAACGGGCATCGCAAAGATAACCTGCCGTTCCGGATCGACGGCAACGCCGCCCCAATTGAAGACGCCCAAATTGCCCGGATAGATGATCGAACCTTGCAAAGACGGCGGCGTGTAGCGACCTTCATACCGCAACGAACGAAACTTGATACGACAGGCAAGCTGGTCGAACGGCGACAATCCCCACATCGACGCCTCGGTCAGCGGCGGTGGATTGAACGAGATCGCCGATACGGGCTGCGTTGCCGCGGCATAATCGCCTTCCACCGCGCCTTGCGGCGCCGGAACCTCCGCCACCGGAAAAATCGGCCTGCCCGTTCGCCGATCGAGCACGAAAAGCTCGCCCTGCTTTGTCGTCTCGACCAACGCCGGAACGTTTTCTCCGTTGATCGTAAGATCGACCAAGCTCGGCTGCGCCGGCACATCCATGTCCCACAGATCGTGATGGGTGCTTTGGAAAACCCAGGCAACTGCGCCGGTTTTGGCGTTCAACGCGACGACGGAAGACGAATATTTCTCGACATTGCCGTCGCGGTTGCCGCCGAACTGATCGGGAGGCTGATTGCCCATTGGGGCATAGATCAGACCGAGCGATGGGTCGTAGCTCGAGATACTCCAGCTATTGGGAGAATTCTCCGAATAGACGCCGCCGGCTTCGATCGGAGCCGTCTCATCCGGCTTGCGGCTATCCCAATTCCACACCAAAGCGCCGGTGTTGATATCGAAGGCGCGGATCACGCCGGAGGGTTCATGCAGCGAGACATTGTCGTTCACCGCGCCGCCGACAATGACCAAATTCTCGGTGAGAACCGGCGGCGACGTCGAGTAGTACGAACCGGGCGTCACGTTGGGCATGTTCCGCCACAGGTCCACGGCGCCATCGGGACCGCCAAAGCCGGAACAAGTTTTCCCGGTTCCGGCGCTCAAGGCAATCAACCGGCCATCGACCGTCGGCAGAAACAGGCGCTTGTCGCAATCGCCGGCAACGACGTCGGTCGCCGGGAGGTCGGACGCGGCGTTGACGCGAGCGGGGTCGTAATACGAAAGGCCACGGCAGGTTAGATGCTGCGTGTCTTTGAAGGGCGGCTGCCTGATCTGCGGATCGAAGCGCCATTTTTCTTGTCCCGTCTCCGCATCGAGCGCGAACACGAGGTCGTGGGGCGTGCAGAGATAGAGCGTGTCGTCGATTTTGAGCGGCGTTACTTCATAAGTCGTCTCGATGGGATCGTTCTTTCCTCGCACGTCGCCGGTATGAAACGTCCAGGCCACCTGCAATTGGTGGATGTTGTCGGGCGTAATTTGATCCAGCGTTGAATACCGATCGCCGGCATGGGTGCCACCATACGCGATCCAATCCTTCCCGGCCTCGAAGCCGGAATTTGCCAGATGCCCCAATCGCTCCGGCAAAGTCCCGGCCATGTCGTGACGCGGATGAAGCGCGCCAAACAGCGCAACGGCTCCAGATAGCAACAATGATCCCACGAGAGCGGCATAGCCGGACTGAAAGACCGGGTCATAAGCGGGCTTGAAGAGTCGGGCGATCCAGGGAACAGCGAGAACCACGCCCAAGGCAACGATAAAATTTCCGCGCGGCAGAAGCTGCCACCAATCGAGGCCGACTTCGTGGACCGCCCAGATCAGGGTCGCCAGGATCAGCATCGCGTAAGCCCAGTACGCCCAGGTATTTCGGCGAAACAAAAACACTGCGATCGAAAGAAATAAAAATCCGGCGAGCGCGTAATAGAGCGAGCCGCCGAGCGCGGCCAGCCAGATTCCGCCAATGACGAAGGCCAAGCCCGTCGTCGAGAAAACGACGATGAGGGATACCAAGAGAAAAATCGCAGACCAGCGGAACATCGGCCTCGCGACCCCCTTGCACTACAGTTTAGGCCGCGGCGCGTGCCGCATATAGCCTTCCAAACGACCGAGAGAGACATTGAAGAGGTACTTACACTTTTCAAATTCACCTCTTAGAATCGATAGAAAAAGCTTCACGAGGGGGCGGCCGACCCACCACGCGGCCGCTAGCCAACCATAATGGTGCACGCGTAACACGTATCCGAGGCCGCGCCCATATTCCCGCCCCTTGGCCTGCATCGCTTTCGGCGCGAGCTGATCAAACTCCATATGGTGCCCGAAAAACGTTGGATCGAAATGGCAAGTCAGCCCCTTGTCGAGCATCCTCAGCAAAATGTCCTGACCCTCGCAGGCCTGCCATGGCGTGGCCGCGCCGACGCCGATCTCCTCGTCAAATCCGTTCACCGTCTGCAACGCGGATTTCCTGAACAGCATCACCCATTCGATGCCCGAGATCCAAACGTTGGAGCGATCGACCCTATGCGGCGCTTTCGAGTACCTGCCGTTGATATCGCGACCGGCCTCGTCGGCGGCGCGCCCCGTGAGCACATCTCCTTGCGAGGCCGCGAGAAGTTTCGTGCCGCGGGACAAAAGCCAGGGCGGATACCAGCAATCGTCGTCCGGAAAGATGACGAGTTCGCCTTTGGCCACCTTCCAACCGGCATTTCGTGCTCGACTGAGCCCGCGCGCACGCGGCGTATGTATCCGGCTGAGCGGAAACGCCCAGCTGCGCTTGAACAGATACTCCAGCCGGTCGTCGGGATTCTGATCGACGACAATGACTTCAAAATCAGTAAAGTCCTGGCGAGCCAGACTTTCAAAGAGCCTGTCCAGTTGAACCGTCCGTCCAAGCGTTGCGACGACGAGAGAAATTTTTACCGTTTCGGAGGGCATCGAAGCGACAACCTTCCAATAGTCCGGATGGTCCTTCGATCATGATGCGATTAAGTGAAATAGCATCATGATCTCTTCTCTTTGTTGAGCATGATCTTTTCGGAAAACCGGGTTTCCACTTTTCCGGATCATGCTCTAATCAAGCAATGATAGCACGTTGTTTTACCGCGGCGCAGCGCTTGAAGCCATTTCAAGTCCGTCGACTCTGGAAAATAATATTGTTGCGCCGCGGTTGCGCGAGGAGGAGAAGTCGCCAAATTCTCTGCTTTGCGCAACTTTTTGGGTGAGAACGAGCATACAATTCGATTGTAATGTGTTGATCCAAATTGACGGCGACCATCCTAGGCGGCAAGCTTCATGCCGTAGAGCGCGATGCAAATTGAAAACCTCGCCACGTTTTCTGCCGGCACCGTTTTTGAAGCGGATATCGCGATCGTTGGCGGCGGTCCGGCCGGCCTGACGATTGCGCGGGAATTTTTCGGCACGTCGGTACGGGTGCTGGTTTTGGAAAGCGGCCTGCTCGATGAGACGCCGCACCACGCCGCGCTGGCCGAACTGGAGAGCATTGGCGAGCCGCGAACGGAGGCGCAGAAGCAAAAGCGTATGGCGTTCCACGGTGCGAGCGCGCACCTGTGGTCGCAGACGTTACAGCCCTACGGGGTTCGCTGCCGTGCGCTTGGCGGATCGACCCACGCCTGGGCTGGCAAGTCCGCAGGCTTCGACCCGATCGATTTTGCGCAACGGTCTTGGGTTCCCTTCTCCGGCTGGCCGATCGCGCATCAGAGTCTGGCTCCCTATCTCGATCGTGCCGCGCATGTCTTAAATCTCGGTCCGAACTCCTATGACGAAAATCTGTGGAAGCTGATCGGCATCGCGCCGCCCGAGCCGCGGCTCGACATGGACGGGCTTCGCGCGTTCTTCTGGCAGTTCGCGCGTTCACGCCTCGACCACCTCGACATCATGCGGTTCGGCCGTGAGTTCGTGGCGCTCAAAGCAGACAATGTTCGCGTTCTGCTCAATGCCACCGTGAGGCAAATCGAGCTCACGACAGACGGCCGCAGCTTCGACGGGTTAGAAGTCTCCACCATTGACGGCGTGCGATCGACGGTCAGAGCCAAGTCGGCGGTAATCGCGGCGAGCGGCATTGAGAACCCCAGACTTCTGCTGGCCTCGAACGCGATCCAATCACCTGGAATTGGCAACACCCATGATCTGGTCGGACGCTTCTTGATGGATCACGCGGGAGCGCGGGTCGGCCGGTTCGACGAGGCGGGCCTCGCACCGATCGCCAAGCGGTTTGGCTTTTACGGCGTGCGGCATGACGGCCAGACCTCCATGTACATGCATGGGCTGGCACTCTCTCCTGCTCTTCAGGAGCGCGAAGAACTGCTCCATTCGGCGGTCTATTTCATGCCGGAGCGCTCACCGGACGATCCCTGGGACGCCCTCAAACGCCTGTTACGGGGGAAAAGCTTTAGCCCCGCTCGTGACGCACTCGCTGTGGCGTCCGGCGCCCGGTTGCTCGCAAACGGTATCGGCATGAAAGTGCTGTCCAGTCCTGCCACGCCCACGATGCTCAAGGATTTCATCGTCGATACGGCGATACGGTATCGTCCCAATCTCGTGGCCGAAGAATTTCAGAGCCGAGGCTTGCCGCACAAATTGACCGGGGTTTGGATCGACGCGATCTCCGAACAACGCCCCGATCCCGACAGCCGCGTCACTCTTTCGAAGCGAAAAGATCGGCTCGATGTGCCGCTTGCGAAAGTCAATTGGCGTATCAACGACGAGGAGCGTCGGACCCTCGTCCGTATCGCTCATCTCACCCGCGATGCCTTTGCGCGCGCCGGACTTCCCAAACCGATCCTGGAATCCTGGGTCGCCGAGCAGCGCTTGGCGGACGGCGTCATCATCGATATGGCGCATAGTTTGGGCACCACGCGCATGTCGGAAGATCCAAGGTCGGGCGTCGTCGATGAAAACTGCCAGGTTCACGGCATCCGCGGGCTTTACATCGCAGGCGCATCGGTCTTTCCAACCAGCGGCCACGCCAATCCCACGCTGATGATCCTTGCGCTTGCGATACGTCTTGCCGACACGATTAAATCCAAGCTTGCTTGCAAATCCGGGCCTACTTGATTCCGGATCGCATGCGGCCTCGCGTGATTATCGCGGTTGCGATCCATCGAAAGCCCAGAATCGGGCCCCAAGATAATTCAGCACCATCACGGCGACCGACGAAACCGCGAGCGCGGCAACCGGGCTTGGCACGATGACGAGAACCAGCGCGTAAAGCAGGAGATTGAGAAAAAACCCGAAACCTTGCACCGAAAGATACGACGCAAAGGATCGAACGATCGAGGGTTGCTCCAAATCCGAGAACGACCAGCGTCGGTTCAGCGCGAAGGTCAGGACGATCGCGGCCGGCGCCGAAATCAGCCGCGCCGCGATCGGGTTGCCATGCAGCCATTCGACCACGAACACCAGGATGGCGGCGTCCGCGGCAAAGCCGGCGGTACCGACGACGCCGAAACGCAAAACCCGCAGCAACTCGCGTGGCACATAACCCGTGAACGACATTCGCTATCGCATGGCCGGCAGAGACAAATAGATCAACCGCTTCATTTCCCGGCGCGTCTTGGTTGTCATATCGAGAACGAGGCCCGCAAAAATGCTGAGCACGCCGACAAGGACCAAGGCAACGCTCAGGATGGCGGTCGGAATGCGCGGGACCAGTCCGGTTTCCAGATAAGTGACCAGCAGCGGAATGCTAAGAGCGACCCCGAGCAAGATCAGCGCCAGACCGGACAACCCAAAGAAGCGCACCGGCCGCTCGTCCTTCAAAAGGCGCGCGATCAACATCATGATCTGCGCGCCGTCACTGTAGGTTCGCAATTTGCTCACCGAGCCCGGCGGCCGCTCCTTGTAGTCGGTCGCGATTTCCGCACACGGCATTCTGAGTTCCAACGCATGAACGGCCAGCTCCGTCTCCGTTTCAAATCCGCTCGACATCGCGGGGAAAGATTTGACGAAGCGCCGCGACAAAATCTTGTAGCCCGAGAGCATGTCGTTGAACTGCCGCCCGAAGATGCCGCGGACGAGCCCGGTGAGAAGCCAATTGCCGAAGCGATGGCCGGGGCGATAGGCCTCCTTGGCGGTCGACTTCCGTAAGCCGTTGATGAAATCGAGACGTTCCTCGATCAAGGAGTCCACGAGCACGCGAGAGACGGCAGCGTCGTAGGTGTCGTCGCCATCGACCAAGACATAGATGTCGGCTTCGATGTCGGCAAACATACGGCGAACGACATTGCCCTTGCCTTGCCGCTGTTCTTTTCGCACGATTGCGCCTGCCGAACGCGCGACCTTCACCGTATCGTCGGTGGAGTTGTTGTCGTAGACATAGATCGACGCCTCGGGCAGCGCGAAGCGGAAATCCGCAATCACCTTCCCAATTGTAATTTCTTCGTTGTAGCAGGGAACCAGCACGGCGATCTCCCGTGCCTTGGTATGCGCAAGGACGGCGCTGTCGGGGTTGGTCGAAAGCATTAACCTCTCCTGATTGCGAATCTTTGCGATTCTCCGGCAATTCTATCTTCTTTCGGCCGCCTACCCTATCGGGCCGGCGACCCCTTCACCCACAAAGCGGGTCCGAAGATTACCTCGATCGGATGGCGCCTAGGCCGCGGGCTTATGGCCCGACATGATCTGGCGCATGATCTTCCAGTCATCGACGAGCCCTTTTCGATCGACCAGGAGCATGCAGGCCGCGAATATTGCAAGGCCTATTGTCAGGCTCATGAGGGTCGAACCGAGGCTTGACGAGGATAATCTCAATGCGAGCAGGCAACCGCCGGCGGCGGCCAGGCTCGAAATCGCCGGCCCCACCAAACCACGCAACATCGGCACGATGCGACCCGTAGATCACGCCGGCCAGACCGATCCACGGCCCGGCAGCAACGACAAGCAATCGCCCCACGCCCAATCCGACCGAGCACCAGAAATGGATTTCGAACCGGTCGATCGCAAGCAAAACCGGCCCGACCTGTACCGCGATAATCGACAGCGCGGACATCGGCAAAAACACCCTCAGCATCAACGAAAGGTCGATCCATTTCGGGCCGAGCAACCAGTCGATCAGTTCAGGCGCCGCCGCGGCAGCCAGCAACGTCGTCGGAAAAAGGATGGCGGCCAGCATGCGGCAGAGCCGGCGATGAATATCGACGACGCTGGTCCTGTCGCTGGTGAGGGCCTGAACATACAAGGTGGCCCACGAGACGTTTCCGACCGTCTCGGCGGCGAATCGCGAAACTTGATTGGCGAACGTGAAACTGCCCAACAACGCCGTGCCGAACATCCGATCGATCAGGACGTTTTCGCCGACCCGGCCCAGATATTCGCAGAGCCGCGTTCCGATCAAAAGGCCGCCCGATGCCATATGCGGTCGGATCGCGCGCATGCTGAACTCAAATCCCGGCATCTCAAACGCCGAGATGTTGAGGACGACGGCGCGGATCGCGTAGATCGACAAATATTGCGCGACCAAACTCCACGCCCCGGCGCCTTGAATAGCCAATACGACGGCGATTGCCGCGCCGATCAGATTGGCCGTCAATTCGGCCGCGGCGCCGACGCCCAGATTTCTCCGCCGCGTCAAGCGCGCGCCCGCGGGCACCGAGAGCACGAGAAACACAAGGCTGAGCGACAGCAGCGCGATCATCGCAGAGACCCGCGGCTGGTGGACGAGTTCGGCTAAAAAAAAGCCGAACACGCTTGCGCCCAGCGCCAAGGTGAATCCCGTAAACACCAGAAACCAAAACGCGCTCGACCAAACGAGCGACGAGGTTTCGGGCTCGCGGGCCAGCGTTGCGCCCAAACCGCCATCCGCCAACAAGGCAACAAACGAAACGGTCGGGAGAGCCAACGCGTAGATCCCGAATTCCTCAGGCCCCAACAGGCGCGCCATCACCGGCAGCAGCAACAGCTGCAAGCCGACCTTGATGAGGCTCACCGTTCCTGACGCAGCCGCCCCGAAGGCAAGCTTACGGCTCGAAACCGGTGCCGCGCCCGCTTCAATTTTTAAGCCTTCGCTTTTCTGCTTCTCGGTCAATGCACAAGCGTCCCCTCGGACTTCGGGCACCCGCATGCTACCTCAAACGCGTTTCGCGAGAGAAGCCATGGGTAAGCATTGCTGTATCATCGTGCGACAGGTCCGAATGCCTCTGGCTAGGATTTCATTGGCGCGGCAATACCCTCTCGCACGTCTTCAAGGGCATGCCTCGATACGATTCCTCTTATCACATCATAGCCTTAAGGCCGGAATCGACGCTTGCGCGTCCGCCACGAAGAGTCCCGTTCTGCACATCGGCCGCCGAAAATGGAACTCGATGCATGAACCTCGTGTTGAAATGCGACACTGAATTGATAACCGATCTTTATTAGCCGAAGCCAAATGGGGAAAGCCTCATGCCGCGCGTGGGTGTCACGGAATTGATCACTCTGGGTCGAGTGATCGCCAGCGGACAGTTGCTCCGATATCGGGGCGGCGAACACGGCTTCACCACGCGCTTCGAAAACGCGCTTACCAAACAGCTCGGCGTCAAGCATGCGTTGACGGTCAACAGCGGAACCAGCGCATTGGTTTCGGCGCTTGCTGCCGCCGGTATCGGCCCGGGCGATGAGGTCTTGGTGCCGGCCTATACCTGGGTCGCAACCGCCATCGCGCCGCTGGCCGTGGGCGCCGTACCGATCCTCGTCGATGTCGATGAAAGCCTGACCATCGACCCCGAGGACATCAAGCGCAAGATCACGCCGCACACCAAGGCGATCATCCCGGTCCATATGCTGAATCTGGTGTGCGACATGGATGCGATCACGGCGATCGCAAAACAACATCGGCTTAAAGTCATCGAGGACGCCTGTCAGGCCGTGGGCGTCACCTACAAAGGCCGCCGCGTTGGCACGATCGGCGAAGCCGGCGCTTTCAGCTTCAACCAGTTCAAGAACCTGAATTCCGGCGAAGGCGGCGCGGTGCTTACCAACGACGACCGGATTTTCACCCGCGCGCGAATGTACCACGATGTCGGCAGCTATACCCGCGAGTACGAATTCGAAAGCAACGAAGCGGTATTCGCGGGCGTCAATTTGCGGGTCTCCGAGCTGACCGGCGCGGTGCTTTATGCCCAACTTCCCAAGCTCGACCCACTACTCAGGCGGCTTCGCAAGCGTCACGCCATGATGACGAAGTATCTTTCTGAAACCAAAAAGCCGCGAATTTCGCCGCATAACGACCCCACGAACGCGGTCGGCCTCACCGTGATTTTCGATTCCCCCGAAGATGCGAAGGCGTTCGCGACCCACGCCGGCGTCGAACGGCTGATCGATACCGGTCGGCACGTCTACACCAATTGGGTGCCGATCATGACGCAGCGGACCTTTCACGAGCGCATGAACCCCTGGAAATGGGCCAATCGCGAAATCACCTATTCGAACGACATGTGCAGCCGCACCCTCGACATCCTGTCGCGGACCTGTCGCGTCTCGCTCGGCGCGCAATATCCGTTCGCCTTTATGCAACTCAGGGCAAAAATGCTGCGCAAGTCGCTTTCATAGAGCATGATGATGACGAACGTTACGGATATCTTGAGCAAGCCGGGCATCGATGAATCGCGCTGCGTCGACGTTGCCTGGAATGGCGCGCGGAACGCCACAGTCGAGATCGTTGTCATCAGTCTCCAGAACGCTGCCGAACGCCGCCGAAAGATTGACGCTCAGTTCGAGGGCACCGGGCTCAAATGGTCCTATTTTGACGCGCATACTTCGCTGAAGCATGCCGGGTTGCGATACGACCCCAATGAGGCCAAGAAGCGGTTCGGACGCACGTTATCCGCGCCTGAAATTGCCGTTTGCTCCAGTCAAGTGGCTGCGCTGAGCGACTTCCTGGAACGCGGATCTACGGAATACGTTCTTGTCCTCGAGGACGACGTCATTTTCGATACCGATTTTCCGCTCAACCAATTCTGCACGTTCTGTTCCGAGCAGGGCATCGACTACATCAGACTGTTCGGCAAACACTACGCCAAGGCTGTGCGACTCGGGTTTTTCTTCGATCGCTCGATCCTTCGCTACAAGAGCAGTCCCGCCGGCGCCCAAGCCTACCTGATGTCCAAAGCCGGCGCCCGCAAATTCCTGGAACGCTATCGTTCGGTCGATGCGACGGTCGATTTGGCGATGGATCGGTTCTGGGACCTTCAATTGCCAATTTATTCGATTTTTCCTTACCCGATCATCGAACGATTTTCTCCCACATCCATTCCGATGCCCCCTTACGTGAGAGAACTTGGTCGTTGGGAAAATCTGGCGTGGCAGTTCAACCGGACGATCGCCAAGCTGAAAAAAATCCGAGCCAACATCGCGCTTCGTCGCAATGACCGGCGGATGCAACGCGAATATTGGCGGTTTCGCCAGATCTCCGACGGAGCACCTGAATAACCGCGTGGCTGCGCAGGAAAGCTAGAAATATGCGAGTAGCGGCATGACAGTCGAACTCATTGGCGTCATTACGCTCGTCGTTGGGATCTTGAGTATCTTTCGTCCCCCGACATTCATCATTTACGCTTTCGCGTGCTCGAGCCTGCTCGGAGCTGCAGCAGCATTCAACCTCGATTCGCTCGGGGGTCTGAGCATCCAACCCGTGCACTTTCTGCTCGGTTTTCTTTTCTTCAGGCTATTGGGTGAACGGGATATCCGGAAGAAGGCGCTTGAAGCCCTCGAGCCCGGCCGGCCCGGCTTCTGGTTGGCGTTGACGGTGATTTCAAGTCTCATCACCGCGTTCTTCATGCCGCGATTGTTTCAAGGTCAAACCTTGGTGTTCGCGGTCCGTGCCACGATCTACGGCTTCGTCCCGCTCGAACCAACGACGTCGAATATAACGCAATCGGTCTATTTCATCGCCGACGCAACTTGCTTCCTGGTCATGTCCGGCTATGCGGCAACCCGTGACGGAATCAAGGTTATGTTGAACGTCGTCTTGGTGGTCGCGATTACCAATTTGACGTTCGCGGCGCTCGACCTGCTGACTTATTTCACCAACAGCACCGCGATCTTCTCCATTATTCGCAATGCGAACTACAACCTGCTGGTCGAAACCGAGCTCGCCGGCTTCAAGCGAATCGTAGGATCGTTCGTGGAGGCCTCTTCTTTTGGCGGCTGCACATTGGGTTATTTCGCTTTCACAGGTCGATTGTGGCTTCTCGGCTATCGCCCGCGCCTCACCCTTACCCTGACGTCTCTTTCCCTCGGCGCGACCCTGTTTGCGACCTCGACGACTGCGTATGTGGGACTGGCTGGTTTGCTGGCGTTTGCCTATCTGGAGCTTGTCATACGCGCGATGATGCGCCCGCTCACACGGCAGATGCTTATTTTTCTCGTCGGCTTGCCGCTTGCGCTGGCATTATTCACGATCCTTATCGCATTGAGCGAATCTTACTCGGAATATGTTCAAGACCTGCTCGACACCTTCCTGCTCAACAAGCTCTCCAGCTCTTCGGGCCTGGAGCGTTCGGCATGGAACCAGCATGCCCTTCAGAGTTTCTTCGACACCTTTGGCTTTGGCTTTGGCAATGGAAGCGGCCGGGCTTCCAGCTTTCCGATCGCTGTCCTTGCAAGTCTCGGACTATTCGGCACCGCGTTATTTAGCCTGTTTTTTCTCAGCCTGTTTTTCAGCTCTCACCGCGGCGCGACGTTGGATCCGGTCGAGGACGTGGCCCGGCAGGGAGCCAAATATATGTGCCTTGCATGGCTCATCTCGGGCAGCGTTTCCGATCCCCTGATCGAGCTCGGCCCGGCGTTTTATTTCTTTGCTGCACTGGCCTGCGCGAACGGCGCCCCGAAATATTCGCCTTCATTCGCACTTTCCGCAAAGCTCCGTTCTTCTCAGGCCTACGATCGATCCGCCGCCTCGGAATCCGGGATGACGTGAAACCTTCTATTTTCGATCTTGTTGTGAGGCGAGTAAAGGAGTCTCCCAATGTCGTGGAAATACCGATTGATAGCGCTGTTTGTCGCCGCTACGTCCATTTCTCTCCCCTTCTTCTATCGTGCCAACGTGCGGGCGGCCGACCATGTCGACATCAGTAAATTTCGGCTGACCTTCAGCGAGAAGTTCGATGAACTCGACGTATCGCCTTGGGGCCCCAACACGCGCTGGATCGCACACACTCCTTGGGCCGGCGATTTTGGCGATGCGCGTTTCGCCGACCCCATGAAGGGAATTTTTCCTTTCACGATCGACAATGGAATGCTGCGCATCGAGGCGCGGAAGAACAAGGACGGCAAATGGGAATCCGGCCTGCTGGCGTCGGCCGATGGAAACGGCCGCGGCTTTTCCCAGCAATACGGCTATTTTGAAATGCGGGCCAGGCTGCCGAAGGGCAAAGGCGTCTGGCCGGCTTTCTGGTTGCACACGATCCAAGACCCAAAGGCAAAATCGAAGGTCGAGATCGATGTCATGGAGTTTTATGGCCACGATCCACGCACCTATCAGACGTCCGTGCATACCTGGCAGCTTCCCCCCTCCGAAGCGGCCAGCGACTCCGGGCCCGGGACGTTCGTCAACGTGCCTGCCAATTCTCTTTCCGACGACTTCAACACCTATGGCGTCCTCGTCAGGCCGAGCGAGGTGATCTTCTACCTCAACAGAACCGAGGTATGGCGAACCGAGACGCCACCTGCCTTGAACCGCCCCCTGCTCGTCCTCGTCAATCTGGCCCTCGGCTCCGGGTGGCCGATCACTGAGACGCCGAATCCGTCTTACATGTTTGTGGATTACATTCGCGTTTATTCAGAGGAGCCGAGCTAACTGAGGCACATCCGGCCGCAACCGCAAACTCAAAGGCACTCCACAACCCCTGGCTTCGTCCGGGCAAACGAAAACGAAAGCATCCGATGAAAGTCGCGATCATTCACTACTGGCTCGTCGGCATGCGGGGAGGCGAGAAGGTGATCGAGGCGCTGTGCGAGATGTACCCGCAGGCCGATATTTTCACCCACGTCTACGTGCCGGAAATGGTTTCCGAAACGATTCGAGGGCACCGCGTCATTCCGACCTTCATCAACGCGCTGCCGCGCGCCGCCACGATGTACAAAACCTATCTTCCCTTGATGCCGCTTGCGCTCGAACAGCTCGATCTGCGCGGCTACGACCTCGTCATCAGCAGCGAATCCGGCCCGGCCAAGGGAATCATCGCGCCTTCCGACGCGGTGCACGTCTGCTATTGCCATACGCCGATGCGCTACATCTGGAACATGTATCACGACTACCGGAGCAGTGCCGGCCGGGTGGCGCGGCTCATGATGCCGCCGCTCACCCATTACTTGCGAATGTGGGACGTGACGTCAGCCGCCCGGGTGGATAGTTTCGTTGCGAATTCGGCAACCGTCGCACGGCGTATTCACCGCTATTACGGGGCCAATTCGGTGGTCATCCATCCCCCGGTCGATACCGGCGCCTTTTCACCCGCGGCGCCGTCCGAACTCGGCGATTATTATTTAATGGCGGGTGAACTCGTTTCCTACAAACGACCGGACCTCGCGGTGCGCGCCTTCAACGAAATGAAGCTGAAGCTCGTCGTCATCGGCGGCGGCGACATGCTTGCCGAAATCCGGCGCCTTGCAGGCCCCACCGTCACGGTGCTGGGTTCGCAGCCATTCGAGGTCTTGAAGCAACATTACGCCAGATGCCGCGCGTTGATCTTTCCCGGTGAGGAAGATTTCGGGATGGTGCCGGTCGAAGCGATGGCAAGCGGGCGTCCCGTCGTCGCCTTTGGTAGAGGCGGTGCCACCGAAACCGTCGCAAAGGACGTGTCCGGCGTTTTCTTTGCCGAACAAAGCGTCGAGGCGATTTCGTCAGCGGTCGGAAGCCTGGCAAATATCGAAATCGATCCCAAAAAGATCGCCGCGCACGCAGCCCAGTTCGGCCGGGACCAATTCATTCAAAAGATGCGCACGCATATCGACGGCCTTCTGGCCGAAAAGCGAAACGCGTTGGCTGCCCACGCCTCACGCGTCGAAAGACGTGTCGATCACCGATAGCGAGTCGCCCTCAAGCACGAGGCATGTCAGCCGACCAGTCGCAAAGGCGCCGGTATCGATATTGATCCGGTTTGGCCTCACCTCGATTTCCCTGGCCGGCGTGTGGCCGTGCACGATAATCTTGCCGAAATCGTAAGTGGACGACAGAAATTCTCCCCTTATCCAAAGCAGGTCGCTTTCCTTTTGTTGCGACAGCTCGACGTTGGGCTTCGCTCCGGCATGGACAAAGAAGAAGTCGCCGCACGCGTGGGTGTTTTGCAAATCTCGAAAAAAGCGAAAATGCGTTTGCGGCAACGCATGGTGAAAGGCCGACTGCAGCTCGACGATCTGCCTGCCGCTTACCCTGGGTTCGGGAAGCACCCCGTAGGAGGCCAGGGTTTCGAGGCCACCCAAACGCATCCATTGATCGAACAGGCTGCGATCGCTCAGGCATTTGATTGCGATCAGCTCGTGGTTACCCCGTAAGAATACGGTTTCGTTCGCCGCGCCGTGCGCGACCAATCGATCGATGGTTTCGCGTGATGAAGGCCCGCGATCGATATAATCACCCAAAAAGACAAAAACCGGCCTCGCCGTCGGGCGCTCGGCAATGTCGGATTCGATGCGCGCCAGCAATTCGTCCAACAAATCGAGCCGGCCGTGAATGTCGCCGACGGCATAAATCCGCAAGCCCGCCGGTAGCGACGGACGACGCCCACGCAGCTTGAGTTCTCGAAGGCTCGAAACAGAAGACAGCACCCGTCAACCCGCCTCTCGACAGCACCCACGCCAATCTACCCGCCGGATCGCGCGACAAGCAAATCGATCCGCAAGCCCTTTTGGAACAAATTGGACTATCGCGCGTATAGTGCGGAGGCGAAATACCGCCTGCCTGGAACAAACTTCCTTCCAGAGGATCGCGGCTTTTCAGGTCATTAACGAAGAACGCGGCCGTCTTAAGGGCCACGGCGTGGCCGGCGGCCTGAAGTTTAGTTTGATACCGAACCCAGTCTAAGGTAGGCTACAGCGTGTAATTTGGATCGGAAGCAATTAGTTGGAGTGCTTCGATGCGAGACAGAATTACATCTACAGCGCGAGCATTATGCGTTCAGATATTGCTGACCGCTTCCATGAGTCAGGGTTGGGCCGCATATTTGAAGCCGCCCGCTTCCGCTCAATCGATAGCTCAATTCAGGTCAGATCCTCACTCCCTCACTTCGAGTTCCGATCCGCGCACCATTGAAACGACGGTGCGGGAGCTTGCGGGGTCGGATGCTTCGCTCGCCGCAGAGATCGTTCGCGTCGCGGAAGGAACCCCGCCGCGATTTCAGATGGCGATCGCTGCCGGGCTCGCTCAAGCCGCGGTAGCCTGTACGAGCCTCGAACAACAGGCATCGCTACTCATTCAGCAAGCGGTCGCCGGCTTCCCGAATGGAGAATTCCAAAACGCTTTCGCGGCGGTCGCAGGCGATCTCTCGACCGCTGCGGCCGGCTTTGCGGCAAGCTCCGCCGGCAGCGTCGTCGTTACCAATCCGAACAAGTCGCCAGGGACGAACCCATCGCCCGGCGGCGGCGGATTCTCTACCCCGCTCCAGTTTACGTCCAGCGCGACCACCACGGTGACGACGAAAAATACATCCAGTCCGGCGACGACGGCTGCAAATCCGGTAAGTCCGACACGTTGAAGTTTCTTCAGGAAGGATTGGGGGACATCGCTGAGGGGGATCGCTGAAGCTTTGGGTCAGTTCGAGGAAATGTAGATGAACGTTGTCGGACAATTTCAACCCTACACATCGGCGACAGATAACGATCCGGGCTCCGGAACGTTATCCATGGTTCAAATGCGCGATTTCCTCGGCCGCGAGTGGCGTCTCATCGCTGCGGTGACCGGCTTTGCAATTGTCTTCGGTGCCATCTACATCGCCATGTCGCCGTCGAGATATACCGCGCAAACCGACATGATCATCGACACCAAGCGGGTTACCTGGACCCAGGCCGAAATGGCGTCCGAAAACCGCGCGCTCGAAGATGCTTCCGTCGAAAGCGAGATCGAGACCACCAAATCCGAAAAGGTCGCAACCGCCGTCATACGTCGATTGCATCTCAACGAAGATCCTGAATTCATCGGCGCAGGTCGGGGGCTTACGCGTCGCATCTTTTCGATGTTCAAATGGACCGCTGGGCCGGATCGGGAGTCGACAAACGACGATCTGATTCGCAGCGCGCTTGTCACCTTAAGAGACAATCTGCGCGTTACCCGTTTGGGGCGCAGTTACATCGAGCAGATTGCGTATACCTCCCTTGATTCGGGTAAGGCCGCCAGGATCTCCAACGCCTTCGCCGATGCCTACATCGAAGACCAGTTGCAGGCGAAGTTCGAGGCCACCCGCCGCGCCAGCGTCTGGCTCGAGCAACGAATAGGAGAGCTGCGCCAGCAGGCGAGCGATGCCTATAGGGAGGTTCAGGATTTCAAATCCGAAAACAGCATCATCATCGGCGTCGACGGCAAATTGGCAAGCGAAGTCGAGCTTGACCAACTTGGAATAGCCCTGGCCAAGGCGCGCGCCGATACCAGTCAGGCGAGGGCCAAACTCGACCGCATATCGCGCGTTCTGGAACAACGGTCGGACAAGGAGAGCTTCAATATCCCGGACCCGGTCGTCACGGATGCGCTGAGCAACCCCGTCATCACGAAACTTCGGCAGCAATTTTTCGACGATCAAAACAAGGAATCCGAGTGGAGCGCTCGCTATGGGCCGGATCATACCGCCGCCCGAAATCTGCGGACGGAAATGGCGGCGCTGCAGCGCGCGATCTGGGACGAGATTTCCCGCATTGCGGAGAGCTACAAGAGCGAGTTGCAGATCGCGAGAAGCCAGGAAGAATCCATCGACAAGCGCATGATCGAGGTGTTCCAGAAGTCTAGCGCAACACGCCAATCGCAGGTTCGTTTGCGCGAACTGGAAACCGCCGCGAATACCTATCGCGGGATTTACGAAACATTTCTGTCGCGGTTCACTCAGTCCGTGCAGCAACAGTCGTTTCCTTCGACTGAGGCTCGCGTCGTGACCGCGGCGTCCGCGCCGCGAGCGCCAAGCTCGCCGAAGATGGGATTGACGCTGGCGCTCGCAACCCTCTGCGGATTGGGTTTGGGCGTGATGTTGGCGTTCGCCCGCGAGCAGATGAACCGTCAGATTCACACCCGTGCGGAGCTTGAAAAACTTCTGGGCATCAGCTGCCTTGCGGTTCTCCCGGCGTTCGCCGAGGAGCAGAAACCCGCCCTCGGCAAGCTGCCGAGCATGCGCAAAATACGGGCAACGCAGGATACGCGAGCCTTTCGGCAAATCAGCGAGGTCGCGCCGTTTTCCGCCACCGCGGAGGCGTTGCGATACATCAAGGTCGCCATCGATCTTCATCCGACCGGGGGCAAGGTCATCGGGATCGTATCGGCCCTTCCCGGGGAAGGAAAGACGACCGTCGCCGCCGGTTTTGCGGCCTTCGTGGCAAAGAGCGGCGCGCGCACCTTGCTGATCGACGCGGATTTGCGAAATCCTTCGATGACCCGCGCCCTTGGCTATACCAACGCGCCGGGCCTGCTCAACCTGGTCGTGGAGAAATCCGACTTCGACGATCTCGTCATCACGGATTCAAAATTCAAATTCGATTTCTTGCCCTCGTCGACGCAAATCAAGCCCGCCAACAGTTTCGACATCCTGAATTCGTCGGCGGTGAAGGATATGTTGAAGGCAGCCAAGGGCCGTTACGATTATATTCTTGTCGACCTGCCTCCCATCCTCCCGGTGGTTGACGTGAAGGCCGCGGCCCATCTGTTCGACGCCTTTGTTTTGGTAGTCGAGTGGGGTAGCACCTCGACCGACGAAATTCTCAAGGCGGTCAACGCCTCTCCCATTTTGTTGGAGCGACTTCTCGGCGCCGTTCTCAACAAGGCCGATGAAGCCGTCATGCGTCGCTTTGAAGGTTATTCCGACCGGCGTTATTCCTACTACACCGACGAAAAAACTCCGGCGGAAGCCGCCTAGACCTTGCGTCCTCCGGCCAAAAGCGCTTTCCGGATTGCGCACTCAGCGAGCTGCAATCCTTGCAATCGGCTGCTTGGGGCTCGCCTGGGAAATCCTCACTTTCCCCTGGAGCGAAGCGGCTGATGAATTTCTCGATCT
>WNFQ01000740.1_pt1 | contig 23582 bp, 26 predicted proteins | sample 5400171 | NCBI WGS metagenome assembly WNFQ01 (sample SAMN13153356, study PRJNA577476) | soil metagenome | isolation source: 20 cm soil under Madrone tree | place: USA:California | collected 2016-06-14
TGGGCGGATGACTTGTCACCGGATGACGTGGATGCGCGCGCCGACCTTCACCTTCTTCCATGACTTGTCCGCCGTATATACCGGCGCCTTCAAGGAAAGCCCGAGCGCCAAACAAGCCCTGTCACCCAAAGACAAGCCAAGTGGGCGGGTTTGCGCGACCAGATCGCCCACAAGCCTGGCGTGGTCCGAGGTAAACGGAACGACCTCCCGGATGGGGCTCAGTGCCGCTTCCCACGCATCGTTAGGGCGGAGGCCCCGGCCGACAAGTTTGCCGTGCACTTCGGCCAGATTGACGGTGCTGATGGCCGCGGCACTCAAAAGCTCCGGCGTCAACCTTTCGGCTCCGGGCTCCTGATTGAGAATGGCGAGCAGGGCGGAAGCGTCCAGAACAACGCTATTCATTTCGCGCGGCCTCGCGGCGTTCGGCAATCAATTCGTCAACCAGAGACGTGCCTGGCTTCACATGCTTGCGGACAAGCCGTTGAGCGCGCTCAATGCTGCGTTTCAAGGTGGTGATGCGCAATTCGTCGTCTTGAATCTGCAGGACGACCTCGTCACCAACACGTATGCCGAGCCGCTTACGAAAAGAAGCAGGAATCACCACGCGCCCGTTCTCGTTGATCCGCATACGTGTCTTTAGCTTCATGTCATTTCTCCCTGCGTGACACTATTCTAGCATATGTCATACACGATTAGAAATGACATCGTCTTGGAGTTGCGGGTAGGGTCTTCCTCTTGTCCCTTTTCTAATTTCTATTTTCCTGTATGCATTTGTGAAGCGGACTCGGACTAGCCAGAAAATCAGCAAAATCAGTGGCAGTAGGGTGAGAACCAAATACAAGGTCGTGCCAAATATAGCCGGGGACAGATGCTGCCCGAGCCCCACTGCCGAAAGCAATCTCAGCGGGCGGTTTGAGGGTCCCAGGAAAAAAGAGCCTGCTGCGATGAACAGCCCAAAGCACATGCGCCAGAGATGCCGCGCGATGCGCTTTGCTCCAAGAACACCGCCGCGCACCAGCATGCGAACGTCCCCCGCCGCAGCAAGCAAACACACGGAACCCATGAAAAACATCATTCCGGCGGGAACTCCGTCTTGTGAGCTCGCTCCGCTACGCAAGACTTTAATACCATTCATCCACAGGAGGGTACCGAGCGCCAAGGGAATCAGGAGCACTACCCAATCAAAACGGCTCGTTTCCCGGTCTCTGCGCCTGGCGGTCAACCAGGCCGTTCCGATCAGATAAACGGTTAGAATCCCGCCGCCGATGTTATTGGGTTGATGCCTCATGATGGCAAGGTACACTGCGACGACGCCCATGGTGAGCATAGATGCGACAAAGACCTTTCCCGCTAGCACATGGCGGGGGGAACCTTTGCGGAAAGACATGGCGGCGGTCCCGGACAGCAACCCCAGGGTCCCAGCGCAAATATGCACAACCAGTATGGGCGAATAAGACATTAGCCCCTCTTGAAGATACAACGTGGACGGGTGCCCCGGTGTTTCACCCCATCGCGATCTTGCCAGGCACTGTAGTTCGCCCCACTCGGGGCACTTTTCCAATCGCCGATAGCTCCATGGGTGACCAGCGCCGCAGTCGAAAGGAAGAATCAGGGGCGGTTCTTGCGGACCATTTGGAAAGTCATGTGCATGATCGGCTTCCGGTCGCCCCCGGAGAGGCGGCTGAGAAGCTGGTGCAGCTTTTTGAAAAATTTCGCCGATTCGCCAGAGCTGCCCCATTCGACGCCGCCGGCGGAGATGCCTTTGGGAGGGGATGGGATCTCGGGCGGCTCTTCCCCGTCGTAAAACAATTGATACATCGGAACTTCGAGAGCCCGCGCCATCTTTTCGAGGGTCTCGATGCTTGGGACGGTGTGGCCATTCTCTACACGCGAGACGTAACAACGCTTCAGGCCGGCGCGCTTCTCGACATCACCTTGCGAGAGGTCTTTCTGCTCGCGGATGGCGCGTAGGCGATCGGAGATGACCATAATGTTCTTCCTTATAGCACGATACGAATCGGTCTACGAGTTAATTTGAATTCCGCGCGCGTGGAGCAGGTATGGCGCGGTAAAAAAAGAACAGATGCGGCCGGCCTCAGAAGGCCGCCCCTACAACTGCGCAACAGTTTGGTTATGAATTAGGGAGTCAGTCAAATTCGCGGCGGGGGGCGGGTTGCTCAAGGCCGACGCGGCCGGCGGCGATGTCGGACTTGAAGTAGTTTTCACCTTTGACGGGGGAGTTGGCGAGGCGGCGGAGCATGGCGATCTGGCCGATGTGATTGAGGGCGTCAGCGACAGGGCCTTGGAAGAGTCCCTCGGCAGCGCCGTGGAGCGGTTCGCCGGAGGCCAAGTAATCGTCAAACTTTTTGATGGCGGCGTAAAAACGATCCACCTCGGCGTTCCATGGCAGCGGCGTGGAGTCGTGCCAGGTCTGCTGGCCTTGAGCGATGGCAAGGGCCCAGTCGAAGAGATCGCCCAAGTGCGCGAGGATTTGCGCGGGCGTGCGCGTCTTGTCTCCGATGTGGAAGCTGGCGAAGTGGTCCGGGGAGCCACGCAGGGCTTTGGCACCGCGGTAGGCGACGGTGGCGACGGTGTGGCGAAGGAGCTGCCTTGCAGTATCAGTATCGCTGGACATTGAGGCGTTCCCTCCGGAGGGCGGAATCAAACTATTGCTTAGTATAAACGCGGAGGTAGTCGACGAGCATCTGCTGTGGCAAAACGGTGGAGTTGTCCGGAGAGCCGGGCCAAGAGCCGCCAACGGCGACGTTGAGGATAATGAAGAAGGGGTGATCGAAAACCCAGGTGCCGCCGGCGGGCCATTGCGACGAGTTGAATGTGGCGTAGAGAGTGGAGTCGACGTAAAAGCGGATAGTGCCAGGTTCCCATTCGGCCGCGTAGAGGTGAAAGTCATCGGCAAATTTCTGGCCGGCGGGCAGGCTGAAGGGCGCGGTGGCGTCGCTCGTTTGGCCGATGGTGCTCGGGCCATGCAGCGATCCGTGGACGGTGCCCGGCTCCTTGCCGATGTTTTCCATGATGTCGACTTCGCCGCACTTCGGCCAGCCGACGGAGCTGATGTCATTGCCAAGCATCCAGAAAGCGGGCCACATTCCCTGCCCCGCGGGAGTCTTGATGCGGGCTTCGAAGCGGCCATAGGCTTGGCTGAAAAGGCCCTGAGTTTTGAGGCGAGCTGAGGTGTAATTTCGCGTGACGCCATCGGAGGGGTCGGCGTAGGTTTCCTTCACGGCGGTGATGACGAGGTTGCCGCCCTGGATCTGCGCATTCTTGGTGCGATTGGTGTAGGTCTCGAGCTCGTTGTTGCCCCAGCCGTTGCCGCCAACGCCGGTGTCGTAGGTCCACTTGGACGCATCCGGGGAAGATCCATCTGTACCGTTGAACTCATCGTTCCATGAAAGTTTGTAGCTCGCCGGAGGAGGAGGCTGAAGCGTCGCGCCTCCGCCGCAACTGAGCGCGAGGAGCGCCACGGCAAGAAGAATGGGAACCAGCGCGGCAGGATGCGCGAGGAATCGCGTTTTCATCGAGAATAATTTCGCTCGCATGCCGGGTTGGTGAGGGCGACGAGCAAGGATCAGGAAAGATTCAGCGCGCGCTTGAAGGAACCCTTCTCATTGTCGATCTTCTTCTGGAGCTGAAGAATGGCGTAGAGAACGGCTTCGGGACGCGGCGGGCAGCCAGGGACGTAGACGTCAACGGGGATGACCTGATTGCAGCCTTGCACGATGGCGTAATTGTTGAAGACGCCGCCGGAAGTGGCGCAAGCGCCCATGGAGATGACCCACTTGGGCTCGGGCATTTGATCGTAAAGCTGGCGGATGACGGGAGCCATTTTTTGCGAGAGGCGGCCGGCGACGATCATCAGATCGGCCTGGCGGGGCGAGGGGCGGAAAACTTCGGCGCCGAAGCGAGCGAGGTCAAAGCGCGCAGCGGCCATGGACATCATCTCGATAGCGCAGCAGGCCAGGCCAAAGCCAAGCGGCCAAATGGAGCTCTTGCGCGCCCAGTTTACGGCCTTATCGAGAGTCGTGAAGATGATGCCTTCCTCTGCGAGGAGATTCCCGAAATCGTCGGGTTTTGTCAGTGTGACGTGCTTGCCGAGTGATGTGCTCATTAGATCCCCGTCGCAGGTATGTTCTCACAGGGAGAGGTTGGAGACAAATTGTCCGCCGACATCAAGATGGGACATTTCTTATATTAAAGTTTCCGGTCAAGTTGGGTTGCCTTGACGGGGCCGTGGTGCAACTGTTTGTGCGGCGGAGAAGCTCCGTGCTTTGCGCGCGCGCCAAACCAAGAGAACGCATGCAGCAACAAGGACAGAAGTCACTCCGCCCAAGACGAGCGATTGCGAAGATGGCTGTGTCTGCTTCAAGCGTGTATCGATGTTGGCTAGAGAAGGCAAAGCGCCGCGACCCGGAGCCGATACGACTCGATTAGGGGCCGCCGGAGACTGCGACCGCGGCGGCGTTTTGTCTTGATCTCCGAGCGGCGGAAGCGCTCCGGTTCCAGAGACTTCAAACCCTGGCCCTTCCCCTACCTGTAATTGATTTGCTGCCTGGACTTGATAGCGGCTGTTGCCGATGGAGAGGATCTTAAAGGCCGGTGAGCGCGATGAGAATTTCATGGCCCTCGGAATCATGACCGCCATCTGCTGCAGTGGATACGCATGCCTTGTTTGAAACGCGGCATGGCCACGGTAAGGCAGGTCGTAGTTGAAGGCAAACTTGGTTGCTCCGGGCCGTAAGGGGAAATTCACCGCGTAGTGTCCGGGATCGCCGGGCACGAGCGCCGCGGAAATTGTCACGCTCATCTTCCCCGGGCCTGCGGCCAGGACAGAATCAATCTTGGCATTTGGCGGCAAATACATTTCGAATGTGCGCTCGCCCGCCTGTGTCAGAGGCGGACTGGACTCGTTCTTGATCTCGACCATGTCGGAAACGTGAAGCAAGTTTCCGACGGTTCCGGCGCGGAGGATTTCGATAGTGCCGGTTATGCCCTGCACATGTGTGGCTGCGTCGAACACGTGGATAGAGAGAGCCTGGCCGGCGGAAGCCTGCTGATCATAGGTGACGCCCTGGTGGAGCACGCGCACCAAGTACGGTTTGTCAGGATGTTGAACATTGAGGGTAAACGTCCCCTGTGAATCGGTCTTCGCGCGCGCCTCCTCCTGCATTCCCTTGTCCAGCCGAGCAAGAATCACCTCATCGCCCGCAGCTGGTTTGCCGTGGCTCTGATTGCGGACCGAGCCGGTGATGTCGTTCGCGCCCAGTGCCGCGGTTGAAAAACACGCGAGCAGGGCGAGGACCGAGAGCATCCGCCGAGGGCAAAATTCCTTGACGAAAAGGAGAAGATCGATCATTCGTTTACGGCTTGAGATGCCGGGAGTACGGCCGGGCGTGGCGCGCGTCCGAACATTATGCCGGTTTCTACTTCCACGGGCTTTCCGTCGCGCAAGAATGGTCTGAAATGCCACTGAAACAGGGCGTCTGTAATGGCTTTTACCTGATCGGGAAATGCGCTGAGAAAATGAGTGTGCTTTACCTTGCCTTGTTTATCGATGATGATCCGGACCGGAGCAGGATTGAATCTGCGCTCGCCAAAGACCGGATCAACTCTCTGCAATACGTTTTCGTCGCGCGCATAGTCCTTGACGCACACAGGGACTTCACCGCCTCCCCGCCCCGAAATGGGACCGGCCTCTGCAGGCAGGGTCATTTTGCTCATTTCCTGTATGAGACTCTCAACGAGCTTGGTGTCCCGGCTGGTAAAGACGAACTGGACCATGTGACAGCGGATTTGAGTGGCCAGGACGTGCCAATGCAACTCGGCGACGGGCGAACCGTAATCAAAGCGGACGAAGGAATGGTCGGCGACCCTGACAAGCGTCGGCGGTTGTTCCACTTTGTAATCCGCGTCCAGGCTTTCCTTGTTGTAATTGATCAGCTCCAGCGCGGTCCCGGCTGGTGTGAGCGTGAAAAACAGGTCCTGGGCGGCGATCAAAATACTGCCTCGGCTTGTCCCTTTGAAAGTGTTCGCGGGCCGGATCTGCGCGAGTACGTAGTAACCGCTGTCCGATGGAGGCGGGCCGCTGAACTTCTCGGTCCAATCGGGCGAGAGTGCATAAGTGAGACCAAAATACTGGTTGCTAAAGACATTGTTTGCCACTCTCCCGCCTTCTGGGACAGGAGTCACCGAATCGCTGGCACTTGACCAGGCGCCTTTAACCAGAATGACATCCGACGGGAGCGCGTTCGGTTGCGGATTGTTGGAAAAATCGCCTCCGCTCTGAGGGGAGGCCCGTGCGCGGGCAAGGAGCGAAATGGAGAGACCAAGAAGTACCAGGGAACGCGAGAATTTAGGATGCATATTCAAATCCGGGAGTCTCCAATAGGCAAAAGACTGGGCGAGACATTTCCGTGTCTCGCCCGGAAGAGTTGTTATAAAGAATTACAGCGAGCGCAGGAAGTTCAGGAGGTCCTGCTGCTGGCTGGGCGAAAGCAAATCAAAGGCTTCTTCAACCAAAGTGGCTTCGGATCCGCTGCTCTGGTGAGCCTCGATTGCCGACAATAAATTGCTTGTACGGCCGTCATGCAAGAAAAAGATGCGCTGCCCCAAACCCCACAACGGAGAGGTGCGGAATTGATCTCCACCAGCGTCGCCCTGGGAGACATTGTCCGCCAAGCCTACGCCCATATGATGGATTTCTATGTCAGAGAACAAGTTGGCAGCAGCGTTGCTCAAACCAGACGTCAAGTGAGAGGTCTGGGTGGTCAGCGACGGTGTATGGCAAATGGCGCAGCCGATGGCGCTAAAGAGCCTGCGGCCATTAGCGATCGAGGTTGCTCCTCCCGGCGAGGAAGTGGAGGGTGTGGGCTGGTCCAGGAACTGCATGAAGACAGTGAACAGCGCGGTATCACTGGTGACGCTGGAGGCGCTGGTACCATCGGAGTGCGTGATGTCCTCGGGGTAGCCGACCAGAGCGAGGTTCAGGCAGTTGCCTGGAAGCCCTCTTCCAAAATGGTCCTCACCCGGCAGCGGCCGATCTTGCGTAAACAGTTCGTTGGAGATGCCCATTTCCACGTTGTAGGCCTCACCGGCGAACATCAACAGCGACTTGTTCTGGGCCTTCCAGCCAAAACGGCTGATAGTGCCATCGTTGCCGTTGTGATTGAAGGTACCGCTGATCCCCACCCCGTTAAAAACTGCCTGGGCCGCGCGATTGGCCAGTAGGGTTGAGTCGTCAATGTTTGCCATCAGTCCCGTGCCAAACACGGGTGTGGGAATGCGGAAGATGATGTCGTTTGTCAGCCTCGCAGTATTAAAGCTGGGCTGCTGCAAGCTGCAACTGCCGGCGTCAGCCCGGCCGGAGACGGTAAAGAGATCTTCCACTCCCCCATTGGGTGCGTTCGGGTTGGGATTGCCGAATTGGTTAAAGAAGAATGGGAACCGAGCTTCGCGCACCGGGCCGTTGGCCTGGACGAAATATGGGATGGTGTTCGTGCTGCCATTCACGACCCCGTCGGCGATCACGCGGCTCTGGGGGTTCGGCCCCACATTCGGGAAGATACCGATGGCCGGGCTGGTCCCGCCGGGGGCCGGTTGCGAATGACATGCCCCGCACGAGTCCAAGTTGAACCGTGGTCCCAGCCCTGGGTTCTCTCCGGTAACGGTTTGGTGCTCGTTGAATTGCCCGAATCCAGTTTGGAAGAACGCCATGTCGTTTGGACTGGCGGCGACGGAAGCAAACGGCTGTCCCGAGTTCACTCCTGTGCTGCTGCGTACCCCTGGATCGGTCTGGGCAAACGCCATTTCCGGAAAGAATAACGCCGCTAAAATTGCGGCAGCCGACGCGAGCTTTGCTGTTTTCATTCCTGATCTCCTTCGCTTGGGAAGCGCACTATCCCCTCTTGCTTGGCGCACTTCCGAACGGGGCTTCGGTAACCGCGCTGTAGCTTTGGTCCGAGGATTGGCCGGCCGTGGCAAGCGCCTGGGCTTTGCCTGTGAATAGACACACGCAGAGTATCGGTCGCTCGGACTTCATCGCGAAGACCTCCCTACTTACAATATTTCTGACGTGATTCTAGCCCCGGGAGGAACTAGGGTTGGGAGAGTTGGACCCGTGCAAAATCGCGCGAAATTTATTCGAATGTTAAAGCGTCGTCAATGGTACTTCGGCTAGCTACCCGATTGCTGGCCATCGGTACAGGTGAAGACGACTGGGCGAGGGTGTGCGGGAGAGTCTTCGCATTGAGATCAGACCGAAGAGGTGACTTTGCCGAACTTCGAACTGGATTCGAGATAGGGTTAGAGTGTCGGCTTCATGTTGTGTCATTTCTTGCCTTAGAGTTTCCAGTCAGGCTTAGACGGTTGCTTTGACGTGCCCGTGGTGCAGCTGATTGTGTAGCAGAGAAGCTCGTTCTTTGCGCACGCGCCAAACAAGGAGAGCGCCTGCAGCGAGAAGGACGGAAATCACTCCGCCCAAGACGAGTGACTGCGAAGGTGGCTGGGTCTGCTTCAAGCCAGAATCGATGATGGCCAAAGAAGGCAAACCGGTGTGAGCCGGAGCAGATTGCGTTGCGTTGGTGGGAAGTGGAGACTGTGACCGCGCCTGAGATTTGGTTCATCATTCGTTCGGCGCATTCGCTGATGGAAGTGTCGCCAATCGTGGGGCACGTCCAAACATGATGCCGGTTTCCACCTCCACGGGCTTTCCGTCGCGGAGGTAAGGCCTGAATCTCCATTGCGAGAGGGCATCCGTAATGGCTTTTGCCTGGTCGGGAAAGGCGCTGAGAAAGTGAATGTGCTTTACCTTGCCTTCTTTGTCGATGATGATACGGACCGGAACAGGATTGAATCTGCGCTCGGCAAAGACCGGATCAACTCTTTCCAATACGTTTTCGCCGCTGGCGTAATCCTTGATGCATACCGGGACATCACCGCCACCTCTCCCCGAAATGGGACCGGCCTCATGCGGCAAGCTCATCTTGTCCATATCCTGGATGAGACTTTCCATCAACTTGGTGTCGCGGCTGGTGAAGACGAATTGGACCATGTGGCAGCGGATTTGCGTTGCCAGCACGTGCCAGTGTATCTCGGCGACAGGCGAACCGTAGTTAAAGCGGACGAAGGAATGGCTGGCGGTCGTGACCAGCGTGGGCGGTTGTTCCACCGTGTATTCCGCGTTCAGTTTGTCCTTGTTGTTATTGATCAGCTCCAGCGCGTTCCTGGCCGGGGTAAACGTGAAGAACAGATCCTGCGCGGCGATCAAGATACTGCCTCGACTTGTGCCTTTGAATGTGTCCGCCGGCCGGATTTGCGCTAGCACGTAGTAGCCGCTGTCCGAAGGAGGCGGGCCACTGTACTTCTCGGTCCAATCCGGAGATAAGGCGTAGGTGAGACCAAAATACGGGTTGCTATAGGCATTGCGGGCCACTCTCCCGCCTTCTGGTAGAGGAGTCGCCGAATCGCTGGCACTCGACCAGGCGCCCGTAACAAGGATGGTCCCTGTCGGCAGCTTCCTTGCCTCCGGATTGTTGGAAAAGTCCCCGCCGCTTTGAGGAACGCCTTGCGCCCGGGGAAGCAGCGATATGGATAAGCTAAGAAGTGCCAGCAAACGCGCGAATTGGGTACGCATATTCAGGACGCCGTTTTCTCAAAACGAAAAAACCGGGCGAGGCACGTTGGTGTCTCGCCCGGCAAAGCCGTGGCGAAGAATTACAGCGACCGCAGGAAGTTCAGGATGTCCTGCTGCTGGCTGGTGGTCAGTTGCAGGTCGAAGTTGGACTCCGCCTGGTTGGCTTCCGAGCCGTTGGCCTCGTGGGCTTCGATTGCAGCAAGCAGGTTAGTGGTGCGGCCATCGTGCAGCAAGAAGATGCGCTGACCAAGGCCCCACAGCGGAGCGGTGCGGAATTGGTCGCCGCCAGCCCCGCCCTGCGAGACGTTGTCCGCCAATACGGTACCCATGTGATGGATCTCCAGATCGGAGAAAGCGTTCACCGGGGCATTGCCTAACGAGCTGGTGAAGTTCGACGCTTGTGTGCTGCTAAGCGTCGGCGTGTGACAGGTGGCACAGCCGATGGCGCTGAACAGGCGGCGGCCATTGGCAATCGAGGTCGCGCCACCCGGAGTGGTGGTAGAAGGTGTCGGGGGAGCCAGCAAGCGCATGAACATCGCGAACATCACCGTGTCACTGGGGATGGAAGCGTTGGTTGCAAACTGGTCGGTGCCTGCCTTAGTGGCGAAATTCGTGGTGTCTTCCGGGTAGCCGCCACCGCTAAGGTTCAGACAGCTCGATGGTAGACCTGTGTGCATGTCCTCTCCCGGAAGAGGACGATCTTGCGTGAAAATCTCATTGGTAATACCCATCTCCACGTTGTAGGCTTCGCCAGCAAACAGCTCCAACGACTTGTTCTGCGCCTTCCAGCCAAAGCGGCTGATGGTGCCGTCATTCCCGTTGTGGTTGAAGGTGCCGCTGATGCCCAAGTTATTGTTGGCATTGGCCGCCTGATTGTTCAACAGGGTTGAGTCGTCCACGTTCTCGATCAACCCGGTGCCAAAGGTCGGCGTGGGGATTCGGAAGATGAGGTTGTTGGTCGCCTGCGCCTGGGCGAAACTGGGCTGCTGCAAGCTGCAGCTTCCGGCGTCGGAGCGGCCAGAGACGGTGAACAGGTCTTCTACTCCGCCGTTGGGGGCGTTCGGATTGGGATTACCGAATTGGTCGAAGAAGAACGGGAACCGCGCTTCGCGCGTCGGGCCGTTGGCGGTGATGAACGACGGTATGGTGTTGGTGGACCCGCTCACGAACCCGTTGGCGATTACCTGGAATTGAGGGTTGGTGGCAGGACCGGTCCCGCCGACGGCCGGCTGAAGATGGCATCCAGAACACGAGACGAAGTTAAAGCGCGGCCCTAGACCATTGTTGCCGGTGGGACTGTTCTTGACGGACTCTATATCCTGAAAGCGGGCCAGACCGTTCTGGAAAAATTGCAGGGTGCCGTCGCTTGAGTTGACAGAAGCCAGTGGCGAGCCGGCACGTGCGGGGCCACCCTGAACCCCCGGATCGCTCTGGGCCAGTGCCATTCCCGGAAAGAATGACGCCACCAAGAATGCGAGAATTGAAGCAAGCTTCACTGTTTTCATTTGTTGTTCCCTCATTTGGACAGACTTCAGCAGCATCCGGGCTTGTCCCGGCGCCTGCACTTCGAAGAAATCTCCAACCGGTGACCGTTGTGGAACTCCTTGGGCACCGCTTACCGAACGATCGAGCGCGCGGGAGGGTAGCCCTAGAAACTCTGGGCCGCAACGGTCTCGGCTCAAATTCGTGGTGCAAGTTTTCCTGTACCTAAGAAGCTATTTGAGGTACAGCAAAGAAAAAGCGGAGAAATCACGGGCGTCTACTGGTGTCCCTCGTAAGAGCAGTTCCAAATCCGTACATTGTAAAATCACTTCTACCTATTTCAAAAAAAACAGTTGCATTTGCCAAGATTGGCGTTATATTCCTCGCGCTTCTGTGGTTCAGGGACTACGGAAGACCCATAGGCTCCGCCCAGCCTGCACCGAGCAAATGGGGCATGCGCAGGGCCAAACGCGAGTGGCTATCGCCGTCCAAGTAGTGAGTTCGCACCCACTTCTAACGCGCGCAGTGGAGAAAATGCTTGCGCGCGCAAAAGATTTCCGTGTGGATACGCTCCCTCCGGCTCTAAGCGAGGCTGAGGCTATCAGCCAGAGCAATTCCCCTCGACTTTTCCTTCTGGATGGCTGTTCTTTGCGAACCGATTTAGGCCGGCTGGCGGAGCGGTGCCGTGCCTCTTCACCCGGCAGCAAGTTTCTAGCGCTTCTTTCGCCGGAAAATGGCAGCCAGGCGGAGAAAACCCGGCTCTTTTATTGGGGCATAGACGGCTTCGTGGAATTGCACAAGACCTGGCAGACGGAATTACCGCTCGCAATCCGCGCGGTGCTGGGAGGACAGCCGTGGGTGCCTCCCGAAATTCTGGTGGCTTTCGTTAAGCAGGCAAAAATGCTGCTGGACGCGCAGCTTCTGCCGGGCCATTCCCTGACCGCGCGAGAGGGACAGGTTTTGCAATTGCTGATGCGGCGTTTAACGAATAAAGAGATTTCCAACGCGTTGAGCATTTCCGAACGCACGGTAAAATTTCATGTTTCAAACATACTCAGCAAACTGCAGTTGGTGGACCGGCGCAGTCTGCTATCCGATAAACCGGCGCTTAGGGCATTTGCTTCAGAGGCCTGAGGGCCCGGGGCCTCTTGGAATGACACCCGCCATCTTGGGTTACAAGCCAGCTAAAGCAGACGGCGCGATGGGACTTGAAATGCAAGCGTGCTCAGTCCGCAACAGTTGGTTTACGCACATCAGGAAACGTTCGATAACTCAGACGCGAAGGACGACTTTGCCGAACTGCGAGCCGGATTCGAGATAGGCGTGGGCTTCGGCGCAGGCGGACAGGGGGAAGATGCGGTCGACGATGGGCTTGAAGCGCCCTGAGGCCACCAGGCCCATGATGCTGTGGAGCTCGGACTTGGTGCCCATGTAGGAGCCGAGGAGCGAAAGCTGGCGGCTGAAGAGGAATCTCAGGTCGACCTTGGCATCGTAGCCGGTGGTGGCGCCGCAAGTTACCAGGCGGCCGCCGGGGGCGAGACTGGCGAAGCTGTCGTCCCAGGTAGCCGTCCCGACGTGTTCGAAGACGACGTCGACGCCGCGCTTGTTCGTGATGCGGCGGACTTCATCGCGGATTTTCTGCGTATTGTGATTGATGAGGTGGTCGGCGCCGAGTTGCTTTGCCTTTTGTAGCTTTTCATCGGAGCCGGCAGTAGCGATGACGCGCGCTCCGAAGAACTTGGCAATCTGAATGGCGGCGCTGCCTACGCCGCTACCGGCGCCAAGGATAAGAACATCCTCGCCGGGTTGCAACTCGGCTCGCGCAAGAAGCATGTGCCAGGCGGTTTGGAAGACAAGCGGAATCGAGGCGGCCTCTTCAAAGGTCAGGTTTTCCGGATACGACAGGCAATTTACTTCTGGAGCGCGGACGAATTCGGCGCAACCTCCGTCGATTAGGTAGCCGAGATTGGTGAAGTAGCGGCAGTGATTGTCCTGGCCGGCGACACAGGCGGCGCATTTGCCGCAGGTTACTCCGGGGGCGAGGACGACTTTCTGGCCGACGCGCACGGTGGTGACATCCGCGCCGATCTGGGCAATTTCACCGGAAACGTCGCTGCCGGGAATGTGCGGAAGCGGGATCGGCACGCCCGGGATGCCGCGGCGGACCCAGAGATCGAGGTGGTTCAGCGCGCACGCCTTGACGCACACAAGAACTTCCCCTGGACGGATGCTCGGTTTGGGAGCGTCCTCGTACTTAAGAACCTCCGGCCCACCGTGCTGATGAAAAACTATGGCATTCAACCAACCCTCTCTATCTTGTCGCGGTTAATGAACATGATTAAGGCAAGGATTCCGAGCAGTCCGAAGGTGATCAACACATCGTTGTTCATATAGCAGCCCATTCCGGGCGAAAGATAATACAAATGCCCACCTTTCATTCGCAACACTATGGGATGGGACGCATCAGGTACGGACCGCGCCCATCGAGGCAGTGTGGAGAACAAAACCAAGCTCACAGCAACTTGCGCCATCATGGCACAGAGAAGGACGGTCCAGTAGACTGGCGGTTTCCCAATCCACTGCCACCGATGTCTACTTCCGCCAGGCATCTAGAGAACACCTCCAAGAAGTACCCGACGGAAATTATCATCCGAGCACCAGCCTGTCTATGCGAATCGCGATAATTGACAGCGGGACTCGCGCGCCGTAGGCTGAGGACTGAGGCGAGACGTGGACCTGTTCGAAGAAATCGTGAAGATGAGGCGGGCCGGGCGGCGCGCGGCGCTGGCTACGATCGTGCACACGAACGGCTCGATCCCAAGCTACGAAAGTTCGCGCATGCTGGTGCGCGAGGATGGCTCGATTGCGGGGACGATTGGCGGCGGCTGCGTCGAGGCCGAGGTTTGGGCGGCTGCAAAAGAAGTGATGCAGAAGGAAGCGCCGCGCAAGATGGTTTTCAATCTAAATAATGAGGCGAAGTACGACAACGGATTAATTTGCGGCGGAACTCTGGAAGTCTTCGTCGAACCGATTCTGCCGCAGCCGATGCTCTACGTCTTTGGGGGCGGGCACGTTTCCATGGCGGTGGCAAGGGCGGCAACCGCGGCGGGCTTCGGCATCGGAGTGGTGGACGACCGCGAGACCTTTGCGAACCAAGAGCGCTTTCCGATGGCGCAGGACATTTACACGAGTTACGAGGATGCGTTCGAGAAAATTCATCCGAACGCGGCGAGCTACCTGGTAATCGTGACACGCGGGCACAAAGAGGACATGCGTGTGCTGGCCTGGGCGGTGCGGACGGAAGCGCGCTACGTCGGGATGATCGGAAGCAAACGCAAAGTTTTATCCGTGTACAGAGCGCTGGAGAACGAAGGCTACAAGCCGGAAGAGTTCGAACGCGTCTACGCGCCGATGGGGCTGGAGATTGGCGCGCTCTCGCCGGAAGAGATTGCCGTCAGCATCGCTGCGGAACTGGTGGCGGTGCGGCGGAATGCGGCCACGGCCGCGCACAAGAAATTGAAATACGAAGCGCACGCTTCGCCCGTTCTCCAGACGGGCGAGCGCTGAAAGGGAGCACATGCTGGCCGCCGTCATCCTCTCCGGCGGGGCCTCAAGCCGAATGGGCTCGCCGAAGGCTCTAGTTCCCTTCCAGGGACGGCCCTTCCTCGAACATCTGCTGGAAGTGACTTCGCACCGGGAAATTGGCGTGCGAAGGGTTGTGCTCGGCGCGCACGCGGAGCCCATTGCAAAGGCGGTGAACCTCAAAGCCGATGAGATCGTGATCAATCACGAATGGGAAAAAGGACAGCTGAGTTCGATTCAGGCGGCGCTGCGAAGTCTGCCGCAGGGAACCGACGGAATCCTGCTCTGCCTGATCGATCACCCTCTCATTAGCAGCGCGCTGGTGCAGGATTTGATCGAACAGTTTTATACGACCAAGAAACCCATCGTCCTACCCGTCTATGAGGGGCGGCGCGGCCATCCGGTCCTTTTTGCCGCATCATTGTATGACGAACTGCTTGGCGCGCCGCTCGAAACCGGGGCGCGGGCGGTAGTATGGGCGCACAAGGGAGAGGTCGAAGAAGTACAAACGAACGAAGAGGGCTGCGTGCTGAATCTGAACGACCCCGAAACAATGAACAAGGCGATCCGTCCCGCGGACTAGCGACCCGCCGAACCGAGCTTTTGCAGCAGCGCCGTTACGGCGTCGGCGGCGAGTTGCGCGCCATGAAAGGTAGTCGCTGGAAGGCCGCCGAGGGATTCAGCGAGAGAGTCGGCGGTTATGATGCGGGCGCCGGCGATCGCGCAATCGATGAGCTTCTCCGTTAGGATGGAAGCGCAGGCAATGGAAGTGGTGCAGCCGCGGCAAAGAAAACGTGCTTCCGAGATACGGCCGTCCACAATGCGCGCGGAGAGCTTGAGGATGTCGCCGCAGACGGGATTGCTTACCTCGATGGTGGCGGTGGCGCCGGGAAGCTCGCCGGCGTTTCGAGGATTACGGAAGTGATCGAGAACGGCTTCGGTGAACATTCCTGAAAGTATCCCAAAGACAGTGGCAGAACTGCAACGCAGGATAAAGAAAACTTAACGCAGAGGCACAGAGTTCACAGAGAGCATAAATAAGGAACAGGCAAGAATGCCTGTTCTACAAAGACATTTACTTCTTGGGGGGCAAAAACTCTTTCTCTACGGAGGCAACCACGACGTAGTTCGGATCGACCATTTCGGTGAGATGGATTTTGCCGACTTTCGAAAGCAGCTCATAGGCATCGAGTTCCGAGAGGCCATAGTCGGCGTGAATCCAACCTACCAGTTCGGTGAAAGCGATCCGCACCGCATCATCGACGGGACGATAGATGCCCGCGGCCATGATTTCTCTTTCGTTTTCGAAACGTGGCCAGCCCGTGTGCTTCCCTTTCACGAGATCGAATTGCAGCCGAGCCTTCATGGGCACTTCGATGGCGCTCCCTGCAATTTCGCCATCGCCCATGGCGGCGTGGCCATCACCAAAATAAAACAGCGCTCCGGAAACGTTCACGGGCAGATAGAGGGTGTTTCCAACGGAAGCTTCCGGAGCGTCCATGTTGCCGCCGAATTCCGCGGGCACGATGGAGCTGCGCGCTTCTCCGTTGGCGGGCGCCACACCGATGCAGCCAAGAAATGGGTGCAACGGAATTTTCACCTTGTAGCTGGAATCGAGGGCCTGAAACGTAGCCGTGTGGTCCGCATGATCGATCGGGTAAAACCAGATTTTCTCCGGCAGCGGCTCTTTTTCGAGCATCGGTGTGTAATGCGTGGCGCTAATGGCTCCGAAGCCCGGTGAAAACGTGCCTACTCCCTGTTTGCCATCGACCTGCAGATCAAGGATATGAACAACCAGCGTGTCGCCGGGTTCCGAACCTTCGATATAGAAAGGACCGGTGAGCGGGTTATCTCCTTTCACGAGCGCGAAGGTATCGCCGGGTTTTTGCAGCGCGTTGCCGAAGCAGTCCAGGGAATTCGCGTCGAGGATGTTGCCGGGTTTGAGTCGCGCAACGGGCGGAGCGACGCCGAAGAGGTATTTTACGGTGTCGATGGTGGCGTGGTACTGGACGACTTCGGACTTGGACGGCGAAGATGGAGCCTGCGCAAGAGTTGCGAGCGGCAGAATCAAGCCGAGAGCAAGGAGATGAAAACGCACGATTGTCCTCCGTAAATTAAGCAATGCAGTGCAACATACTCGTGAAGCGGAGTCAATCCACGTAGCGCGAACCACGAGACGCACGGCTGTCTGCTATGCTCTTCCGGTAACCATGAAAGTGAATCGGCGAGCACCATTGCGCATTGTTTCGCTGGCCCCCAGCGCGACCTCGATTTTGTGCACCATTGGGGCGAAGCGCGCCCTGGTCGGCGTTACCAAATGGTGCGCCGATGTCGCGCCGGTCGGCAAACTGCCGAAGGTTGGCGATTGCTGGCACATGGAGTCGGTGGATCAGATTCTGCGGCTGAAGCCTACGTTGGTGATCGGTTCCGTGCCGTACAAGCAGGAGACGGTTGCTAAATTCCTCGAGCAGCCGTTCCCCTTTCTGGCCATGAACCCGCGGACGCTCGCTGATATCGAAGCGGACATTCGCTTGTTGGGCGGGATAACGCAAAAGGCGGGCGCTGCCGAGCAGGTGGTACAAAAAATGCGCCGCGCATTTTTGGAAATCGAGAAGAACTCCCGGCGATACAAGCAGCGGGTGCGCGTCTATTGCGAAGCGTGGCCGAATCCGCGAATCTCTTCCCCGCCATGGGTAGCAGAATTGGTGAACCTCTGCGGCGGTGAGATGGTTCTTACCGCCGCCGAGAAGATCACCGAGGCGCAAGTTGCGGCAGCTAGGCCAGAAGTGATTGTGCTCGCCTGGGCGGCGACGGGATCGAAAGCGGACGTGGAGCAGGCGTATAAAGTCACGATGTGGAAAGATGTGCCGGCGATTCGAAACAGAACCGTTTATGTAGTCAGCGACGAATTGCTGAATACGCCGGGCCCTCCGCTGGTCGAGGGTGCGCGCGCACTCTACAAACTCTTCCATCCCGAAAATCGAATGCGAGAACAGGCATGAGGACTGTCGTCGCGGCGGTGATTGAGCGCAGCGACCGGCGATTGCTGATCGGCCAGCGCCGGAAAAACGATACTTCCTCCCTGAAGTGGGAATTTCCCGGTGGAAAGGTCCGGGACAGCGAGTCACCGGAGATTGCTCTCGCGCGGGAATTGCAGGAAGAACTCGGCGTGACGCTGGTGAGAAGCGTTGAGATTGGCCGCGTACATCATCACTATGCTGGAACGCCCGAGGAGCTTGAAATCCGCTTCTTTGCAGCGGCGATCGCGGAATCGGACCTAGTGCCCTACGAATTCGAGAAGATCGCCTGGGTCTTGCCAAAAGAACTCGGAGAGTACGATTTTCTGGCAGCGAACCGCGAACTCATCGCGCAATTGGCCACCGGACGGATCAAGCCCGCAGAAATCCTCGAGGACGCAGGAAAAACTGGCTCGAGCCAAGGCCAAGGTCCCGCCGCAGGCTGATTCCCTATTTCTTAAAGGACCGGCGTCAGCAGATTACCGGATTTGGCTTGTCGGCTTGAATGCCCAGGTCTTTGATGGCTTTGTCGAGGACGGAGCGCTCGATCTTGCCGTCCACGAAAAGCTCGTGCAGCGTGGCCAGCGTAATGAAACGCGAATCGACTTCGAAGAACTCACGCAAGGAGGCGCGGCCTTCGCTGCGCCCGAACCCATCGGTCCCGAGTGACGCCAGGCGCCGCGGCATCCATTTGCTGATCATATTGGGCAAGGTCTTCAGGTAATCGGAAGCGGCGACTAGCACTCCGGGAGCGTCCGCGAGGCACTTGGTAACGTATGGGACGCGCGCCTTTTCGCCCGGATGCAAACGGTTCCAACGCTCGGACTCGATGCCGTCGAAATAAAGCTCCTTATAACTGGTCACGCTCCAAACGTCGGCGGCTACGCCGTACTTCGACTCGAGAATCTCCTGCGCGCGCAACGCTTCGTTGAGAATCGCGCCGCTTCCGAACAATTGCGCGCGCAGCTTCGCCTTCGCGTTTGCCGCAGGCCGGAAGCGGTACATCCCGCGCAGGATGCCATCCTTCACGTCACCCGGCATGACCGGCATGGCATACGGTTCGTTCATTACGGTGATGTAGTAGAAGACGTTTTCGCCATCCTTATACATGCGGCGAATCCCGTCCTGGATGATGACCGCGATTTCATACGCAAACGCGGGATCGTAAGCTTTCACGTTTGGCACGGGAAGCGCCAGCACATGGCTGTTGCCGTCCTGGTGCTGCAGCCCTTCTCCCCCGAGAGTAGTGCGTCCTGAAGTTCCACCGAGGAGGAAACCCCGCATGCGCATGTCCGCGGCAGCCCAGATGAAATCGGCAATGCGCTGGAAGCCGAACATCGAGTAGTAAATGAAAAAAGGAATGGTGTTGATCCCGTGAGTAGCATAAGCGGTGCCCGCGGCGATACACGAGGCCATGGAGCCCGCCTCGGTGATGCCCTCTTCGAGAATCTGGCCGTCTTTCGCTTCTTTGTAATAAAGCAGCGTGTTTACATCAACGGGTTCATACTTCTGGCCGACGCTGGAATAAATGCCAACGGTGCGGAAAAGCGATTCCATGCCGAAGGTGCGGGCTTCGTCCGGAACGATGGGCACGACGAGCTTGCCGATCTCCGCATCCTTGAGCATTTTGCGGAGCATGCCCACGAACGCCATGGTCGTGGAAACTTCCCTGCCGTCGCTGCCTTCCAGGAATTCCTTGAAGAGATCATCGTGATCGGCGGCGAGAGGTTTCGAACGAATGCTGCGCTTGGGAACGTAGCCGCCCAGCGCTTCGCGCCGCGCACGCAGATACTGAATTTCGACGCTATCCTCGGCCGGCCGGTAAAACGGAACTTCGACGCAATCCTCGTCGTTCAGAGGAATGCCGAAGCGCGAGCGGAACTCGCGCAGTTCGTCTTCGTTGAGTTTCTTCTGCTGGTGCGTGACGTTCTTGCCTTCACCCGCTTCGCCAAGGCCGTAGCCCTTGATGGTGCGCGCAAGAATCACGGTCGGAGAGCCCTTGTGTTCCACGGCCGCTTTGTATGCGGCATAAACCTTGCGCGGATCGTGCCCGCCAAGACGCAGGCGGCGCAGCGCCTCGTCCGGAAGCGGCTCGACCAGCTGGAGCAAACGCGGATCACTGCCGAAGAAATGCTCGCGCACATATGCACCGGAGGAAACGACCAGCTTCTGGTATTCACCGTCAACCAATTCGCCCATGCGCTTGACCAACAAGCCTTCGGTGTCGCGTTCGAAGATGGGGTCCCACTCGCTTCCCCACAAAACCTTGATGACATTCCAGCGAGCGCCGCGGAACGCAGATTCCAGTTCTTGAATGATCTGTCCGTTGCCGCGCACCGGGCCGTCGAGGCGCTGCAAATTGCAGTTGATGACAAAGATCAGATTGTCGAGCTTTTCGCGCGAAGCCAGAGTGATCGCTCCGAGGGATTCCGGTTCGTCGGTCTCGCCGTCACCGAGGAACGCCCACACCTTCGCGTCCGTGGCAGGCTTCATGCCGCGATCCTCGAGATAACGGTTGAAGCGCGCCTGATAAATTGCCATCAGCGGGCTGAGGCCCATGGAAACAGTCGGGAACTCCCAGAAATCGGGCATTAGCCATGGATGCGGGTAAGAAGACAGCCCGCCGCCGGGCTTCAGCTCGCGGCGGAAATTTTCCAGTTTCTGCGCGCTGAGTCGGCCTTCCAAAAACGCTCGCGCGTACATCCCGGGCGAGGCGTGCCCTTGAAAATAAACCGTGTCGCCTTCGAATTCCTCGCTGCGCGCGCGGAAGAAATGGTTGAAGCCCACTTCATAAAGCGTAGCCGCTGAAGCATACGTGGAAATGTGACCGCCGATGTTGTGCTCGACGCGGTTGGCGCGCACGACCATGGCCAGCGCGTTCCAGCGGATTAGACTCTTGATGCGGCGCTCGAGTTCCTGGTCGCCGGGAAAAAGGGGCTGCAGGCGCGCGGGAATCGTGTTCGCGTACGGAGTATTGGCGCTAAACGGCAGGTCGATGCCGTTGACCGTGGCGTGCGCACGGAGCCGCTCGAGGATTTCCGCAGCCACCTCAGGTCCGCTGGATTCCAGAACGGCATCCAGCGACTCAAGCCATTCCTGAATCTCTACGTCTTCCATGCCATGGGGCTGGGTCGATATTTCGTTGTCCATAACTTCGGTTGGTCCCTCGTCTTTCAATTTGCCGGATGTCCCGCGCCCGGCGCGGCGGATTTATGCACGCAATAAGCAGAATAGAATACACCGTGGCGGGTCAGCTTGCACAATTCTTCGCGGTTTACTTTGTGCCGCGCGGCAGAGAAAGGTTCTCTCTCAGCGCGACTTCTTCCCCTTACTTCTCTATTCTACTGTTCGCCCTCCATCGACAACCAGCGTGTGCCCGGTAAGAAACTCTGCGTGCACGAGGTAGGAAACAGCATCAGCGATGTCGGATGGCTTGCCCGTGCGCTGAAGCGGAGCGAGCTTGATGAAGTCCGCCTCCCATCCGGGCGGATCGCCAGGCATCGTGATCGTGCCTGGGGCGATGGCGTTCACGCGAACTTCCGGCGCCAGCGCCTTCGCCAGTACTTTCGTCAGCATCACCACGCCGGCTTTGGAAACGGAGTGGGGAATGTATCCCGGCCAGCCGAGCAGCCCGCCGGTATCTGCGAAATTGATGATGGTCCCTCTTGTTCGCCGCAGGAACGGCGCCGCCGCTTGCGCGCAGAAGAAAGGCGCTCTCAGGTTTGTATCGAGTGAACTGTCCCAGATCTCTTCCGTCGTGGAAACGATGCTCGCAGGAAGAAAATTGGCGGCGCTGTTGACCAGGATGTCGAGTCGGCCAAACTGTTTTGCAGCTTCGTCAAAGAGGCGCTTGATGTCAGCAACTCTGGTTAGATCGGCGGCGATAGCAGTAGCGCGCCGACCGAGCTTCTCGATCTCGGCGACCGCCGACTGCGCGCCCAATGTTGAAGAGCGGTGGTGGATGATGACGTCGGCGCCCTCTTCCGCGAGGCGCAGTGCCACCGCTCGCCCCAGGCGCTTCGCAGACCCAGTAACAAGAGCAACGCGACCCACTAAAGACTCGCCGCTTTTCACAGACGACATGATCGAGAACGATACCATAGCCCACGAAGCCGCCCAGCCTCCTCCTCGTCTCGCAAACCGTCGTCCTCTCACCATCGCCATGCGTTGAACTGTTAGAATCAACGGCAAATGGAGGCCTGATGAATCTCGATCTATTGGCAATCGCCGCGCACCCCGACGACGTCGAACTTACCTGCGGCGGCACGCTGCTGAAGATGGCGCAGCGTGGATACAAGACCGGAATCCTCGATTTGACCGCAGGCGAAATGGGGACGCGCGGTACTCCAGAGATCCGCACCAAAGAAGCAGCGCGTGCAGCGAAATTACTCGCCGTAAAATGGCGCGGCACTCTCGGCGTGCCCGATTCAGACGTCCAGCCAAGCCGCCAGCATAAATTGCGGCTCGCCGCCATGATCCGGCAACTCCGGCCGAAGACGGTTACGGGCTTGAAACAATTACCCATCGAAGGCGAAGCCTACCGCCCATTCAAAATTCTGTATTCCGTCTCTTACTACACCGACGCGCGGCCGACGTTCGTCGTGGACATTACTGCGCAATACGAGCAGCGCCGCAAGGCCATCCTCGCCTTCGCCTCGCAATTCGGGCCCAAGAGGAGCGAAACGAAAAGCAAAGTGTACCTGGCCATCGACCAGCTGGAAGCGGAGATGAATCAGTTGGCGCGACACTACGGCCGGATGATCGGCGTGGACTACGGCGAGCCGTTCCTGCAAAAGGAACTGATGAAGGTCGAGGACGTTGTAAAGCTGGAAGTTCGCTCGATCTGAAGCTAGAACTTCTCGTCTTCCTGAGCGGGAGTAAACCCGGGAATCTTCTGGCCTCCGGCGGCGCGATCGACCCGCACACGGATTTGCGCTTCGCCCTCGGCGCCGGACCTGCGCAGAATCACTATCGTATTCAGGGCTTCGGAGTACAACCGGGTGACCAGGTAGATATCGCCGGTACCGTCTTTCTTCCAAAGCTGGCCTATCTGGATCTTGGATACGCTCATAGGGGAGTAATTCTGACTGTAGAGTGAGCCGATAGGTGTGTCAACTGCCTCCCATGGGGAAGGCACTCACTCAGTACGCCGGGAATGGCCCCCATTAGCCCGCGCCCGCCCCCCAGAATGGCCTCCTCCTGCCAGAAACCGATTGAAACCTACTGGGAATAGAAAACCTTCGCGGACCGTCTAACATCCTAGTAGTCATGGAAGCACCTTAGGGGCCTGCTCGGCGACTGAGGGTGTATAATCCTTGGTAGGCGGAGGTACATGATATGCAAGAGATTCTGCGGCATACCCTGAAACTGGCGCTGGTTAGCGCCCTCGTAGCCGGTTCGGCCTTCGCTGCCCCCCAAACGCAAGATCCCCTAAGCCAGGATCCCGCAAAGACAACACCCCCGCCCGCCCAACAGCAGACCCAGCAGCAAACCGGATCTCAGCCAGTCCAACAGAAGGACACGGTGACTCCCAAGAATTCCAAGGAAGACGTCGAGGCTATCGGCAACCGCAGCGTCGGGAAAGGCATTAATCTCTACTCGCTGGAGCGAGAAATTTCCCTTGGCAAATCACTGGCCCAGGAAGTCGAGCGCTCCTCGAAGCTGATCGACGACCCGGTCGTTACCGAATACGTCAACCGCGTTGGGCAGAACCTCGTCCGCAATTCCGATGCGCGAGTCCCCTTCACCATCAAGGTAATCGATTCCGACGAAGTCAATGCTTTCGCGCTGCCCGGCGGCTTCTTCTACGTGAACAGCGGTTTGATCCTGCACGCCCAGGAAGAGTCGGAGCTTGC
>WNFQ01005945.1_pt1 | contig 23581 bp, 35 predicted proteins | sample 5400171 | NCBI WGS metagenome assembly WNFQ01 (sample SAMN13153356, study PRJNA577476) | soil metagenome | isolation source: 20 cm soil under Madrone tree | place: USA:California | collected 2016-06-14
GACGATTGGCCCATGGAGGGTAAAGCACATGGCTAGGGCTCACGGCGGTGACAGGAGCAGTGAGAAGGATGGCCGACAGAGGCTGTGGTTGATATAGTCAAACCGGGGATATTGCGGAAATTGCACTTATGGCACAGGGTGGGACGAGCGGGAAAGGACCTCTGGGTGTTTTCTGGCCCGGAAACGGCATTTTCCATTGATATGGACCCAGTCCGCCTTCCTGCAATTAAATTAATTACGTATTCCGGTTCCAGGGCCCTCCGCCAGCCCGACGCAGAACGCTCTCTCAAGAACATTATCTAAAGGCAATAAAAATGCACGCGAAAAGAACTCTATTCAATTATGGCAAAATATTCGTTATAACCCGTCCCCTCCCTTCAACAATCCCCATACCTACCCCCTTTTCCCATCCACCATGTCTGACTCTCCACCTGACGACACCTTTGATGATCCCAAACTGCCCGACGAGCTCGAAGAGAGTGTTCACCTGGCGGGGAACTCAGACACGGGTCAGTCCTCTCCCCCCCCTTTCCCTCTCCCGTTTGCCTTGTTCTGCAACGATCGATGATGAGACGCGTCGATGTGCTCACGGTTCGCCTTGTTCCTCTTCCAGGCCTCGCATCTACCCCTGCGAAACGGGGTCGCGGTCGTCCCAAGGGCAGCAAGAACAAGAAGAGTGTTGCGGGCACAGCCGCTTCCACGTCCGAAGTTGCCCCAGCGGCTGGCGAGAAGAGGAAAAGGGGTAGACCTCCTAAAGTACGCTCTGCCGAACTTTTTCCCAAATGCTTGTCTGATCTCCGTGATTGCGCAGCCCAAGAATGTCCCGGAGGAGGGTGCGTCAGGTGAACCCCCTGCGAAGCGCAAGAGAGGAAGGCCACCAAAGCATCCCAAGCCTAGCTCTCCCCACGAGGACGTCGGGGAGGGAGGCACGTCTGACTCTCCGACCAAGCGAAAGCGGGGCAGGCCCCCGAAGAATGCCGCCTAAGATGATAATTTGATTGGATGCATGTATACGTTTATGGAACGTCCTCCGCCACGTCGTTGCAACGACGATTGCGCCCACGACTACGCAGAACAATACCCACTTCTTGTCGCTGTTGTGCTGTCCTCGGACTGTTTATTGTTGCAATTGTCTGGTATATCTATTTACTCGCACCTCTCCACCTGTACTGCCCCCTTTCCCGTAGCATTAGGTTCCTGTGGACACGGTGTTTTCATAGCTGATCTGTATGATTGAAATGTTGTCAAGGCCGAGAATGTTTGGTAAAGGAAAACATGTGTGACAAGACATGACGGGCATCATTATTGTCACCTGGTGAGAGGAAGAAAAGAATGGTTTCTCAATCACCGCAGAAAACAAGCAGCTCGGTCCCTGCACCAATATCATATCCGAACCTCGATGTCGCCGTATTCCCGGAATCGCGATCAATGAGGTCGCAGACCCCTATCTCTTTTAATAATTACTACACAACGACACGACTGATCTTCTTCTACCAACCCCTTCCCTTTCGGTAAAATAACGCCATCCGCACCAACCACACACTCGCACCCACACCGAACGCCACCGATCCGACGATACCTACCGCGCTCATCACCCGCGCCTGTTCAGCTGCTTTGCGCTTCGCATGGCCATAGCTGATGTCCGGTCGAAACGTCACCATCGTGTACAGTGGCAGCCATCCGCGAGCTCTTCCCGGCGGGAAGGTCACCCCGGGAGGGAGGGCGCCTAGATCCGTAGGTTTGACAGGCGTGCGACAAGTCAGCGAGAACAACAAGCTGTCCACCATCCTTTTCAGTTTATGTGCCGGTGTGGTTACCGAGTGACGCATCTCCACACTTGACAAATATTGCGCGACGGTCATCGGGGGTAAGATCAGCTGACAAGGTGCAACTTACTAATTATCCATCGCCAGGTCATTGATCGCAATGAGGTCCTCGTGCCTCGTCTCAGAATACCGGGAAAGGGCTCGGGCAAGTCGAAGATCAAAACCATCCTCTTCTTGAACCGCCGTGGGGCTAACCCCCGCTTCGTGAAGTAATGCTGTGAGGACGCGGACGTCCTCAAGGCCGCAATTCAGGCCTTGACCATAGAAGGGAACCATAGAATGCGCAGCGTCTCCCAGGATGATCGCACGGTCCTTGTAATGGTATGGCTTTGCCTGCGGACAAGGGAACCAAAAAAGAACATAAATGCTAGAGGCATTAGTAAGGATGAAGGTGACATACCCTGATAGAAATTAGAGGGTTCCGCGGGTTCTGCTGAAAAGAATTTAATAATCCCTCTGTTCCTATGAGTTCCAGTGCGTCGGGGAAGTGTATCCTAAACCATGAGAGAACCTGGTCCTTGTTGGATAACGTTTCGAACTCAGTCGTTGGAGCAAATAATGTACAAGTAAATGATTTATCCTGTATCATACAGGGCGCAAGTTGAAGATAACACTTTCACATGTGGAGGTAGCTGACTGACTTTGTTTGGCAATGCTATGAGCATGAAAGAGTGCCTCGGCCATATATGCAGATGGTTCGGATCAAGGAGGAAAGTTGTATTATTATGATTATCTCGACCAGGTGGTATTTTGAGTTCAAAGTATTCGTGAGGGATGTATTCTTGCTGAAAATCCATGCTACGAAGGAAGGTGGCGTCTCGTCAGAACACAATGCACTCCTAAGTGGGAGAGGTACCGACCGGACAACCCTCATCAGCTGACGTCTTACGATTGAGAAGCTGCCATCGGCGCCAATACATAGGTCGAAGCCCCTTTCGCGTTCTTCGCCAGTACTGACATCCAGGACCGATATCACACGCCCATCGAAATCTATAGATAAAACCTTGTGATGAAAAAAAACGCGAATGGACCTGACAGCAAGCGCTTCATCAAGAAGTCCCCGGTTGAGAAGGGCTCGGTCAATGGAATTGATGCACTATTAAAGAACAAGGAAAATTCAGGGCGTGGGACAAACGCGGCACAAGGGCGTGAACACGAGGACGATGGATGAGTGGGAATATGCGGCCTACCTGGCCATTCCTATCGTAGGGTTGACTGTCTAAATTACCACTCGAATCATGGATCATTCTGCCACGCATGGGAATAACGTTGTCGAGGAAGCGAGACGCCGCAACGGGATCAATTGCTTGCATGGCAGCTATTCCACGAGAAGAGACTGCGAGGTTAATCGATCGTTGTTGGGCGGCTGCCTGCGAAGCAGGCAGGCGCATATCTAACGTCAACTGCTTATGAAAAATGTCGAATGCGGGGAGGTGGAAGGGAGGGTATACCAGGACGAGCCTCGTATATTTCGACTACCCAACCCATCTTTGCGAGAGCAATTGCAGCGAGGCAGCCGACGGGACCACCGCCGACCACGATGAGTTTTTTTGTCATGGTGAGAGTGGGGCAAGCTTTACGGGTATGATGGCATCCATCGAGAAGCGCTCCTGCTCTCTCGATCCCCACCTCGCCATCTCACACTGGCATGCATATCTCCGCGGGCCGTATTACGGCATGAAAAAATGTTCACTACGGTGGTGTACCGTCCCCGATACACGTTTTCTTATTAGCACCTGTGCTCGCACTGGCGGGAACCAGTCGTATTTTCATTTTCATATGATCCGGGAGATGCCGGTAATGTGGAAGGAAGAGAGTGGCTTAACAGGAGGGAGTGATATCTTAAATGTCCTCCTCTCGGTTTCTCATTCCCACTAATCGGGATGTCGGCGCATCGCGTGTGAATGGTCGGTCCTCTTTTCCCTTCCAGTTTGCTTCCGCGTAATTTCAAACGCCCGTTGAAAGCGCCCTCTTCCCCCAGGCGAGGACCCTTGCATTTATCTCTGTGGTAATTCCCTGGGTCTTCTTCCACAACAGGCAGAGTCTCTTGTCCAGCAGGAATTCCGTGTCTGGGGTTCCAGGCAAGCCCCTTTTCGTTTTATCTAGCCGTGTCCTGACTGCCTTTTTTCACCTTCGCAGGGCAGTTCAGGGCCATCATGAACACCCACATGGAAGGGACTGGATGAACATCACTGATCACGTCAACCCTCTTCTTGCTGAGCTCCTAGGTACAGAAAATTTTACAGCCGCTTGTGCTTGGCCTAATACTTCCTCTGTCTTGACCAAGGTGCGCGCGAGGCTGAGGTCGCTTGTATGGGCACTCTGACGGCCAATCTGCATCTCATGATGAATACATTCTACAAGCCCACACCCGAACGTTATAAGCTACTTTGCGAAGCATGGCCTTCCCGTCTGACCAAGTAGGGCACCCATAATCGATCACTATCTCGTCTCCTCTCTCGGTCTTAACGCCGCACTTGTCAAAAGTACGCTTTTGCTTCCCAGGTCCAACTATATGGATTCGATCCCAAAGATGCCCTTATTGAAATGTTCCCCCGTGAAGGGGAATTCTCTCTTCGAGAAGAGGATATTTTAGAAGTCATAGAAAAACAGGGGTCTTCTATCGCCCTTGTCATTTTCAGCGGTGTGCAGTACTACACGGGCCAATGGTTCCCGATGCAGTCGATCACTAGAGCAGCTAAGGCTCAGGTAAGCTTTTGCCCGTTTCCGTCGGAATCTCGCCTGGACACCCCGAGGCGCACTACAGACTCTTAATAAGAGTCAGTGACCAAGAAGGACTTTCTCTCTGATGGGACCCATTACACATCGCCGCCTTTTACGTTTCTAGTTCTGCTGCTGATCGGCACCATACAGAACTGTATATGTGGGTGGGACCTTGCCCACGCGATCGGAAATGTCCCTCTGTCTCTTCACGATTGGGACGTTGACTGGGCAGTATGGTGCAGCTACAAATACCTGAATTCGGGTCCTGGGGGTATTGCCGGCCTGTACGTTCATGAGAAGTGGGACCAGGAAAGGCCAAGGTGCCGTAGATCCATACCTTCTCCGCATCCTCCTGCCCTGCCACAATCACTTATTACCTGGCTGTCTGACATGCCGTCTGGGTTCGGATGCTGACTTTCTCAATCTGAAGGTATGCGGGCTGGTGGGGTCACGACCCATCGACACGTTTCCTCATGCCTCCCGTTTTCTCCCCTATTCGAGGGGCACAAGGGCTACAAATGTCTAACCCGTCTGTCCTCTGTGTCGCCTCTCTACTTGGCTCCCTCCAGGTGTTCAAGGAAGCCGGCATGGTGGGACGATTACGGGTGCGTTCCATCGAGTTGACAGCACATCTCGAAGAACGCCTGGTCCAGTCGGCTTATTTTGTTCCCCCACACGAGGCCGCCATGAGAATACCGCTATGCAGCGGTTCGACGGACAGCCCTCGATACCGCCGACCTGCTTTTACCATTATTACGCCATCTAATGTGAACTCTCGGGGTTCACAGAGTTCTCGAGGGTCTCCGTAGCTACGGCATCATTGGGGATGAGAGACATCCTAACGTCATCAGGCTAACTCCCACGGCCTTGTACAACACGATTCAGGACTGCGAGGACGCAGCGAAATATTTGGAGGAGGTTCTCAAGGCGCTAGACATCTGAAGGGATTTAGAAAAAAAATCTACAGTACATCATATCTCAGGTATTGGGCAGACTGCATATGAAGTCCCCTACAATTTGGATATATTTTCCTGACCGAAGAATCGCATTGTGGTCGTCTTCTAGATCATCCCAATTTTTCACAATGTGACCACCGCACTGGAGACCTCCATTATAAAGGGATTGCAAGTGGTCGTAAAAAGCCTGGCTTTGAAGGGTATCCACCAGGGTATCTCCTTTGGAGTGAAGAATCATCCAGCGAATATGCTTTTCCCCGTCACGGAGGGCCATCCTTGGAACGGAATAACGATCGTAAGTGGGCAAACTGCCAAATGTGTCGCGGATGAACCAGGCGCGGTAAGTTGGAAAAGACTTGAGCAAGGTATCGACGTCATAGATACCCTCCGAAAGGACTACGCCTCGGACAGCCCGTAAGAGCGCCGCCGAGGGCACAAGGGCCGGTTCGGCTGAGTCGAGTAATATGCATGCTAGCATATGCGCGCTGCAGCTGTGGCCTATCAGGTATATTCGGTTCGGATCATAGGGCGGGTCTTGGAATCCCTGGGGTCCGGACCAAGAAAGAAGGAAAGTGAGTAGCTGGAGAATGTCCTGTGCATGTGCGGGGTGCTGTACTCCGTTGTCCGGCTGTGTGAGACGGTAATTCGGTACGACCACCGGACAGGACGTGTATGCGGCGAGGCTGCGCGCGAGGGAGCCGTAATCGCTCTTATCTTCACTGTAAGCAAATACATATGATCACGTTTTAGTTTTTGTCACCATCGTCGTCATATGACAATTGCAGCCGGGAACTGACGACTCACGAGCGCCAAGCGCCACCATGTACGAAACATATGAGTGGAGCGCGTTCTGAACTGCCAGTTGGAGCAAAGAGGTCGAATGTGTGTAGAGGGTGAGTAGAGGTGTACAGGATATCTTCAAAAGCGTCCATGACTCACCATGTCCATGAGCGAGCGGGCCCCCGTTGTGATCCGTAGGTGACGTCATAAGCACTCGGCACGGCACAGAGTATAAGAAAAGATCTACTTTGTAAGCCCCGCCTCTTCTCTGCACAAGTTTCAACCACCCACTTGCACTTCTTCAATAATGCCTTTCACCGGCTCTGACATCTGCAAAGTAAGCACTTTTTTATGGTGTCTTTATCCGCGTTCCGACTCGGTACTTTTTCTTCTAGATCCTGTGCGTCGTCCCTTCTCGGCCCCTTTTACTATAGTCCGGGTTTTCATGCCTTCTAGACTCGCCATCTTCATCCCTCCCTTGGGAGTCTTCCTAGAGCGTGGCTGTCATGCAGACTTTGTATGTTCCATTTTTTCTAATGGAAATGTAATTCTCACGTCTCTACGTCGTGCGTAGTTCATTAATATTCTGCTCGTATGCGTTTCATCCCTCGGGAATTTGCTTATCGGATCCCTGACCTTTTCCCGTCTTCGTCATCCCGTAGACAATCTTAGGTTACATGTATGTGTTCATTCATATCACCTCTCCCATCGCTGACATGTGTTTTCAGTCCTGGCATCATCCATGGTGCGCGTCAATTCTTGCCCCACTTTACCCGATCTCACCCGATTATACAGCACTATACATTATCCTCAAGTATTGAGGCTCAAGGAGTGCGATGTCATTTCCTACCTCGTTTGTTTCGCCTGTAGAAATTTAGTCGCTTTTCATAATTGCCAATCGGCGAATGGGAATACCTGCCGCAGGTGCCCATTATTATCAGTCAGCCATTCAGCCATTATGCATTATACAATCTTCATGCACGACCGCCGTCCGCACACTACCACAATCACGCAATACCATACACAAGTGATCTCTTTCAGTCTGCCTCGTCGTCTTCGCCTTCCGATGAGCCACTTTCGTCGTCATCGCTCTCTTGCTCATTGAATTGATGGATCATGCGCGCGCCAACGATCCAAGTTTTCTGCACGTTCTCTAATAGCTCCCGATCCGTGACGTCTTCGCCCTTGGCTTCCGGCTGAGCGTGCCAATTTCGAATATCCTCTTCCTCGACAATATCATTTTGATAAAGTGCCGCGAGTATCTGACCAAATAGGTGAATGTGCGTCGAGCTGGCACAGTGGTACTGCGAAAAAAAGGACGGTCATAAGCGCCAAGTTACAGACATCCGGTAAGAATGCAGTAGTCCACCTGCAAAATTGAGGTTGTCTCTACGCCGTCGACGCCGCCGATGAGGTTGATCAAGTCTCCCCATCGATCAACCCAGTTCTTGATTTCCACACGTTGCGGCACAGCGCCCTCAACAAGAGGAATTCGTTCAACGATGGTGGCGACGACGGCCTCACGCACGCGGCGCAGGGGAACATTGCTCGCCATTCGCAGTGTCTTGAGCTCGACGCTGGCATTCTCCAGAGAATGGCCTTCCGAAAAGGCCCGGTCGAGCGACAACCGGACTTCTGTCTGGAACTCATGCTCGCCCTCCGATGCTGCAGTAGTGGTGGCATTTGGAACCAAGGGAGCGGACGTGATGGACGAGGTTACAGAGGCGTTTTGCGAGACCGATTCGACGTCGTCATCCGTTTCTTCCGACCCTTCCTCATCCGAGGTGATGGAGCCCGGGTCGGATGGGATCAGGTCGGCAAAGTCATCGCCTAGGAAGCGGGACAACCGAGCGATATAAAGGACTGCAGTCACTTAAATCTGGACTGAAACGCACCTAGTCGCATCAGTCGCCTGTTGTTGAAACTCTCCAACTCGTTCTCGGATTCACCTCCCTCACATTCCTCTGCTGTTCTCCGGGGCCACATGAAGGCCTCCGAGCCAGGACCGAGGCATTGCGAGAGGGAGGGTTGGTCTGTGTATCAAAGCGACGGGATAAGCGCTCAGGGGTCGGATCACGCGAAAGGTAGTGTACGTGTACCTTGCTCGGCTTCTTCGAGTTCAGAGTCATCGTCACCTTCATCGCTCTCATTTTCCATCGTCGTCACGTTGGATCTCTGTCTTTGATTCGATACCCTATCGAACGGCCTGAGAACCGTACCCGGTCCGAGCTTGACACCGTCTGCTACGAGTGAGCCCCGGGCTATCCTGCTGCCTTCACCAATTTGTACTCCAGCACCGACGATGCAGCTCTCGAGGACACAGTTAGGGCCTATCGTTACGTCGTCGAAAAGGTACGCATTACGCAAGACCGTCGCGGTACCGATAGAGCAGCATGCCCCAATTGTGGACGCGATAACCTGTGCCTCCTCATGTACCTGAGTTGAAGGCCCTAAGAGCGTATTGCTGCCGATCTTGCATGTCCTACATGCCTTGTCAGATAGGCTAAAGAACAACTTGCGACGAAATTAAGGCACGGACCGGGAAAGAACGACGGAATTATCCTTGGGAACATATTTGTTACCACGTAGATGATCATACGCTCGTCCACTTGGGTGATTATCGTCAGGCACCAGCGGAAATGTCCACCGGGAGAGAATGTCTTTGCTAAACGTGCGAGACAATGACGACTAATTGGTTGCAAATTTCGCGAATACAGACCTAATGGCGTCGTAACTGCGTGTATCCTGTACGCGCGCCGCGTAGCCCTCTTTTGCGATGTAACAGTATATGTTCTTCTTGAGAAGATCCGAGGTGAGTACGCCATGGACAAAGTCCCGCCTAACGTCGCCGTAATCAAAGTTGTCCTGAAATAGAGACAGCACCTGGAGGGAGCATCGGATTAGCTGCTTTGAAACACGAGAAACGACGGTAGTAGGCTTGCCTCCAACGCGCAGACATCTATTGAACAGTCGATGAGGTCATTGCGAATTTCGATATTCGGATGGTCCTCCAAGATACCCCGAGGAATTTTTGCAATATTTTTAGGGGGATAACCTGTGATTGATTCATAGTGCAGACACTCTGAAGTATCTTGATCAAGCACGAACACCGCAGACTCGCCTTTGGACCTCGATGCGCTCTCGTCAAGACCCACGATCTTTGGTCCGGCGTCATAGATAGTTACCACTCACCTCGTCCTGTGTCTTGCCCCGCTCTCTTTAACGACCATAGTCATGATAGCGTTTTCGTTGGTTTTTCTCCGGTCCTTATGTACCCGGACGATTTCATCAATGCGGATGTTGCTAATCAAATCACCAGAGACAAGGACAAAGTCACTGGTGATGATTCCATGCGTGTAGATATCACGCATGGCATCTCCCGGGGAAAAAGTTTCTCTAGTTGTCATGAGCGGCACAATCTTCAGCCCTGTCGATGGATGCGACCATCTTGAATTTCTGTGCATCGAGTTGGTGGCAAGGCATGAGAGTCCTCAGCAGCAGACTCACTGAATGGTCACTTTAACTTGTTCAGCATGCGAACGGCATATGACGAACACTTCCTGTACACCTGCGAGAGCAAGGCCCTCAAGTGTCCAATCCAGTAATGGGGCATTGCAGATGGGAAGAAGACACTGGCCAGCCGGTTCAGACAATGCAAAGAAAACGGATGGATGACCTGAACCTTTGGGCGGTCGGTGGTCAAAGGTTTGAAACGTTTGTTGAAACTATCGGCAAGGATGACGGCCTGAAGGACCTGGTCTGTCTCATCGTCAACACTGTCCTTGCTTAAAGACGGCATACTGTTCCCAACACTTCGTCATCACTTTCCGCTTTGCTTATCCACATCACGTGCACGGTCAAATTAACAAAAGTGAACTTCCTTGAAAGACGAGTCTGAATGACTACTTTACAAAGAAAATGCACGAACAGCACGACCCAAGGGGTAAAAAGAGAAATCGAGGGTATCAGTAGAAGTAGGATCGCTATTAGTCAAGGGTGTTGCGATGGATCGAGTTGAACACGGCATCAACGCAGGGACCGAGACAAAACCAGATCCGAACGTAAACTATGCAATATTTGAGCAAAATGAATCAGAAGAGAGCGGACGTGGATATCAGAAGGCATAAAGATGGACAGAAGATGACAAGGCGTAGGCCGAATCCTGCCACAATCATAATAGTCATTCAGTTAAATATCCCCTCACGCCGCCGCAGCAACTACAGGAGCAGCGGGAGGAACTTCCGCCTTCGGCTCTTCAGCAGCGGCCGGGACGGGAGCGGAAGCAGCCTCAGGGGCGTCCCCCGTGGCGGTAGCGGGGTTTTCCAGGGGGGCAACCGGGGTCGGCTCATCGATCTTCGGGGGGTTCTCATCCACCTTAGCCGGAGTGGTAGACTCGACTTTCCTGGGCTTGAACAACTCGCCAACGCGCGAAGACAGCCTGCGTCCAACCTTCACAGCGGTCTGCCTAACGTCTTTCCTCTCAGCCTTCTTCTCCTCCTTCTACGAGGCTGTGAGCTACAAAACTGTACGATCTAAAAAGTTACACTTACAGCCTCTTCCTTCGGTTGCTCACTCTCTCCAGCGGCCGGCTCCGCGGAAGTCTCGGCAGGTGCATCCGAGGATGGTCCACTGTCAGATCAATGAACACAAATAATAACCAGCAATTGCGTATTACTTACGATGCGGCAGCGGCCTCAGTGGGGGGGGTCTCTTCGGTCTTAGAAGGCTGCTCATCGCCGGAGGTAGGCTCGGGCTGAAGTGAAACATGTTAGTCAGGGACAATATGATTAAGACACATATTCACCTTGGATTCTTCCTTCTTCTCTTTCTTAGGGCTCTTTGGAACCTTTACCTTTTTCTCTACACTTTTGAAAGGAGCTAGAAGCTTAGAAAGGAGAGACGGGCTCCTCGGAGCCTCTTCCTTCTTGGCATCCGTAGCGGATGCCTCAGCCTAATGATCGAGTGTGATGACCAACATGTATTCGAACAGTGATCGACACTTACGGGTTTGGCATCCCCACCCGCGGGTTCTTCACTAACAGCAGGTGCAGCACCTTCCTGCGAGGAAGAAAAAAAACGCATGAGAAGAGAACAACAGTAAGGGCAACAAACCTACTTGAGTTGCCTCTGCCTTGCCCTCCTTTTCAAAGATGAGACAAAGAAATACGACAAAGAAAGAAATAAAGAAGTCTTACAGGAGCCGCAACGTCCTCAACCTTAGGAGCTTCCGCAGCAGGAGCAGAGGACTCAGTAATAGGGACAGTCTCGGTGGGCTTGGCCTCCTCGACGGGGGCAAGGGTGGTAGTAGCTTCAGCGGTAGACATTACAATAATAGAGATAAAGGGGAACTAAGCGAGTACGGGTGTGAGAAATAAGAGAAAGGCGATGGAGGGAGGTATTAAAGACGAGAGAGAGAAGGGGAGAGGGTCGCCCTACAGAAGAAGAGGGGAGAGAGGAAGAAAGGGAGAGATACGGTGGCCTGAGCCAGTTCCGCCCCTCTTATTCGTGTTTGGCTCCGCCCGCGTGGACCAAACAACGGGTGACCCGAACTCTATTCCCTTGCCTGTATCCCTTTTTTGGCGAGTGCTCCTTCCCCTTTGACAAATTATTCCTTTCTACCCGCCCACTCGTGGCATTTATTGCCCAACGTAATACGTACGGGTGGGAAACCCGTGAAAAAAAGAGCGAAAAATAAAATGGAGACGACAACGAATAATGTCGGAAAAAGAGCGCCCGATCACGCGTTTCTGGTCGGTACCGCTTGGAAGCCCTCGCAACCCACCTGATGTGCAACAGCTTGCCTGTCACAGATAATACAACGCTTTGTATTTACCACCGTATAAAAACTTGGACCGCACTGGCCCCGTACCCACACCCACAGTCCCGTGAAGGGGCTATTGAGTCGTGAGACCTCTGTGCCTGTCCGGCTATCACGCTATCTCTTCATTCTCATGCCGACGCCGAGGAGATCCATCTGACTCACCTTTTCTGAATATGTCTCCTCGGCTCTTCTGCAAGTGCAACGGGTGATGGGTGGGTCATAGTTTTACAGATATCTCCGTTCAATGGTCCTCCACGTCTGTCATACTGCCACAATCGCCCCATCAGATGGACGTCCTTCATATGGCAGATAGTGGCCCCTTGTCGATTATCGATCTCCCCACTTGGACGCAGTCGGCTTGCCAACGCCATTCCTTCAAGTTCACAGTTCGTCGTACCTCCCGTCACCACACTACTGCACCAACTTCGTATACTTGGGTTGCAGTGCTTGACGAACTGCTTCCGCCACCGCCGATGGTATTTCACATCTGACATCTCAGACGTTTCAAATATCACACCGCACATCCATTATGGAAACTAACGCCTGTTCCCCGGCTTTCTCGTCTAATTCCGCCCACGGGCTCGAAAATGTTGCGGTGAAGGTTTCGGAGGGACAGCAGGGACAGCAGTACTTGGTAGATCACAAGGGGTCATCTCTGTGACCCTTATTAGGTACTGATTACGGCTGGCCTGGTGTGATTCCGAGGTGGAACACGAAGACCTTTCGCCTTTAATCGCCTCCGCTTGGCCTCTATTAAAAATGTGAGCCACGCACTAGAACTGCAATGCATATCCACTCGCGTGGACTTACCTTGAATATATTCTTCGTCTTCCCTTTCATCGAACTGTACATCCTCTACTGCCACGTCTTCGCTCTTTAATATGTCATCTTTTCCCTCGTTTTCCTGCTTTGCCTGCTTCGCACGCTTCATCACCTTGAATTTTGCCACGAAGAATCCATCCATGTTGTGCACGTGGGGGTAGAAACGCCGCGTCAACTTGATGCTTGCATGGAAAGATTTACCACGATAGCTAGGATAGCCCGGGCGCCCGAATTCGAGGCCAGCATTCACCAGATGAACGTTGGGTCGCTTTCGAAGTGCATAGTCGACAACAGCTTCGTTTTCATCCACAGTGACTGAACAAGTCGAATAGACTAGATATCCGCCCATTTTCGAAGCCGGATTGACGCTGTCGATGGCGCACAGAATGAGTTGTTTCTGCAAATGCGATAACAGTGTGAAATCTCTATCTGTCTGATTTTCGCGGTCCCGTCATGAGAAGCAATCAAATTCGAGAACCTTATCATGAGCAACGTGATGTAACAAGTCAGCGCCCGATGACGCACCTTGTTGACTTTGACGCCAGCATCTTTGCTAATTACCCCCGTCCCGCTACATGGCGCGTCGAGCAATACACGATCAAAGCCGCCCATGACTTTGGGAAACTCACGTCCGTCATAAGAACATACTACGACGTTTTTGCACCCTAGTCGGTGTACATTGGCTGTAAGACTCTTGGTACGAGCCTTGCTGGTATCATTTGCAAAGATAATCCCAGTGTTTTGCATGAGCGCAGCCATATGTGTTGTTTTTCCTCCAGGTGCAGATGCCATGTCAAGGACACGTTCGTGAGGTTGCGGTGATAGAGCGATCACAGGTAGAAACGAAGACGCGGCTTGTAGCATGTAATGACCCGAAAGATACTCCGGCGTTGCTCCTGTGAAATGGATTCGTGAGTAAATGTATGAGGTCGTGGTCGTGGATGCTTTACCAATTGGCACGCTGCTCTCAAACACCTGAAGCCCGACGTTGGTCCACTTGCCTATTGGCTCCAAATTGACACCACGATTTATCAATGCCTGCGCCAGATCCCGACGTCTGGTGCGGAGTGTATTTGTCCGAATGGTAACGGGACGAGGAACCTCGTTTGCATCGAAAAATTCGATGGCCTGGTCCAACTAGTCGTCAGCATACGTATGCAGTGTCGGGAAAGTATAATGGACATGCCTCTGCAATAGGGAAAAGCTGGAATAACTTCTCGGTGTTCGACAAACTCAGAGCGAGCCCTGTTCAACCATCACCAATAAAACCCTCAAATAAATGTAATCACGAACCTGCCTGTCTTGGCTCCCGATACTTTCCACCTATTCAGCATCCGGACGCATTCACGCATTCGTTTTTGAACGACATGCACCTCTGGGCCGCCAGACCTCTTTTCTTCTGCGCGCTCCTCGGCCGTCGGTAGAATGAAGCCTTCCGCTCCAGGTGCATCGACTTCGTCTTCATCGTCATCCATATCCTCAACACCGTCAAACTCATCCGCTTCGACCTGCGCTGCGTTTTGGAGTTCTTCCACGTCAAGTTGAGCTTCTCGAGCGGCCCTGGCGTCGAGTGCACGAGACCGGGCTGCAAAGTTCGATGCTGTGATAGGCGCATCTTCGTCCTCACTTTCATCCGTGTCGGAATCTGAATCTAAGGCAACATCGTCGCTATCTTCAAACAATGATCTATGATGTTTGAGTCGTGAGAGGTCGCCGACTGCTGGTGCAGGAGGCTACGCACCTGGTCTGCGCTGGTAAGGTGTCCTCATCTTGGATACCCCCCCAGCCTCCGCTACTTTCATCATCCTCGACACCATTCAAGGAGTCATCGTCCTGCAGACTGTCCTTGTGTTTGGACTTCTTTGCGGGTTGCAGGTTGATACCTGTTCCTGTCTTGCGCTTCCCTAACTTTTTTGGAGAGGCATGTTCCGAAAGCTCTTGAAAAGACTCGGGGTCTGCTTGCTTGTTTCTAGCACGTCTGCCCATGAAAAATATGGCGGGGCGTGGGAATGTCACTCCGTAAAAGAAATTTGGCAAAATTGAGTGAGATGGTGTGGGTAAGGCGTCATGTGACCGTAATCAGCCTCACAACAAGTGTCGTCCCCGATGATGGCCCTTCTACCTCCCAGCCTCAAACCAATGACCTTCGCAGCAGGCTAGGTGCCGGCTCGCCAAGACTTCTATGTCGTGCCAGACACGGCTTTGATGATGACCCATAAACGCGACACCCAGCTGTCCCCGAGCTCCGTGGTAAACTACAGCGCCGCGCTCTCGAACGGTAGGTTCTACTTACCACTCTACGTCCGCTGCACCTTGCACCCTTTTCCGACCGATACCGCCTGCTTTCCTCCCGCACCGATGAACCACGTGGGTTCTTTTAACGTAGTTTGGTGCTTCTGCCAATGTCTCATATAGCCTTGACATTGGCAGCCTTCTTAAAGACAAGCTCATTGCACTCGAATACGACGATGCGATCCTCAGTCCGAAGGCGCAGTGTGGGAACGACGTTAGCTCCGTCCGCGTTGTCATCGGTGGTTTGAATGACCTCCAGTAGAAAGTGGGCCTTTTTATTGTAGAGGCCATTGGACAGCCTACGCGTTCGGTTCCGTATCTCGGCTTGCCCGTGCACCAGTTAACCCGCATGCATCCATATATAGGCGAAAAGGGCATCGGTTTCAAGTCAGTCTTCACCGTCGCTGATCAGGTGTACATCACCTCGGGGCCTTACTCGTTCCATTTCGATAAAACGGCACCTGCTGGCATGACCACACCTATTTTGAGCTCCAGATACCCTGCTGTGCGTGGTTGGACCACGTTTCACTTGCACCTCGCGCCCTCCGAGAATGGCAGCGACCTTAGCACACAGCTGTGTGACATGCGCCCAACCCTTCTCCTGTTTCTTCGCCAGCTACGTATTCTCAGCATCGTCATACCTGGTGCTGTTACACTCTTGTATGGATGAGCTCGGAAGCGGCACCATGAGAGGAGGAGGAAAGTGGACGCGAAGTGGACATGAGGGAGGAGAGCGCAGACTTCACTCTCGGTTTGACCGACCCTACTCACGCTGAACTTCTTCCAAATCATGGATTCATCGTTTGGGGCGCCGCAGGTCAACCCACCATACCCGGATGACACCTCCTGGATGAAAACACTTGCAAAAACTCAGCACTGATGTTATTATTTTTCACTAGATAAATAAATGGTCTAGTAGCTAGACTATCCAGTACATGGCCAAACTGACAGCCTTGGTGAAGCTTGGACTTGCACAACATGCAAAAAGAAAGGTTTCAAATCTGGTATCATTCAGGGTTTACATGCGAGCCTTCTTACTACAGTTACAAGAACGCTAGTACAGTACACGAACTCAGGTGGTTTGTGAAGGGCACTTAAATTATGTATACCAAATCTAATGCTTTGAAATACAGAAATGAAATAAGGACAACACAAGCGACGCATTCACCAGGACTGCATCATTTTGTTGAACTAAGTGCATGTATTGTAAGCACATACCGAAAAGACCTTAAGCATACACTTTCAAGGTTTGGCTGCCGCACTCCTTACGAGGTCCCACCACTGCGTTTGATTCAATACCTGCCCATCACTGCCTCTCCGCAGAGGGGGACTTTCCTTGACGAGAGGCATACTTGGATGGTGCGCCATAGTAACCCCTCCAGAACGTTGCACAGTTCTGCGAGGTTGAGTGATACCGCGCATAAGGGGTGCATTTGGTCCACTAGTCACGAATGATGCATTGTTCCCTGATGAAAGACCCCTCGGGCCCCGAGACGCACTGAGATCTTGGAGACGCGCAACACCTGGAGTAGCAGGGACTGAAGGAAGGAGGGCATATGGGTTGATTCTAACCCCCATTGTGTGGAAATTTGCAGCGGCGGGGTGAAATGGGTATGCATTATGCGTCATCGTTCGCGCGTGGTCTGGGTAGGTCGGTTCCCATTGTGAACCGTCCCAGGGGGACGTCAGAACTGAGTCGTTGCTAAGAACAGAATAGACCGTCCGCGTGTATTCAGTGGCGGAATCGCGTGGCATGCCAGTGGACACGAGGGAAGGAGAGTTACGGAGAGGGTTTGGCGATGAAACATCGATCTGTAATTTGGGAAGGGCAGAAGACTGATTTGGCCTATCCTTTACAACGGGTGTGATTTCCCCTCCCACGCCCGGTCTAATCATTGACACCTGCGAATTGATGGGAACTCGGGAGGTCGGGGAATAGCAGAGAAACTTCCGGCAAAACGAGTCAGCATGTTGTGGTCCAGAACCGACGCCAGTGCCTTCTCCCGGACCATCCCTCGTAGATATCGTTCCCCCATTTGTAGGAGCGACATTGCGCTGCCGCGAATTTCGGGTCCGGAAGCTCTGCCAAAGGTGAGGCGGTTCCAGTTCTATAGTCTCCTCATTTGTGTTATTCACTTTAGTGCGGATAGAATGAAAAGATATTGTTTGCGGGTCGTCTGAGGGGCTGTCGTCCTTGATATATTCAGGGCTCCGAGGGACATCATCTTCAGCCTTTGGGAGAGACTCCACTGACTGATGGACGAGAGCCACAACTCCGAGAGCAATTGCAAAACAGAGAACTGCAAGCACAAGAGGCCTTAGTATCGCAAGTCATATATGCATACAATAAATCTTACCAGTCCCGGAGAAGACCCAGCAACCGACAAAGATTATGAAGACGAACTCCCTGCACGCCGTTTCTGTGCCTCCACCAGAGTTCAGCAAAACGCATTGAACGGAGAAAAGGACCACTGACCAAAACCGCGACATGGAAGGCTAGGTCTGTAATAAGTGAACTCCTACTCAACATGTCAAACGTGTTCTCGACTCCGAGTTTGTGGTTGGCGGCCTACCTATATGGACAGCTAGAATCGCGAATACTCGTACAACATCCCTCCAAGGACAAACGTGTAAAACCGCCCTGTGCGTGGTGTTAATACGGGGTAGTGTCGGTCTTATGGGCCTTAGGCAACTCACATCAAATACAGGAGAATTGCGGTAAAAACGTGAAGTGATAGCAACCCTACAACAACAAGTTCTGCCTCGCATGATCAGGGTGGTCTCGCATGCTCATATTCAAGACTGACGCACTCTGGAATGGAAAGAGCTGGGACCATTCGCGAGATAGAAAGATGGCGAGGAGGGTAGACCACGTGAGGGAAATCAGACCCAGAAAAGCTACAGAAGAGACGGCTTGATAAGATACAAGTGTTAAAGGAAGAGACACTCACAAAGCAAAGTAATCCTCGCTTTGCGAAGAATGACGAAAGCATTCAAGTTCATGACAGTGACAGAGTAGAAACGAATGTGAAGGATAGTTGTAGCTCGAAACCGCACGCCTTGGACTCAGACAGGATGTCGTCTGCTCCGATACCAAGTTCGTGCGGGAAACTGAGCCGGTCAGAAGGGGAACAGGAGAAGATGTTTCGAGCCTGGGCCATCCGATAGAAGAGTTCTTCTAGACATCCCAATTATGCGGGCAGCTGTGAGCATTGTTGATACTGGTAGATGGATATTTGGCAGATGAACCGTCACTCAGGCTCGTCGTTATGAGATGTGCCATGTATGGCAGTGCCGAGGATAAAGACCACCTTAACAAGCATCACCATGTGGCGATATCAGGCAGAGAACTCGGGCGCTAATGTAGAGTCAATGTAGTACCTGGCCGAGTATTGTTAATATTATAGTAGGGATGACAAGATGAATTACTGACCTCAACCTTTGGGTAAAGACATGAGGCGAAAGTCTGGGACATGGGGTATTACTGCACAACGAAGTGGCGTCCCCATGATTGTGAGCCTAGCATGCATGCACGCTAACTTGGGACAAGTTACTTCTTCCAGACCAGGTCCAGCCCGTGCCAGTGCACAGCAGCGCCACTGGCAGTTGTGCCAATCGTGCCAATCGTGCCAGTCGTTCCTGATCACCTCTCCGTTTCACCCGGATCAATCCCGAGGAGCTGGACACCACAGCTGGCTGCACCACTCGATGTTGATGGGCGCCAGTGGCCCAGAAGGACATCCGTTGCCTCGTGTCTCTGTCCTTACTTCCTCATGAGGCTGATGGCAGCAAGTCGTTATACCTGTAATTAGCTAGTGATGTCTAACATCGGCACCGACCAATGGGGCTGTCGACAATCTCAGAGGGGACCCTGTAACGGATCAATCTTACGAACATGTCCTAGTTCCAAATACACCCTTTCAAGTTCTTTTCCGCGTTCCGGGCGCATCGTCATCCATATTCTGGACATGTCAAACTCATCGGTTTCGACCTGCGCTGCCAATTGAAGTTTCTATGTATCTGGTCTGGGCCGGTAGGGTGTTCTCGTCTTGGATACTGAGGCCCGTCAACGACACGTTCGGCACGTCGTTGCTTTTTCACCCCTTCAATCTTCACCGCCTCTCTCAGGCTTGCCTCTCGCCCATCGCCTCCCTCTCGACCACCGGCGCAAGACAACTGCAAACGAATCACACTCTTTCCTGCCGTCACAGCCTCCCGCCTTTCCTTTTTTTCTCTTTTCTTCGTACTTTAGGCAACGTCGATCAACTCTTAGTAGCCGCATTCGTGCAGCACCAGTACGCTCACAATACATTCTTTAGCCCTTTTTACTGACATTTTCCTTCCAATCTTTCTGTATGTCTGGCACAACGACGACGCGTATACCCCCTCTCTTCCGACACCGCTCTTTTCTTACCATCGGACTCGATCACTCAATAGGTATTCTTGGATGTATTTAAGCAGCCTCCTCGCTCGTCGAGGAGGGCATGATCGTGCGTTAATGGACTACCGTGTATTTTCTCTTTTCTCTCGCGTGCGTTCTCGTCCTCTCAGCACTCGCGTTTGTGGAACTGCTGGCTTGTCTCACTCTCCCTCTGTCCTCCGTATTTTCCCCACCACTCCTTTTTTCTTGAACATCCCCTCTCGCAGCCGCTAGCTAAGCTACAATACCCTCCCAGCCTCCGCTACATCCATCCTCCTGAACACTGAGCACCATTCCAGGAGTCATCGCCCTGCAGAGTGCCAATTTATTTAGGCTTTTTGGCGGGTTGTGGCGACTGTAAGACAGGAATGGGTATCAATTTCGATTGGTCCCACTTGATTCCCATTCCTGTCTTACACTTCCCTAATATTTTTGGAGAGGCAACGCTCCAAAAGCTCTTAGAGATTCAGGGTCACCATGTTTGTGTTTAGCACAAGTCGCTCCAGTGTCGCTCTGTGCCAATTTGACTCATTGCGGTGATCAACATGTGACATGAGACTAGCATCTACGCTCACGGTTACGCAACAAAAACAGCCAGCCACTAGCCGATTCTTATGCCCAAGGCAAATCCTGCGATGAAAGAAGCCCTTGGTTGGAAATCAGCTGTCAAGAAGTCGATAAGCCGTCTCCACAGTGAGTAAACAGTTGGTGGCCGTCTGGTTCCATTAGCTTCCAAAGTATAAAACAGTCCCTCGAAGCGAGCAGCAGCTCTGGACCAATCTACTTTGACGATTGATACGCTGCCGAGATACTATTTGAAGAAAGTTGTGTGAGCGCACTTTGGAGATAGCTCCCTATGAGATATTGCAGAGCCGCGCTCAGCTCACCTGCAACAATACAAAAATCCCGCCGAAAACTACTGCGAGGGTCTTTGCACCCTTCTTGACAAAAATGCCAGTGCAAACACCACACACGGTCCCGAATGTGAGTTCATACACGCTGACTGCAGACTCTGGGGGAGGAGGGAGAGGCGCCAGGTCGGGCGTTCCCAATGCGGCCGTTGATTGGGGTTGTTGTGAAAAGGTGGTGGTGGTGGCCCTGGCTGTGCTAGTTTTCAGCCAAAACGATTTATTGCTGCCACTCTCAGGCTGTTCGGTGGTACATGGGTACTCGAGTGCCGGATGCGAACTTGAAGCGGTCGGGGGGATGGGAATGGAACCCTCTGTAAGGGGTACGTCGTGCGCTTTAAGCTGTGTTGAAAGGATAGACGACGAAAGGCTGCTTGGTGCGAGAAGACATGGGTGTACAGAGATGACATGAAGAGTCAAGTCACGGAACGCTCAGTGCGGCTGACATCAGACAGACCGTCCGCCTCATTAATTACAACTATCCGTCCTGTCAATTGTCAGATCGATCCATGCTCCCCATCTATCTGCTGATGAACTGCCAGTGGGCAGGTTAAGGGGGCTATCATTGTTAAGGCTCCTGCTGGATAATTGGCCCGCCTACTAGCGCCCAGTCTAAGGTATGTTCTCGTGCCGTGGCATTCGCATGTATCTCTGTGTGAGTTGCAGCAGTGGACGACGAACAACAGGGTAAGGACCCTATGCTGTACTATTCATAAGGGTAGATTCAGCCACAGGCCACTCCAGTTGCACAACAAACCGTGACGTTCTCAACAATTGACACATTGACACACGAAACGGATACAGACTGAGATCATACAACCTACACGAACCTCATGAGACTTGAAACAATCCAGAGAAAACTTATGATGAGTGATGCTGGTGTTACAAATAATCAGGACGTCATCGTACATGTTAACTGGGTGAACGAACGGCGAATGGGATATCATGTCAAGAGCCAACAGTTCGAGAAAGACCTCTAAGATTTAGCTGCCGCACCCAATACGAGCTGCCACCACTGCGTTTGATCCAACACCTGCCCATCACTGCCCTTCCGCAAAAGGGGACTTGCCTTGACAGTAGGAACGTATGATTGATATCCCGAAAGCCCGCCATAATGTTGCACGGTTCTGTGGGGTTCGGGGTGCCGTGGCCTGAGAGGGACATTTGATCCACTAGCCGCGAACGATGCATTGTTCCCTGATGAAGGGTTTTTCCGACCCCTAAATGGACTTTGTCCTCGGGAACGTGTAATACCTGGAGTAAGTGCTGGAGGCGGGGATACATGCGGGATTGGTTCCGCCCACACGGAGTGAACACTCGCAGCGGAAGAGCGGAATGTATATACGCTAGGCGTCGCCGTTCGCGGACGGCCTTGGTAAGTCTGTTCTCGCTGTGAATAATTTGATGCCCGCGAATAGATAGAGGCTGGGGGAGGTGGGGGATTGCCGAGAGGATTACGATGAAACGAGTCGACACGCCATGGTCCAGAAACGACGCCGGTGTGTTCTGTCGAAGCGTTTCTCATAGACATGGTTCCGCCATAAAAGTTATTGCTGTGCCTCGGATTCGGGCTCTCAAAGCCATGCCAAAAGCGAGCCGGTCCCACGGCAACAGTCTCGCCATAAGCGCTATTTACTGGGGAGGGGGTGCGGTCCCAAGACGGTGACTCCTCTGGAAGTTTGCCTCGATTGTTGTAAGTAACCAGCCCGGTGCACGAGTCGATGGAATAGAAAGATGTAATTCGCCCTTCGTCCGTGGGGCTACCGGCCTTGAACGAAGCGGGACTCGAAGGTGCGTCCACTTCTTCAGTCCCTTGTAAGGGTTCCACTGGCCGAGGTATGAAGGCCATGACACCGAGAGCAATTGCAAAACAGAGAACTAAAAGCATAAGAAACCTCAATATCGTTCGTCAGATGCGTATACAATAGATCTTACTGATCCCGGAAAGGACCCAGCAACCGATGAAGATCGTGTAGACAAGGTCTCTGCACGCCGTCTCCGTGCCTCGGACCAATTCAGCAAAACGCAATTGAAAATAAGGGGGGAAATACACTCACCGAAACCGTGACATGGAAAGCCAGAACTGCACATAGTGAATAGCACAGAGCTTCCTACTTGATGTGTTAAACGTGTTTCTAGATTCTGTGATTGGAAACCTACCTGTATGGACAACGAGAAGCGCAAATACTCGTGCAACGTCCCACCAAAGACGAAAGTGCACGACAACCCTGCGTATGGGTTTATACGAGGAAGGCTTCGCAAAATAGATTTGGGCATCTTACATCATATACAAAAGGATCGCGGTGAAGCCATAAAGCGACAGCAAGCTGACAACTACAACCTCTGCGTCGCATGGTCAGGAAAGTCACGCATGCTTATACTCATTTAGACGCACTATGGAATGGAGAGAAATGGGACCACTCGTGGGATAGGAAGATGGCGAAGAGGATTGCCCATGAGAGGCAAATCAAAATCAGGAAAGCTATGGGAAGAAACGGCTCGATGAGATATGAGTGTCAAGAAAGAGACACTCACAAAACAAAGTAATTCTTGCCCTGCGAAAAATGGCCCAAGCATTCATGATAGAATAAAAAACGAGTGTGGAAGAGAAAGTATAGTGGTGACCCGACGCACTGCGCCTTGGACCCAGACAGTAGTACGTCCGTTTGGATTCCAATCCGGAGCGGAAAACTGAGCCAGTCAGTAATGGAGCGGAAGAAGATATGTTTCGTATTTTAGGACATCTGGTGGAAGAAAAGTACAATTTGGCGACCTGATCATCGCAGACGGCTGTGAGAACGATTGACAGATGGATATTGATGAGGGTCGTTATTGGGTGTGCCAAACTTGGGCGCTGTACGGTCAGTACGACAGGATTGGTGCGTGGGAGGATGATCAGGTCGGGCGCAGGCTGGGCACATGCTTAGTGGTGATCCGCATCACTCTGTTCCGTGACAACGATGATATTGGGCGCGCCTCAGCTCGTTAAAATCTGGGACCATCACAGGAGGAAATATGTTCCCTTATAAAAG
>WNFQ01001217.1_pt1 | contig 23580 bp, 23 predicted proteins | sample 5400171 | NCBI WGS metagenome assembly WNFQ01 (sample SAMN13153356, study PRJNA577476) | soil metagenome | isolation source: 20 cm soil under Madrone tree | place: USA:California | collected 2016-06-14
TGTATACAGGACGACCGAGACAGTGAGTCTGCTCAGTACCCATGGGGCCGCAAGATTGCTGGAATGCACCGGCGGCCTTGGAACCTTCCATGTCTCTCGGCATTTCATGGCAAAGCTCGCGGCGCACATTCGGTTCGCGTCGGGGGCGCGTCGACGCACGAAAGCCGAGCACCTCCGCGACGAAATGCGCGAGCATCTCCGCCTCAAGGAAATCGGGGTGCTGTCTGCCGGGGAGTACGAGACAGCCAAGGCGCGCATCCTCGACCAACACTCTCCCGCCGCGCAACCACCCGTCGCTCGCGCGTCACTAAGCTTGTAAGCAGACCACTCCGCGTTCGCAATCGCGGCGGCTGAATGAGTCCAATCGCAGGAACGCCGTAAATCGCCTCACCCGACCAAAATCAATAACTTGAACGATGAGCGCTGGGCTCTCTTATTCTAGCGACACGTCCAGGCGGAGAACTCTGCGGTTGAGTACGTGGCGAAGGCCCCGCCCGCACGGAAGGAAGAGGCGAAAATGAACGCCGAGTCTCGCAGACGATTTCTTATGAGAGCGAGTCAGCTGGGTGCAGCGTCACTCGTATCGACGTGGAGCTGGCGTCGCACGGTCGCGACTCCCCGGGTCGGAGCGGTCGGGATTCAGCTCTACACGGTGAACATCCCGATGCAAGACGACCCTGGCGGCACGCTCAAGAAGCTTCGGGAAATCGGCTTCAGGGAAGTCGAGTCCGCGGGTCTCGACAAGCTCTCGGCCGGTCAATTCCGCCAACTATTGGACGACGCGGGCCTCCCCTGCCCCAGCGCTCACCTGCAGTTCGACATCAATAACCTTGGCCGAAGCTTCGAGGAGGCGCACGCGTTGGGTGCAAAGTACGCGACCAGCTCTTCACTGCAGTGGACAGGGTCGCCGCTGAGTCTGGATGCAGCGCACCGGACTGCCGCGCTTGCCAATCGCATCGGTGAGGAAGCCAAGCGCGCCGGGCTGCAGTACGTGTATCACAATCACAGCTTTGAATTCGCAGCTCAAAGCGGTGGCGCCATCGGTTACGACTTGCTGTTGCAGGAAACCGACCCAGAGCTCGTAAAATTCGAGATCGACTGCGGCTGGATGGTCTTCGGTGGCCGCAATCCCATCGACTACTTCAAGAACTATCCCAATCGATTCCCGATGATTCACGTCAAGGATTTCTTGCCCACCCGTGACAAGGGCGCGGTTGCCGGGAGTGTGGCCGTAATGCGCGGAGCGGAACTGGGACGTGGTGTCGTCGATTACAGGCCAATTCTCTCCGCAGCGGAGGCGGCGGGCTTGCAGCACTATTTTGCAGAACAGGAAGGCCCGTTCGCGCGCATGAACCAGCTGCAGGCGGCGCAGGTAGCTTATGACTACCTGCATTCACTTGATTGAACGGTCAAGTCGCACGCATGTTTCCGGCACTCCTGCCTGAAAGCTCCGCGCGTAATGAGGGGTCCGTCGGTACCCTTACACCGCAGCGCCGTGGCACACTACCCGCGCGCCGCAAGCGCACTGGCGGCCTCGGCCTGATAGAGCAGCACATTCTGCCGCGCGTCATACTCGAAGACCAGAAACTCCGCGACTGTCAGCAGCAGGGCGGCAAGCAGCGCAACCAAATTGGTGACTTTCATGAGACGGCTCCTCGTGTGGTCCATGGCGTGCAGTGTTGACCCTGCGCGCCCGAGCAGCAAACGCGATGTCTGAACGACGCGTAAGAAAAACTGAAGTGGCGCGTAGCTTCGATCGGCTGCCGCTGAACGCGCTGCGCGTATTCGAGGCGGTCGCCGCCCGCCTGAGCTTCGCAGCCGCCGCCGACGCGCTGCACGTGACGCCCGCGGCGGTCAGCATGCAGATCCGCACGCTCGAGGATTACTTGCGCGTGCCGCTATTCCGGCGCAGCGGCCGCACGATCGCTCTGAGTGCCGAGGGCGCGCTGCTGCTGCCGGGCGTGCGCTGCGGGCTCGCCGAGCTGCAGCAGGCGATGCAGCAGTTGCGTCAGGACCGCAGCGGGGGCGCACTCAACATCAGCACGCTGGCCTCGTTCCTGCAGAAGTGGCTGCTGCCGCGCCTGCCGCAGTTCCATGACCGGCACCCGAATATCGAACTGAGCATTCACACCTCGCGCGCGCCAGTGGATTTCGCGCAGAGTGATTTCCATGCCGCGCTGCGCATGAGCAGCGTGCCCACGCCGGGGCTTTACAACGAGAAGTTCCTGGATGAATGGTTCCTGCCAGTGTGCAGCCGCGAGCTGCTCGACCGCCACGGTCCCCTGCGCACGCCGGCCGACCTGAAGCGCTACCCGCTGCTGCGATCGTCCGATGAATCCTGGAGTCTGTGGCGCCATCCGGCAGCCGAAGCCGGCTGGCAGGAGCGCGGCGCCGCCTTCGACGATTCGCTGACCGTGCTGGCGGCGGCCGAGCAGGGCCAGGGTCTGGCCCTCACCCGCTGGACGCTGGTGGCGCAGGATCTTGCCAACGGCCGGGTCGTGCGCGCGAGCCAGCGGGTTTTGCCCTGCCCGCGAGCCTATTATTTCGTCTGCCCCGAAAGCTATCTGGCGCTGCCGAAGCTGCAGCAGCTGCTCAAATGGCTGCGTGAGATGGCTGCGGCCTTTCCGAGGCCCGACGGCACTGCGGTCTCAACTGGCGAAGGCGCAGCGCCCGTCACAGCTTCAGCGCGCGCCCCCGCGGCGCCTCAGCGCGCGCCCTTATCGGAGCGTCAGTCCCGGCCGCGCAAGGTTATCAGGTAAGGCAGCAGCCGCGCGTCCAGACCCTCAACGCCCCAACGCCATTCCCCAATGCCAGGGAGAATCGGGCAGCTGGGGTGAGCTGAGCCAGCGTAGTCCTAGAGCAGCCCGTCCAGTCGGTCGAGGTCGTTGACGACGCGCCAGTGGCCGCCGCCCTTCTCGACCCGGGCGCGCCAGACTTCGAGTCGCGAGAGGTATTCGCGCGGATCGAAATTGTCGGAGCGCAGCTTCGTCACGTTGAGCGCCACAACCTCGAAGCCTTTGAAATCAAGCGGAAGGTCGCGCACGTAACCCTTGGCCAGCTCCTCCTTCATGTCGGAGAAGATCAGAATCTCCTTGCGGCCCGGCTTCTTCTCGTTGAGAAACTCGATCGCCTGCAGCAGGCCGCCTGTGATGTCGGTATACGGCGCGGACCTCGACTCATCGACGAACTTCTCGACGCGGCTGGCGAACGCTCGCTTCTGCTGATTCGCGGTACTGGGACGGTCATCGAACGTCGCCTTGGCGATGATGTTCTTCTCGGTGAAACTCGCGGTGTCGATCCGCGCAACCGCAAAGGAATCCAACGGCTGCAACCGCGAGAGGGCGAACAGGATGATCTGCTCTGCCTTGTTTACCTGCCGGTTGTACGAACCCGAAGTATCGACCAGCAGGTACACGCCCGTGTTGTGCGCCACCGGGGGCGCGCAGGCGGTGAGCACCAGCACCGCGCCCACGAACAGCCGCCAGTTCATGGCCGCACCTCCTGCAACGATTCGTCCTCGATGGCCGGTGGCACCGCTTGCGCAGACCGTGCCGCCGCCGCGAACCGCGCCTCGATCCACAGCGGCACGAACAGCGGCAGGTCGTAGATCCGCTCCGCCAGTGTGCCGAGATGGCGCAAGCCGTTACCGAGAACGCGAAGGATAAGCGCGAGCGCCCGCAGCACCCCGATACCGGTGAGGCCCACGACGGTGCGCAGCGAGTGCACGAAGGTCTCGAGCGGAATTGCGGCAAAGACGAGCGCAAATGGCAGGATGAAGCCCATGCCCATCTGTGCCATCGTGGTGATCCACAGATGGGCGTTCACGAGCGCGCCCGCAGTGTCGCTTCGCAGCAGCGCGTTGGTCGCCAGCTCGTCCTGCAGCAGCACTTCGCGCATGTAGGCGAGGCCCGCTTCGATACTCGCCATCAGCAGCAGGATCGCGAACGTAATCCCGATCATGCGCACGCGCATTTTGTCCGACAGGGCGCCGATCACTGGGAATAGCCGCGTGATGCGCAGCGACTCCATGAGAAACAGACCCATCGAGACCTCGACCATGATGATGACCAGCGCCGCGATATCAGCGGTGCGGAACACGCCGATGAAGTTCGTACCGCCAACCATCTCCGCCATCGGCCGCGCGATCAGGGTGAAGTTGACCGCAGCTCCGGCGGTCGCCACTCCGAGCACCAGCAGTGAGACGAAGAAATTCACGAGCGATGAGGATGACAGCACCGACAGGGCGCGGTCCTCGCCGTGCACGATCGTCTCGTAGTCCTGCATGTGGCGGTCGATGACCAGCGAGCGCTCAATGACGCTCGTCACGCTCTTGTTCACGCGGCCGAGTGTCTCCTGGATCAGGCGCCAGTCGGGCATCATTTTTCGCAGCAGGGCGTGCCGCTCGCCGCTCGCCTTGCGGTAGTCGACCATGGCTTCGCCGTGCGCCTTGACCATCGATTTGTGAATGTCGGCGAGGATATCGGCGCCGGCATTGCGCGCATCTAGCTTTGCGATGACTTCGACCGCCTTCGCCCAACCCGGCGCCTCCGGCGGCACCTCCACAGCTTTCTCCTGATCCTCCTCGATGCGGATGATCGCTTCACTCAGGCGGCGGTGCATGTCCGGATAGTTCGACAGATCCTTGCGCGTGGTATCTGCGATGCGCGCAAACTCGCGTTCCACCATTCGCTCCTTGGCGTCGCGTCCCGCAGCGAGCAGCACCTCGCGATTGCGTGCGGCGAGGCGCTCCTCGGCGTGCGCGACCGAATGCGAGGCCAGGCGAAACCCGCGCGCTAGCGCGCTGGTGACGGCGTGGATCGCCTGGTGAGCGGTGTGGCGCGCCAGATACAGCGCGGCTATCAGCAGCACCAGCAGGATCGCTGCCGATAGCACCGGCCAGGGCGTAATGGTCAATAGGCTCGTCATGAACATGTGAATGCTCGCTTGGGTTTGCGCGAACGCGTGGAGACGGCGGATTCAGGCCGTCAGGTGTGGGAGCTCAGCTTCGGTGCGGGCGATCGCCGCGATGAACGGATGACATCCAAGATGGCAACCCCGCTGTCATAGGAAAACCCCTTAGACCGGTGGCTTTGCGACCCCTTCTTTCGAAAGGTGTGCCTTTGCTAAAAGTGCGTTTAGGGTGCTGCACACAGGTGAGGCTGTCAACGTACTACGGCACACTCCTCGTAATCTTATGTCACCCCCTCGGAACACGGTATCCAGCCCCTGCATCCTTTCCGCGACACCTCACGCCGTGGCGGTCCGCGGCGTCGGCGATCGCGCTAATCAGCGCCGGCGATCAGGCTCAGATCCGGTGCGGCCAGATGCTCAACCGCACGACGGGCCCTCGGGGCCGCCGTGGACCCGTGCTGGCCCGCAATCACTGCCCGGTCCCTACCGGATTCCTTCGCGCGATAGAGAGCTTCGTCCGCCATCCGCAGCAGTTCCTCAAAACGCGGACTCATCGTCGTGTCCGAGATGCCGAAGCTGGCGGTAAACGCGGGGATGCTGCCCGCAAGCAGGTTCTCAGCGAGCTTGGCGCGAATCCGATCGACCACTTCCTGGGCTTGCGAGGCGCTGGTTTGAGGCAGAATCAGTGCAAATTCCTCACCACCCCAGCGCGCGCCCATGTCGCCATCGCGCAGACTCAGGTGCACCGTTTCGGCAAAGAGCCGCAGCCCCTGATCGCCTGCCTCATGTCCCCGTGAGTCGTTGAGGTGTTTGAAATGATCAAGGTCCGCCAAGACCAGGGCGAACGACTTGCCCTCACTGTTGAGCTGCCGGACCCGCTCTTCGGCGGAGCGCCGATTGGACAAGCCGGTCAAACTGTCGGTGGTCGCCTTGAGCTGTGTGCTGTTGAATGCGCGCACGGTGCCGATCCGGGCGCCGGCCTGAATGCCTAGCGTCGTCAATTGGGCGACCTGACGGGTCGTCGGCGGCTTGCCCGCCGGCCCCGCCGTGTGCAGAACGCCCAGCGCCCGTCCCATGAAGCTCACGGGCACACAAACTGCCGAGATCGCCCCACAGGGACGGCCGCGCAGACGTGAGCAGGCATTGAGTGCCTCGCTGTCGGGAAATATCACCGGATTGCCCCGTCGCACCGCCATGCAGCTGAAAGGAGACTCCACATCGCACCCCGGGGCACCCGCCTCCGGATGCTGGGTCGCGCGCTCCAGGTGCGCTCGACTGGAATCGGCCAGCAGCAGCTCGCTCGGAAGGTCGGTCGAGATCACCCTCATGGCGCGCGCCAGCACGCGGTAGACTTCTTCTTCGGTATCGGCCATCTCCAGCGCTTCGACGAGTTGGGTGCCGAAGGCGTCGCGGTCCGCCTCGGCGCGTAATCGTCCGATCACTTCATTCAGGCGGTCGGCCATGGCGTTGATCGCGTGACCGAGCTCTCCGAGCTCATCGCGGCTGGACACGACACTCCGGACACCAAGATTGCCCTCGGAGATCGTCACGGCCACATCACGAACCCTGCGCAGGGAACTGCGGATGGAGCGCGATAGCCATGCGACCAGCATCGCGCCGACGACACTGGTCAGAATGCCGGCGGTGATCAGCCAGCGCTTTGCATTCGCTTCAGCACTGGCTGCATCGCCGGTCGCCTGGGTGATGTGTTCGGTGAACGCCGCGGTCTGCCGCAGCATGCCGGCATCCAACGCATCGCCAGCTGCGCGAAGCTCTGGCAGCAGCCCTTCGGCTGCCTTCGAGTCGCGCAGTGCCAGCGGGCCAATTTCCATGGCCTTGGTGAGAAAGGTATCCGCCAGCGTGCGTACCTTGGTTTCGGTCTCGACCAGGTCGGGGGCCAGCTCGAAGTGCTCGAGCGCCAGCAGGTCGCGGCGAAAGTCCTTGGCGTTCGCCGCCAGCGAATCGGCGACCGTCGAGCGCTCATCCGCAGAGAGCGTGCCGCTCACCAGAGCCGCACTCACGTCGGCCCGCAGATTGGCGTGGACCGTGTCGGCATCCTGATGATAGCGAGCCGCCTTGCTGACCAGCGCCAGCTCGGCCATGGCGCGGCTTTGGGCGCTCAGTGCCCGCCAGGCAATCACCGTGACCACCACCAGGGCTACCATCAGCAGCCCGTTGATCAACAGCAACCGGGCGCCCACCGACCACCCGGGCAACCGCAGGACGTTGAGAACCTTGGGCAATCCCGCCACCAAGTAAGGAGATCGGTGCCATCTTATGTCGGCATGGCCCCCTGCGCTGCGAACGCGTTAGCTATCGCAGCGGAACCAGCGCACAGGGCGCGGGAATCTCATGAACTGTGCGCTAGGTCCGTTCTGTGACCGGGCACCCTGGGGCGATCCTTACGGGTGCCCGGAACACTACAAGGAGCGCGCGACGTCGCTCCACAAGACGATGGCGAGATAAACCAGCAGCAGAGCGATCGGAGCACCAATATCAAGGAGAAAGAATTCCATAGGTCACCGCCCGAGCCCGTCACACTGCGGCAACTGTAGGTGCGGCCGACCGTATGGTCAGCCCTCTGACGGGGTATCGCGGCTGCGAATTCAGGGGCCTGCGACGTACTTACTTTGGGAGATGTCGTAGGTCTCGTCGGCGCGCTCCACCTGCAGCGCCAGGGTCCGAATGCCCCGGTTGGTGCCTTACTATGATTCGTCATTCGTGAGGAACCACGAGCGCGGCTCCGGGTTGGAAATGCTGACGTCGAGCTAATGTAGCGCGGCCTTCCAGTCGATGGCGCCGCCGGCCGCGTGCCGTTCGAGCATGAATACTGATCGCGGTGCAGGCCGGCAGACGACAACGGCGTGACGTACTTTCGAGTCCTGTCCCGATCCGTGCTTTTCAAGATGCTCGGGAGCATTATCGTGGTCGGGCAAACATCCTGAAGTTCCCGGGTATCGAAATGCGACTTGCGCACGTAGGTACTTTCCGCATATGACTGCTATTCCTGGCGCGGGGGGTGTTCCATGAGGGACCGGGTGCCGATCGTGTACATCGTCGACGACGACGAGGTGACCCGTAGATACTTCGACGCAGTGTTGTCCTCGGCAAATGTGGGGTGCTGCCGGGTGGAGTCCGCCGCGGCGTTTCTCGAAATGTACGATCCCGAGCAACCCGGCTGCCTGCTGCTCGATGTTCAGATGCCCGGAATGACCGGTCCAGAACTGCAACATGAGCTCAATCTGCGGGGCGCGATCATTCCGGTGATCTTCATCAGCAGTCATGCCGGGGTCCCGACGGCCGTCGAGGCGATGCTGCACGGCGCGTTTGACTTTCTTCAGAAGCCGGTGTCCCACGAGACGCTGCTGGCCCGCGTACGCAACGCTCTCGAGTACGACGCTGGCAATCGCGCTGCCTTGCACGAACGCGATCACATAACCAAACGGTTCGACGCGCTCACGACACGCGAACGCGATGTATTCGCATTGCTCATCGCGGGGCATGCAAACAAGGTCATGGCCAGCGAATTGGGCTTGAGCGAACGCACCGTCGAGGTCTATCGCGCACGTATCATGAAAAAGACCGCCGCGCGCTCGCTCGCGCAGCTCGTGCGCATGGCGATGGAGATGCAGTTCATGTCTCCCTCGTCGCAGCGGACCAATTCGACGCGAGCCAACCGAAAATGATCGTTTGGCGGTACGATAGGTCCGCGCCCGCAGCGGACGCGTGGAACGCAAGCGTTGGGGGTCATGGCACGCAAGAGGCAAGGCCACGCAAGAGGTGAGGCCGCGCACGATGGAAAATCCTACCGCCAGATGGATCTACCCCCGTCCCGCCGAGCGGGCCCCGCCGCCAACATGAATCCCGCACCGCCCGCCCGGCTCCTGATAGTGGATGATGAGAGCGCACAGGTCGTCGCGCTGTGCCGCACGCTGGCGTTCGAGGGCTATGCGACAACCGGTGCGGGTTCCGGACCGGAAGCGCTCTCCGCGCTGCGCACGGCGGCCGCCGATCGTGCCGGCGCCTTCGACGTTCTCATTACCGACCTCATGATGCCGGATATGGACGGCATCGCGCTGCTGCGCGCGGCACAGGAGACCGACCCTGACCTGGTGAGCCTCGTCATGACGGGTCACGGGACGATCGACACGGCGGTCGAGGCTATGAAGAGTGGCGCCCTTGACTACATCCTCAAGCCGTTCAACCTCCGGACGATCATACCGGTGCTGTCGCGCGCACTGGCGGTGCGGCGCCTGCGCCTCGAGAACGCCGCGCTCCTGCAGCGCCTGGCGAATCGCACCACCGAGCTCGAGGCGGCGAATCGTGAGCTGCAGAGGGCAAACAAGGAACTCGAAGCGTTCACGTACTCGGTATCGCACGATTTGCGCCAGCCTCTCAACGGAATGATTGGCTTCACTGAATTCCTGGTTAGCGAGAAGCCGGGACCGTTGAACGCCGGGCAACGGGAGTTTCTCGCCAACATTCACCGCGGCGGACAGCAACTGCTGCGCCTCACGGACGACCTGCTGAACTTCTCACGCCTCGGCCAGCAGCCGCTCTCGCGCGAGACTGTGAGTGTCGCGACCATGGTCCAGGAAATTCTCCATCAATTGCGAGACGCAGAGCCGCATCGTAATGTCGAGCTGCGCATCAGCGCACTGCCGGATGCCCGGGCGGACCCCGCACTCCTGCGGCAAGTGTTGGTGAATCTGCTGTCCAACGCGTTCAAGTTCACCCGTCGGGTGCCCAATGCGGTGATCGAAGTCGCCGGACGACAGCAGGAGGGTGAATGCACCTACAACATCCGCGACAACGGCGCCGGATTTGATATGCGCAAAGCGCAGCGCATGTTCGCGATCTTTCAAAGGTTGCACAGCGACCGGGACTTCGAGGGAAACGGCGTCGGGCTTTCGATCGCACAGCGCATCGTCGAACGTCACGGTGGCCGAATCTGGGCCGAAGCCGCCGTGGGGCAGGGAGCTAAATTCACCTTCACGTTGCCAGGGTGAGCACCCTGGACAGCGCGCAGCACGCCGCACCCGAAGAGGACCTATGAAGCTGGCTGTCGACCTTATCGGCTGGACCGGTGCCGTCCTGATTCTTGGAGCGTACGCGCTCCTATCGGCGGGCAGGCTCAAAGCGGGCTCCCTGGCCTATCACCTCATGAACATCCTCGGGGCCGTCGGGTTCGTCGTGAACAGCGGGTGGAATGGTGCCTTGCCCTCTGCGGCCCTGAACGTGATCTGGATAGGGATCGGAACGTATGCGCTGTTGCAACGCAGCCGGCGCCACGGCAGAGTTGAACTGGAGGCCGAATGAACGCGGCATGACACGCTCGCTAGCACTTTCGTGTCACGGGGGCCGGCAATGAAAAACTTCTCATCGAGCCGACTGGGCGTGGGCGTACTGGCTCTCGCGGGGGTCGTGGCAGCATCGTCCGCGCAATCTCCCCTGCGACCGAGGGCCCAGCGCCAGAACCCAACACCGGGCGTGGCGCATCTGATCGCCTTCGGCAGCCGCAGCCCGGCGCAGCAACGCAGTGCGAGCGCCCGCAAGCTTGACGGCGCGCTGGCGGATCTCGTGCGCCACGCATACCTCATCCGTCCCGGCCAGGCGCTTGCGGATCTGCATGCGCTCAATCCGGCCGCCCGCTTCGTGCAGCCGGTGGGCGGAGTCCCCATGGTGGCGGTCGATGCCATCACCCGCGGCGACCCGCAACGGTTGAAGGATGCGCTCGTGGCCCTCGGGCTGCAGCACCCCTCGGTGTACGCCAATGACGTGGGCGGCTGGCTGCCGGTGAGCGCGATCGAGGCGGCCGCGGCGCGCGCCGAGGTTCATGCCATGCGCGCCGCGATCTCGCGTACACGCGCCGGCAAGATCACGTCCCAGGGAGATTTCGCCCAGGGCAGCAGCGCGCTGCGCACCGCTTATCCGACGCTCACGGGCTCGGGAGTCACGGTCGGAATCCTCTCCGACAGCTACAACTGCTATGCCGTGTACGCCGCCAGCGGCACGCCCCCCGCATCAGGGCCCAACGGCTACGCCTCGAACGGCTTTCTTGCCGATGCGGCCACAGACGCGGCCAGCGGCGATCTGCCCGCGAGCGTGAACGTGCTGGAGGAAGCGCCGTGTCCAAGCTACGGAGCCCCCTATTTTTTGCCCTTCTCGGACGAGGGCCGCGCCATGCTGCAGGTGGTTCACGACGTCGCCCCGGGGGCGAGTCTGGCTTTCCATACCGCGTCGGTTACCGAGGCCGACTTCGCCAACGGGATCACTGCGCTCGCGAGAGCGGGCGCCAAGGTCATCGCCGACGATGTCGGTTATCTCGATGAACCGTTTTTCCAGGACGGTATCGTCGCGCAGGCGATCGATGCGGTGGAAGCGCAGGGGGTGGCGTACTTCTCCGCAGCGGGCAACGACGGCACGCTCGCCTACGACAATACCTCGCCGAGCTTCAACACTCTCTCCACTTCGGCTCCGAACACCGGCGAAATGCTGCTGAACTTCGACACCACCGGCATGACAAACAACCCATCGCTGCCGCTGACCATCCCGGCGGGACTGGTTCCCGGGGAATTCATCGCCATCGTGGTGGAATGGGACCAGCCGTACGTGACCGGCGCGTCCGGCAGTGGCGGGGCGACCAGTAATATCGATCTGTGCGTGACCGGAGTGAGCGGCACCGACGAGATCTTCGATCTCAGGGGCGACCTCAACGTGGCCTGCACGGGGGCGAACGCGACCGGAGTGGATCCGGTGCAGGTCCTCATCATCGGCAACCTCGCCAACGCGAGCGGCAACAGTGCCCAGGAGACGCTGAATGTGCAGATCGGCCTGGCGTCCGCAAGCGCCGCACCGGGACGAATCAAGGTCGCAGTACAGGCGAACGGTGCACCGGTCACGATCAACTCCTTCTACTCTCCAGGTCCGACGCTGCAGGGACATCCGGGCGCGGCCGGTGCGGCCGCGGTAGGTGCGGCGTATTTCCTGCACACGCCGCGCTGCGGTATCACGCCGGCGGTGCTCGCGTCCTATTCCTCGCAAGGCGGCTCGCCGATCCTGTTCGACGCTACCGGCATGAAGCTCACCACCCCGGTGGTACGGCAGAAGCCGGACTTCGTCGGGCCCGACGGCGTCAACAACACCTTCCTGGGAGTCGTTCTTTCCAGCAACGGCTCGGGAGTCGCCGAGTGCCAGAATGACCTGAGCTTACCGAGTTTCTTCGGCACCTCGGCGGCGACGCCGCATGCCGCGGGCGTCGCCGCGCTAATGCTGCAGTCGAACGGGTCCGTTATGCCGGCGCAGATCTACGGCGCGCTGCGCACGAGTGCCGCGGCCATGACCGCTACGCCGCCGGATTTCCTCAGCGGCTACGGTTTCATCCAGGCCGATGCCGCACTCGCCTTGCAGGCGCCCACTGCGCCCACGCTCACCCTGGGCGCACCCTCAATTGTCGCCGGCGGCTCGACGAGCCTGACTTGGTCTGGCATCAACGTCACAGCCTGCACGGCTTCCGGAAGCTGGAGCGGTGCACAGGCAGTCAGCGGCACCACCACCGTCATGCCCGCGACGGCGGGCGACTACACCTACACGCTCACCTGCAACAACGCGCAGGGTTCTGCGGCGGCTGCGGCCAAGCTCACCGTGATGCCCGCGCCGCCCTCCTCCGGCGGTGGCGGTGGCGGTCTCGATGTGGTGGCGCTGCTGGCACTGGCGGGCCTCGCCTGCGCGCGGCGGGTGCACACCGGCCGGAGAGCTCGCTAGCTTTTCAGCGCCACCAGGGCCGCCAGCAAGGCCTCACCGTTCGGCGTGCCAAATCCCGTGCACGGATCCCAGCCGATCGCTGCCTTATAGGCGCCGTTATTGCCTTCAGTGATGTCGTGAAAGGCGCGGGTGCCGATCTGGTAGAGCGCAGCATGCACATCCCCGAGCGGCCTGCCGAGTTTCTGGTTGCAGCGCGCGATCAGGGCGGCCCACAGCGGCGCCACGGCGCTGGTACCACCGATGACTTCGCTCGCGCCGTCCACCAGCACCTGGTAGCCGGTGAGCGGGTCGGCATTGCCGGCCACATCCGGAACGCCGCGCCCCGCGCTGCCGTTGGGCGCCTTGGGTACCGCGATACCTTGTTGCCAGGTGGGCAGAGGGAACACGGTACTGACGCCCCCGCCGGTAGCGCCTTCATTGGCGCTCGTCTCATTCCACACGACTTCGCTCACGATCGATGCACCGCTCGCGGTGAGCTTGGTGCCGCCACATGCCAGTACATTCGGGCTCGAGGCGGGAAAGTCGACGTGCGGCTGGCCGTCGCTCTCGCCATCGCCCGAGCCGCTGTCGCCGGCGGCGGCCGTCACGGTGACGCCGAGCGCGGCTGCGTCCTCGAGCGCAGTCTGCATCGACATTGCGCGAGGGTCCCGTCCAGCTGTCCTCCGGACCGCCCCAGCTGATCGACATCACGCAGGGTTTGCGTGCCGCATCGTGTGCGGCTTGCGAAATGGCCTCGTAGAAACCCTGGTCGGTGTTGGGTGCAAAGTACACCACGATGTTCGCGCCGGGGGCGAGTGCGCCGATGACCTCGATGTCGAGCATCACTTCACCGTCGGCATCGCCGCCGGGCTGGTTCGCGCCGCCCGCAACGGCGACTGCCGTGACCGTGGGAGCCCGTGCGATCCCAAGACTCTTGAAGTACTGCGCGAGATCGCTCGTGGTGAGGCCCCCGCCCAGCTCGATGATGGCGACGGTCTCGCCACTACCGTCCGCTCCGGCGGGGAAGCTGTACAGCTGCCCCAGCTGGATCGGCGTGTAGGTGACGATCGGCGCCGCCCTGGGTTTGCGGGAGCGCACCCGAGCCACCGGTCGCCGATCCAGGCCCAGCACGGCGAGCGCCTCCGGCGGCAGGGTCGGTGCTTGATCGCAGCCGACGAACGGTCCGCGTCCATCGCTGAACTGGTAGCTGCCGAGCGTCACGCCGAATGCGCGCTCCAACGCCTGCGGGGTAGCGCGCAGATGCAGCACGCGGCGATGCGCTTCAGCGCCGATCTCGCTCAGTCCATGTTGGCCGGCGAAGCGGCGCAGACTGTCGAGGTCCGCCGGCTCGGCGCCACAGTGCCGGCCGAATTCACCGCGTTGCCAGCGCGGTGCATGCGGCCAGGATGCGGCGTCGGGAGCCTTGCCCTGGCGACGACGTAACACCAGGGTGATATCCAGCGGCGCGGTCCCCTGGTGCGGACCGAGGTATTTCATGCCCGCCGGTGTGGTCCAGTGCGAGGCGCTCGCGCGCGCTGAACTCTGACCCATGACGCGACTCCTTGCGTGGTGGACTCCTTGCGTGATGCCAAGTCTATCTCGGGCACCGGCGCCGGGTGATCGGCGGCGATCCGTTCCCGTCAACCCCACGCCCGCCCCTGCGTTGCCTGGCATGGGCGGGCGCCATCCGTTAGGCTCAAGATGCTCTCGCTCGAGGTCACGCTCATGCTCAAGCACCTGATCCGCACCTGTGTCATCGTTTCCGGCGTCGCCGCGCTGCTGGCGTCGTGCGCCCTGTACGTGAGGTCGGACGTCAACCACGCCCTCATTGGGACCGTGCACTGCCACACCTTCGCCTGGGCGGGTGCGTTCCACGGCGACAGTCCGCTGCGCAGCGGCATCGCGAATCCGTTGAATGAGAACCGCTTGCGCACTGCCATCGCCGCACATCTGGGACCGGGTGGCATTCAGCCGACGGCCTCCGGCGCCGACTGCCTGGTGGGTTACGGCATCGGCTCGAACACGGTCGTGGAAGACGGCTATCCCTACGGCTGGGGCTGGGGCTGGGATCCCTACCTCTACCGCGAAGGGATCATTGCGGTGGATCTGTACGACGCGAAGAGCCGTCAGCCTCTGTGGCACGCGTCCGTAGACCAGAGTCTCTACGGCCTGACCGGTGCGGAAGCCGAGAAGAGGATCGACGCGGCGGTAGCTGCGATTTTCACCAAGTACCCCGCCGGTTGAGCCGCTGGCGTAGCTTCCTCGCCCGCCAGGTTTCTTGTCCCGCGACCATGCGCGGGGCAAGATCCGGCGGTGGCCAGTCGCTTCAGCCTGGGCTTGGTGTTTCTCAACGTGCTGCTCGAGCAGCTGGGGCTGCCCTTGCCCGCAGTCCCGACGCTGGTGGTCGCGGGCGCCCTGGCCGCCGATCACAAATTGCCCGCGGCGGCCCTGTACGCGCTCGCTGTTGCGGCCTGCGTGATCTCCGACACCGCCTGGTACCTCGCGGGCCGGATCTACGGCGGGCGCGTCATGAATCTGTTGTGCCGCATTTCCCTGACGCCGGACTCGTGCGTGAGTGAGACCCAGACGAGCTTCGAGCGCTGGGGCGCGAAGGCCCTGATCTTCGCCAAGTTCGTCCCCGGCCTGGCGATGATGGCGCCACCACTCGCCGGCGCCGTGGGCATGCGCTTCGTGCGATTCTCCGCCTTCAGCACGCTCGGTGGGAGTTTGTGGGTGGGCTCGGCGCTGCTCGCAGGCGTGCTGCTCAAGTCGCAGATCGAGCGCTTGCTGCCGCAGGCGGCTGGCATAGGCGGTGCGGCGCTCCTCATCATTCTCCTGCTGCTCGGCGCCTACATCTTCTTCAAATGGTGGGAGCGCCAGCGCTTCTACCGCGCGCTGCGCATGGCGCGCATCAGCGTCGGGGAACTGCATGATCAGCTGAGTCGCGACCCCGCGCCTGTGGTCGTCGACGTTCGCTCGCCGACGGCCCTGGCGCTGGAGTTGCGCCGCGTACCGGGTGCCCTGCACGTACCGGTGCAGGAGGTCGAGCGTCATCTGGGCAGATTCGCGCGTGACCGCGAGATCATTCTGTACTGCACCTGCCCGAACGAAGCCTCCGCTGCGCAGGCGGCGAAGCTGCTGATGAACAACGGCTTCAGCCGCGTGCGGCCGCTGCAGGGCGGGCTGGCTGCCTGGATTGACGCCGGGTACGCGGTCGAGGACATCCCGGCGGCCAGCGCGGAACTGCCTGCACTGACCCCCGCGCCGACACCGTAGGGCAGTCACAGTCGGGCGTGCTGAGCCGCCTCGTCACTCTCGGGGTAGCGGCTGCCGGCGGCGGCCGCCGCGGGGCGCGGAGCTGCCTCCAGGCGCTCGCGAATCTCGGCCCACAGCGCGCCATAGATGCGTGCCGGGTCGCTCCTGGGAGCGCACGCGGGCAGGGGCGCGCGGCGCACGCTCATGCGCTCGATCTCGCTCGAGTACGGCACCTCGGTGGCGAGCATGGTTGGGAACTGCTCGCGCGCACTCGCGATCAGCTCCTGGTGCAGCGCTCTGCGCCGGTCGACCATCGAGAAGAACGGCAGCAGCGTGAGATCGCTCCACCCCTCCCCGACAACGAAGTCCCGCAGCTGGATGAGCATGCGAACCGACAACGGCGTCGGCACGAGCGGCACGATCGCCACGTCCGCCGCGCGCAGCACATTCTCCGACAGCAGCGATATGCCGGACGGACAATCCAGGAACAAGGCGGCGTAGATCTCTCGCAGCGGCCGGCTCATCCTCAGCAGCCGCTCGGTCGGATGGCGGCGCGCGGCGAGGTGCACCGCGAAGTTACGGTAGGAAAAATCCGCCGGCAGCAGGTCCAGCCCCGGATAACCGGTGGCGAGAATCAACTCCGGCAACTCGCGTTTGCCGGCCAGCAGCTTCTTCGCCGAAGCGTGCTCCTGGCGCTCGCCGCGCAGCGCGTAAGTCGCACCGCCCTGCGAATCGAGGTCCCACAACAGCGTGGTCCAGCCGCCGATGGCGCACAGGTAGGAGAGATTGACCGCCGTGGTGGTCTTGCCGACACCGCCCTTGATATTGGTGACCGCGATGATCTTCACGGCGCGAGCATACGCCCGCGCGGATACAAAGCGGAAAAGGCCCGCGGCGGCGTGCGGGCGCGGTGCGGGCTTAGCTGCCTCGGACGAAGCGCCTGTGCACCAGTACGCCCAGGTGGCCCAGCAGCAGCAGCATTGCCGCGATCATCGATGACACGATCAATTCCATGAATGCAAGATCCTTTCGAGTCTGTCGGGCACGCAGTCTACGCATCTATTGTTGCCCGTGAGTGACCGAGCCCACGTAATGGCGGCGCCTGACGCGTATTTCAATGCTCCGCGGCCCTTTGTGGGCACCCGTGCCTCACCCCTTCGGGAGAGGCCGGTCCACAGTCAGCTGATGGAACCGGGCTTGCGCAGCATCTTGCCGATGTCGGCGACATGGGCCTCTTCGGCGGCAATCTGCGCGCGCGCGTATTCTTCGAGCATGATATTGCGGTCGGCGACCGCCGCCAGGAGATTGCGGTACTCGGCGAGTCCTTCCTGCTCGTGCGTGAGCGCCTCGCGCAGAATCTCATCGACGTTGTGCTTGTGCGTCTCCAACAGCGGGCCGATCTTCAGGGACGGGTGACCTGCGAGATTGGTGATGTGCTCGCCGGCTTTGACCGCGTGCGCCTGGGACTCGTCCGCCTGGGCGAGCAGCCAGGCGACGATCGGGATGCGGTTGTGGCCGAAGATCATGAAACTGTAGTGCAGATAGCGCACCAGTCCCGCGAGCTCGAGCTCGAGAATGCGGTTGAGGGTGGCGACCACCTTGATGGTTTCAGCGCTGCTGAGTTCAGAGGCCATGAGGATCTCCGCGAAGGCGTGCGCGCCGATGTTAAGCCATGCACAGGTGTATGGTACATGGACACGCGGATCCGCCGGGAGCGCACATCATGAGCGGCTTTTACGATATTGCGGTACCTGGGATTGACGGGACCGAGGACTTGTTGGCAGCGCTGCGCGGCAAGGTAACGCTGGCGGTGAATGTCGCCAGTCGCTGTGGCCTGACGCCGCAGTATGCCGGGCTCGAGCAGCTGCACCGTGAGCTGCGGGAGGAGAACTTCACCGTGGTGGGTTTCCCGTGCAACCAGTTCGCCGCCCAGGAACCGGGGAGCGAAGCGGAAATCGCCGCGTTCTGCCGCGACAAGTACGACGTGAGCTTCCCGCTGAGCGCGAAACTCGAGGTGAACGGCCCCAACCGCCATCCGCTGTACCGCTTCCTCACCTCCGAGGACCGCGGTATCGCCGGCGAGATCAGCTGGAACTTCGAGAAATTCCTGATCGGCCGCGACGGCCGGGTTCTGAAGCGCTACCCGCCCGAGACCAAACCCCAGGACAGCGGGCTCATGCAGGACATCGCCGAGGCGCTGTAGCGCTTCCGTCATGCCCGACTTCGACTTCGCCATTCTCGGCGCCGGCGCGATGGGCTCGATCGTCGGAGGCCACCTGGCGCGCGCCGGTCACTCGGTCGCTATGCTGGCGCGCGGTGAGCGCGCGCAGCAGCTCGAGCGGCACGGGCTCACCATCAAGGGGCTGGCGGCCTTCACAACGCCGGTCTCCCTGCGCGAGGCCGCGGCCCTCAAGAGCGCCGGCGCGCTGATCGTCGCCATGAAGACGCCCGCTACCGCCGAGGCGCTCGCCGAGCTGCGGCATGCCGACTTCGGGGTCACGCTGTCGATTCAGAACGGGCCGCTGAAGAACGAGTTGCTCGCGCAGGCGTTCGGCAAGGAGCGCGTGCTGGGCGCGCTCGCCGACACCAGCGGCGAGCTGCTGGCGGATGGGACGGTGCTGTTCACACGCAACGTGAACATACTGCTGGGCGAGCTGAGCGGCGGTGACAGTGCGCGCGCGCAACTCCTGGCACGCACGCTCGACACCTCAGGCCTGCGCGCCGCCGCTACCCCCGAGATCCTGACACTCGAATGGTCGAAGTTCTGTGCCTGGGCCGGACTCATGGCCTTGTCGGTGACCACGCGTGCGCTCACCTGGAAGTATCTGCTGGACCCGGACTGCGCTCTGGTGCTCGCGCGGCTGGTGCGCGAGATGGGGGTGCTGGCGCGCACACTCGGCATAGGTCTGAGTGACCGCTCGATCCTGCCGGTCGCGAGCATGTGCGCCGGCCCGGAAGGTGAGGCGCTAGCGGCCATCTTGAAGGCCGGGCGCGAATTTCGGGCGAATGCGCCGGGCCACCGCATGTCCTCGCTCCAGGACCTGGAGGCGGGCCGTCCGCTCGAAGTGAACGAAACCCTCGGCTACGCGAGCGCCAAGGCCCGCGAGCTCGCACTCACGCTGCCCCTGCTCGAAGGTTTTGCGCTGCTCATCGCCGGTCTTGACCGTGCGCGGCGCGACGCGCTGGCCGCGGGAGCGGCCTAGGAGCCGCCCGCGAGCCCGCGATACTCCAGCAACGGGGCGATCTCGGGCGCGCGCCCGTAGAAGTTGCGAAACAGCACCTGCGGGTCCTCGCTGCGCCCGCGCGACAGCACCTGCGTGCGCAGGTAATCGCCGTTCGCGCGCGTAAGTCCCCCGTGGGTGTGGAACCACTGACCGGTGTCACGGGCCAACACCTCGCTCCACAGGTAGGCGTAGTAGCCGGCCGAATAACCACCCTCGAAAATGTGCGAGAAGTACGTCGAGTGATAACGGGGCGGCACCGGGGGGTAGTCGAGGCCGCTGTCCTTGAGCGCGGCCTGCTCGAACGCGCGCACCTCGGTGGCGCCGGGCGCCTGGGCGGCGCTGATCTGGTGCCAGGCCTGATCGAGCAGCGCCGCAGCGAGGTACTCGGTAGTGGCATAGCCCTGGTTGAACTTCTGCGCCGCCAGCACCTTCTCGAGGAGCTCGGCCGGCATCGGCTCGCCGCTCTGGTAGTGGCGGGCGTAATGCGCGACCACGCTCGGCTCGCGCGCCCACATCTCGTTGTACTGCGAGGGGTACTCGACGAAGTCGCGCGGCACCGCCGTGCCGGCGAGCTTCGCGTAACGCACCCTCGACAGCATGCCGTGCAGGGCGTGACCGAACTCGTGGTACATCGCCGTGACTTCATCGAAGCTGAGCAGCACCGGCTGGCCGGCCTGCGGCTTGGAGATGTTCAGGTGATTGGCCACCACCGGCTTGTGATTCAGCAGCCGCGACTGCGTCACGTAGGACACCATCCACGCCCCGCCCTGCTTGTTGTCGCGTGCGAAGTAGTCGGCGAGGAACAGCGCCAGCGGCTGGCCGTCGGCGTCGGATACCTCGAACACCCGCACATCCGGCTGGTAGACGGGCAGGTCCCGGCGTTCCTTGAAACTCAGGCCATACAGCTGGTGCGCGGCGTAGAACACACCGTCCAGCAGCACGTGATCGAGCTCGAAGTACGGCGCGACGAGTGCCTGATCGAAATCGTAGCGTGCCTTGCGCACCTGCTGCGCATAGAACGACCAGTCCCAGGGCTGCAGGGTGAAGGACGGCGTGCCGCTCACCTGCGCCTGTGTGTCGATCAGCTTCTGGATGTCGGCGGCTTCGGCGCGCGCGCGCGCGCGCGCCGCCGGGGCCACCTGGCTGATCATGTCGCGCACCGCGGCCGGGTTGCCGGCCGACTCGTCCTCGAGCTGATAAGCGGCGTGGTTCGCATAGCCGAGCAGCGTGGCACGCTCGGCGCGCAGCTTGACCAACTGCGCGATGACCGCGGTGTTGTCGGTCGCGCCGTCCGACGCCCTGGCGATCGAGGCCTTGTAGATGCGCTCGCGCAGCGCGCGGTTCGTGAGCCGCTCCAGCACCGGCTGGTTGGTGGTGTTCTGCAGGGTGATGAGCCACTTGCCGGTGAGACCGCGTGCCGCCGCCGCGTGCGCCGCGGCGCCGATCTGCCCAGCCGACAGGCCATCGAGGTCCTGGAGGTTGTCGACCGCCACCGCGCCATCGGTGGTGGCCTTGAGCACGTTGTGCTTGAAGCGCGTCGTGAGGGAGGAGATCTCGGTGTTGAGCGTGCGCAGGCGCGTCTGCTCGGCGGCCGTGAGGCGGGCGCCGGCGCGCACGAACTCGGTGTGGTAGCGCGTGAGCAGCTGCAGGGACTCCGGATCGAGCTGCAGGCTGGCACGCTTTTCGTACAGCGCCTCGACGCGCGCCCACAGCGCTGGATCCAGATGAATCGCGTCCTGCTGCGCGGTGAGCTTCGGGGCCATCTCGGTGTCGATCTCCTGCATCTGGGGGTTGGTGTTGCAGGCATTGAGCCGTCCGAAGGCTGTGTCGACGCGCTGCAGCACCTGCCCGGCGCGCTCGAGAGCGACAATGGTGTTGTCGAATGTGGCGGATTGCGGGTTGTGAGCGATGCGGGCCACCTCCGTGAGCTGCTCGCGCATGCCGGCGTGGAAGGCGGGCAGATAATCGCTGTCGCGGATGCGGTCAAAGGGTGGCAGCTCGAAGGGCAGTGTGCTCGGCTGCATGAACGGGTTGTCGGCCATTGCGGAAGTCCTTGCAGTCTTGGGTCCGGCGAGGGCCAGGGCTGGGAAGGTAGCGGCGAGAATCGCCAGGTACACGCGTCTCATGGTGGTGCCCTTAGGTTCGAGCCCGCGGACCTCCTGGTTGGGCCACGGGCAGGGCGCAATGGTATCCTTCGCGCCCCTTCGATGCGCGACCGTTTGCCCAGGCGTTCTTTTCTGGCGCGGCTTGGCGCGCGCGCTTCGTTTTAGCACACAGGACTCGTATGAGCATCACTCAGGACCAGGTCGTCAGCATCCACTACACCCTGAAGGATGACGCGGGCGATATCATCGACAGTTCTCCCGGGGGCGAGCCGCTCGCGTACCTGCACGGCCATGGCAATCTCATACCGGGTCTCGAGCGCGAGCTGACGGGCAAGCACACTGGGGACAAGCTGCAGGTGACGGTCTCGCCGGCCGATGGCTACGGGGAGTATGACCAAGCTCTCGTGCAGCGCGTGCCGCGCCGTACCCTCAAGGGCCTCGCGAACCTCAAGGTGGGGATGCGGCTGCAGGCGCAAACCGGGCACGGGGCGCGGGCCGTGACCGTCACCCAGATCGCCGGCGACCTGGTGACCCTCGATGGGAATCATCCGCTCGCCGGCAAGAGCCTGCACTTCCAGGTCGAGGTTGCCGAGGTGCGTGCAGCCACCGAGGCGGAGCTCTCGCACGGGCACGTGCACGGCCCCGGCGACCACCATCAGTGAGACTCCGGCTCACCGCCGCCCTCCTCTGCGGATGCCAGGCGCACGAACAGCGCCTGCATGGCGTCGACGCGACTGAGGTAGGCGCGCGGATCCTGATCGCCGCAGCGCTGAGTGTCGGTGAAGCGAAATCCCTGGCGCACGTAGGTCGCCCCAAGCGCGGCGCCGCACAGATGCACGGCCGCAGCCAGGTGGCGCTGCTGTGCGGGCGTGGCACGGCTGACACCGAAGCGCCCGAGGATAGCGGTGACCTTCAGATCGAGGAACGCCGAGGTGAGCTCCACCGCATGGCTGGGCACCACACGCCAGTACACGGCGTTGAACCAGCACGCGCGCCAGTCATTCCAGGCGCCCTCGCGCGCCAGCGCGTGATGGTGGATGCAATAATGGCGCGCCTCCGCGAACGTGCCGTCGGTGATCTGGTACATCCCCACCGCGCTGGATGCCGGCCGGTACAGCTCGAACGGTTTGAGCGCCCATGACCAGCGCCAGTAGGTGCGCACGAGCGGATTGCCCGACGCCTCCACCTGCGCGAGCGCAGCCAGCAGCTCCGGCGTAATGGTGCGGGTTGCGTAGCGGCGGAAGATCGGTGCGTATACCCGCCAGGTTTCCGACGGGGTTTTGTACAGCGTGCCGCTCACCGGAAAGAACAGCTCCGTGGGCTTGCGGACGACCTGGTAGATGCCGTTCACCCCGAGCGTCAGAATTGCAACGAGCAGCACGCCGATCGAGACGCGCACGCCCGGCGGTGCCCGCCGCCAGTGCCGCAGCCAGCGCCGCCGCACCGCCGGCGCCGGCCACAGGCGCAGCCGCCGCAACCGCCGCGCCATCACCTAGGCCCTCGGTTCAAGAGCGGGCAGGGGTGCACTAACATGCGGCGCACGGGCATGAAGATAGTGGGGGTCGCACGTGTCACGTGATGCAGTGGAAGTCGAAACCGGCCGCGATCCCGCGGGCGCCGTGATCTGGCTCCACGGCCTGGGTGCGGACGGCCACGACTTTGAGCCCCTCGTGCCTGAGCTCGTGCGCCCGGGAGAGCCGGCACTGCGTTTCGTGTTTCCGCACGCGCCGATCCGGCCGGTGACGCTCAACGGTGGATTTGCCATGCGCGCCTGGTACGACATCACCGCGCTCGATCGCCACGGGCCCGAGGACGAAAAGGGGATTCGCGCCTCACAGGCCACTGTGGAAACGTTGATCCGCCGCGAGAACGCGCGCGGCATCAGGAGCGAGCGCATCGTACTGGCGGGGTTCTCCCAGGGCGGCGCCGTGGCGCTGTTCGCCGGAGCGCGTTATCCGGACAAGCTCGCCGGCATCATGGGACTGTCGTGCTACCTGGCGGCGGGCTATGCGGTGGAATGGCACGCGTACAGCATGCCCCATGCAGTCTGTCCCCAGGAGGTCGCCGACATCGCCGCCTGGTTACGTCGGGTGCTCTGAGCACGCGCGACGCTCATTCTGAGCCGCTAGCTCAGGGGCGGGCGTCCTGCTTCGCGTCCTGCTTCGCGTCCTGCTTCGCATCCTTCTTTGCATCCGGCTTGGGCGCTTTGCCGTTGTCAGAGTGCGCGGGCGCTGTCTTGGCCGCCGCGGTCTTCGAGACAGCTGTCGCGGCCGCTGGCGCCTTGGCCGGCGCCTTGGCGCCCGGTGTCCTCGCAACGGGTGTCCCGGCGGCTGCGGCCTTCG
>WNFQ01002864.1_pt1 | contig 23572 bp, 23 predicted proteins | sample 5400171 | NCBI WGS metagenome assembly WNFQ01 (sample SAMN13153356, study PRJNA577476) | soil metagenome | isolation source: 20 cm soil under Madrone tree | place: USA:California | collected 2016-06-14
GGGAGGATTTCGCGGCCGCTACTTCGGGCTCATGGGGCATCTGTCCCCGCTCGATGGAGTCGGGCCCGCCGAGCTCGGATTGGATGATTTCGAGCGCTTGCTGGGCGATGGCGAGGTTCGCGAAGTGATTCTGGCCACCAATCCGACGGCGGAAGGGGAGGCGACGGCGCATTACCTGGGTGAGCTTGCGCTGCGTTTGGGGTTGAAGGCATCGCGAATCGCTCATGGCGTACCCGTCGGCGGCGAATTGGAATACGTCGACGGCGGCACGCTGGCGCACGCCCTGGCCGGACGCACCAACGTTTCCTAAGGCGCGAGCTTCTCGTAAAGGCGAAACAGACGCCGATAGCTTTCGTAGCGCCGGTGGGCTATCTCCTCCCCCACGACGGCAATCCGCACGGCGCAGCCGGGTTCCTCCATATGCCGGCAATCCTTGAAGCGGCAATTGGCGCTGAGTTGGTGGATCTCGATGAAGCCGCGCTCGGCCGCCCGCACGAGGCTTGCCGGCGGCGCGAAATCGCGGACGCCCGGCGCATCGATGATCGCCGAAGTCGCTGCAAGCTGGTACCAGCGCGCCGTGGTGGTGGTATGCCGTCCCTCCTCGTCGCGGGTCAGCTCGGCTGTTTGCGCCGCTGCGTCCGGGCTCAGGGCATTCACCAGCGAGGATTTGCCGACACCTGACTGGCCGACGAGAAGCGTGACGCCGCCTGCGAGGCTGCGCTCGAGGTCGGCCTTGCCCGCTCCCGACTGAGACGAGACCTCGATGCAGTTCAAATGCAGCTTGCGATACGTCTCGAGTTCCGGCCCGATGTTTTCCGTTCCCAAATCCAGCTTGTTGACGATGAGTAAACCTTCCAAGTCCTTCAACATGGCCCCCGCCCAATAACGGTCGACCAGGAACCAGTCCGGTGCGGGCTCCACGGCCACCACGATGGCAAGCCGGTCGATGTTGGCGGCCACAGGTTCCGCACGGCCGCGCGCATCGATGCGCTCAATCAGATTGCGGCGCGGTTCGATCGACTGAACGGTCGGCTCGTCGGCGGAGGGTGGATAGGCGTAGGTGATGCGATCGCCGCAGACCACGCGTTGCTTGCGCCCCGACAGCGCACAGTGCAGCGTCACCCCGTCGGCTTGCACCAAGACGCCCCGGCCGTAACTGGCGAGCACCAACCCCTCGCCGGCGATGGCGCCTTTCGACTCCCCTTGCTCTGCTACCATGCCGCTTTTAGCTGCGTAAACCTCATGAAATCCCCCGAAAATCTCATTTGGATCGATTTGGAAATGACCGGACTCAATCCGGACTTCGATCTCATCATCGAAATCGCGACGATCGTAACCGACAAACACCTCAGTGTGCTTGCCGAAGGTCCGGTGTTCGCGGTGCATCAAAGCGAAGCCGTGCTCAACGCAATGGACGGCTGGAATCGCAACCAGCATGGCGGTTCCGGGTTGAGCGCCCGCGTTTTGGCAAGTACCGTCAATGCGGCCGCCGCCGAACGCGAGACTCTGCGGTTTCTCGACACGTGGCTCGAGCCGGGACGATCACCGATGTGCGGTAACAGCGTGTGCCAGGACCGGCGCTTTCTGGCCCGCCACATGCCGGCGCTCGAAGGATTCTTTCACTACCGCAATCTCGACGTGAGCACTCTCAAGGAACTGGCGCTGCGATGGGCACCGCAGGTGGCCGCGGGGTTCCGCAAGAGATCCAGCCATTTGGCGCTGGATGACGTACGCGAGTCGATCCACGAATTGCAATACTATCGCGAGCAGTTTATTAGGATTATTTAGGCGCTTTGCGCCGAATCTGCGGGGTGAGGCCACCCCGCATTGGTTTTCGCGCTGCGCGCTGAAACTACGGGGTGGAAACCACCCCGTCCGGTAGCTCGCTGCGCGAGTTCTAAGCCGCCGAGCTAGCTAGTGCCGGGCCTTGGCGGTTGGCTTGGTGGCGCTCGGGGTGACGACGCCGGCGTTGGCGGCCGGAGTGTCGCCGGCCAGGAACATCCAGGTTTCCACCACCGTGTCCGGATTCAAGGACAGGCTGTCGATGCCCTGTTCGACCAGCCACCGCGCCAGCTCCGGATGATCGGAAGGGCCTTGGCCGCAGATGCCGACGTACTTGTTCTGCGCCTTGCAGGCCTTGATCGCCATGACCATGAGTGCCTTGACGGCGTCGTCCCGCTCGTCGAAGGACTTCGCCACCACGCTCGAGTCCCGGTCCAGGCCGAGCGTGAGCTGCGTCATGTCGTTCGATCCGATCGACATGCCGTCGAAGAATTCGAGATATTGATCGGCGAGAAGGGCGTTGGTGGGCAATTCGCACATCATGATGTGCTTCAGCCCGTTCTCGCCGCGCTTCAGGCCGTTGTCGGCGAGCAGCTGGGTGACGGCCTTCGCCTCGCTCAACGTGCGCACGAACGGCACCATGACTTGCACATTGGTGAGTCCCATCTCGTCGCGCACGCGTTTCAAGGCGCGGCATTCGAGTTCGAAGCAGGGCCGGAACACCTTGTCGATGTAGCGCGACGCACCGCGGAACCCGAGCATGGGATTTTCCTCGTGCGGTTCGTAGTTCTTGCCGCCGATCAAGTTCGCGTATTCGTTCGATTTGAAATCCGACAGGCGCACGATCACCGGCTCGGGCGCGAATGCGGCGGCGATTTGCGCGATGCCTTCGGACAGCTTGTCGATGTAGAAATTCACCGGCCCGTCGTAACCCGCGATCTGCTTGCCGATGGTGTCCTTGAGCTCGGGGCTCTGCGTGCCGAACTCCAGGAGCGCCCGCGGATGCACGCCGATCATGCGGTTGATGATGAACTCGAGACGTGCGAGGCCCACGCCCTTGTGCGGTATGCCCGCGAAGTCGAAAGCGCGGTCCGGATTGCCGACGTTCATGGTGATCTTCACGGGAATCGCCGGCATGGCGTCCATTTCTATGCTGCGCTGATCGTACTCCAGCATCCCCTCGTAGACATGGCCGGTTTCGCCTTCGGCGCAGGATACCGTGACGGCCTGGCCTTCCTTGACGGCGGTGGTCGCGGTACCGCAGCCGACGACCGCCGGGATGCCGAGCTCGCGCGCGATGATGGCCGCATGGCAGGTGCGTCCGCCGCGATTGGTGACGATGGCGGATGCGCGCTTCATCACGGGTTCCCAGTCCGGGTCCGTCATGTCGGCCACCAGCACGTCGCCCGCCCGGACTCGGGACATTTCCTTCACGTCCTTGATGATGCGCACACACCCCGCACCGATGCGCTGGCCGATGCTGCGCCCGCTGGTCAGGACCTTGGAACGCGCCTTCAGCGTGAATCGCAGAATGGTGCGGCCGGCGCGGCTCTGGACGGTTTCCGGGCGCGCCTGGAGGATGTAGATCTTGCCCGTGGCGCCGTCCTTGCCCCACTCGATGTCCATGGGCGTGCCGTAGTGTTCTTCGATGATCAGCGCCTGCTTCGCCAGAGCGGTGATATCCGCTTCATCCAGCGAGAAGCGATTACGGTCGGCCGGCGGGACATCGACGGTGCGAACGCGTTCCTTCGACCCTGGCCCGCCGTAGACCATTTTGATCGCCTTGCCGCCGAGATTCTTGCGCAGCACGGCGCGTTTGCCGGCGCGCAGCGCGGGCTTGTACACGTAGAACTCATCCGGATTGACCGCGCCCTGCACGACCGTCTCGCCCAAGCCGTACGCGGCCGTGATGAACACCACGTCGCGAAAGCCGGAGTCGGTGTCGAGCGTGAACATGACCCCGGCGCTGCCGAGATCGCTGCGCACCATATGCTGCACGCCGACGGAAAGCGCGACTGCGCCATGATCGAAATTATTGTGCACACGGTAGGAGATGGCGCGATCGTTGAACAACGAGGCGTACACCTCGTGCACGCAGGTCATCAAATGCTCCTCGCCGCGCACGTTGAGGAACGTCTCTTGCTGTCCGGCAAACGATGCCTCGGGCAGATCTTCGGCGGTTGCCGAGGAGCGGACCGCGACGGCGAATTCGCCCGGATCGCCGCTTGCCTTGCCCATCTTGCGCCAGGCGTCGAGAATCTCGTCGTGCAGCCGCTTCGGGAAGGGCGTGGAGAGCATCCAGCCGCGGATCTGCGCGCCCACCACCGCGAGCCGCTCCACGTCATCGACGTCCAGCGCAGCCAGAACGACGCGGATACGCTCATCGAGTCCGTCCTGCGCCAGGAAGTCGCGATACGCATGCGACGTCGTCGCGAACCCGCCGGGAACGGAGACGCCGAGCGTCGCCAAACCGGATATCATTTCGCCGATGGAGGCATTCTTGCCGCCGACGAGTTCAACGTCTTTGTTCTTCAACTGCTCGAAGGGAATGATGTAGGGCTTCATGGGCTGCTTGTGGGCCGGTGGGTTAAGTGAAACACTGCGACGATGCGCCAACATCCGAGGCTGCCGTGATCAAACGAACCGTGTTCTTTGTTTCCGATCAAACGGGCATTACTGCAGAAACAATGGGTCACAGCCTCATGACGCAGTTCGACGGCATCGAATTCCGTCAGGTGACTGTGCCATTTATCGCCACGGTTGACAAGGCGATTGATGCGGTTCGCAAGATAGATTTGGTGGGCGCCCAGGAAGGCATGCGGCCGATCATATTCAGCACCTTGGTGCAAGAGGATGTTCGCAACGTGGTCCGCGGCAGCAGCGGATTTTTTTTGGACTTCTTCGATCCTTTCCTAGCACCGCTCGAGAACGAACTCAAGACGCAATCCACCCATGTCGCGAGTAGGACACATCGCATGGCGGACACGCATGCATACGCCACGCGCATCGACGCCACGAATTTCGCCCTGGCCAACGATGACGGTTCGGTGGTGCGCGATTACGAGCGCGCGGACGTGATCCTCGTCGGCGTATCGCGCTCGGGCAAGACGCCGACCTGCTTGTATCTGGCGATGCAATACGGGATATTCGCCGCGAATTTTCCGCTGACCGAGGACGATCTCGAATCGCGGACGCTGCCGCCTCCCCTCGAACCCTATGCGCGCAAGTTGTTCGGCTTGACGATCAAGCCGAACCGGCTGCAACAAATCAGAAACGAGCGGCGTCCCGACAGCCGCTATGCGTCGGCGCCGCAAGTGGCTTTCGAAGTCAGGGCGGCGGAGTCGCTGTTCGAACGGCACGGCATTCCGATGCTCGACGCCACCGAGGTCTCGATCGAAGAGATATCGAGCAGAATTCTCGACCGCACCGGCATCGAGCGGCGCTTGCGCCCCTGACATTCCGGAGGTGCGTGGTATAGTTCGAGGCATGTTAGCGGATCAATGGTGTGAGACAACTTGGCGCGCGCAGCCCGGCAGCTTCGTCAGTCTGATGACGCTGTATGAGAGCAATTTCGTGCGCCTGGGCTGGCTTGTCAGCGATCTTCGCTCGGTGACGGCGTGCCGCGTGTCGCACGTGGCCTCGGACTGTGATCTCCATCTCACCCCGCAGGAGTTGAGCCGCTATACCAGTGTGTTTCGCCTCACATATGAGTTCGAATTCGAAGCGGCGCGGGTCCGTGACCCGGATTTGGAGGTGTGCGTGTATCACGACGCCCGGCTGGCCGAGGTGCGCAGCTTCCGCGGTTTCCAGCGCCACCCGCAGCTCTCCAAGCTGGAGTCGAGACTCAAGCGTGAACTGGATCAGCGCTGGACCCGAAACATGATGTTAAATAAATGGCTGGAATATTGTGCCGAGCGGGGGCATCACTTCTAGCGGCTGGGGCTGCCCTGGTGGTGGCCGATGTCCCGCGTATTCACCATCAAGGCTTGAGGCGGGACTTTGATCGATCGCTTGAATTTTCTCAAAGGAGGTGCGGACGGGGGCGCTGTGAGTCCTGACGAAGAGCGGCTCATGCAGCTCTTCCAGAACCGTGCGGGCCTCAAGAAGGCCCACGCCGACCTCAAGGACGAATTTCACCTGCTGCGCGACCGCCTCAAGCAGCAGGAAGGCGCGACCATACGCGTGCAGGAGCAGCTGGACGCACTCGGCGATCTGCTCGGCGATCCGAAGACGGGCTTCGGTGCCCTGGTGTTCTATCAGCTGCGCACTCTGTGGAGAACCTGTCACCAGCAGCTTTCGACCTTCACCACCGATCTGACCCGCCAGCAGGAGGCGCGCGAGCTGGCCAAGCACAAGGCGGAGACCGAGGCGGCGAAGAGCGCACGGCTTGCGGATGTCGATCAGCGCCTGCAGCGCGCGGCGGCCGAGGCCGACTTGCAACGCGGACATCTCGCCGCCGCACAGAGCGAGATCGGACGCCTGACCGCTTTCTGGCACTATTTCAAGCGCCGCCGCCGTCAGAAATCTCTGGACGGATTGCGCCAACAAGTCGTGGCCGCCGACGCCGCGGTCGGCGATCTGCACGCCGAGCGCAGCGCCATCGACCACGAAGCCGCGCCTGAATTTCCCGGAATCTCGCTGGCCGCACGCCGCAACATCAATCTTGCCATCATCAGTTTTGCCGAGTTGCTGTGCGAACATGTCGACGCGTATGGACTCGCGGTCCGCGCCAAGGAGGCTGTCGCGCGCAGAGTCCACGAAATGAGCTTCGGCACGCGCGCCGACTGCGAAGACTATATGCAGCGCGTGCAGTCGGCCCAGACCGCCATAGCCGGTCAGAAACAGGTCACCGTCGCCCTCAAGGTGAAGCTGGGCCGCCTGCGCGCCACCTGCGAATACCGCAACGACGCCGACACCGTGCCCACCGCGGATTCGCTTGCCCCCGCGGCCGCCGATACCGAACTCGGCAAGCCCGCGAAATCTCCGGCAGCGGCGACGTGGAACGTGCTCGCCGAGGATTACTGGGACCTGTACACGCTTCTGCTGCGCTGAGTCGAGTTCTGGTCCAATGCTCGCGCAGCGAGCACCCAAGAACGGGGTCGTCCACGACCCCGTTGAAAGGTGGCGCACAGCGCCGAATTAGTGGGCGCGTCGCCTAATTACCGCGCCGCGCCTGCGTGGGCGCGTTTCGACGCGCCGCCGTCGTCACCACGAGATCCGCCGCGATCTGCGACGCCTCGTCGAGCAAGATGCCCGCAGCCGCGTCGTCCTTGATTTCCTCGGCGGACTTCACCGGTTTGACGTCGTGCGAGGCCCGCCAGGCGTTCTCCCGCTCGAGCCGCTCGCTCTCCAGGCGTTTGCGCTCCGCGTCGCGTGTCTTGATATTGAGCGAAAGCGTCTTCTGGCTGCGCATCGCGTCGAGCGCCGCAATGTCGTCGTGCAGATAGCGGAAGTCCGCGCTCTTCGCGGTGCGCTCCTCGTGCACCTTCTCCAGGGTAGCCGCCGTCGCCTTCAGATCGCCTTCGACCCTGAACGCGGCGGGTTCGATGTGGTCCCAGGGCAGGGCGCGGTCGCGCGTGCTCTCGCCGACTTCATTGGCGTCGATCAGGGAGGGCAACGCGATGTCGGGGGTGACGCCCCGGTCCTGAGTGCTTTCCCCGGTGATCCGATAGTACTTGCCGATGGTCACGTTGAGCTGGCCCAACTCCGGCTTGCGTCCGAAAATCGTGTAGTTGAGCGGGTGCGCGTTTTGCACCGTGCCCTTCCCGTAGGTTTGCTGGCCGACGATGAGGGCGCGGCCGTAGTCCTGGATGGCGCCGGCAAAGATTTCCGAGGCCGAGGCGCTGAATCGATCCACCAGCACGATCATCGGGCCGCCGTAGAAAATCGCGGGATCGGGATCGTCGTCGACCTCGATGCGTCCGGTGGTATCGCGCAGCTGCACCACCGGCCCCCGGTCGATGAACAGACCCGTGAGCGATTCGGCCTCCGGGAGGTACCCGCCGCCGTTTGCCCGCAGATCCATGATCAGCACATCGGAGCCGTCTTTCTTGAGTTCGGTGACCAGGCGCTGCACGTCCCGCGTGGTGCTGCGGTAATCCTTCGCCCCGGCGCGGCTGGCGTCGTAGTCCTGGTAGAAGCTCGGCACCGTGATGATGCCGACTTTCACATCATGGCCGTTGCGCTGCAGGACGCGCATCGCTTTGTGCGCGGCCTGAGCCTCGAGCGACACGCGGTTGCGCGTGAATTCCACCACTTTCTGAGGCGAACCGGGCGCCGCGCCCGCCGGCAGCAGTTGCAGGCGCACCAGCGTGCCGCCGGGACCGCGAATCTTCTGCACGACGTCGTCCAGCCGCCAGCCGATCACGTCGGTCAGTTCTCCCGTCTTGCCCTCGCCGACCGCGGTGATGCGATCGTTGGCGGCGAGCTTGCCGCTGGTCGCGGCCGGCCCGCCGGCGATGACGTCGATCACCGTGACGTAATCGTCGGTCAGTTGCAGCGAGGCGCCGATGCCCTCGTAGCTCAGGCTCATTTGGATGTTGTATTCCTCGGAGTTGCGCGCCGAGAAATAATTCGAGTGCGGATCCAGCGAGAGCACGAAGGCATTCATGAACGCTTCGAACACATCCTCGGGCTTGCTCTGATCCATGCGTTTCGCGACGTGTTCGTAGCGCTTGCGCAAGACATCGGCGGCTTCGGTCCATTGCTTGCCGGCGATCGCCAGCGACAACGCATCGTTCTTCACGCGCTTGCGCCACAGCTCGTTCATTTCGGCGGTGTTCGCCGGCCAGGGTTCCTTCTCCCGGTCGAAGTTGAACGATTCGTCGACATCGAAGTCAGGCTTCTTGTTCAGCAGATCGATCGCATAGGCCATGCGCTCGCGGCTGCGCTGTTGATAGCGCCGGAAGATGACGAACGCGGGTTCCACGTCGCCGGCCTTGATGGCATCGTCGAGTTCGTAGCGGTAGCGCTCGAATTCGGCGATGTCGCTGGCATAGAAATAGCTTCTGCCGCCGTCGATGGCGTCGAGATAACGATCTAGGATCAGGCTCGAGAGATGGTCGTCGAGCGGCGCCCGCCGGTAGTGCTCACGCGCGACGATGTCGGCCACGCGGCGCGCGACGTAGTTTTCCTGCTCCGTGGGCGCGAGCACCGCGGCCGCTGCCGGAACGGCGGGCGAGGGCGTCATGGCCGCGCCCAACAGGGCGGCAAGCCCCACTGCGCTCGCGCAGACGGCAACGCCGGTTATCCACCGCGAACGATTGGCCCCAAGCCTAGTAGTCATCACCGTACCAGTTCTCCTGTAAACTCCGGTCCCCAATTCCCTTCAAGGCTAGAGAAGGCCGACCCTGCTAGCAAGTGTATATGAGCCTCGAGCTATGCGTCCGTTCACTGTTTTGATCGGTATCGTGCTGGGGTCGGCGGCATCGATCACCTTCGGCCTGGGTACCGTCCTGATCGTGTTCTGCGTCCTGGCCGGCGAACACCCGGACTTGTCGCGTGAATTGCCGCGGCTCGTGGCGAGCTTGATTGCATTTGGCGTTTTGACCGCCGCCAGCGCAGGGAGTTTCCTGGGGCAGGTCAAGGCACGTCCGTGGCGCGGCTGGGCGCACCTTGTCACGGCCGCCTGCCTGTGCGCGGTGATTTTGCTCTATTGGCCGCGCCGCAACTGAACGAGGAGTGGGCTGAATCATGCGAATCCGGGGTCATTGGGGCGTTTTGGCGTCCGCGGGCCTTCTGCTGTCGGCTTGTGCAGGTGCAGAGCGAAAGGTCCCCCCTCCTTCCACCGATATCGATGAAACGGTCTACCGCAACCACGTCCGCGCGCTGGCGTCCGACGACTTCGAGGGCCGAAAGCCCGGCACCCCCGGCGAGGAAAAGACGGTTGCATACCTGGTCGAGCAGTTCCGCAAGTTGGGCTTGAAACCGGGCAATGGCGAGAGTTTCCTGCAGCAGGTCCCCATGGTCGAGAGCCAGACAGGCGCCGACGCATCCCTGTCCGCCGCGGGCCGCAGCGGGACCCTCTCGCTTGCCTACGGGAAGGACATGGTCATTTGGAGCAATCGCAGCGCGCCGCAGGCAGAGATCCGGGGCAGCGATCTCGTGTTCGCAGGTTACGGCATCGTGGCGCCGGAGTATGCCTGGAACGACTACGCCGGCGTCGACGTGCACGGCAAGACCGTCGTGGTCCTGGTCAACGATCCGGGATACGCCACGAAGGACCCCAAGGTCTTCAGAGGCGGCACCATGACTTATTACGGGCGCTGGGCCTACAAGATCGAGGAAGCGGCCCGGCAGGGTGCCTCGGGGGTGCTGCTCGTTCACGACGGCGATGCGGTGGGTTTCGGCTGGAGCGTCGTGCAGAGCACTTGGACCGGAGCACAGCTCGGCCTCTCGACGGCGGATGGCGATGCACGGCACGCGGCCATCGAAGGCTGGATCCAAAAGGATGCGGCGCGCGCATTGTTCACCGCCGCGGGGCTCGACTTCGCGGCCACGGCGGGGACTGCGGCCCGTGCGGGATTCAAGGCGGTGCCGATGGGCCTGCGCATCGATGTCACGCTGCATAACAGCGTTCGCTCGTTCACCTCGGCCAACGTGATCGCGCAATTGCCGGGCGCCAGCCGCCGCCGTGAATATGTCGTGTACGCCGCGCACTGGGATCATTTGGGCCGCGACCCTACCCGCCCAGGCCACGATATCTTCAATGGCGCAGTCGACAACGCGTCCGGCGTCGCAGGCCTCCTGACCGTGGCGCAGTCCTTCGTCCGCACCAAGCCCGTCGCGGATCGGTCGATCGTGTTTGTGGCCCTGACCGGCGCCGAAGCCGGCCTGTTGGGGTCCGAATACTACGTCGAGAATCCGGTTTTCCCCTTGCGGGAAACCGCGGCCGTGCTCAATCTGGACACACTGCACTTCGGCGGACCCACGCGCGACGTGACGGTGTTCGGCGTCGGGAACACGGATCTGGAGGAGTACGCGCGGGCGGTGGCGTTACTTCAGGGCCGCGAGATCACCCCCGAGCCCACACCGGAACGGGGACTTTATTTTCAATCGGACAATTTCAGCTTTGCGATGGCCGGCGTGCCGGCGCTGTATGCAAAAGGCGGACTCGACGACACCGCGCGCGGACCCGCCTGGGGGCGGGCGCGGCTCGAGGACTACATGGCCCATCGCTACCACCAGCCGAGCGATCAATACTCTGCGGACTGGGACGTACGCGGCTCCATCGATGACCTAACGTTGTACTACGAGGTGGGCAATCGGGTGGCGCGCTCCCGGCGATTTCCGCGCTGGTATCCCAACAGCGAGTTCCGCGTAAGCCACGATCACAAGAATTAGGTTAAGTGCGCGCTGGCCCGCCACCAGAAGCGAAGCCCCTTGAATAGCAGGTAGAGTCCATAGGGGCCGAGGAGCACCACCCAGGAAGCAATCGACCCTTCCCCGAGCCCTACGAACAGGCTGTGAAACAGATGTCCAAGACTGGCACCCTCGTAGCGGCCGAGCGCCGCAATCCCGGCGTAGAAGATGAGCACGGGCAGGATGGCGACGCCTGAGAGCAGGCCGAGGCCTGCCACCGCAAGTTCCATGGCCCACGGACTGGTGAGCCCCAGGCCCTGAAGAATTCTCCGTATCATGCCGCCGATTGTAACGAATCCGGCCGCCGGCCACCCGGGCACTGTAGAATCGCCGTATGCGAGCCTGGACTCCTCAGACACTGTACGACGCCAAGCCCCGGGCGTTCATCGTCATCCGGCTGCCGCCTTGATACGCACGGCGGTGGTCGGAGTCGGCTACTTGGGCCGATTCCATGCGCAGAAATACGCGAGCCTGCCCAACTCACACTTGGTGGGTGTCGCCGACCCGTCCGCGGCGGCGCGATCCGCGGTGGCGGCCGAATTGAGCGTTGCGGGCCATGCCGACTATCGTGAATTGCTGGGCCATGTCGATGCCGTGAGCATCGTGACCCCGACCGCCCTGCACTACGGTGTCGCCAAGGATTTTCTCGACGCCGGCGCGAACGTATTGGTCGAGAAGCCGATGACCGCGACGGTGGAGGAGGGGGAAAGCCTCATCGAGCTGGCGCGCCGCGCCAACCGCGTTCTGCAGGTCGGTCACTTGGAGCGCTTCAACGCCGCGGTGCTGGCGGTGCAGCCCAGCTTGACCGTTCCCCGCTTCATCGAGTCGGCGCGGCTGGCGCCGTTCAAGTATCGGGGCACGGACGTCGATGTGGTGCTGGATCTCATGATCCACGACATCGATTTGATCTTGAGCATCGTGCGCTCGCCGGTGGTGGCGGTCGACGCGATCGGCAGCAGCGTATTTTCCAGAGAAGTCGACATCGCGAATGCGCGCCTGCGTTTCGCCAACGGCTGCGTGGCGAACGCCACCGCCAGCCGCGTCAGCTTGAAGACCGAGCGCAAGCTGCGCTTGTTCCAGGATGACGCCTATATCTCGGTCGATCTGCAGCAGAAGGTGCTGACCGTGATCCGCAAGGGCGCCGGCGCCGGTGCGGACGGCATGCCGCAGGTCGCCATCGAAGAAAATACCTACGAGCAGGGCGATGCGCTCAAAGCTGAAATCGCCGCGTTTCTCGAGTCGGCGGCGACCGGCTGCGCGCCTCCCGTGAGCGGCGAAGACGGACTGCTCGCGCTGCGCACCGCTGTCAGCATCGCCGAGCAAGTGGCGAACTCGGCGCGCCGGTTTTCCTAACGCGAAGGCGCAGTCGGCGCGGGAGCTCATTGTCGGTCACGGTCACGCGGTCCACGAAGAAACGGGTTTCGGCGAAGCAGGGGGTGGGGACCCCTGGATGCTCGGTATAGTGCAGCTGGACGCGGTGACCGACGGCTTTGCCGAGCTGATCCGCGACCGTCGCGTCGCGCACGCTGAAGTCCCACAATTGAGGGGACATGCCCGCGCCCATGTATTGTCCGCCGCCGTAGTACAGCGCGATTTCGCCTTCCCTGGTCTTGCAAATCCAGCCGCGCCGTACGAATTTCTGCAGCACGCCCGCGCGCTCTCCCTCGGCATACGCCCACGCGAGCGTCAGCCACGTCCACAGTCCGCTGCCGACAATGAGCACCAGCAGCAATAGCATGATCCAACGGCCGGAACGGGCACCCGACCGGCGCTTTCCACTTGAATTCGGAATTTCAATCCGGGTCATGAGATCAGATCGCCTCGGGCCACGATTGGCCGAAAAAATCGGTGGGGCGGGCGTCAATCCTCGGCGCATACCCGCTTCACCGGCGTGTGAAACCAGATTACTCCCTGCTATGTTGTACCTCGCATGACGAAGACCAGCAAGGGGTTCACCGCCGCCGCCGCCGCGTTCGCGATTTGGGGCATATTCCCGCTCTATCTGCATCCGCTGCGCGAGGTCTCACCGTTCCAGATCGTCGCACATCGCATCGTCTGGTCATGCATGTTCGTGCTCGCGTGGATGGCAGTGCGCGGCGAGCTGCCCATCCTCCGCGCCACCCTCGGCAACCGCAGCGTCCTGTGGCGCCTCGCCCTCACCGCAGCGCTGATCACCGTCAACTGGATCGTCTACGTCTGGGCCGCCACGCACGGCCATGTCGTCGAGAGCAGTTTGGGATACTTCATCAACCCGCTGGTCAATGTATTGCTGGGAGTGGCGCTCTTGTCCGAGAGGCTTACCCGTGCGCAGTGGATAGCCGTTGCGCTGGCGGCAACCGGTGTCGCCCATCTGACCATCGTCGCCGGAAGACCTCCGTGGATCGCGCTGACTCTGGCGTTGTCGTTCGGGACCTACGGCCTGATCCGCAAGGTCGTGAAGGTCGAATCACTGCCCGGACTCGCGACCGAAACGCTGGTGCTGCTCCCCTCCGCCGTGGCGTATCTCCTCTGGTGTGAGTCCGCCGGGATCGGCGCGCTGGGTCATGCGGGAGCCACCATTCATGGATTCCTGGTCGGAAGCGGGCCGCTCACCGCGATCGCGCTCTTCTTGTTCGCGTACGGAGCGCGCCTGCTTCCGTATTCCACCGTCGGGGTCCTTCAATACATCACCCCGACATTGCAATTTGCCTGCGGCGTGTTCGCGTTCCACGAACCCTTCGAGCGCACGCGCGCAATCGGCTTCGCGCTCATTTGGGCGGCGCTGCTGATCTACGCATGCGAGGGTTTGTGGCTATCGCGCAAGGAGCGGCGCGCGTTCGCCTGACGTGGAGCGCTGAATCGCAGCTGGCATGGAACATTGGGCGGAGCCGATACTGTGACTTGTGATCCGACGCACAGGCTGGCAGGCTTGCGACCCGCAATTCTACGAGGGCGGTCGAAGTGCAGTGGTCTTGAACGCGTCAGCTGTCATTGTGTTAGGTGTTCTGGCGCTCGGCGCTTCGCGGGTGTTGGCCCAGGAAGCGCCTGCCTCGCGGGGCTCGGTTGCCGTACCGACCGGAACAACGGCTCCTCTCGAGGAAATCACGGTTACGGCAGCGCGCCTGAACCTGATCGGGTCAGCCACCACGGCGAGTGAAGGCCTGGTCGACGCCAGCGAGCTGGCGCTTACCCCCGCCTACCGTCCGGGGCAGTTGCTGGAGACGGTCCCGGGTCTCGTCGTGACCGTGCACAGCGGTGAGGGCAAAGCCAACCAGTATTTGATGCGTGGTTACAATCTGGATCACGGTACGGATCTGGCGACCTTCATCGATGGGATTCCGGTCAACGAGCCGAGCCACGCCCACGGCCAAGGGTACACGGATCTGAACTTCTTGATCCCAGAGCTGGCGGGCGGTCTGGAGTACACCAAGGGCACGTACTACGCAGCCCAAGGCGACTTTGCGGGAGTCGGCTCAGTGCATATCGCCTACCTCAACACCATTCCGGATGAGGTGTCGGTGAGCGGCGGAACCTGGGGCTTCGGGCGACTGTTTGGCGCAGGTTCAACCCCGCTCGCCGAGGGTAAGTTGCTCGGGGCGCTGGAACTGCAGCATTACGATGGACCCTGGGTCGTACCGGGCGATCAGCGCAAGATCAACGCCGTCGTCCGCTACAGTGAGGGCGGCCAGCATGATGGTTACTCGCTCACCGCATCGTTCTATCACGGTCTGTGGAACGCCCAGACCGATCAGCCCGAGCGGGCTATCACTCGAGGTCTCATCAGCCGCTTCGGCGAACTCGATCCCTCCGATCAGGGCGCGGCGCAACGTGCCAATCTGTCCTGGCAGTATTTCTCCACGGTCGGCGGCGGGCAGTTGACTGCAAGCCTCTATGCATTCAACAACCAGCTGACCTTATTCAATAACTTCACGCACGTTCTGGTCGATCCCGTGAACGGCGATCAGGAGCAGCAGCACGAAAATCGCTGGACGGCCGGCGGTGCGGTGAGCTACGCCCGAAATGCCGTGTTGTTCGGGCTCCAAAACTCTCTGCTATTCGGTATTCAAACGCGCAACGACGACAACGAGGTGTCGCGTCTGACGAGCAAGGATGCCGCGCCGATACCGGCCGCCGATGGTCCGTTGAGCTACAGCGAGAGCGATCACATCCATCTTGGCAGCCACGCGGTGTACGCGCAGGTCTTGACCCATTGGAACTATTGGTTTCGCACCGTGCTGGGCCTGCGCGAGGACTACCAGCACGGCAGCGATTCCGGGACGAACCATGGAAGCGCCGGCTCGGCCCTGTTCCAACCCAAGGGCAGCCTCATCTTCACGCCCGTGGATACCACCGAGTTCTATGTGAGCGCCGGGCGCGGTTTTCACAGCAATGATCTGCGGGGCGTCAACCAGGCGACGCTTCAGGGTGCGCCCGGCGCCGCTCTCATCGCGAGTGAGAGTGGCGAGGAAATCGGCGTTCGCCAGCAACTCCTCGGCCAAAAGGTTGCGCTGACCCTCGCCATCTTCAATCTCGACGCCAAGTCGCAGACTATCTATAACCCGGATGTCGGGCAGGACACTGCTGGACCTGCGAGCCGTCGGACTGGCTATGAGATCAACATCACCTACCAGGCGCTGCGGTGGCTCGAGTTCTACGGAAGCTTCTCGCAGGACCACGCCCGGTTCAGGACGCCCTATGATGATGGTACAGGACACTTGGGCGAGTACTTGCCGAATGCTCCGTTTGCAACCGGATCCCTCAATATCTACTTGAAGAATCTCGGCCCTTGGAGTGCAGGTCTGGAGTACAGGTATCTGAGTTCCTTCCCGCTATCCTCGGGGCCTTGCGCGGATTCCGCCGTTGCAAACGATTTCCAGGGCCTGAGATCTTGCGCCAATGCCCCCACACCGCGCGGCCGGGTCAACGGTTCCGGCTATGGGGAGTGGAATGGCGATGCGCATTACGAACTCGCCGGCGGATGGAAGCTTGCCCTCGGGGTCTACAACCTGCTGAACAAGAAAGCCGACGCCATGGAGTACTCGTACGTCGATCGTCTGCAGGGCGAGCCGGTCTATGGAACGGCCGATCTGCACGTCCATCCGCTCGAGCCGATCAGCTTCCGCCTCACGATCAGCAAGGCATTTTGATATTGCCGTCGCCGGTCAACCGCACGTCGGCGCTGATCAGTGGTCGCTAACCGCCGATCTCAATGATCTGGTTCAGGCTTTCGCAAGCGCGGAGGTACGAACTCTCGGGAACTCTCTTGAGTGGATGGGCTTTCGCATTTCTGGCTCGCCAATCGAATGACTTGGGTTGATGGCTGAGGATATAACTGGCCGCACCCTTCGGGCCGATGAACTTCACCGCAAAAGGATTGGCTTCGTTATACGAAGCCGTGGTCATCGGCAGGCCTATCACTATCCCGGTTCTCTCATTGAACTCTCGCGGCGACAGAACGACCAAAGGATGCACGTCCTTCATCTCGCGGCCGGCTTGAGGATTACAATCAATCCAGATCATGTCGCGCCGGTCTGGGCACCAAGATTTCCGGGCGGCCACTAGAGCGCCTCATTTCCGATTGGGCGAGTGGCCATGACCTCGCCGCCATGCAGCGCCGGATCGAATGCAGCCAGCTTCTGCGCGAGACTCAGCTTGGGCTCACCAATCGCCTTGACCAGAACGTTCGAGTCCTGGGCCGATACTTCGACCGGTTGTCCGACTCTAAAACGAGCCGACCGCGCCACTGCCGCGGGAATCCGCACTGCGAGGCTGTTTCCCCACTGCTGCACGGTTAGCGTTGCACTTTTGGACATGTTGATCTCCGATGTATAAACAAGTTTATACATGGAAGTTCAAATGTCAATCGGACCACTGGCGTCTAAAATGGTGGAGCCGGGGGGAATCGAACCCCCGTCCATAAGTCCTACGCTACAAGATCTACGTACGTAGCCGCGTCTATTGTTCTCACCGCGCACTAACCCGACGGGCAGGGAAAGCATGCAGCCAGCCCGGAAGCGATTCGCAAGATACACCCCAGACACGTGTACCCCGCTAGCTGATGAGCGCTACCCCTGAACCGTTCGCATCAGCACAGGCCGGTCAGGGTTCAGCTGCGATTAGGCAGCTAGAGCGTAGTTGTCTTCGTTGGCAACTATAAGTTTGCAAGTCAGTTTTACGAGGTAACCTGCACCTCGGTACGCCCCTGCAGTTTCGCAACCCATGTCGAAACCGGTCGGCCCCAATCGAGCGGCCAGTGTACGCGCTATGTCCCCGCCAACCAAATGCCGTCCCAACCCCGGTCTGCCCACACCCCAAACGCCCCGCACCACCTCAGGGTCAGAACAACCATAGGACGGGCCGCATCGGCCCCCGTTGATAGTTGCGCGAAGCGCATGGGAACACAGGGCCGCTTCGGGCCCGTTGATACTTGCGCGAAGCGCATGGGCTATCGCCGGGCGGCCTTTAGGATCCGGCCCTTGTCGCGCTGCCAGTCGCGATCCTTCTCGTTGGCTCGCTTGTCGTGCTGCTTCTTGCCCTTGGCAAGGCCGATTTCGAGCTTTGCGCGGCCTTCCTTCCAGTAGAGCTCCAGCGGCACGATGGTGTATCCGCGCCGCTCGACTGCCCCGACCATGTGATCGAGCTGGCGCCGGTTGAGCAGAAGCTTGCGCGTGCGCGTGGGATCGGTGTCGACATGAGTCGAGGCCGAATTCAGCGCGTTGATGTGGGCGCCGAACAGGAAGGCTTCGCCGCCTTTCAAGTACACGTAGGCTTCAGCGATCTGCGCCTTGCCGGCGCGCATGCTTTTGACTTCCCATCCCATGAGGGAGATGCCGGCCTCGAAGCGCTCTTCGATGAAGTAGTCGAAGCGCGCTTTGCGGTTGACGGCGATGGGCGGCAATTTATCGGCGGTTTTCATGTCTGACGGGGCCGCTTCGGCCCCGTTAACAGTTGCGCGCAGCGCACGGGTAGTTGCGCGAAGCGCATGGGAATACTACCGATTCACCGGTGGCGGCGCCCGCGCTTTTGCCGGAGAATCGCGGGGAGCGGCGATGCCGCCAGGGAGCAAGAATGCAGGTAGTGGAGCGCAGCGCACTGGTGACCTACACGGCCGCGCAGATGTTCGCTTTGGTGAACGATGTTGCTCGTTATCCGGAATTTCTGCCCTGGTGCGTGGGCGCGCGCGTGGAGGACGTTTCCCCGGGCGAACGCATAGCCGCCCTCAAGGTGGCGCGCGGCGTGCTGCAGACCGAATTCACCACTCGCAATACCTTGCAGCAAGACGCGCAAATTCACCTGCAGCTCATGCATGGGCCGTTCCGCGATTTGACCGGCGAGTGGCGCTTCGAACCGATCGGCACGCGCGGCTCCCGCATACATTTTCGGATCGAATTCGAGTTCAAGAACCGCCTTTCCGGGGCAGCCTTCAACGCAGTGTTCGAGTCGCTGTGCGGCACCATCGTCGATGCCTTCGTGCTCCGGGCGCGGACTATCTATCCAGGTTAGGCCATTGAGCGACGTACCGCTCCGGATCGAGATCGCCTACGCCGAGCCGCAGCGCATCATCGTCAAGGTCCTGCACCTCCCGCCGGGCTCCCGCGTTGCCGATGCCTTGCGCCTGGCCGCTCTCGACCCTGATTTCACCGGCGTGGATCTCGCGAATTCCCCGCTCGGCATCTTCGGCAGACTGACCCGGACGGATCACGCTCTGCAGCAAGGCGATCGGATCGAAATCTATCGGCCGCTCGCCGCCGACCCCAAAGTCGCCCGCCGCGAACGCGCCAAACAGCTACGCAAGAAGCCCTAAAGGACGGACAGGGTCGCCAACCGTTAATTCAGGCGCGAGCGTGATTCCGGTCCTCGCGCAGTGCAACTACCGGACGGGATCGCCCCGACCCATCAAATGCGGCGCGCAGCGCCCAGCGAATCCGACCCTCGCGAAGCGAGCAACTATCAGACGGGGTCGCTTCGACCCCGTAATTTCGCGCGTCAGCGCTCAGTAAGTCCTGCCGTTCTTGATTTTAAGTCCTGCCGTTCTTGATTTTTGCGGCGGAAGCGTCCTGCGCCGCCGCCTCGGCCGCCGTCGGCTTGTCGAGCCGCGCGACCTTGTCGCCGTCGAAATACACCGTGACGCGCCGCGAATCGACGTGACGGCTGCGCCCCTTCTTCAAGTAGTAGATGTAATCCCAGCGTTCCTTGTTGAAACTGTCCGCGACCATCGGCGTGCCCAGGAGGTACCGGACTTGGCTGCGCGTCATTCCGGCCTTGACCTGTTCGACCGCCGTCTGGTCCAGGTAATTGCCCTGCTGAATATTGATGCGGTACACGCATCCCGACGCCAGCGCGCCGACCGCCATTCCCAGCAGAACTCGTCGAAATATTCTCATCAAAGTGGTGCGCAGCCGTTAAATGATTGATAATCGGACCTGCATCATACCCGAGGGCACAGCATGCCGCAGCGCCTGAAATCCGACACGACCAGCGAGAGCAACGACCTGCGCAACGCGGGCCTGAAGGTCACGCTGCCGCGCCTGAAAATCCTCGATATCCTGGCGGACGGCTCAGCGCGCCACATGAGCGCCGAGGACATCTACAAGAAGCTGCTGGTGTCCAACGAAGACATCGGCCTCGCCACCGTGTACCGCGTGCTGACCCAATTCGAAGCGGCCGGCCTCGTCACGCGTCATCATTTCGAGGGCGGCATGGCGGTGTTCGAGCTCAACCAGGGCGCGCACCACGATCACATCGTGTGTGTGGACTGCGGCCGTGTCGAAGAGTTCATGGACGGCGGCATCGAAGAGCGCCAGCACGCGGTGGCCAAGCGCCTGGGGTTCGAGATCAGCGATCATGCGTTGATTCTCTACGGGCATTGCCGCAAGACCAATTGTCCCAATCAGAAACGTCCGAACGTCAAGTAGTCGTCGCCGGCCGGAATAACTGTTTCAGAGCGCCGGATGGTTCGAAGGAGGCTGGGCCGGGAAGGCATTTTCCCCGGTCCAGCCTCCGCGCAGGAGATGCTTTTGTAGGCGCTCAGCGCCGCGCCGAGGGAGTGCGTTTTCCCTTCAGATTGACTTCCGCCGGCGCGGCGCGCGCCAGCATCTCGCGCGCATGGGCGCGGGCCTGCTCCGTGATGTCGATGCCGCCCAACATGCGCGCAATTTCCTCGACGCGCTCGAGCGAACCCAAGGGCTTCACGGCCGTGCGCGTGAATTTGCCGTCGGAGAGCTTGGTGACTCGAAACTGGCTGTGAGCCTGCGACGCTACTTGCGCGAGGTGGGTCACGCACAGCACCTGGGCACGCTCGCCCAGGTCGCGCAATTGCCGCCCGACGATTTCCGCCACCGCGCCGCCGATACCGGCATCCACCTCGTCGAACACCATGCACAGGGCCGAGGTCTTGGCCGCCGCCGCCACCTGCAAGGCGAGGCTGATGCGGGAGAGTTCGCCGCCGGACGCGACCCTGGCGAGACTCTTGGGCGCTTGTCCGGGATTCGCGCTCACCAGGAATTCGATGTCATCGCTGCCCGTGGCGCCGAATTCCGTGTCGTTCGGCGCGATGTTGACCGCAAACCGGCCGCCGGCCATGCCAAGCCCCTGCATGAGCTGGGTGATGTGCCGGCCGAGGGTGTCGGCGGCGGTCTTGCGGGCGGAGGTCAAGCGCTGCGCGGCGGCGCGGTACTCGCGAGTCAGCGCGGCCAGTTCAACCTCTAGGGCGGCGAGGCTGAGCTGCGCATTGTCGAGCGCGGTCAGCTCCGCTTCGACGCGCGACAACTGGTCGGGGAGGTCCAAAACCCCGACGCGGTGCTTGCGGGCCAGGGCCTCGAGCGCGGCGGCATGGCGCTCGATCTCTTCCTGGCGGGCGGGATCGATGTCGAGCACGTCCAGGTAGCGCCGCAGCGCTTCCGCGGCTTCCTGGGTGTTGATCATCGCTTCTTCCAGCAGCTTGGCCATGGGAGCGAGGGCCGGGTCGGCGTCCGCCACATGGCGCAGCGCCGCGTGAGCTCTACCCAATGAATCGTGCGCACTGTCGCCGTCCGCCTCGTACGTGGCGGTCAGCGCGGTTCGAGCCGCTTGGGCCAGACGGCTGCGGCCGGCGACGCGCTTGACGTCGACGAAGAGCTCTTCGATGGCGGCCGCGGTAGTGACTTCGGCCTCGAGTTCGGCGAGTTGATAGCGCAGCAGGTCGAGGCGGGAGTCGCGATTCTCGGCGGCGGATTTGAGCGACTCGTGGTCGCGGCGGCGGGCGCGATAGCGCTCGTAGAGCTCGGACACGGCCTCGCGCAGGCCCCGATCAGCGAGGGTGTAGTCGAGCATCTCGCGCTGAGCCGCTCGATTCACCAGCCGCTGGAATTCCTGTTGACCGTGGATTTCGATGAGGAACTCCGCCAGTTCGCGCAGTGCCTGTATCGGCACCATTTGGCCGTTCACATAGGCGCGCGAACGGCCGTCGGCGCCGATGACCCGCCGCATCACGAGATCGCCGTCGTTCGCGATGGATTGCGCCTCGAGCCAGGCAATCGCCTCCGGGGGAAGGGCGTCGAAGCTCGCCGCCACCTCGGCGCGCTCCGCGCCCTGGCGCACCACGTCTCCGCCGGCGCGTCCGCCGGCGATGAGCAAAAGGGCATCGACGACGATGGACTTGCCGGCGCCGGTCTCGCCGGTGAGGGCGGTGAGGCCGGGTTTGAGTTCGAGTTCGGCTTGATCGACGAGAACGAGATCGCGCAGCTGAAGGTGGGTGAGCATAGAGACTACTCGGTGCCGCCCCGGTCGCTTTGACCGCCGTACGCTCCGCGGCCCCAATGCAGTTTCGAACGCAGCAGCCGGTAGTAGTCATAACCCGGCGGATGCAGCAGGGTGATTTGAGCGTCGGTGCCCTCGACGTACAGATTGTCCCCCTGCTCGAGGTCGCCGATGACGTTGCCGTCGCAGGTGACCTGGGCCCGCGACTCGAAGCGGTCGGACAGGCGCAGCTGGACCTTGCTGCCCGCCCGTACCACGATGGGACGGTCGCTCAGGGTGTGCGGGCTGATGGGGGCCAGCACCCATACGTCGAGGTTGGGTTCGACGATGGGGCCGCCGCAGGACAGCGCGTAGGCGGTCGAGCCCGTCGCCGTGGCGATCACCATGCCGTCGCCGCCATGCGAGTTGACAAAACGTCCGTTGATCGAGGTTTCGAAGTCCATGGTGTGGCCGGTCTCCCTCTTATTGACCACCACGTCGTTCAAGGCGAGGGCGCGCACCGGCTCGGCGCCGTGCTTTTCCAGCCGCGCGGCCAGCAGCGAGCGCCGATCCTCGCTGTAGCGTCCGGCGAGCACGGTGTCCACGTCCTCGAGCATCGAATTGGGACTGACGTCGGTCAAGAATCCCAGCCGGCCGCGATTGATCCCGAGCAGGGGAACCGCATGCGCCGCCACCAGCCGCGCCGCGTACAGCAACGTGCCGTCGCCGCCGATGGCGATGATGAGGTCCGCCCGGGCGGCGAAGGTGGCCTCCGGGCAGAGCACCACGCTGCCCGGCCTGAAGGCGAGGCCCACACCGGGATCGACCAGGGCGCGCACGCCCTGCGACTGGAAATGGCCGGCGAGGCTCAGCATGCATTCGGCGACGCGCAAATCTTTGGCATTGCCGACCAGCGCGACGGATTGAAAAGATTGGGACATGAGCGATTCCTTGTAGCATGACTGCGACAAGCCGGTCACGCGCTTAAACTCGAGTTTAGGCCGAATCGCGGATCTTGACTTTACGCCGGGCAGCTTCAAACATGTTATATGGAGCGTATGACGGAAGGTACCGAGGAGGGGCTGAACGAGCGGGCGCAGCTGCTGCTCAAGGCCCTGATTGAGAATTATATCCGCGACGGGCAGCCGGTCGGTTCGCGAACCCTGTCGCGCGATTCGGGGTTGAGCCTCTCGTCCGCGACCATTCGCAACGTCATGGCCGACCTGGAAGATCTGGGCTTGGTCGCCTCGCCGCATACCTCTGCGGGGCGCATACCCACCGACAAGGGTTACCGTTTGTTCGTCGACACCCTGCTCAAGCTCAAGCCCTTGCGCCAGGAGGAGATCGAGGAAATCGAGCGCCGCTTGAGGTCCGATGCCGTCAACGGCCGTTCGCTGGTCCAGACCGTGTCGCAGATGCTGTCGAACGTCACGCACATGGCGGGCCTCGTGACCCTGCCGAACCCGAATTATGTCGCGCTGTCGCAGATCGAATTCATCGCCCTGTCGGAGAATCGCGCGCTCGCCATCATGGTGATGAGCAACCGCGAGGTGCAGAACCGGGTGGTCCAGCTGGACCGCTACTACTCGACCGAGGAGTTGCGGCGCGCCGCCAATTATCTCAATGAGTCGTTCGCGGGACGCTCGCTGCCGGATGTCCGGGCCCAGCTGGTCGGGCAGCTGCAGGAGACCCGGCAGCACATGAACCAGCTCATGCAGGACGCCATCCAGATGGC
>WNFQ01000948.1_pt2 | contig 23565 bp, 22 predicted proteins | sample 5400171 | NCBI WGS metagenome assembly WNFQ01 (sample SAMN13153356, study PRJNA577476) | soil metagenome | isolation source: 20 cm soil under Madrone tree | place: USA:California | collected 2016-06-14
TGTCCTTTAAACAACTGCTTAAGGAGCCGGGATTGGGTCCATTGAGATCGAAAGTTGGTATCTCTGCTAGTTGGCTCGTCGTCTTCAACGAGCCGACTTGATTAGAGAATCAGATTAATCAGAATTCCATGATTCCGAAGGCGAGTACTGCGGGGGTAACACTGGGACAAGAGGCCAAACTGATCGCGAGGCAAGTATGATATATCGCCACGGTACACAAAAATTATATTATTGACTTGTAACTTCAGTTAGGTTGGCTGAGTTTGAAAATAACCCAAAGCTCTCATACCGCAAGCAACCCGTCAACCACAGCCAAACGTCAAGATCGCGTTCTCCAGGTCAGTACTCTCGATTCTCACTCGAAATGATCATATGGCTACGCACAAAGTGTCCGTAGAGATTGATCTCTACAATATCGGTCTGCAAAATTGTGTGGTTACCCGCTGGATGCAGTGCAGATATTCTGGATGGCTTCCCATCATCAGTGTCTTTTGCATTCCCAACACAGTCGTCATTGACATCCTCTCCGGGTTTCTTCAGACTTTAGAATCTATGGGTTTCGGAAAAAACAACGTCCTTCCTGGGAATCACTTCCGCAAAGACTGGCAACGTCGCGTCAAGACATGGTTTAACCAACCTGGCCGCAAGCTCCGCAGGCGTAATGCACGCAAAGCCAAGGCTGCCACGCTTGGTGTGCGCCCACTCACTCTCCTCCGCCCGGCTGTGCGCGGCCAGACGATACGATACAATGCGAAGATACGCGAGGGCCGTGGCTTTTCTCTCGGCGAGTTGAAAGAGGCGGGTGTCAGCCGTAGGACTGCACTTGGACTCGGCATTGTTGTCGACCACCGGCGTCGGAATTTATCCGTTGAGGGAAAATCAATTAACGTCGAGCGGCTAAAGTCGTACAAAGAGCGTCTTGTTGTGTTCCCGCGTAAGGCGGGCAAGCCCAAGAAGGGCGACTCTTCTGTGAGCTGCTTTCTTATTTCTTGTGTCCCCAGTTCACTCAAACAAAATAAACCTTCTTAGCCCGACGACCTCAAAGCCACTACTACTCGTCAGACCCTCCCTCTTCCTCCCTCCGCTGTTCCCGAACAGCCTCGCAAGGTTACCCAAGAGGAGCGGGAATTCAACGCTTACAAGACGCTTCGCAACAACCGGGCAGAGGCAAGATTCGAGGGTGTACGCAAGATTCGTGCAGCAAAGGTTAGTTACAATTTACTTCGTTTTCTCGTCCGTTTGCTCAACAGCGGTCATGGGTTTCCAGAAGGAGGAAGAGGAGGCAGCCAAAAAGAAGTAGTTTCGTACTTGTTGTCGTCCACTGTCTCTTTTATTTTCCCCTTCATGTATGCATTAAAAAACCTGGGTGTATCGCAGATCACCCAATACATGATCACATGCACTCTGATCTCCCAGATCGTGAAAATGTCTGTTAAATAGACATAAATTGGTGATATCAAGTAACCTTGGGTATTAATCCGTTTTTGTATTCATTGCCCCGTGAATCTCAGAATCGGCAACCATCTTGATAATCTTTAATTGGTTCGCAACACCTCGTAGGGTATCCCGTACCTCCCCATTTCCTTCAAAAAAGCCGAACTCCGCGTACTCTAGTCCCTGCTCTTTGGCGAATTCTTTGACAAGATAGCTCGCCTCTTTGAGATTATGGCGCGGCAGCCGGGGAAAGAGGTGATGAGTGACTTGTAAATGGAGTCCGCCATGAAGAAATGCCGCATATGGGTGACAGATGACGTCAGTCGTAGTGCGGAGCTGCCGATGTGGGAAGGACTCAATTGGACCGGGATCTGTAGTGGAGCGCGAATAGTGCGAAAGGACGATCTGGGTGGCGAAAACAGTCAGTGAGGGCAGCGGTTATCGAAAGGGTAGAACCAGTGCTACCTGAACGTGCAAGGGACTCGGAACCATATTGCTCACGAGGAGATACATCAAACCCGTTTGCGAAGAACCGCACCCACGAAGAACGCGCCCGTACCAGAAGAGGAAGCCAACGAGTGCGAACACCTCAAGCCACCAAGCCCAACGACCACCGCGGGCTTTGCTGGGGTCGTTGCGTGTGATCCAGAGATGTCGATATGATAGGCGGCAGAGGTTGAAACGCGCGAGGGACATGATGACGTAGAAGAGGTTGTGCTGGACGGTAATAATGGCTTGCGAAAACCGGTCAAAGGTGAGCTCGCGTTTGTAATACGAGGAATATAGTGATTTGAAGAAGGCAGGTGTTATGGCAAAGAAAGGTAAGTGTTGAATATCTGGGTCACTGTGGAAACAATGATGAAATTAAGGAGATGGAGCAACAGAGTCACTTACTGAGAGGGATGGTTGGTGACAACTGCGAAAAGCTATCTTTGAGCTGGAAGCAATCGTACAACGTGGAAACCGTACCATGATGAACATTGTGATTCTAGGGAGTCGAGAAGATGAGTCAAGGAGGGTAAGGTATACGGAAGAAAGGGACATACGTGGACCCACCAGCCGATGCTGATGCCACCTATAAAATCTGCTAAGAAAATGGCAGTTAAGCGGTCCTTGTGCCAACTGTGAGTGACGCCAACGTGGCCGAGGTCATGACATGTGAATACGAGCTGGTGCCAGAGGGCCCCCAAGAAAACTGCACTGAGAAAGAACGAGTGGCGCTGGTATAGGAGGTATGAGGATAAGGTGAGGAAAATGTATCGAGCGACTTCGGGGCCATAGCCGGATATGTAACGAGTCTGATACAGACCCGCAGCGACTACACGTCTGTGAAGTTCCTTGTACGCGGCGGAATGCTGTGATTGAGTTTTAAGCAACAACGTGGTGGATGGGGGTTGTATAGAAGCCAAGGAAGGGCCAGAAGCAAGGGGAGCGTCCGACTTCTTGACGAGGAGAATTTGCGAAGATGGCGCATCTTCAGAATGGTCAGGAATGGCCTCATTGTGCCAGTGGGGCAAACCATCCGGGGAAAGTTTCCTAATCCAGCCTGTGTATATGGGGGGCAGAAGGGGCACCCAGCCATCTCCTGACAGTTGCACGGGGCCTTGGGAAAAGGCACGCATCTTCTCCAACACATGCTTGGGATGATAAGCTTCAACCTCATCTGTGGCATCACGACCAACGAAATGAAGGATGGCGAGAGCACCTCCTGGGTGTGCAGAAAGCCATTGCTGAGGGACACGGATGAGCTCGCCGTTGAGGATGAAGAGATGTTCACCGTCGAGGATGCGAGCGGCAACGGACTTGCGCGTGATGGGGGTCATGGCTTAGGGAAAGCGCTACGGGTAATGCCGAGACATTGCCACTCTCGGTTCGTTGTCTGCTCTTCTCCCCTCTTCTCCCCCGTCATTGCCTTCGCTTCACGGCTCTCTTCTTCTCCCTTTCTTTCGCGTGGCCATGTCCAACCCATTTGCAGACGCTCCTCCTCCTCTTCCCCCAAAGCAGTTCGCTCCTTCTCGTCGACAACAACAGCAATCTTACCAACCTCTAATCGCAGTCAGACAACGGGCCCACCGTATGTCATTTCCTCGCTGCTCTTCCTCCCCCTCTCGCTGATTTTCTCCTCTTAATCAGTTCAACCGCCATCACCACGTCTCGCCCTCAGCCTATGCCAGCTAGACGTTCCCACTCTTCAGATTCGACTCCATCAGATAAAACAAAAACACACCGCTCAAAGGGCAAGAAGGGTTCCATACATGCCGATATCATTGATCGTCTTGATTTTACTGGTGTTGGTCCAAGTACGTCTTTCTCGGGCTTGATCATTTTCACTCTTCTCACTCTACTATTTAAATAGTGTTCCACCACGATGGGCCGTTCGATGCTTGTGCTCCATCTCGCAACAGACATCGCACCCAGGCCCCCATGTATGCATGGACCTCCATCAATGCTGAAGATGAAGCGGTCGCTGCCCGCTACCGAGACCAAGAGGAGGGCATGACTTCTACTGCTCCCGCTCTTGATTATGACCCTTCTTACTCCTCGGATGTTTCTCGCTCCCCCCCAGCAACCGCTAATTATACCTCTTATTACTCCGAAGCCCCGAAGAAAAAGGTTGATGCCATTGCCGAAGCATGGGGTATCCATGAGCCTGAACCTTACGAGGAATTTTCTGCTGGTGGCGGTGACCCTGACGGCCCTACTACCAACGGTAGCTCCTTGAGAGACGCACGCTCTAATGGCAGGCGAACTCGCGAAGACCTCGCCTCTCGCCCACGTGGTTCTAATCGTATCCCTCCCCCGCAACCCATCTTCGTCGGCAATGGACAAGGGTCTGAGGCCCACTCTCCTCAGCCCTCTCCCAGTTCAGGCGGGGCCAACATAGGCCGCAACAAGTCTATCATACAGCGCATTCGTAAAATGCGTGATTCTCCCAATGTACCTGTCGGCTTTGATGAGACGATGGACACCCCTGATGGTGCGTCCTATTCCCCCACCTCCACTGAGTGTAGCAGTAATGGTCGCCCAACTCACGGTCATGATGATATTAGGTCGTTTCGCTCGTGGTGGCCGTAGGGATATGTATCCGGCCGTTCCTGCCGAGCCCTATGCCATTGTTGATGACAGGGCCAGGGAGCTTCCAGAAATCCCTATCAGTCCAATGAATGGCTACTTTGATACTCCCACTAGCCCAGGCGGCGGTTTAGGGCGCAAGACCAGCATCTTGAAAAAGGTCAGAGGCGTCGTATACCGTGGCAGTAAATAGTCATGCCACATAATCCGAAACCTGGCTAGCTAGGCCGGGTGTACCCCAATTGTTCGCATCGAATTCATTTCCACAATGCCCTTCCAATAATCTTACTTTACTTCCTTCGATCCACCCCTTGGCACGCGGCTATACCTAAATTTTTGGCGTTTTTTTGGCGCCTGTCTGGTGTGTATTACCTTACCGCGCGCTCTTTCTTTCCACAGCCTGTGCCGTTTGTACATGTATCCGACTTCTCATACTTCAGCTGTTTTATTATCCACCTGTTTCGCGAGCGCGACGTTGACTTATCTCTGTGTCCGGAATATGTGGGCACAAGTACCATGTAGGCTTCGACTGTACGTCTCGGTTTAAGGCGATTAGTTTAGTATCTTGTATGTCGCCACCCCATATGACTGCTGAAAATCAATTTTATTTGGGACATGATGTATGCGAGCTATCGTTCTACATCTTTTCAACTCTTCGGTCTGGTCATCCTCGCATTGATGCCTCGTTCGACGAGTGTTTCCTTGACCTCATCTATTCGTACCTCCCCACGATGGAAAATACCTGCTGCCAGGGCCGCCTCAACACCAGTCTTCTCAAATACATCCACAAAGTGCTCTTTCTTCCCTGCACCGCTGCTTGCTACGACGGGGATGTTCACGTTTCGCCGTACGATATTCACGAGATCAAGATCGAATCCGCGTCCCGTGCCGTCGCGATCGATGCTATTCAATAGGATTTCCCCCGCGCCGAGTATCTCCGCGCCACGCGCAAGTTCGACGACAGACAAGTCCCGTGCTTCTCGCCCACCGGAGACGGTGCATTGGTACCACCACGCCTTGCCCTCTTCCTCCCCACAGCCGAGAATGAGCTCGTCCCTCCGCGGTCCATCGTACGATGGTGCATCAACGTACACCCGCTTGGGATCGATGGACACGACAACGGCTTGACGACCGTACACCCGTGCAATCGTCTCGATTGCGCCACTCCCATCGCCACCGCGGCTTCCGGCGTCCATGGTATATGCCGATGCCGATGCCGCTGCGTGCAGACGCTCGACGGCATAGACCGCTTCGCTGCCGATGCTCACTTTGTCGGCGCCCGCACGGAAATACGCGCCGGCGACTTCGAGTGCAGATCGAGGCGTACCGTCCGGGTCGACAGTGTCGCGGATGCCTCCACCGATGGTCAGCGGAACGAAAACGGTCGCTGCGGCGGCACGCACGACGGCTAGCATCGGTTGGTCGCGCAGTGGCGAGTGTCGGAAGGATGTGATGTTGAGCAGGGCGAGTTCGTCTGCGCCCGCGGCGTAATACCGCGTCGCGAGCGCCACAGGCTTGCCGAGATTGCGCACTGCACCTGCGACCTTGGCCGTGACGGTGGTGGGAGAATCCGGAGAGAGCGAGGACGATGTGCGGGGCGGCAATCCCGGTGGTAGATCGGCGCTCGCGGTCGTAGGGGCTTTTTCGCGCACGTCGTATTGGTCGCCTTTGGTGACGACAAGATCGCCTTGATCGTTTGCGCGGACGTCCATGCATGCGATGATCCGCTTCGTGAAGCCGTCTTTTGGTCTCGGCGGGAACGGAAGGCGTGGTGCGGGTGTTGGACGGCGTTGGGTGGAGAAGGGTTGGCACAGCCAGGTATCGAGGAGGCGCATGCCTGCGTCTCCCGATTTTTCAGGATGGAATTGACAGCCAAAGACGTTGTCTTTGCGCACGGTGGCGACGAATATCTCTTGGCCATACTGCGTGACGGAATGCACCCACTCGGCGGCGTCTGGCTCGCGTTCCGGATCGTATGTAGCGCGATAAGAGTGTACAAAGTAGTAGTGCAGTGCTTCATCGAGGCCCTCATCGGTGTCCTGCTGGGGACCGAGGAGATGTATAGAGTTCCATCCCATGTGAGGAACAGTCTTGTCCCCGCTAGAGAACAGGCCGATCTTGCTCGGGATGATGCCCAGACCGGGGACGGAACCCTCGGACGAGGACTGGAAAAGGAGCTGCATGCCGATGCATATCCCAAAATAAGGCCGACCAGAGGTTATATACTGTCGTAGAGGTTCGAGAAACCCGCGTGATTTCAGGCCATCGACAGCAGTTTGGAAAGCTCCCACACCAGGGAAGATAACACACTGGACGGGGATCGGGATGAATATACGAAGGGAGGATAGATAAACAGATTGCAAAGCTCACGGTTGCGTCATCAAAGTCTGGTGGTGATGTGATCCATTTGAAAGAATGACCAAGCTTCCCGAGGGTGTTTGCAAGGCTCTGCACGTTGCCTGCTCCGTAATCAAGGAGAAAGAGACCCATCGACGTGGGAAGGTCAGTAACACATAATAAACGACAGAGAAATTTTCAGAGTCGAATGAAAATTGCAGTGACTCGACCGCACTATAATTACTAGTACGACAACTGACGGGACATCGCTAGAGTCATCCCCAAACATGCCATCCAGTCCTATCCCAATCCCCCCCTCGTCCGCCCTCGCCGCTGTCTCCGTTTCCCCCCAAGCGCTCCCACTGGTCTTGGAGCGCTTTCATAGCAATTCGTGGGCTTCCCTCGGAAAAGTTCGGCAGCCCAAAGTATTACATCCAATCGACAATGGAGATTTGCGCATACTTTTATTAGAAAATATTAGCCTAGACGCCGTTAAAGCATTTGAAGCGAATGGCTGGCGGGTCGATCACCACAGGAAGGCGATGAGCGAGGATGACCTCGTTCAACAAATTAGCCAATATCACGCTATCGGCATTCGTAGCAAGACCAAGATCACTGAAAGAGTCATAAAGGCTGCCTCTAAGGTACCTAATGTCTAATGCTTGCCATCCTCGCCCAGATATGATGGTCTCAACTGACATCTTGCCTCTGTCTGCTAGCTCCTCGTTGTCGGATGCTTCTGCATCGGTGTAAACCAAGTTGATCTGATCACCGCCGGGAAAGCTGGCATTCCCGTCTTCAACTCCCCCTTCTCCAACTCGCGTTCCGTGGCGGAGCTCGTCATGTCGGAGGTCATTGCACTCGCCCGCCAATACTTCGAGCGTGCCTTCGAGCTGCGTCAGGGCATCTGGAACAAGCAGTCCAAGGGCTGCTGGGAGATCCGTGGGAAGACCCTTGGGATTGTCGGTTACGGTCACATAGGCTCCCAACTTTCTGTCCTCGCGGAAGCGTTCGGGATGCGCGTCATCTTCTACGACGTCATCAACCTCATGCCGCTCGGTTCTGCTCGCCAGGTCGAATCGTTGTCAGTGCTCCTCAAGCAGTCGGATTTCGTCACTCTTCACGTGCCAGACCTCCCCGAGACGAGGAATATGATTTCGGACGTGCAGTTGGCGCAGATGAAGAAGGGCTCGTATCTAATCAACAACGCACGTGGAAGCGTCGTGGACATTCCCGCGCTGATCAAGGCCGTGCAATCAGGACATATAGCCGGCGCCGCTCTGGACGTTTACCCCCACGAACCTGGTGCAAACGGTGCGCCCTTTGACGACCAGCTGAATCCGTGGGCAAGCGAACTCCGCGCATTGAATAATGTCATCCTCACGCCGCACATCGGGGGTTCCACCGAAGAGGCGCAGAGGATGATCGGCGAAGAAGTCTCAGGCGCGCTTACTCGATATCTCGATTTCGGTTCAACGGTTGGCGCTGTTAATTTCCCGGAGGTAGACCTGCGTGCCATCACCACCGAGCAGCCCGATCACATCCGCGTTTGCCACGTCCACATCAACCAGCCCGGCGTGCTCAGGCAAGTCAACGAGGTGCTTTCACCCTATAACGTGGAAAAGCAATACTCCGATTCCAAGGGCGATGTTGCCTACCTCATGGCGGACATCGCCGATGTCAGTCCACAGGACATAAATCGCCTAAAGGACATGATTAACAAGACTAGCTCGAATATACTAACACGACTTCTAGCTTGAAAATGAGCCCACGATATGCTCTATAATGACATTGTTTTCATGGGTGTTGTTATGGTCAACTACGGCAAAAGTAACACCAAAAGGAGTCCGGTTAACGGTACTTCAATTCCCCACTCCCACTCAACTGGGACCTCTTGTATAGCGGAGTAGAATGTAGAGGTTGTAGCATACAGACCGCAGTTCGAGTCATGTAGCATAAACTTGCTTTTCCGCTTCCGCATGCCCCTAGCACCCACTAACCGTCGTTTGGAGGCATTTCCTGAGATGGTGCCTTGTCTGACCAACTGGCCAAGGCTCTACAGGGATGTCCCGCACAAAGGGACCAACACAAACGCAAGCAACGGCATTGAAAAGATCTTCCAAAGCCCAGGTGAGCCGGAGACCAGTGAGCTCTATCGCGGGTTCTGCGTTTAGTTCGAGAAGTTTGACACAGAATTGTGGATGTAACTCTGACGATGCGATGTGTTCCACGAGGAAGTCGACTCCATAGAGTTCGAAAGCGTTAGCCAGTGGCTATGAGTTTCTAAGTAAGTATTCCATGCGACCATTTCTGTGGAAAATGAAAGGACCTGAAAGTGTATGGGCGACTGGAGCGCGGCCGTGAAGGTTTCCGCAAGGGCGTCTGCTATTTGGTCTTGAATGTTCGCCAGATGGTCCGAAGTCAGAGTTGAATCGGGATCGCTACCGGGTAAATCGGGAGCACCGCGGGACAAGATGTGGCAGCCAACCAACTCATCAAGTAACCGTACGCCGTCTTCTCCTCGGTCTGTTTGCAGCGACGAATTCGTCAAGTGAGGTGCGAGATCAATTATATCGCCGGTCGCGGGCGCGGGCAGTGCGAAGGGTTTCGATGAGAACAGCGCCAACACACTTGTATAGAAATAGACGGTGAGGGCCCCAGAGGCAATACAATACACCCGGAGGTGGAACTAGATGGTCATGAAACAAAGTTTTGGACCAACGTTGGACATCACCGCGCTGTCACGATCAACACTAAACGTTACGAACCTTATGGCCTTGCAGTTGATCGACGGGCCGTGGAGGGGCTCCATACGGGGGAACTTCTTGCGGATCCAGCAGGAGAGGTTTGGTCAGGTATTCCTAATGGTTTTGAGATGTGACGCAATCAAAATACGTGCAAGATGACAAAACGACTGCTTGCCTGAATAACGAAGTGGCGTAATTGAGAGATTGCGATAGAAATGTTATTGTCCGCGGTGACCTCATCATCATCACCATCATCACTCTCGCCACTCAGATTATCGTCATCAAATTCCTCAAGTATGTGCCGGAGACTGTCCTTTGAATTGAACAGTCTGATCCCCATACCACGGTCAGCCATTCCTGGTTTCAGAATCCACCACCGGTCATCCGTTTTCGGCGGCGCAATCACCAAAGTGTCCAAGACATCAGACAAATCCCAGAGTTCGTCCGCCCATAATTCATCGAGTTCATCGGCGAAGGATATTTCTATCTCCCATGTCTTTGGCACCGCAGTTCGTAGAACCGAGTCGGGGTGCTTTGTCAAGTACAAATGAATACAGCGGGAAAGGAAATGCTTCCTGATGAGGGCTTTCCGGATGACATACGATGATGATCGAACATCATGATGGGCAGAATGAGTCAACGCGTGGTCAATCTCGTCATATGAAGACCACTGGACGAGTTTGCTGAATGATTGAGGCTGAATAGAATAGATGGATGCACTGTTTACGTTCGGGAGTGCGAGGAGAGCCTTTCTGACGAGGGATTCAGTGAGAGGCGCGGAAGGCCACTTGACGAAGAAGAGAGGGTCCATACATTCAATTCGCCCGGAACTCGGCCCACCCACGCATTGACTAATATAAATCTAGATGTCATGATTACGCTCGTGGCATCTGCCGTAGGAGTGCTATTACGTCATTCATGTCTGCATCTTCTGCCCTCGCACGGCTGTATCCACCTTCCGTGCGACTCCAGAACCAACCACGCTCCTGTATCTTAACACCCACTTCTGCCAAGGGTATTTCCCTTTCTTCAGGCTGATTTCTTGAGACGGCCGTGGCGATAGGATTTGCTAAGTCGTTGTAAGCAATGCCGAAGAATCGAGACAACTTGGCTGCTTGTAACCGACGTCTGCGAAATGTCGCGGTAGCGCTGTCACCCGATCGTTCGTGTGGATCTTGCGTTGTTGCCGAGTCCGGATCGTCATCGGAAGTTCGAGGCTGAACTGCGGGCGTTGCTGGTCTCTGTTCACTCTCGGATTCTTGAAATGGGTCAACTGTAGAGCCAGAAGATGCGAAAGATGCCGAAATAGGAGATATGGTTGAGTGAGAGAAGTGCATCGAGGAACGGTCGTCTGGGTATATGGAAGATAAATCGGTCGAGGAAAGAGCAAGATACGTCTTTAACCTCTCTCCCGTGATGGAGCTCGGTGATGCCGGTTCATCCTCAAAGGGGGATGTCACCCTGTACAAGGATATTGGGGGCTCCGCCCCAAAGAGCTGCAAAATATATTTCGTGACTGGGCACAATAGAAACTCAAATCAGGTCATACCTGCGTCAGTTTCCTCCCTTTGCGGATACTCTGGATCCTCTGGGCCTCCGTTAATGGCCGGTGCAAATCAGCTGAGCCATCATCTTCCCGAGCCTGATCAACCATGGGACGATGCTGATGCGCGGGGTCGTCTTTCGCGATTCTCCTCCTGGTCCAGAGCGACACACTCCTTCTCTGAGAATGCGTGGGAGTGAAAAATTCGGTGGACCTTCGAGAGTGCTCTTGAATAGCATCAATGTCTGGGTTATGAACAGTCCGTCGTCTCGATTTGTCTTTCAGTCGTGCCTGGGGATTAACCATGCGAAGGCTGGAGGACCTGGTCGGCTTGTTGTCTACGATGGACAGATGACTGGCGCCTTGAGCGCTCTCATCAGACCCGGTCGATCTCGTTGACCCCGCTCTGCGCAACCGACCAAGACCAAAACGTGCCGATTCGAGATGACTCATATGAGAAGGGTGAGTCGGTTGACGTTTCGTAGACGTGCTCCGTCCCAGAGCGTCCCGCGAGGACCCTGGAAGCTGAGGAGACATTGTGTTCGCTTCTGCAGAGCGGGAATTAAGTGGGAAGCGAAAGGGACGAGAGGGGGAACCTGAATCAATTAATGAGTGTTTTGAGAGACCAACGTGTTGCCGACGTTCCCGTGGGTGATCCGTTGATACTGACTCCACGGCTGGCGTACTGTAACCTTCCGGATGGGGTTGCTCTGTATCCTCCCGAGGTAGCTCCCCGAAGATCTGGCTCAGTTTCCGGTTTTTCCTCAGTAGCCGGTTCTTCGCCTTGATATCAAGCTTATTCGTGGTAGGAGGCAATTGCACAGTCATTGATGATACGGTGGTTCGGTCTGGAGTGGAACATGAGGCATTAGATGATGGCAACAGGTACGGGGAAAGTGTGTCATACAGACCTAGTGGGAATCACGGGACCGAAAGGAACGACGAGCGATGGTTACCCTACCGAGTGGGAGGGTTGCTCGACCGCGAGAAGGGTAGGGAAGGGAAGCACGAACGCAGAATGCGACTAAATATCGTTCAGTGTGAACAGTGAAGGTTAAAGGGCAGAAAGCGCCCTGCCACCCGTACCTGTCATTTGTGCGATACAGTATGCCAAGAACCGATTGCATGGCCACCACTTCGTTTAGGTTAATCACCGCTTACACAATTTGTCGTACGTAACAAGGCGGCAAGCCACGAAAATCCCGCTCTCGGCCATAAAGTGACTTTCGTCTGTCGTCGTGGAAACCATTTCCCTGCCCTTCACACTGTAGACAAGGTAGCAGTTGCTAATATCCATTATTGTCGAGAGTATAACTACTATATTACAATGAGTACACAACATATAAAATCCTGTCTAGACATGGGCGTAAGTAAAGAAAATGAGCGTACTCGTCCAATATAATAAATAAACAAGCGTTAAATATTGTCTCGAGAAAGATGTCATGGTCAGAATGAGCAGACTGTGCTGGACAGGGTCATGTCACAGGTTCAGGCTTGGGACTGGGGCGAACGTGTGGAGGTACTTCCAAAACGTCCGAGAGACACATTCAAGGTGGACGGCATCCTTACAAGTGATACCCGCTTAGCTGCACGTGTCTTGTCCCACTCTTCCGCCTCTTCGTCTGGTTCCTCTTGAGGTGTATTGGAGGTCTCGTGTGATGACCCCGGTTCAGGTGTAGCCGTCCCATCCGCTGTTCGAGCTGGCGAGAGCGGCCTCGGAGTGTCAGTCGGCGTACTGTTTCTCATGGAGACGGCCGGTGAGTAGAGCCCTCCTTCTATTGCGGAAACCGGCCAGTCGAAATCGAGCGCGGAGTGAAAAGAATCGGCGACCGACGACTCTGGAGGATGCGAGTCCTCAGGAGGGCGGTGTGAATCGTCAGAAAGATTGACCATAGGTTGATCCAAACGTGCTGGTACAATGAGGGGAAGGCTTGGTTCAGGTTGACTTTGTAAAGTGTCAGTTGCGGCCTTCAGAGCGATTGTCTTAGCTACACGCCATTCCCTCTCTTGGGCAATGAGGTCATTAGACAGAACTTCTCTGTGACAAAGTTGCATTTCGAGCTCCAGTCGGATCGTTTGTATTCGTCTGGACGTCTGTAGAACGATCATCCCAAGTCTTTCGCATGTCGCGCGTTGAAAGGGTGTAAGGACGGCAACGTTGCGAAGCAAACGCAAGTCAGATTCCTCTTGAAGTCGCAACGAATGTATCTTCGAATCAAGGTCTGCGAGCCTGGCTTGGATGACCCGAGTACGAACGGACACTCGATGACATTCCAAATCCTCTGGGAGGGAAGCGGACGACAGAACTGCGCACTCTAAGCTATGCGCACGAGGGCGTCCATCCGATCTTGTAATGGGTGTATCGGGAGGAGTCAACCGCCCTGCGGCCAAGACGGCCTTCACTTGATGAAAAGTGGCCTTAAGTTGATGCGCGCCGTTATTCTGGCCACTAAGAACGTCAAGGTCCATATCCTCCCGACCATTAACTATTTTGGGTCGTTGTGACCTGGAGACAGTGTAGGGAGCGTTGGGAGAGCTTGAAAGCCTATCAATGAAGTCATCCGAGTTCCGGTTCCGGGTACAAATTAGCGACGTTTGAGAATCGGAGCTGGCACACTGTATATCTCGCAAATGAGATGCAGCGGCTGCCACACCCATTAGCTCAACATCCTTTCCAGACATGCCGGGAGCACGCATAGAGACACCTGTGGTCTTGAAGGCACTCGCATAGTTAATGCATGAAACCCAGCTATTCATTTCCTCCTCCCCAGGCGCTTGGAGAAGAAAAGGTCGCCGATCGCCCGATATAAGGAGAAATGAGTAATGCTGGCAAATTTTGATCTTAGCAATGGAGAAAGCGATAGTGTCAAACAGATCAAACCTTGTCATGGGAGCGATCATGTAGGGCCACGGAATCCTTTAAGGACAGCACTTCGTCTGGCTTTAGTAGGGGAACGGGGGGGACAAGAATCCGTTTGTCGCGGTATCTCATTTGTTCTTGCAAACTGGTAGCCCAGGCTTGATCCCGGAAGAATAACAACTGAGAGTTTGTGAGAATCACACTCCACAATCGCCACTTGCCGGCCTTGACCCGTTTGCCAATGTCCAGCGAGGCGTCCCTGCGACTAAGTAAACCGGCCTTGACAACCCTAAGCACTGAACCCTGTTGAGGGTATGTAGAGACCGAGAGTTGGCGACTATTTTGATGGGTAGTGGCAGTGCCTCCAAAGTTGAGCCCAAACCCTAAAGTGGACATTCGCCGATCTGACCCAACGACTTCAATCACACCAGCTTCGATGAAGATTTTGTGCATGTTCTCTCCATTCCATACTCCTGAACTGTCTTTGTAGGAGTAATGGCTTTCGAATGGAATGTATTTTTCAACATTCACACGCAAGGGATCAAGAAGATCCTAAATATGGACGGTGGTCAGAAGTCTAAAATGTCAATGCTGAACGTAGCTCGCCTTCACGATCAGATAATATGGGTCAATCTTATTGGTCTTGCTGGTCTTGCCCAGAAGCGTTACAGTGCTGCCATTTCCTGGCAAGGTATGCTGCACAGGGAATCTAGAAAGTGATCGGCAGCGGGCACTGTCAAGGCTACCCTTGAAATTCGCCTCTACGGGATCTTCTACGAAAATGAAAGGAGCGAATACGATGTTGTCATAGTAGTACTGGAAAAGTGGTGTCAGCAAGGGAGTAGCTACGCCATTCTTCCACTTACCTCGAGGACCTCAGGGTAAATTCCCGGGAGCTGGGTATTTTTGATATAATCAGCCTTCGTCATCTTTCGTTTGTTGGACTTGTTGAACGCATCCGTGTGAAGCATGATCAAACTGAAGGCAAGGATATAGGGATGATCTTGTGATAATGAGTATCGCAGCTTGCATTATGGTGGAATGGAGACATACCACCGGAAATGAACAGGTTTCGGTTGCACACGAGATATCTGTTTGCAAACGTTTCCATGACACGGTCAATTTGTTGTGTTTCCCGCGGTAACCCCACGTCCATGAGTAACTTCCGTAACGCAACGTCTAGAGGGTCCTCGTCAAAGTCAAAGCGATCGATGTATGCTTGGAGTGCATTCGTATAAAAGCTTTCTCCACTTCAGGGCCAAATATCATGATCAGGATTCAATCTCGCACACAAATGGGCCATACCTAGAAGCCAGCACAGACGCAACGTCCGCTTTGCTAATCGTACCGAGTAGTCGGTCCACATAAGCCACAGGGGACTCCTCGTTCGGGCGCGGCTTCGGAGGGGGGTGTTTTGAAGTTGAAGCACGGGGTGAAGCTCCAGGGGAGTGGTTCTGATGAACTCGGTTTGCTCCGCTGGTTGGCGGTGACAGCGAGGACGAGCCAAACGAAAAGATATTGGCGGAAAGTCGATTAAGAAGTAATGCAGGATTTGTTTGAGAGCGCGGTCGGACGGTCCGTCGAGGGGTAGCTACGTCCGAGTTCTGTGGAGGTGTAGGAGCTAGAGGAGAGGAATGATCCGGAGGATGTGCATAGGGAGGATGTGCATAGGAGGATAATGTACGAGAACGACCGGCAGCAGACTCTGTTGTAGCAGGTCGTCTTCGACCAAGAGACCGAGTTTGCAACGTTTGCACAGAGAGATCTGGACTACTGGCTGCAGGGTTCGGAAGAAGGGGGCGGGTGTGAGACTCGCTATGTCGGTTCAACCCAGGAGGCGAAGGCGGCAAGTGTTCTCCTGTTTGTGATGAATGAGAAGAGCCTGAGATTTTGGTATCGAAGTGGAAGGGAGTCATGGGTGGAAGTAAGGGTAGCACATGATCAAAGGAATTGCGAGAGTGTTCTGCCGGCGGTGGTGCGACCGCGGGTTGTTTTGAGGAATCATTGTGTTTTCGGTTCCAAAATGAAGGTCGTTTAACAAGGGATTTCCTTGGAGGAGTTACGTGTGAAGGAATATCCTCCACAGCACTCCCATTTCCCTTCCCAGCCGAATCAAGAGCGTTAAGAGGACCAGAGGAGATCCTGCGAGGTCTTCTCGGCCTTTCAGGACTAGCATGTGTGTTATCATTACTATCTCTCCAGAAGGTTCGTGATAGTTGGTGAAGACTCTTTGCTCGTCGTACGCCGGAAGACGGGACCGGGAGTTGATTGTGTTGGGGAATAGTCACGAAAGCCGTGGAGGTGACATCCGAGCGGGAAGAGGAGGCAGAAGCTTGGAGCATACCATGGGGAAGCCCGATCGCCAAAGTGGCTTGAGCTAACGCGATTTTAGCCTGGGACGGGGAAGCTCGCGCGGGAGGGGAAGCCGTGGTTGGTAAAGGAAATTGGTTACTTGGCCTACTCGACCACGATTGGTTTTCGATAGACTCTGTGGGCCGTATGTGATTGACATGGATGTCCTCGTTGGAGGAAGTGGGGGTAGGAGGAAGGGACTTCTCCCTCGGACTGGATGTCCCTTGCGCCATCTGATGATCCAAGCCTGCTTGGTAAGGATGCCGCATATCGTTTATCCTCAGGCGCTGCGGAGGGTCGATTCGTTGGTCCTGCGGCTTTCTCGAGATGGGTAGTGAGAGAAAATGAGTGGTTTGAGAGGTGTTTGATGTTGTGTTAGGGACAGCGGAGGTGATGGTGTCTGGAAAGGACACAGTTGAAGCATGACGTTCTTCCTGGTACCGAGGTGGAGTGTACGCGTTTATCCCCGGAGGTGGCACGGAATATTTAGTATTCTTGACAGGCCAGCCGAACCAAACCATTCGCTACGCCGCGATACACCCTGTCTTGCAGATCGAATCCCGACACGGATGATGTGCCAGTGGACAATGCGGTTGTATTATGTAAGGACCGCTTATGTGTACATTACAGGACCACCGCCAAGCCTCGCCCAGTTAGCCCATCCGTTGTGCCTTTCGTAACTGCTTTCTCTTTTGCTCGAGTTTAGCGTTCTGTCAATCAGAATAATCAGCCATATAACTATCAGCCCGAGTTTCTCTCTAAGCCTACCTCTGCTTGGCGTTTTCGTTGGCTGTACTTGATCTTCTCGTACAGCTTGCGTTGTTTGTTGCTTAACATCATCTTGTTCATGTCCTCCACGCCATTAGCTGGTTCCTCCACTCGCGTCGCCTTGATCGCCGACTTGGCAACCTTTCTCTCGAAAGTCCCATAGTCAATTCCCGCAGCTTCGGCGTGCAGCTCCGCAGCCCGTATATCGGCAGGATTGGAATGAGCAGCCTTCATCGCTGTTGCCAGCGGCTCATCTGTAGAGCGCTCGCTCTCGCTCTTACCACCATCTGGTTCGTCCTCCTCCGTAATTCCATTCTCCTCCCCTTCGTCTTCCATTGCAGCATCTTCAGTGATAGCAGCTCGTGGGTCATAAGCTCCCTCGCGGTCGCCGAAAGGGCTGAGATGTGGCGGTAGAGTCTTGCCTTGCAAGTAGGGCTCCTCTAACAAAATCTTTCCACTGTTGATGCAATCCACGATCCACTGTGGCTGCACATATTTTCGTTGTTGCCTACGGCTCCGCTCGGTCTCTGTCTCATCCGATCGTTGAATCGATGGGCGATCAATGATGACATGCGTGATCGTGTCATCAGTCTCGTCAAAGGGTGATCCGCTCCCAGATGTATGAGACCAGCTGATCCGGCCACCAAAGCAACGCACAATGAATTCGAAGATAGGTCTGGATGTTTCCCGTGATAGGAAAAATGTATACGGTGCGAAAAGGTGGGACGGATGTGATTGTGGAAAAGATGATAAGGAATGGAGTGTGGGAAGGTTGGCAGCGTCCTCAGGATGTGATGCTGAGGGTCGTGAGACAAACTCTTCGTCTTGGTCTTCCTTTTCAGCGCTACGCAGGAGGACTTCGGCCTCCTGTCCCCCCTCTGATACGCTAGATCGTGCGAGAGCCTCGATTGTCCGACGAACAACCTTACTTGAGACTTTCTTGTCCAGGCTTTGTCCATTACTCGCCGGTGGTAAAGTAGAGAGCAGATTGTTACGAGTATTGTCTTCAAGGATGAAAGCACCTATGCCTGCCCCGGAATCTTGCTTTTTCAGGTCCAAAGGAGGAGGATAAACCAGACCAATGTCTGTATATAATTTAAAGAAGACGAATCCCAAAAGTGTTTGATAGAGCTCTAAGAAAGTGAGCATCACCCGGACATCAACGTCTGAGGGTATCTGTGTACTGCATCAACATCAAACGAACAAAAAGACAGAGTGAACCTACGTTTTGAGTGAATTGGTAAGGAACAAGCCATGTGACCGGTTGGTCCATAACCTCCGCCTGGTAGTAGACACCTTTGATTGAAAGGAACACTTTGCGGAGAGAATGTGTACGCATAACATATAGTTGCCACTCAGCAGCCAAGCGAGAGCAGTTCTCTACCAAGGACGCGGAAATCCGGTCTTTTGAGGGAAGTGAGGCAAACAGAAAGATCATGCATAACGCATCATCGATGTCGCGGATGGCATCGGTAAACGTAGGATACCTGTGGAAGAACACCGGCGGTTACAGGCGATTGTCAGGTCAGGTCATTAAGTATTCACCTCTCCTTGATGATATGGTCTAAGCGGTATACTGGTTTATTGTCGTCCAGACTTTTCGCGCTACTCCACTCTCCCCTACCTAATGCCCGAGCAAGTTTCTTGGCGAAAGCTTTGTGCTCCCTTAGTTTCTTCAAGATAGGTTCATGCGCAAGATAAGCGATATCTTTCGCGTAATAGAAGGATGTCGGTGCAGAGGACCCTTTATTGGCACGTTTTCTGTGACGCGGTTCACGAGGGAAGATACCTAAAAGGCAGAGATGGGTGGATCGTCCTGGCGCAGGTAAAAATAATCATCGCACCCTTCAGTATACACAACCGGCGAAAATCCGCAAGAGAGCATTGAAGCTTTTTGACTGCCTTGGACCGCGTAACGTAGGCTTTTGCAGCACCAGCCTTTCCCTTTTGTCGCAAGCGCCCCATGACCAGCTAATTGCGAGTTTGAGAACCTACTAAAGTTTTTGAGTAGTTTTTGGGACGTTCGGCGCGGCCCCAAAAACTATTCAAAAACTTCGGCGCGGCCCGTGAAGCCCGTGAATCAAACGTGAGCAAACACACACGCTCCGAGTCCAAGTGTCTTATTACATCTTCGAGTTGCAGCACTGTGACCACGATGAGGTGAGTCCCATCCCTCCTACATTGGAGTAACGTATTAAAAAAAACGTCGATACAGTCAATATGTTCACGTTCCCAAATCCGAACTAGACGAAGCGCAGTTGCGCCAGCTAGAAGAGCATGAAATCAGTCAAGGACCCTTGTCTGTCCTTCAACAAGCCGTGAGGAATCACACACAGGTTCTTATTGCCCTGCGAAACAATAAGAAGCTGCTCGCGCGTGTCAAGGCGTTTGATAGACATAGCAATATGGTTGGCTCTTTTTGTCCGCCTCATTCTCAGTGACTGAATCCTCGTGTTAGGTATTGGAAAACGTGAAAGAGGTGAGTAGTATTGCCTTATTAACTGAACATTTCAAGATAGCACCTCTCTCAGATGTGGACGGAGGTCCCGAAAGGAAAGGGGAAAAAACCAATCAACAAAGACCGGTTTATCAGCAAGATGTTTTTACGGTAAGTCGAGGTCCTTCTTGCTACCAGCGCTTCGTTAACGGTTTTGTCCAGGGGCGACTCTGTAATCTTAGGTATTGTTATCGTCATCTTGCTGTTCGTGACCTTTGCTAAGCTGAAGACTCTAGTCTTACGAAATCAGGCATAGTCGTGTATGCATGTACTATATACTCTCTCGAGATGTTTCGTACATAAAATACGGTTATCTTAACCGGCGAATACAAGCACTCTCCTATGAATACAATGGATCGATTCTAGATTTTATAGTCACCTCTGGGAGCTACTCATCTTGTCTTGCCCGATGGCTTTCATAGCATCGAACACCTCCCCCAAGGCGATCCATCCGTAGCTGTGTGCGCCAAAGCGGTCCTTAAGGTGCCGCGACACTTTCCAAGCTGTCCACGCAGTTGCCAACCAATCGTCTTGAGAGCTGTCATCGTCGCCTGATAGGTCCTCCCGAACGCCCTTGACGAGGAAGCTGGTCTGCTCTCGCATTTGTGATATGGCGTCTTTCCTTTTACGCCTTTGAGAGCATTTGGCGACTATTGTGCCAACAACGGCCTCTTCCTCGCTGAGCGTGGTGGCCTTGTGACCGAGACGCTGGAGTGCATTACAGGCGCATATGCCTTGCAATTCTAGGGAGTACCGCTCCAAGGACTCGATGACAAGCTTCACGGATTCGCTGTCGGGTTCGACGGAGATATATTCTGCGACGCGGCTCTCCAAAGCCGAATCCAAGGGGTCACCTCCATCATCCATGCAGAGGGCCGCGAACAGTTCATCCAAGTCGGTCTCGGATTGGTCCTCGCGAACTTTCTGCCTCTTCTGGCGCGCAGCCTTATCGTGCGTCTGCAATTCGGGCAAATCGATGTCTCGAAAAAGTTTTCCAATAGCTTTTTGACTCTGATAGAAATCGATCGAGGAATCCAAGTTGACCGTCTCGGGCGCATGCCAGTCTGGCTTGATCTTTGATTTTGGTTTCGGGACTGCGTTTAAATCCACCGGTGTCCCGCTCTTGGGATAGTCGACAGCATTGCTGTGAATCTGGCATAATTTTATGCAATCCTCGTGGAAGATCCCATGGAGATCGGCTATCATTAGCCAATTAATCGCAACCATGCCCACGATCTGTAGGTGTCGGTAAGAAAGGACTCGGAAAATGCAGATGACGACGCTTACGTCGCTGTTGATATAATCTGCAACAAAATCTGCAACATCAGCCATGGTACTTGGCTGTGGTAGTAGTTTCATTGGGGCAACTTCATATGCTGCTGGTGTAAATTTTTGCGAGGGGTGAAGGTCTTCAAGGAACGTTACATTATACACATCTCCATCTAGGTCGCCACCTCCCAGGCATGATGGCAATGGTCGAGTACCTGCAGGAAGGGTGAATAAATAACCGGGTGAGTAGAGTTCAAAATGTCTCGCTACCTTTCACAGAAAATACGATGGTGTTCATCAGCGGCTCCTTCGCAAAAGGTGATCCAAGAGGGGGTCGCCCAATTGCTCGAACTACTTGGACGTCACCGGGATGAATGATCGGTGATCGCGAAACGAGCACGTCGCCCTCAAGATAATGGATTGAGCCAGTCTCCTGTGTGGTAGCACAGGCGAAAATTTCGCCTTCCTTGAGATAGCCGTGAATGTCTGCGACGCCAACAAGGGTATAACCGTCGTCGACAGGGATACGAGCATGGTGTTTCATATCTCGTAGAACATGGTGGATAGTGATCTCAATCATCCGGTCATAGAAATCACCCATATCGGAGGGAGTTATGCCTAGTTTGGCTACGTGGAGCAATGTCGAGGATAGGCGGTAGGAAGTGCCGAGACCGAACTGGTCCAACGTCTTGACAGCATTCTCCAAAGACGTTGTGGCATCGTTGACATCGCGAAGCGCGGCATCTTGCAGGCCCTTGAATACCTCATAGTCGACGCCTAGGCCCTCCAATACCATAATCAAAGGACGATTCAGATAAAACTTGCTTGGTCGGACAAAGGCTTGAGCGATTTCGACATCTGTGGAATGCGGCGCGTCGAACTTTATCATTGAGGGTCGGAGGACGACCATGTCGCCTGATAGCTTGTGGTCCACACTCAACATGCCCTTCGCCCCCACGAGACGAATTTGGAAGGCTCGGGGATATGTGGTGGCTCTGCGTGTCGATCGTAAACCCCTCTTCTGAAGCGCTCTCCATATCTTCCTGGCAAGCTGTGGAGAAATGCAGCCAACCCCATCCGTAAAACAGTATGTCCCGACTTTAATGTCGTCTTCTATGAAGATTTCATCAGCAGGGACAGAGACACTCGATTCCGTTGTTGTGAACGCCTGTGATATCCTCGCTGCATAGCGAGCTGGGCAGTAGATTAACTGACGGTCATATTCAAGGTTGTCGAACCTTCCTAGACCCTCGATGATTGTGGCTGCCGTGATCAAGTCGCCTTCGCGATCTCGGAAATCCTTCACAAACCAGACGGTGTGTGTTTTGAGTGCCGATTGGGAGTAGGCCAGGAAGTGGAACTTTCTGCCGGCGATGGTAAGGCTATTGCGTAGAATGGGAGACACCCAATGGTGTATGAATGCTGGCCCGTCGATCTCGCGATCCTGCTGATACCGTAATTCTGTTTCCTCTACAAAACTGACTCGAAGGAATGAGTCGCGATTATCGGCGTATGTACGCAGGATGCGGTTGGGGCGCTCTGGATATGGTCCACGAAGAGTCATCGACGTTGGGGAGACGTAGACATGGAGACAATTAAAAATGCCGTCCTTTGGACCCCAAGGGTATGGGGATGGTGACCAGGAGAACTCATTCACATAATGCTCGATAGCATCCGCGAATGCACCTTCGATGAAGCCATCGTTGTTGTGGGCCACAGAGCGTAAGAAGTTGGCAGTGTAATCGAATCCTTTACGATTCACCATGCTGTCGACGATATGACGAATAGAAAAAATTTCTTTGGGATCTGCAATGCGCCCTAGGAGCAGGGCTTCGACATGGAAAGCAACGGTCCAATCGAGCGTACTTGTCCACTGACGATACTGTTCTAAGTTGGTCTCCGAGAAGAGTGCCAAATAGTATGAATGAAAAAGAAAGTCCTTCGGTGCTGGAAGATGCGCCGTCTTGCAGAGTTTTCTAAAAGTCCTCAGATCTGCCTCCTCACGACAAAGAAGGCGAATGGACAAAGTCGTGTAAGGCAACACACGAATGAGATCGGCATCGTCGGGATAAAGTACAAGCACCCGTTGGCGCTTTGGGGGAGTGATTGTGTGGCCTAGGATGGACTGGATCAGGGCTTGGGCAGTGTTTTCGGTGTCAAAGACAGGAGGAGAGTTTAATGAGAGAAAGATTGTTGGATATCCTTCATCGGCGGGATGAGTTGCAGACCAGCTGATCTGCGACCACGGGATGGCAATGGTCCGAACAACATCTGTTTGGTCTTTGTCTCTTATTCGAATTTCCCTCCTCGTGTCACTGAACACCAAATGGCAGTCCGCTTGAAAATGTTTCTCCCACTCGATAGAGAATACCCCGTCTCGCGTCTCCCATCCCAGCTGAAGGGTACGTATCCCAACTGTGTTCTGTTGGAAGGACTCGTGGATTTCTGCAAGACGCTGTTCAGCCTCTAGCGGTAAATAGGGTTCACGACGAATCTTCTCCAAAATAGCAGCGTTAGGCATGCCATGGCTGGGTTTGAGCTGGATCCTTTTCCCAACGATCGACAGGCGGCGAAACTTGCCTCCAAAGTCCTGAAGCAGACGGCGACCGAGATCTTCCTCCGGGACGGTCACTTTCCCGCAGCATCCGTGGGCTTGTCCTGACCGATTCCTCTTTGGTGGGAAAAG
>WNFQ01001167.1_pt1 | contig 23551 bp, 22 predicted proteins | sample 5400171 | NCBI WGS metagenome assembly WNFQ01 (sample SAMN13153356, study PRJNA577476) | soil metagenome | isolation source: 20 cm soil under Madrone tree | place: USA:California | collected 2016-06-14
AGTCTTTTGCTCCGAAATTAACAGCAAAGAAAAACAAGATGCTTGCGAGTAGATAAAGCCGCAGTGGATTGACATAGCGGACGCGCTTGCCGGCGAGGAACTCGTTAGTCAATCGCCACGGTTTCAAGATAAGGAGCGCAATCGTAGCGAAAAATTTCGAATCCCAATTCAGGAATGACTCCAGCATATCGGCGATGACGTGCCGGAAGGAGCGGCGGTAATCGACGGCGGCCTGGCCGCATTGCGCGCAGTAATAGCCGACGAGTTGTGCTCCGCAATTCTCACACTGCGTCAGTTGTCGCGGCTCATCTTTCTTTCGGCGGAACCAGCTCCGGCCGGGAGTTCGCTCGATGGTGGAAATCGCTGTGTCGCCGAGGAGAATTTTTGCCGGTTCGTCGGCCATATGGCTGCAAGCCTACAAAAAAATTTTCTCGCCGTCGATGAGCATAAACCCGAGCGGGCTCGACTCGCATCCGTGCAAAGCTTTGGATTGACCGGCGCAACTGCTTGATGACACGATCTCACGCGGTGGCACTTCACCTTTTAAGAACAAAAAATCCCGACCGTTTGATCGCGGAAGCCGCGGCGCCCGAGCGGCAAATGAAGCGCGCGCTCGGACCAGTTCATCTTACTTGCATCGGAATCGGTGCCATTATCGGCACCGGAATTTTCGCGCTCATCGGCACCGCAATCTCCGGTCAAACCTTCCCGACACGACTCGAGACGCCAGTTCTCAATTTTATCCAGGCATGGCTTTCAGGAGCAGATGTGGTTCTGGGCAGGTCTGGTGCTGGCCCGGCAATAACCATTTCGCTGTTTGTGGCCGCGCTAGCCTGTGGATTCGCCGCCCTTTCTTATGCCGAACTTGCCTCGATGATTCCAGTGTCGGGATCGGCCTACACGTATTCTTACGCAACGCTCGGCGAACTTATCGCTTGGATCATCGGCTGGGATTTGATTCTCGAATACGCCGTCGGCAACATGGCGGTCGCGGTTGGCTGGTCGGGCTATTTTGTCAAGCTCTGCGACAGTCTTTTTGGATTGAAGTTTCCATTGTGGACGGTGAGCGATTACCGCACGGCCAGCGACCTGATCAAGACTGGGAGCGACGCGCTGAAAGACTTTTCTTCCACAACCTTACCCGTCATCGCGGGTCATCCGATTGCGCTGAACTTGCCGGCGCTGGTGATTGTTGCGGCGGTGACTACGATTTTGATTTACGGAATCCGCGAGAGTGCGAGAGCGAACGCTTGGATCGTGATTCTAAAAGTCGCCGTGGTTCTCTTTTTCATTTCGTTCGGAGCGTTCATGGTGCATCCCACAAACTGGCATCCGTATGTGCCGAACGGCTTTGTCGGCGTGATGAGCGGCGCAGCCATAATCTTTTTCGCCTTTATCGGTTTTGACGCCGTTTCCACGACCGCCGAGGAGACGAGGAACCCAAAACGCGATATGCCGATCGGAATCATAGCGAGTCTGATCATTTGCACGGTGCTTTATGTGCTCATGGGAATGATTCTGACGGGAATTAAAAAATATTCCGTTTACCTGGGCGATCCGGCGGCTGCAGCGACTGCCTTCGCTAGTAAACGATGGGCGCAAGCTTTAGTCAGCGCCGGGGCACTTGCCGGAATGACTTCTGTCTTACTGGTTTTTCAACTCGGGCAGCCGCGGATTTTCATGGCGATGGCGCGAGATGGGTTGCTTCCGCAATATTTCGCAAGAATTCACCCGCGCTTTCGCACTCCACACGTCACAACAATCTGGACAGGCGTGGTCGTCGCGGGCGTGGCGATGCTGACCGACATCGGGTCGCTCTCAGACCTGACCAACATCGGAACGTTGTTTGCATTTATTTTGGTTTGTATCGGCGTGGTTGTTTTGAGGCGCACTGATCCAACCCGCGAACGACCTTTTCGCGTTCCGCTTGTTCCGCTGTTTCCGATTGTGGGCGTGCTGTTATGTTTCCTACTAATGCTTAGCCTGCCCGTGCTTACCTGGATCCGCTTTTTCGTGTGGCTCGCAATCGGCCTCTGCATTTATTTCACATACGGCATCTGGCACAGCAAACTGCGCCGGGGAGTGGACGCCGGAATAACCGAAGACATCCCGCCGCCGTTCATCAAGACGTGAGCTGTTCTGTAGCGTGCGCTGTCCTCAGCGCACTTGGTTCTCCGCTGAGGCGGCGGACACTACAGTAACTCACGCTGCCTTTTGCGCGTGGGTGGTTTCGTCGTCGACTTCGAGCCAATCGAACGTTGTTGTCTTCTCCGGCTGGAGCCCGAGTTTTTTAACCTGTTCGCTGAAGAACTCGCGCTTTTCCGGATGATTATACAGGCTGCTTGACTCGGCCTCTTCGGCCCAACGTCGAATTTCCGCCGCCGTTTTCTTTTCTCCGCTTTGATTGAGCCAATCAATCATCTTCTGATCGCCGGCGCCCTGCTCGATTTGGGCTTTGAAATCTTCACCCTTCACGCCTTTGAAGCCAAAGAGCATGTTATCGAGTGGGCAATCGAAGTGGTATTCGCCGATGTTGCCCGCAACAAGCGCGCGGCATTTGTCAATCGTCCGTCCAAGAATGGCATAGCCTCCGACTCGAATGCGCGGACTGCGCGGCGCTTCCTTTGTTAAATCTTTTCCCGTGATTTTCTTTTTCATTCTTTAGGTGTTTCGAACGAACCGTTGGATTCGGTTGCAGGGTGCGCAGGGAAAATTCAGGAAAAACCGGCCGCCACAGATGAACACAGATGAAAAACAGATGAAACACAGATTTGCCATTTCTGAATCTGTGAAAATCTGTGTTAATCTGTGGCAAAACTTATGGTCAAAGTTTCCGTCAAATACGCTGGCGATTTGCATTGCGACGCGACCCATGGGCCGTCGCAATCGAAAATCTCCACCGATGCGCCGACCGACAATAAAGGCAAAGGCGAAGCGTTTTCGCCTACGGACCTTGTTGCCACGGCGCTCGCCACGTGCATGAGCACGACAATGGGAATCAGGGCGGAGGAACTTGGCGTTAATCTGCGCGGCATGACCGTCTCCGTGCAAAAGGAAATGTCGAACGACGCGCCGCGCCGGATCGTTGGATTGCCGAGTGAAGTGCACATTCCGCTGCCGCCCGATTCGCCCCATCGCGAAATCCTCGAGCAAACCGCGCTCAATTGCCCGGTGCATAAGAGTCTGCCGCCAGAAATCCATCGGCCGACGAAATTTTTCTGGGAAGGAAGATAGGCTTCCAGCCTGTCTCGGCCGGCGGGCTTCCCAGCCTGCCGAATCTGTCGCAAAACCCGACAGGCAAAGATGCCTGTCAGCCGGGTCAGGCTAGGAAGCCTGACTTCCGTATAGCCACTGCATGTAATCGCGCACGCCGTCTTCCAGCGCGAAGCGTGGCTTGTACCCGAGCGCACTCCGCGCGTTCGTGAGATCGGCTTGCGTAAAGTTTTGGTAATGGGCGTGTGGGTTATCGATGTAATCGGGCTGAAAACTTGTGCCAAGGCATTTGTTGAGAACCTCGACCAGTTCGTTAAACGAACGCGCCTCGCCCATGCCAAGATTATAAGTTCCGCTCGTCTGCGCATTGAGCGCGCGAATGCTGCCTTCGACGGCGTCCTTCACGTAAACAAAGTCGCGCTTCTGTTCCCCGTGTTTGAAAATGCGCGGGCGCTGGCCGGCTTTCATCTGTTGCGCCAGATGATAAACCATGCTCGCTGGCACGCCTTTGTGCGCTTCGCGCGGCCCGTAAACATTGAAGTAGCGCAAGCCGATGATGATCCAATCGGGTGACTCGGCAGCAGCGCGCCTGGCGATATTGTCCATAATTACTTTTGAAAACGAGTAAACGTTCGCCGGCGCCGCACTATTTGATTCCGTGCTGGCCTCTGTAACGGCGCCGTACGTGGAGGCCGAGGAGGCGTAGATGATTCGGGTCGTGGTCGGCCGCGCAAAATTCAAAAGCCGCCGAAAACTTTCCACGTTGTCGTGTACCTGTTCGAACTGGTCATGATTCGTTGTGTCTGTGATCGAGGCGAGATGGAAAATGGCGTCGAATTGTTCGTCGCCGAACTTTTCTCGCCAATCCAACGTAGCCAAATTCTGCGCGACCAAATCCCCGCGGTATCCGGCGAGATATCGAAAATCATCAATCACAGTGAGACGCGCGTCCGGAAATTTTTCCTGCAACGCAAGCGTGAGATTGGATCCGATGAAACCGGCGCCGCCAGTGACAATCAGGTTCAAAGCAGAATCAGTCGAGGGCACAAGAAGGATTTGTTAGCTTGGTGATTAAATAATCTTGACGCTCAAAGTGCAAGCCGCTACTGCTCGGTTCCAGTTCTTTGCGAGCTTGGAAAAGTGGATCGGCGCAAGAAATCCCGTGAGAATCGGGAGCAGTTGCGCTGCTGTAACTGGATACGACTTCCCATTGGGCCAATCGTTAGGCCGGGATTTGTAGGGCGTCTCTGTCGGACGCCAGCGAATTAGCGGAGACGGTGAAGGCGGGAAGAAGGTGCGGTGCCGCACAGGCATCATAGGCCAGGAGCCAGAATATTTGTCCGATCCACCTCATTCGGCTGTAGCCGCGATCGGTGATCGCGGCGGCCGGGATCAACGATCCCGGCTACAACCGAAAAAACTTCTTCGCAAAAAGAAGAATGAGAGCTGGGCGATGCGCCTTACGGGGCAAACAAGTCCGACTCTCAGAGTTGGAGGAAACTTGTATGCGAAATCGTCCAGTTTGGTTTTGTCTTTCGGGCAGCGCACGCATCCCGCGTGTTGGCGAGCGCGTCTCGCAATCGCGAACTTTTCGTGCTGCGCTCTGCCACAATCCACGATCCACGTTTTTAGAAAAGCCTGTTTCGGCGCGACGCCGAAACCAGCACGCGAGACGCGTGCGCTCCCCAATCCGATTCGCTGCGCTGTTCTTTTTCGTGCCGATCCTTTGTTTCGGGCAGGAAGTTTCACCGACGCCGCCGCCGGGTGAAGCGGAAGCCGAGCAAGTGGTCGTGTCGGCAACGCGTTTTGATATTCCGCTCGATCAATCGCCAGCGAGCGTGAGCGTGATTGGCTCGGATCCGCGAAGTGCCCGGTTTATCTGTCGTGCAGACCGGCACGGCCGGTCAGTTGACGTCGGTTTTTATGCGCGGACTTCGCAGCGAACACACTCAAGTTTTGCTCGATGGCATCCCGATCAATCAAGGATTACAGGGGGCATTCAACTTTGCCGACCTCACTACCGACGACATTGACAGGATCGAAGTGGTGCGCGGGCCACAGAGTACTTTGTACGGGCCGCGCGCGCTGGCTGGCGTCATCCAGATTTTTACGAAGCAGGGCACGGGAACTCCAGGGGTTTTGTTCGCGGCCGAGGGCGGCTCGTACGACAGCTTTCGGGAATGGTCACAGAGCGACGGAAAAATCGAACAGTTCGATTATTCAGTTGGCGCGAGTCGCCTTGATACCGACAACGCGCGACCAAACAACAATTACCGCAACACGTCCGCGATCACCGACGTCGGCTGGTCGCCCGGCGAACAACTGAGGATCGGGAGTCTGTTTACTTACTCCGTAAGCGACACCGGAAATCCGAATACTATTTTCGATCCGCGTCCCATCGATCATTTTCTCACGGAACGCTGGTTGATTGGCCCGCACATCGATTGGAAACCGACTGACTGGTGGGAGCAGAAATTCATTTTCAGTTACGATCACGAGCGGCAAATTAACGATCCAAATGAGGACGGATTCGTTGGCGCGACCCGCGCGCTCTTTGAACGCACGCAAGTTGATTATCAAAACGATCTGCGCCCGACCTCATGGCTGACCCTGACCTCAGGGTTTTTCTATAGCCGGCTCAACGCAGGGCAGGAGCGCCCGTTTGTTCTATTCGGGCCGACCTTCGTGAGCGATCACACGGAGGAGGTCGCCGGATTTTTGCAGGGAACGCTGACGCCCATCGAAAATTTGATTTTCGTTGCAGGCGGGCGCTTCGATCACTTCAATCAATTCGGCGGTATTTGGACTTATCGATTCGCCAGCAGTTATAAAGTCGACAGGACAAACACAACATTGCATTCGAGCGTGGCGACAGGATTTAGTCCGCCGAGCAGTCAGGACAAAATTTTCGGGAACAATTTCGGACTGAAACCGGAACACGATCTGGGCTGGGACATTGGCGTGGAACAACGGCTCTGGGAGAATCGGGTCACCGTCGGGCTGACCTATTTTCACAACGACCTTTCGAACGTGATCGGCTTTAACGGGCTTTTCCAAACGCTCAATCTTGGCGCAGCCGAAACGCAGGGGCTCGAAGCGGAGCTGCGGGCGCAACCGATTCTCGACCTTCTGTTCACAGCGAGCTACACTTATCTGGAGGCGGAAAAGACTTCGTCAGCGGACATTTCGCAGCCCCAAGGCGCGCGTTTGCCCCGCCGGCCGCGCAACGAAGTTTACGTTTCGGCTTCGTATCTTTGGTGGAAAAAACTGCGCACGACGATCGAAGCTAAGTTCGTGAACGCGCGCGAGGAATTAAATTTTGGCGGACCGAATTTTGACATCGAGGATTACTCGTTCGTAAACATCGCCGCCGAATACGAGGTCAACCCACACCTTTCGATCTTCGGGCGTATCGATAACCTGACGAACGAACATTACTCGGAGGTTTTCGGTTTCCCCGCGCTCGGCCGCGCTGCGTACGCCGGGCTGAAGCTGCGCTTTTAGTCGCTCTTGTCATTCCCAGCGAAGTCGCTTGCCACGCCGTAGCTTTATGCGAAGGCTGGGAGGAATTTCTAGTTGTTTAATATGGGTCCGCTGCTTTATCTGGTGATTGGATTGATCGCCGGCGGATTCATCGCTGGTGTGATCGTTCTGCAGGTACGGCGTGGAAGCAACGGCGGCGCAAGCTCGGAGCTGGTCAAGCGATTAGAGATGGTTGATCGCAGCTTGCGCGACGAATTTTCGCGCAATCGTGAGGAAGCAGGCGCGGCGGCGAAGAATCAGCGTGAAGAACTGACCAAGTCGCTCGAAAACGTGCGTTCGGTTGTGGATCTCCGTTTGGGGCAATTACAGGAGGACAACGCGAAGCAACTCGACAAGATGCGCGCGACCGTCGATGAAAAATTGCAGGGCACCCTGGAAAAGCGGCTCGGCGAATCGTTCAAGCTGGTGAGCGATCGACTTGACCAGGTGCACCAAGGGCTTGGCGCGATGCAGCAATTGGCGAGTGACGTCGGCGGGTTACAGCGCGTGCTGACAAACGTGAAGACTCGCGGTGGCTGGAGCGAATGGCAGCTTGGCGTTTTGTTGGAAGAAATGCTGACGCAGGACCAGTTCGCTAAAAATATAAAAATGCGCGATGACACCGATGAGCGCGTCGAGTTTGCGATCAAACTGCCAGGCGATGAGAACTCCGACGGGTCGAGGTCGGGGGTGTGGTTGCCAATCGATGCAAAGTTCCCAATGGAACATTACGAGCGTCTCACCACCGCGCAGGAAAAAGGCGATCCCGCAGCTGTCGAAGCCGCGATGAAAACTTTGGAAACGCAGTTGAAGCGGTGCGCGAAAGACATTTGCGAGAAATACATCAACCCGCCAAAGACCACCGATTTTGCCCTCATGTTTTTGCCTAGCGAAGGACTTTACGCGGAAGCAATCCGGCGTGTTGGCTTGGTTCAAAACGTTCAGCGCGACTGCCGCGTTACTTTTGTCGGGCCGACGACGCTCGCGGCGTTGCTCAACAGTTTACAGATGGGTTTTCGCACGCTCGCGATCCAGAAACGGTCGAGCGAGGTCTGGAACTTACTGGCAACAGTGAAAACTGAGTTCGGAAAATTCGGCGAAGCATTGTCTGCAGTGAAAGAGAAAATCGATCAAGCTTCGAGGAAGATAGAAGACGTCGACGTTCGCTCGCGCGCGATCACAAAAAAACTGCGCGATGTGGAGGAATTGCCGTCTAATCCGCAGCCATTGCTGAGAGATCTTTTGCCGAGCGAGGACGACGAAGATCTTCGCGAGTGAGCTATCGAGCAGATGAAGACTGCGTTGGTTACAGGAGCCAATAAGGGCGTCGGTCGCGAAGTTGCGCGCCAGCTCGCGGCAAAGGGATTTTACGTGTTTGTCGGCGCGCGGAACCGCAAGGCTGGCGGGAAAGCGGCAGATGAGATCGGCAAGCACGGCGGAAAGGCAGCGTTTCTCGAGCTCGACGTCTCTGATGACAGCAGTGTCACCGCCGCCGCACGGGAGTTTTCAAGGCTCGCAGATCATCTCGATGTCCTGGTCAACAATGCCGGGATCATTGTTGATGGTGATGATGGCATCTTGAAAATCAGCGACGAGCTGTTGCGAGAAACACTCGAAACAAACACACTTGGCGCGCTGCGGGTGACGCGCGCATTCGCGTCGTTGCTAGCCAAAAGCAAGGCGCCGCGGGTGATCAACGTTTCCAGCGGCGGTGGTCAGTTGACGGGAGGCGCGGAGGGCTGGGCGCCAGGTTATTGCATTTCGAAAACTGCTCTGAATGGCGTGACGTCTCAATTGGCGGCGGCACTTCCGAAATTTGCAGTGAATTCGGTTTGTCCGGGTTGGGTGCGGACGGACATGGGCGGATCGAACGCAACGAGATCCGTTAAGGAAGGGGCGGACACGATTGTGTGGCTGGCAAGCGAAGCCCCGCAGAAGCTTAGTGGAAAATTCTTGCGTGATCGCAAGGAGATTCCGTGGTGACGGTCCGATTACGAGCAAGATCACGAGTAAGAGAAAATTACAGCACCTGGTCCCATTTGCTCTGGTCTTTGAGCATGATCTCGCGGAGGAGACGAATGGGCGGCATGCCGTGGTTGAGCAGTTCGTTGTGAAACTTTTGTAGTGAGAAGTCGTCGCCTTGTTGCGCCTTGTAATCGTCGCGCAACTTCAGGATCTGCAATTTCCCCAGCGTGTAATGTAAGTAGCCCGGGTCGAACGTGCCGCGGATCGCTTCCTGCCGGGCCGGTTTTTCCTCGTAGTAACAGTTGTCCTGGAAAAATTTCGTCGCTTCATCGAGGGACATGTTTTGCGTGTGCATTTTGATGGATACGCATAAGCGGCATAAACGAAGAAGAGCTTCATCGGCTTGAGCCATTCGATATTTCGCCGCGCGTTTGATGTCCTCTTCGCTCGGGGACGAGCTTGTCGGGCTGCCAAAACCTTCGTCGAGCATCATTTTCTCGCAGTAATGCGCCCAGCCTTCGATGAAAGCGTAGCTGCCGAAAATTTTCTCGACCCTGCTCGCTGGCGAAGCGTTCAGGTGCAGGAACTGCACATAATGGCCGGGGTAAGCTTCGTGGATCGACGTAATGTCAGAGGTGTAATAATTGAAGGCGGTGAGCCATTCTTGCTTTTGTTTCTCCGGCCAATCGTGTTCCGTAGGAGTGACGTAATAATACGCCTCGTTGGCTCGTTTCTCGAATGGGCCCGGTGTGTCCATCGAGGCAAACGAGGTGGCCCGCAGATATTGCGGCGTCTCTTTGACCTTCGCGCGGACGTCCGATGGGATGCTGACCAGGTGACGGTTCAAAACGTACTTCCGAATATTGTCCAGATCTCTGGCGACATCGGGAATGAGCTTGTCCGGCGTCGGGTGTTCGCTCTGGATTTGCTTGAAGACTTCGATCGGCGACTTGTTGGGGTCGATCTTTTTCGCGGCTTCGGCAAACGCATCCTGTTCTGCTTTTAATTGCGCCATTCCGATCTCGAGAATTTTTTCGGGCGGCAGATCGACCAGCTCGGTCTGGGCCAGGAAGCGCCTGAATTTTTCTTCGCCGAGCGCGAAATCGAGCGACGCTTTTGGAAGTTTCTCCCGCTCCAGCCATGCGGCATAGTCGTTAAGCGCGCTTGCTGCTTTACGGTTCGCCTCTTGAAAAGCAACACGGACCTGTTCGTCCTTAACTCCGCTGACGGCGGCGACGAGATCTTTCTTTAGAAAATCAGCCGAACCCCTGGCAATCTGGATGGCAAGTTCCACAAACGGTTTTGGAAGCGTTTCATTGAGGTTTGTTCTTGCTGCGATGAGGATATTTGGGATTTGCGATTCGATCGCGGCCAGGCTGCGAACGCGATCGTCGAGCGGCGCAAAATTTCGTTTGATATAAACATTCACATCGGCTGCGCCCGCATAGACCATCGGATTTCGCTCGAAGATCGACATGTCCTGCATCTCAAAAAGATCCTTCTTCACTGCGGCCTGAAGAATTCGCAGATCGATGGATTGGCGGGGACTCAGTTTGGCCGGATCGAATTTGGCCAATACGTCGTCGAACCGTCGCAGCCGGTGAAGCTCCGCGTCGAGCGAGAGCCGGCTGTAATCGGTTATTTTGCCGTCGTATTCATGAAGGCCGAGAGCAGTTCCCTGGAGCGGGTGGGCAGCGAGGTAGGTGTTGATGTAATCCACGGCGCGCGCTTCGAACTCCGTGTCGTCTGTTTGTGCAGCGAAGGCCGCCGCCCCAAGCCAGAGCGTCAAGAGGACAAGAGCAAACCAAAGAGTTTTTCGGAACGCATTCTCATTAACACCGGGCTTCAGCCCGGTGTAACTACACGAGGAAGACCGGCTCGTTCCCGACGGATCTCCGTCACGCGGCGGAAGCCGGGTGTTAATGACAGTGAGGCAGCTGCTCATCTTGCGAGTGTCAATTAAGACAAGGCTTTACGGTTGGGCGTTGCCAAAATTTCCTCATGAGCGATGATCGCATTGTTCTGTAATCTTCGGTTTTAATATGAGGCGTCTGCTGACCATTCCATTGCTGGCTTGTCTCGTGCTCGGTGCTTTCCCCAGTGCGTTCGCGCAGGAAGCGCAGCCAGGGAAGGGCGAAGACGATAACGGCTACGCGCAGATTTCCATTTTCGCAAAGGCTCTCGAGTTGATTAGGCAGGATTACGTAGATGATAACAAGACGAGCTATCACGATCTCATCACGGCGGCAATGAAGGGGATGCTTTCTTCGCTGGACCCGCATAGCCAGTTCATGGACCCGAATGACTTTCGTGACATGCAAGACGACACGCGCAGCCGGTTCAATGGCCTCGGGATCGAGGTGTCCATGAAGAATGGCCTGCCTACGGTCATCACAGCCATGGAAGATACACCTGCCGCCAAGGCAGGCATTCTTTCAGGCGACCAGATCTTGCGAATCAACGGCATTTCCACCGAAAGAATGGATCTTCAGGATGCGATCAATGTTTTGCGTGGACCTGCCGGCGCGAAAGTGACTCTGACGCTGCTGCGGCCTGCAACGAAGGAGATCAAAGAATACACCTTGCAACGTGCCGAGATCAAAATCCAAAGTGTTAAAGGAGCGAGATTGCTCGAGGCGGACCTGACTGGTCCGTTCAAGATCGGTTATATCCGACTGATTCAGTTTAACGAACCCACAGCCGAGGAATTATCAAAGGCACTCGAAGACCTGCAGAAGCAAGGAATGCAAGCGCTCATCCTCGATCTTCGGAACAACCCAGGGGGATTATTGAACAGCGCGGTGGATGTTTGCGGTCAATTCTTGCCGCCTAATACCAAAGTGGTCTCCACACAGGGACGCGTCGCTTCGCAGCAGCATGATTATTCGACTTCGGTCGTGAAAAAAGAGCGTCCGAACTTTCCGATGGTGTTACTCATCAATGAAGGCAGCGCCAGCGGCGCGGAGATCGTCGCAGGTGCTCTCAAGGATTTGCATCGAGCCGTGCTAGTTGGTGAAACGACTTTCGGAAAAGGTTCCGTGCAAAATGTGATGCAGTTGCCCGACGGTTCTGCGGTGCGTTTGACGACTGCAAAATACTACACGCCGAGCAAACAGGTCATCCAAGGCAACGGCGTCACTCCCAACATTCGGGTGGCAATGACCGCCGAGCAGGAGCGCTCGCTCTTCGCATTGCGCAATACGGGAAATATCAAACCCGAGGAGGAGATGAATATTATCAAGACAAAGGACGCCCAGCTGCTGCGGGCGATTGACGCGCTCAAAGGTGTTATGATTTACGCACAGCAGAGTGCGCCGAAAGCGGAAGCCGTAAAAAAATAGTGTAGAGGCGCTCGCCGCGGCGAGCGCCGCTCAATTTCCTTCGGCGGTTGACACAACCGCCGCTACACACATGAAAACCGTTCTGGCTCTCGAAACCTCATGCGATGAGACCGCCGTCGCAGTCTTGCGCAGGCGCGACGATCGCTCCGGGAACGAATTGCTTGCCAGCGAAGTGGCCTCGCAAGTCGCTGCGCACGAAAAATTCGGTGGAGTTGTGCCTGAAGTCGCGTCGCGTAACCATCTTATGTACGCGCCGCCGTTGCTCGATCGCGCCATGAGCTCGGCTAAGATTGATTTATCAAACGTCGATGCGTTTGCGGCAACGAGCGGACCTGGCCTCGCGAGTTCACTGATGATAGGCGCATCGATTGCAAAGGGATTAGCGATCGGCTTTGGCAAGCCTTATCTCGCGATCAACCATCTCGAGGGGCATTTGCTCTCTCCCTTTTTCGATGACACAGATGGCGACGAGCAAGTCAGGCCAAACGTTTCGCTCATTGTAAGCGGCGGACACACCATGCTGGTTCGTGTGCACGCGCTTTCTGATTACAACGTAGTCGGCCGCACGGTGGACGACGCTGCGGGCGAGGCCTTCGATAAAGTGGCAAAGATGCTTGGACTCGGTTACCCCGGGGGTCCGGAAATTGAGAAGAGCGCTCGCGGCGGCGATCCAAACCGTTTTGATCTGCCGCGCAGCATGCAGGGCTCGGAGAACTTCAGTTTCAGCGGGTTGAAAACCGCAGTGCGCTATTTGTTGCCGAAAATTGGCGTCATCCCGAGCCGCGCAGACGGCGAGGGACCTCACAGTCAAAGCTTGGAACATCGCGGGCCAATGCGTGATCAATCACCCTTTGAGAGGTCCTTCGTATCCGCTCAGGATGACAAATTGCTGAGTGACCTCTGCGCGTCACTTCAGCAAGCGATTATCGACGTGCTGGTGACAAAGACGATCGCGGCAGCGCAGAAATACGACGTCGGTCTCGTGACTGTCAGCGGCGGAGTCGGTTGCAATCAGGAATTGCGACGGCAGTTGGCCGATGCCTGCACTCGTGAGGGATTTGAATTCAAAACCGCAGAGCCGTGGTTATGCACCGATAATGCGGCGATGATCGCGTTTGTCGCGTTACTGCGATTGGCAGCAGGATTCGAATCGCACGTGACGGAGGACATCGACCCGAATCTGGCACTGGTGTGATTAGGGCCGCTCGGCTGAATCTGGGGCGCACAGGCTGCCAGCCTAAGCTCCCCAGAATTTCAGTACTCGCGTTCGAGCAGATAATTCGCCAGTGCGTGCAGCGGTTCTGCATCGCTGTTGTTGAAAATCGATAAAGCATTGTGCGCTTGCCGTGTTAGCCGTCTGGCTTCGGCGCGGGATTTTTCCAAGCCGATCACCGCGGGGTAGGTCGCTTTTTTCGCGGCCACGTCTTTGCCAGCGCTCTTCCCCAATATCTCGGAGGTCTGCGTTACATCCAGAATGTCGTCGATGATTTGAAACGCCAGGCCCAATCGCTGCCCGAAGCGTGTGATGGCAGAAAGTTTTTTCGGGTCTGCGTTGGCGCTCATCGCACCGAGCCGCACCGAGCTTTTCAAAATGGCCGCGGTCTTGTTTTCATGAATGAACTGCAACTGGTCGCGCTTGACGTTCTTACCTTCGGCTTCAAGATCGGCCACCTGACCGGCGATGAGTTTTTGGCTTCCCGCTGCGACTGCAATCTCACGCAGCAAGATTGCAACGTCGTATCGCGAAGAGGCTTTCGCCCTCGAGACAATTTCGAATGCAATGGTCAGCAGAGCGTCTCCAGCGAGCACAGCAATCCCTTCGCCAAAGACTTTGTGGCAGGTGGGGCGGCCGCGCCGGAAATCATCGTTGTCCATGCTGGGAAGATCATCATGGACGAGCGAGTAGGTGTGGATGCATTCAAGTGCGCACGCGACAGGCAGCGCGTTATCGATACTGCCATGACAAGCTTCGGCTGCAGCGAGGCAAAGAATCGGTCGCAAACGTTTGCCGCCCGCAAACAGACTGTAACGCATCGCCTTGTGGAGCGTGTCCGGTTTCGTGTTCGCCTTCGGCAGATAGCCATCGAGCGCGCGGTCGATCTTTCGTTGCCGGATCTGGAGATACTTTTTCAGATTCACGTGACGAAACGGATGCTGACAGCCTGAGTCTTGATACTCGATAATGCAATCCTGCTCAGAGTGTCCAGCAGCAAGAGGCCTTGAGAGTCAAGCAGCATCAGAATCGGCGTCGGGTTGGGACTAAAACATGTGATCGCAACCTAAGTTTCTCGGGCCTGCGGTGTCTTCCTTTTTGGAGGAATAAACATGAACGCTGCATTGCTCTACCGATCGCGTGGGCGCTGGACGTTCTGGATTGCATTTGCCTGCGCCGCTACGATTCACCTCGGGGCGGTCGTATTCGCCAAAAGCAAATCTGAGAGGACCACTGTACAAGATTTCATGCCGCCTGGGACTGACGTTGAGCTAATCAACGAACAGCCGGAGCCCGAATCGCCGCAAGAATCAATCACACCTCCGCCTTTGGATAAGATTCGCCTAGATGAGGACGTGTTCGTCGAGGAGAATCGGATGCAACCACCGGTTCTCGCTCGTAAGACAACGCGAGCCGTACGGCTCGTGAAAGGCACACTGGCGCCGTTTGGTTCACTCAAAGCGCTGGTGATGTACGCCCCGCGCCCAGTATATCCCTACGAAGCGCGCCGGCATCGAATAACAGGATCGGGAATCGCGCTGCTAATCGTCGATCCGACAGACGGCGGCGTAACCGCCGTTCAGATGGCGCAAAGCTGCGGTAACGCGATTCTGGACAATGCGACCCTCGAGGCGTTCCGAAGATGGCGTTTCAAGCCAGGGACCGCGCCCACGGTTCAAGTGCCGATCACATATACACTTACCGGAGCATCTTATTAACGGTGGCTTTCACGGATGTGGTATCGTCTGATGCGCCAAGATTGATGCGAAGCGAGAAAATAAAGGCAGGGCAAAAGTTTGAGGAGATTCTACAGCGATTTGAGATTCCGCTTCTTCAATATGCGACCCGTATAACCGGTGACAGGGAAAGGGCCAGGGATGTGGTGCAGGAAACATTCATAAAATTTCAACGTAATGGCTCGTTAGATCGGGAAGACAAAGCGGCAACATGGCTATTCACCGTTTGTCGTAATCGAGCGCTTAACGTTTGCCGCAAAGAAAGGCGAATGATGTATCTGCATGAAGACACACTCGAATCGCAGGAAGATCGCCAGCCAATGCCTTACCAGCGCATCGAGGAAGAAGAGGCCAGCGGGTTCCTCATGCGAATTACTGCGACCCTGCCGCCGCGTCAACAGGAGGTGCTACGGCTGAAATTTCAAAACGATCTCAGCTACAAGCAAATTGCTGAAATCACAAAAACGACGGCCGACAGCGTGGGCGTTCTCATTCACACAGCGCTCAAGACATTGCGTCATCGCTACCAGGAAGACTCGAAGGATTTCGTTTCGTTCAATGCCAGAACAACATGACATGAATATTGATGATCCAAAATTGACCGCTTTCGCTCTGGGCGAACTGGATGAGCCGGAAAAATCCAGAATCGCACGAGCAGTGACTGAATCGCCGGAGGCGCAGCGACTCGTCGATGAAATGCGCGAGCTGAGTGCTGCGCTCAAAAACGAATTCGCCAGCGAACTAAAAAGTGAGAAAGCGCCGGCAAACGTGATCGATTTCCGCGATGATCCGTGGTTTTGGTCGATCGGACGACCGCTGGCACTTGCCGCTGTGGTTGCGTTGTTAGCCCTCGTTTCCAGCGTGGCTGTATTTTCATTCAGGCGCGAAAGCGTTCGGTTTGCCCAGGCGGAAGCAATCCGGCTTCCGTCAGTTCGACCGAAGCTTCCCGACGTCGAAGGCGAGATTCAAGCGCCAATGGAAGTCCCTCCGCGTCCCGCAACGACCCCGTCTTCGAAACTTCCGCTTGCTGCTGGCGCTCCCGCAAAGGGGTTCATGATTGGACGTGCTGCCAAAAGTTCGTCTGTCGGTTACGCGCTGAACAAAACGCTCACCCAGCCAGTTAGCGGCGAGGAAGCACTTCGCGGTATCCGTGAGCCGTCCGGAGATTTCAATACCGCGAGTTACGATCACATCGGCGAGAACCCGTTTGTTGACGCGAAAGGTAATCCACTTTCGACGTTTTCGATCGATGTGGACACCGCATCATATTCAAATGTGCGCCGGTTCATCAATGAAGGATCACTCCCGCCCAAGGACGCGGTGCGGGTCGAAGAGCTGATTAACTACTTCACGTATGATTATCCGCAGCCGAGCGATGGCAGGCCGTTCGCGGTACATCTCGACGTTACGAGTTGCCCCTGGGAAACATCGCATCGGCTGGTGCGGATCGGATTGAAAGGGAAAGAGATCGCTACGGATAAGCGCGGCCCGAGCAATCTGGTTTTCCTTCTCGATGTTTCGGGATCGATGACGCCGCCGGAACGACTGCCGCTGGTGAAACAGGCGATGCGATTGCTGGTCGAAAAGCTAACAGAGAATGATCGCGTGGCGATTGTAGTTTACGCAGGCGCTTCGGGATTGGCGTTGCCATCAACCACAGGCGATCACAAGGAACACATTCTCGAAGCGCTGGAAAATTTGCAGGCTGGCGGTTCGACGAACGGTGCTGAGGGAATCCAGCTGGCCTATAAAATCGCCGCGGATAATTTCATCAAAGGCGGTGTAAACCGCGTGATTCTTGCCACCGACGGCGATTTCAATGTGGGCGTTACAAGCCAGGGCGATTTGATCCGCCTGATCGAAGAGAAAGCGAAGAGCGGTGTTTTTCTAAGCGTGCTCGGCGTTGGCACAGACAATTTGAAAGATTCGACGATGCAGAAATTGGCCGATAAAGGGAACGGCAATTATGCCTATCTCGATTCGCTCGATGAAGCGCGCAAAGTGCTCGTGCAACAGATGAACGGTACGCTTGTGACGATCGCGAAGGACGTGAAGATTCAGGTCGAGTTCAATCCGGCGCGCGTCGCTTCGTATCGCTTGATCGGCTACGAGAAACGCATGTTGCGCAAGGAAGATTTTAACAACGATAAAGTGGACGCTGGCGAAATCGGAGCCGGCCACACCGTGACTGCGTTGTACGAAGTGGCGCCGGTGGGGGCTGCCATCAACCCGGCTGCGAGCGTGCCCCCGGTCGATCCGCTCAAATATTCGTCCAACGAGAGATCGACTTCTGCACAATCGACATCCTCAAGCGAGATGCTCACTGTGAAGTTGCGTTACAAGAAACCGGACGGGGACCGGAGTGAATTGGTCGAACGCGCCGTCACGGATGCGCCCGGAAATTTTGAAAACGCGCCGGCCGATTTGAAGTTCGCCGCTGCCGTCGCCGAGTTTGGAATGATCTTGCGCGATTCTGAATATAAGGGAAATGGGACCTTTGCGACGGTCCTCGAGTGGGCGGAAGAAGGAAAGGGCACCGACGCAAATGGCTATCGCTCTGGATTTATCGAACTGGTGCGCAAAGCGCAGGCGCTGAAACGAGGCTAGGTTTCAAATATTCTCAGCGGTCTCTGTCATGGCGATCGGCTTCGTGCGCATCGCCAGAAAGGCGCCCAGGAGCAGAATACCGGCGCTCCAAACCTGAGCGTGAGTGAGTCGTTCGTGGTAAATCCAAGCGGAAAGCGCCATCGCGATCGCCGGGCAAAGAAGCTGGAGGGTTTGGGCCAGGGCAACTCCGATTTCATGGATCGCGACGTAATACAAAACATGCGCAAGCGTGATACAGATCACAGCGGAAATAATAAGAACGAGGTTCGCCTGCACGCCCGCGTGGATGGGCGTGCCGATTTTGCCAAACGCGAGCGTGAGGGGCAAAAGCAACGCCGAGGTAATAAAGCTGACGATGCCGAAGCTGCGGATCGAGCCGAGTTGAGCTGATGGGCGTTTGATCAGAACGCCGTAAAGCGCCCAGCAAAATGTTGCAGTGAAAGCAATGAATAATCCGGGCAGTGCGATATGCCCCGAAGGCGTTCGGGCTTGCGGGTTGGCTTGGAACCAGATCACGCCGAACGCGCCGATTAACCCGAGCAGTGTGCCAAGTTGAAATTGCCATTGCCGGATCACGAAGCGTTCCTCAGGAAAAAATGCCAGCGCCAAAAGCGCGGTGAATATGACCGAAGCCCGAGTGAAAATCGTGTAAACGCCTGGGCCGATATAGAAAAGTGCCATCACCTGAGTGATTTGATGGATCACATTCGGCACGCATGGCACAAGGCAAAGCGCGATCGCGTGCATATCGATTCGCGGCCCGCCGCGGCGGATTTGCCAAAGCACGAACGGCACGATCGCGATGCAGGCAACTGAATATCGATAAAAATTCTGCGCCCACGGATCGTAAAAGCGATTCAAGTAATACATGAAAAGCGACGGCAGCGACCAGATGAAGACCGTCGCGAAGACTGCCGCGTACCCTTTGGAGAGGTTGGCGTCTCGGCGCAGGGCTGCGGTTTTCGTCAGGACTCTTTGTGGCTTCATCGGTTTGCAGTTTCGGGGTATTTAATTTGCTCGCCTACGAGCAATAAATCGCTCAAAAAGTAGGCCGGAAGGAGAAATGAACATGTTGAATAAGCAAATAATCACCATCATAACGGTGTCATTTTTGTGGATTGCAGGAGCTCAGATTGCGTTTGCGAAGAAGCCGGCCGGGGGCGGCGGCGGGAACCACATGCAGCGCGGGATCGAGCTCGCCCAACAAAAGCATTTCGATGCCGCGGTCGCCGAATTTACCAAGGCGATTGAAGCGAACCCCAATGATGCTCGTGGCTACGCAAACCGCGGCACGGCGTATCGCCAGGGAGCGCGCACTGCCATAGCGGCAGGCGATCAGGAAGGGGCCTCCACCAGATATCAGTCAGCGTTGGCGGATTTTTCAAAATACGTTGAACTCGCCCCCAAAGATGCGTCCGCCTACCTGGAACGCGCTGCGACCGAGATCGAACTTAAACAATACGACGCGGCCGTGACTGATCTGAACAAAGCGCTGGAGCTGAAGCCGGACGACATCAACGCAAACAAGTTCCGTGGCTTCGCCGAGCTCGGGCTTAGCCAATGGGATAAGGCGGTCGCCGATTTCACCGCCGTGATCCAAAAAAAACCCGACGATCTGCAGAATTATGATCGCCGCGCGTTAGCCTATCGAGGCTTGAAAAACTACGACGCGGCCATCGCCGACTACAATTTTCTTTTGAGCAAAAATCCGAACGATATGGAAGCGTTGACGAAGCGTGGCTACACCTACAGTCTTGCGTTGCAGTACGAAAAGGCCATTCCCGATTACGAGGCCGCGCTAAAAATAAACCCGCAGGACAATGATACGTTTCAGCGCTTGCAATATGCGCAGTCGATGCTGGCCAAGAGAAATGCATCGCCTCCAGCCGCTGCTTCGCCATCGCCGACGCCGACACCTGAAAAACCAAGTCTAATCAGTTTGATCAATCCGCTGTATGTCGGGATTGGTATCGTGGCGCTCGTCATCATCGCGGTGATCGTGCGGTTCCTCACACGTGGGAAGGCTGAAGAGACAAGCAATATCATCCGCTGAAGCGCGTATGCTGTAGTGTCCACTGTCCTCAGCGGAGTTGCCTTTTGTTCTCACAGCTCGCTGCGCTGAGGACAACGCACTCTACCGCACGCAATCTTGGCGCCGACGCTACGAAAGAAATTTCTTTGACACAGTGATGGGCGCGATTAGTTTGCGGACGCTTTTTGCTGGAACGAAGCGGTCCCATGGTCGTTCAAATTGCAAATTTGACGCGGCTCTGGGACTTTTGAATCTCTGGCAGGAAGCAACCGGTTTGCCGCTCGGCTCGCCGCGGAGGCGCTGGGCTGGCGAAAAGCAGGCCCATGTAGCTCAGTTGGTAGAGCACGTCCTTGGTAAGGACGAGGTCACCGGTTCAATCCCGGTCATGGGCTCGTAAAGAACTCGCGACCGGCAGTGGAGAGTTAGAAGAAAAGACGAAGTTTAGTTAAACAGGAGAATTGAAATGGCTAAGGAAGCTTTTAAACGCGATAAGCCGCACGTGAACGTCGGCACGATCGGGCACGTGGACCACGGTAAAACCACCCTGACAGCGGCCATCACGATGGTGCTCAACAAAAAGGGCATGGCCGAAGTGCGGGCATATGAATCGATCGATAACGCCCCGGAGGAAAAAGAGCGGGGAATCACGATCAATACGGCGCACGTGGAATATTCTAGCGAGAAACGTCACTACGCCCACGTCGATTGCCCTGGGCACGCCGACTACGTCAAGAACATGATCACCGGCGCGGCACAAATGGATGGCGCCATCCTGGTTGTTTCTGCTGCGGACGGTCCGATGCCGCAGACGCGTGAACACATCCTGTTGGCGCGACAGGTAGGAGTGCCTTCCATTGTCGTCTTCTTGAATAAGGTCGACATGGTCGATGACTCAGAACTTCTCGATCTCGTCGAGATGGAGGTGCGCGATCTATTGACGCAGTATGAATTTCCGGGTGATAAAATCCCGATAGTCAAAGGCAGCGCGCTCAAGGCGCTCAATGGTGACGCGGATGCCGAAAAGCAAGTGCTCGCGCTGGTGGAGGCGGTGGACGATTACATTCCTGTCCCCGAGCGGCCGATCGATCAACCGTTCATGATGGCGATCGAAGACGTGTTCAATATTGAAGGGCGCGGCACCGTCGCCACAGGCCGTGTCGACCGCGGTATCCTCAAAAAAATGGAGGAAGTCGAGTTGGTCGGTATTCGTCCAACGAAAAAAACGGTCGCGACCGACATCGAAATGTTTCGCAAACTTCTCGATGAAGCGCGCGCGGGCGATAACGTCGGCATTCTGTTGCGCGGCTTGAAGAAGGAAGAGGTGGAGCGCGGCCAGGTGATCGCGAAGCCCGCCTCCATCACGCCACATAAGAAGTTTAAGGCGGAAGTTTACGTGCTGAGCAAAGAGGAAGGCGGCCGTCACACTCCATTTTTCACCAATTACCGGCCACAGTTTTATTTCCGCACTACGGATGTGACCGGCACCGTGAAATTGCCTGAAGGCGTGGAGATGGTGATGCCCGGCGACAACATCTCGATTGAAGTGGAGTTGATCACGCCCATCGCGATGGAAAAGACCATCCGGTTCGCCATTCGCGAGGGCGGCAAAACCGTCGGCGCGGGTCGCGTGAGCGAGATTCTGGATTAAACTATCGCCTAATCGTGCTCGTGCTCCTGCTCATGATCCAGCGGAGCCGATTACGATCATGATTACGAGCACGAGCAGGATTAGAAAATACGCCAGTAGCTCAATTGGTAGAGTAGCGGTCTCCAAAACCGTCGGTTGGGGGTTCGAGTCCCTCCTGGCGTGCTTGACCGCAGACGCGGTTAAAAAGTTACAAAGTTACACTGCTAAAAAGGGACATGAAGCCGATGCCTTTGTAACCTTGTAATTCTCTTAACCTTTTTAACGTTCCAGATGTTCACTAAAATTAAAATCTTCTTCAGCCAAGTAAAAGTTGAGCTGCAGAAGTGTTCCTGGCCATGGGACCCAAAGGAGAGGGGGTTCCGAAAGTACAAGGAACTGAGCGACTCCACTGTTGTGGTTGTGATCTCGATGGTTTTACTGGGCGGCTTTGTGTCGTTCTTTGACTTCGTTCTGGTGAACGTTGTGCACTTTTTCACTCGCTTACACTGATTTATGGGACAGACACTCGCAGGCAAAGATCAATGGTTCGTTGTGCACGTGCTTTCCGGGCAGGAAAACAAGGTGCGCGAGAACATCCTCAAGCGCATTAAAACGGAGGAAATGGGGGATTTGATTTACGATGTGCTCGTTCCGACCGAGCGCGTGTCGGAAATTAAGAAAGGCAAAAAGAGTGAGACGACTCGGAAGTTTTTCCCCGGCTATCTGATCGTTAACATGCATTTGCTCGACGAAAACAATCAGCTCGTCGGAGACACCTGGTATTTCATCAGGGACACACCCGGCGTGATCGGGTTTGCGGGAACGAAGGACAAACCGATTCCGATGCGCCAATCGGAAGTGGACAGCATGCTGGCGCAAATGAAAGAGCGCGAAGAAAAGGTGAAGCCAAAAGTCAGCTTTGAAGTAGGCGAATCGGTGAAAGTCGCCGACGGTCCGTTCCAAAACCAGACTGGCATCGTTGAGGAAATCGATCCCGACCGCGGCAAGCTACGCGTCTCTGTGACTATTTTCGGCCGCGCCACTCCGGTGGAACTGGAATACTGGCAGGTCGAACGCGGATAAGCTCTATCAACAATCAACTCTCAACGAGGAACTTTTCGAAATGGCAGCAAAAGAAAAAATAGCAGATATCAAACTCCAAATTCCGGCGGGACAAGCTAACCCCGCACCTCCGGTAGGCACCGCGCTCGGTCCGCGCGGCGTCAACATCATGGCGTTCTGCAAAGAATTTAACGCCGCCACTCAGAAACAAGCCGGCGACATTTTGCCGGTCGTAATCACCGTTTACAAAGACAAGTCCTTCACGTTTATCACCAAAAGCCCGCCGGCCGCTGTTCTCTTGAAAAAAGCGGCCAACATCGCGGCCGGTTCCAAAGAGCCAAACAAAACCAAGGTCGGCAAGGTCACGCGCAAACAAGTCATGGACATCGTGAACACCAAGCGCAAAGACTTGAACGCGGGCAACGACGAAGCCGCCTTCCGCATCATCGCCGGCACCGCCCGCCAAATGGGCTTGGAAATTGGCGATTAGATCGACATCTCGCTCGGAATTTGCCGCGACATCTGCCTGTTGTCGTCGCCTGCCGTCGAAGTAGTTATTCGACTTCGACCTCGATGCCGCCAATCCACCGCGCAAAAAGGTCGTAAAGCGCAGCGGCAATAATTCCGCCAACGAAACCCATCACGCCATAGATGATAGGCATAAAAATGCCCAAGCCGAACATCATGCCGGCGAAAAGGGCTGGCGGTGGAGCTCCAGCTGATTGTTGGGACGATGGAGCAAACGCTCCGGCCACCGCGGCCAAGGCGAAAAAAGGAAGAAAAATCAGACCCATACAGGCGTAAAGCGCTCCGAGCATTTTCCCAGCTTGCAGTGGAGCGATGCGTTTAATTCGTCGTTTCATTTCAGCAGTAGAAATTATTCGTTGCGGCGGCCTCAACCTTTTAATTACTCGCCAGTCTTCGTCGGTTCGAGAAATTCCCATTCTTGCAACGCAATCGGGACGTTGCCATTCTTCCAGAGGAAATCGTGGAAGGCGCGGAGGTTGAATTTTTCGCCCTGCTGGATGCGCGCGCCGGCGAGGAATTTCATGATCTGCAATTTCCCGATCTGATACGTGATAGCCTGGCCAGGCCCGGTGGCGAACGCGATTGCTTCCTGGCGCGCGGTCTGTTCGTCCATTGGGACTTTCTCCTGAAGATATTTCGCTGCTTGATCGAGCGTGAACTCGCCGAGCGCGAGTTTCACGTCCACTTCCACGCGCAGCGCGCGGA
>WNFQ01001662.1_pt1 | contig 23533 bp, 28 predicted proteins | sample 5400171 | NCBI WGS metagenome assembly WNFQ01 (sample SAMN13153356, study PRJNA577476) | soil metagenome | isolation source: 20 cm soil under Madrone tree | place: USA:California | collected 2016-06-14
TGCCTGTCGGACACGCGCAATCGTCGTCCCCTCTTCACCGATATCTTTAAGTTCTTCAGGAGGAGACACCCCGATTCCGGGCGAACCAAGGTTCCAGTCGTTGTTTGGAAAAATAGACGACTTTACCATGGCAGGAGCGGGTCCTCTCGACAGCAATTCCCGCGGAGGTCCGTCAAGCAGGAATTTCTCACAGGCTTGACTTACGCCGGATCGTTCTTCGCGCGAGTACCGTTCGACAGCGTCGTCGCTTTGAAACTTTCTTGCAAACGAATCTTGCTGACCGCATCGCTGCCAGCTGATAGGCAAGGTGTTAGATAGTGTGTCAGTTCTTCGTAGCGACAGCGAGAATTCTTGGGATTGAGGCAGAGCGAGAAATGGACAAAACAGGAGCACCATACTCAAAAATGACGCCAGTAAAAGACTCTTGCGAATGGACATACAGCCCTCCATCGGACTTTTGGTTCACCACAGTCCGTTTGCTGGAAAGCTTCGTTTTGCCGCCCACTCGCCGCGGCCCGGCAAACGCCCGATCCCTCTCTTGCTTAAGAGGTACGCGGCAGGATCGCAATGGTTTGATTAAGGAACGGAAATTACCGAGGATTCATTTTTGAGTAAGCACGCGACTTTGAAGAGATAAGAACCGCGATAGGATGCATGCTGGTCAGCGAATAAGCTGAAAATAAAAACGCGATTCCTGCATCGGATCGGGGAGATCATGACGACGTCCCATGCCTCCTCAAAGATCGAGGAGAGCCCTATGGCTGATTGTGGAAACGGGTAAAGCCCGGACTGCGCGGGGTTGGACGTAGTGCATGCAACGGGAGTTTTCTGGTTGCTTCAATCGAGACGAAGAGAGATTCCTCGTCGCTTCGCTCCTCGGAATGACCACTGATAAGGATGAGCCCGCAGAAAGAACAGTGGCCGTGCGCTGCCAAGAGTTTCATTCAGAAAGCCCTCTGAATCAGTCTTGCGGCGCCTTGGGATTTTTTTTCTGCGCTTCGGCGGTCCATGGAGGCACCACGCCGACCGAACGCGAATAGGCGATGGCTTGTCCGAGATGCTCGTGCGCGTGGGCGACCATGAGATAGACGACGTCGCCTTCGTTTGCCTGCGGGCCAAGCTTTGGCAGAGGGACGGCAAACTGTGCGTTGGACATGCTTTGGACAGAGGCGATGGCGTAGGTGAACGACTTGTTGAGCCACTCGATCACTTTTGCCTTGTCGGTCGTGGATTTCTCAAAGTCCTTGGGAGTGAAACCGGGCGCGGCAGGCGTGCCCTTCAACGTGGGGAAGTAAAATCCAGCGCCTGCCACGTGCAGGAAAAGTTCGTTGATCGATCGTACGCCTTCGGCAGGCCGCCAGGAGTATTTCTCCTGCGGGATCGCCTGCGCCAGAGTGGTGTATTTCTGCTGGAGTTGCTGCAAGTCCAGCGCGGCCTGCGCCTTCAGGTCATAACTGGGTGCGGTTTTATCCGCCGATTGCGCAGAAGGTGGCGGTGGGGCTTCCTGAGCGAAAACGGCGCCGACGAGACCGGTTACGAGACACGCACAAACAACCAAGCGTATAAATCGCTTCATCTGGTAGCTCCTTGAGTTTTCTACTTTCAGTGACCCGGAGGGCGAGAAGCCTTGCCCGGCAGCGATTTAGACGCGCTGCGGAGGACAATGCCGCGGGAAGAGGCAGGATAAATTTAGGTCCGCGTTAGAAATAACTCGACAGGCAAAGCGACTCGAGCGAGAGATCAGTGCGAAGCGGGTTGAGGGTCAGAGCTGGGCGCGGGGCTGACGGACGACAAACTGCGTAGCTCCTGCTCGACTCGTTCAAGGCTGCGCAGATCCACGCGAAGAAAGCCACTGCGCGGGCTGTCCAGATCCGCGATCAGTCCCATAACGATGGCGATCATCAGCGGTTATGACCATCGCTACCAGCCAGAATCTTCTGCGCTGCCAATAACCAAAGGTGAAGCAGGTGAGAAACGCGATCAGCAACAGCATGAGCCAGATGGTGGGAGGGATCCGGTTTTCCAGGGCCGTCAAACGCTTTTCGCTGAGGTCAATCATTTCGTTTAACGAGGAAACAAAAAGACCGGTGATTGCAGTTGGATTCTGCCGGGCAGATTCCTGAGCGATTTGCCAGAGAGATGTTTGGGTTGATTTGGTGCGGTCGATCGCTGTCGTTAATTCCTGTTGGCCCAGGCTCGCTCGCGAATAGGCTTGCCGGGCTGCGACATATTGAAGCAGCAATTCGCGAGCTTGAATTGGCTGCGCCTGCGGTAAAAGGCCGGCGCGAAGGCCGGTCGTAGCAATGGCGTTGGCTCGGTCCAAAACCAGTTGTTTGCGCAAATCAAATCGTGGCAGAGCCATTGCCAGAGTAAATGCAAGGAGCAGGCTGAGGAGAATCCCAAGGGAGTCGCGGGAAGCGGCGATTTATTCGCGGCGGTCTTCATCCAAATTCGCGGCGGAGAGCACGGCAATGCGAAATCCGGACGCGACGGCAATGACGAGTAACACAAACAGGGTGCCGGAAAAGAATAGGGGATGGTCCAGGAACAGGCCGGTCATTTTTGCCACCAGGCATTTCAATCAATTGCGACGAGACGGAAAAGACTTAACGCTTTGAAGCTTTTCTTTGGGGACGCATTCCGACGCTCAATGGCTCCTCGCGGTTAAGTTTCTTGGCCTGCAGAATGAGCTGCTTCAGATTGGCATCGTGAACGTCGGAAACTTCGCGCAGCTTCACGTGGCGGAGATTTTTTCCAGTGCCTTTCAGCAGCCTGGTGGGATCGCGGAGAGAGGTGCCGCGGGGAAAGCCGAAAGTCACATGATTTTTCCCGACCATCAGGTAGCACAGCGGTCCGTTCCATTCGAAGGTGGGGAGACCCCAGGGATTGAGAAGCTCGCGCGATTTGGGCACGACTTTGCGCACCAGCGCGCGCGCGGCATCGGTAACCGGCTTCAGTTTAGGATTTTTCTTTTCGACGTATGCGTCGATTGCGGCTCCGGTACTCGTTTCTCCCGGCATGATTGTTCCTCCCGCACGCGGTGCAGTTTAGCTTTTGCGAAAATATCCGGTCATCAATTCGCCGGCCCAGGGCGGCTCGCGCACTTCGCCCCGCGGCGCAACCCTTTGAAGTAAGGTTTTACATCGAGCACATACCTTATAACAGTGCGCTAGCCGGTGGAAATGAGTTTAGCTCTGGAGGCTCTCAGTTCGAACGAGTCCCGCTTTTCTTTAGAGCTTGGACGCCAGCGTTTTATGCGGGACGCGCAGCACCAGCAGGCCCGCGGCCAGCGAACTTACGGCCAAGACCGTGAGGCCATACGAGAACGAGTGGAACTTCGTATTCATGTAGCCGAAAAGATAGGGACCAGCAAATCCCGCGATGCTGCCGACGGCATTGATCATTCCTACCGACGCGGCAGCCGCAGATTTGCAGAGAAGCTCGGTCGGGATAGCCCAGAGAGCCGGCAAGTAAGCGTTGCCAATGGTTGCCAGGGTAAAGAGGGTCAGCAAAACTGGGACCGATTGAGGGTGAGCAGCCAGGCTCAGCAGCGCGGCTGCGGCAATGAGCGATGGAACCGCGCAGTGCCAGCGCCTTTCGCAATGCCGGTCAGAGTGCCAGCCATTCACCAGCATTGCGACGAAGAGTGCAGCATAGGGCAGGGCGCCAAGAAGGCCAACGTTCAAATCAGAAAATCCGGACTGGCGTTTGAACATAGTGGGTAGCCAGAAAAGGAAACTGTAATACGCGAAGTAATTCAGGAAGCAAACCGTGGCGAGCAGCAGAATGGCGGAGGAAGCGAGAGCCTGCCGGATAGGCATGGCCTCGAAGCCAGCCGCGGAACGCTCCTCCTGCAATTTATTTTCGATCCATTGGCGTTGATCGGGAGCGAGCCACTTCGCCTGACCTGGTAAGTCCGTCAAATAAAAAAACGCGATGATGCCGAGGAGAATGGCCGGCAGTCCTTCAAGGATGAAAAGCCAGCGCCAGCCAGCGATGTCGAGCCAACTACGGCCGAGGATCAGACCTGCGATGGGCGATGCGATAACGAACGACAGGGGAATCGCGGACATGAAGTTGCTGGTTACTTTGGCACGATCTTCACAGACGAACCAGTGGCTCAGATATACGATGACGCCCGGAAAGAAGCCGGCCTCGGCAGCGCCGAGCAGAAAACGCGCGATATAGAGTTCGGCCGGAGTATGTACCAAAGCGGTCAGCGCCGTCATCGAACCCCAGGCAATCATGGTCAAGGAGATCATGCGACGGGCGCTCCAGCGTTCTACGAGCAGCGCTCCGGGAATCTGCAGCGCGACGTAGCTGACGAAAAAAACGCCTGCTCCGAGTCCGAAGACGCGATCGCTGAATCCGAGTTCGCGAGTCATGCCGATCGCGGCGTAGGCTACGCTGGTGCGGTCGAGGTAGTTTGCGAGGTACAAGGCAAAAAGGAATGGGAGCAATCGCAGGGCGGTGTGGTGCCGTGTGCGGTCCGCGAGGCGAATGGCGGCAGGAATCAGAACGCGTGGAATTGCTGCAGACATTTTTTTAGACTTGTGCTCAACCGGACTCGACCGATGATGCCGCGGAGTATATAGGAATTCCCGCGCAGACCCTAACGGGAACGACTAGATTGCAAAATATATGAAAAATTTATCGGGCGGCGACGGACGGTTAGCGTACAGAACACTCTACATGAATTGGCTTACATGAATTGGCTTACTTGACACTCCGCGCAATCAAGCCTAGACTACGGAGTTTTTAGATGCCCCAAATTTCACACAGAGGGGCGGGACTCACATGGACAAGAAAAGACTCGACTACTACAAGAAGAAGCTGCTGGCGCGCCGCGATGAGTTGCTGAAGACCATCGCGCGCACGGCGGAAGAAGGCAGACTGGCGGATGAAGATCCGACAGTGGATCTGGCAGACAAAGCGGCGAATTCCTATACCAAGGAATTCCTGTTTGGCATGACCAACACCGACAGAACCATTCTGAACATGATCGAAGCGGCGCTGAAACGCATTCAGAAAGAAGAGTACGGCGTGTGCGCGAACTGTCAGGATGAGATGCAACAAAAGCGATTGGAAGCCGTGCCGTGGGCGAAGCACTGCATCACCTGCCAGGAAAAAGCCGAAAAAGGCCAGCTCTGATTCTTGTATCCTCTATTTACTCTTCAGGTATTTTTACTATTGATTATTCTTGATTGAAGCGTAGACTTTTGCCATGGGGAAACCCTTGGCTGCCAACCCTGCTTCAGGGCGCTGGCGCGTCGCCCGCTTGGCTGGCGGAGGCCGGAGGCGCGCTGGCTAGTATGATTTTGCCAGCCGGATGCCAACTTTGCGAGCAACTGCTGACTGGCGCATCGCGGCTACCCGTGTGCGAGGATTGCCTGGCATCGTTTTCGCGGTGGGAGGCGGTTCGTGGTGCTTTTGCCACACGTCCAGGCAGCCAAGTTGACAAGCGGCGCGTCTTACTGGTAGATGATGTAATGACGACTGGCGCGACGCTAGATGCGTGTGCGAAGGCGTTGCGCGAAGCCGGGGCCAGTTCTGTGCTAGGGCTGACCGTTGCCCGAGCCATCCTGAACCCGCAGAAGGTCAGCCGGTAAGGTTAGGTTGGACTGAGGTACGCGCGAATGAGCGCTATGCGAAAAGAGGGTGTGTACTCCCGCCGATTCGCTGCTTCCGATGCGGCCAGTTCAGTTGTGCCTTCCAACGATTCTCCAGCCGATAGTAGATTCCACAACCCGGCGGTTCCCAGGCGTGCATCGTTGATGCAAGAGCCGGTGCTGGTGTTGAATGCCACGTACGAGCCGATCAACGTGACGGCAGTGCGGCGTGCGATGGTGCTTCTTTTGAAAGGCGTAGCTCAGGCCGAAGAAATGCACAACGCGGAGGTGCATTCCGCGGCGAATGCCCACAGGGTTCCGTCGGTGATTCGGCTGCTGGCTTACCGGCACATTCCGCAGCAGAGCCGCGCGCTGTCTCGCAAGAACATATTGCTGCGGGACCGCAATACATGCCAGTTCTGCGGAAGCATTTTCCCGAGTTCGGAATTGACGCTGGATCACGTGGTGCCACGTTCGCGCGGCGGACGTTCATCGTGGGAAAATCTGGTGGCGTGCTGCTACCGCTGCAATAACAGCAAAGGCGATCGCACTCCGGAAGAAGCAGGATTTAAATTGGCGCGCAGGCCGCGTCCATTTACGCTGCATACTTCGCGGCAATTGATGCGAATGATCGGGCATCGCGACGAGCGGTGGCGTAAGTATCTGTTTTATTAATATTTTGCCGCGTTTTTATAATTCGAAAAAAACTTCAATATCAGGGAAACCTTTTTCGCGCGGATACATCTAACTCAATAACACCACTTCGAGGACACACCCCGGGAGGCAGTTAGGGTTAACACCCTAACTGCTTCTCTCCTTTTACGGGACTTTTTCGCAGTAAACCGTTTCTGTTTGAATCATCGAATTATTGTTTCGTGCCGCATACCGCGATATCAGAAGTCTCGCGAGAGAAATGCAATTGGGCGTAGCCGTTCGACCGGAACCATTCCATGACCTCGCCGCGAGAATGGGAATGCATGAATTCCGGCGAAAGCACATCGTAGAAAGAGTATGCAGTTGATGCGAGACGATGACGAATTTTCGTGGTGCGGAGAACTTCGCGGATTTTATTCGCGGCGTGCAAGGGCAATGCAAGCGTCCAGGCCAAAGCGTAGAGCGCGGGTTGTGGAAGCAGATACGATTTGTGCAAGACTTTTCTGGCTATGCGATATGGCGAAGAGACTTCTTTAGAATAAATCCAGATATACAATTTGCCGCCGGATCTGGCGAGCGGAGCCAGGCTGGAAAAACTTCGCTGGGTGTCCGGCGTGTGGTGGATCACGCCTTCACTCCAAATCAGGTCGAATGTACGGGGCGCAAGCGGCGGCCGCGACAAGTCAGCCTGAATCACATGAACGTTCGGAAGCTCGCGGCATCGTTCAAATGCCAGCCGCGCCGATTCACTGAAATCAACGCCAATAACGGTTGCGCCGGGTGCGGCTTTTCCGATATCCGCGGTCAAAGCCCCAGAACCGCATCCGGCGTCAAGAATCACGCAATTCTGCAAGGACTTAGGGTCGGCAATCCCGAATGCCCGCTGAAAATCGTGCAGCCCTTCCTGTTGGCTTTTTCCGTAGATTGTTTGCTGCTCAAATCGTCTCTGTTCATGCAGCTTCCACTGCTTTCCGAAAGACTGCCTGGTGCGTTCGGAGCGAATGTCCGAGCGGAGAATCACCGGCAGGCCGTCTTCGATCGGAAAGCTTGAATCGCATCCTTCGCAGTGCAGAATACCCGAAACGATCTCGGCATTTTCCCCGCGTGCGCTCACCAGAGAAAGAGTTGCGCCGCAATCGGGACAACAAAGCAACCGAAGTAAACTTGCTTTCAATGAAGACCCTCCATGCGAACTTGGCAAAATGGCGGCGTGCCATGCTCGTGAGCACGACGTCTATGCTGGGGGATTACGGAACGGCAGGCTGGAGTGAACTGAGCTGAAGCCATAAGTCTGAAACAGCACGCGAGCGAGGTCAAGCTCCGTTGTAATGTGTAAAACGCGATTGCGAGATTCAAGTGAGCTAGGAGACTGCCGGGAAACTTCGGAGCGCGGATTGTTCGTCCGGAAACTCCTGAAATATCTGGGAAAGATGGGTGATCTTCAGCACTTCTTCAACTTTGGGAGTAAGGCCAATCACTTTCATCGCGCCTCCGTGCTTGACGACATTGACGTAGATGCGAGCGAGTTCGCCAATTCCTGAACTATCCAGATACAGCAGTCCAGTGAGATTCAGCAGAATATTCTTTCGACTCTGCTTAAGCAGCGCTTGAACGGCGTCGCGCAGAGCGCCAACTTCAAAAAATGTGAGATGCCCAGAGACCGCGATCAACACCACCTGATCCTGCTGGCGGATCTTTACCGAAAAATTCACGAGGAATAACCTTTCTACTTGCACGCCAAGTATAACCCGGCTGTACGGTAAAGGTTGCGCCCGAATTTGCCGAGCGATCGAACTCAATTCGCGAAAATTCCAGCCGGTCAGGTTTTGCGCGCCCGCAGCATTCCACGGCCAACGCGAGACGTTGTTCGGAATGATCGGTAATTGCGAGCACGCGCCGCGTCAGATTGTGATTCTCCGACCACAGATGCAGGAGCGGCTTTTCACTTTTGCCGCGTACTTCCCAAGACAAGGAGCACAGGGGCGCGATACGCGCGCCACTTCTCGTAGAAGTCCGCGGGCCCGGCGGCAGCAAACTCGCGCAAGCATGCTTCCAGTTCGGCGGAGAGCTGCACAGCGGCATTATAGTTCAGGTAAGTATCTAATAACTATCGATCCGTTCGCGCAAATTGCAGACCGGCCACCTGCACGGTAGGCAGCTGCATATTCCACGAAGGCGGGACATGATCGAACGATATTTCGAAGTGCGCGGTTTTTCCGGGCGGCAGCAGAGCGGAAGAACCAAAAAGTACCGGGCGGGTTTCGCGCAGGGCGATCTGCTTCATGTCGTCCTGAAACTCGATGGTCGCTTCAATTCCTGAAACTGCGCGATCGCCGGTATTCGTTACGTCGCCGGCCAGGTAGGTGACTTCCTGGTTCAAGAAACTTTCCGCGCGGCTCATTTCAAAATTTCCAAATTGCAGCTTGGGCGCGTAGGCCTGCTCCTGCGGACCGAAGGGAAATCGCGTCTGCTGAACGGACCGATTCGGCGCTGGTCCGCGAAACAGCACCAGGTATATCGCAACCAATCCGAGAAGAGTGGCCGCAGCAATGGCCAGGGGATGGCGCAGGATCATGCCGTCCTGATCGTTCGGCGCCGGCAGTGGCGGTTCGAATCCATCCTGCATTTTCTATTTCCGATCTCAGCGGCCCAGGGTTAGCCGGTGGATGAGTGGTTCCGGCAAATTGGCCTCGTACATGCGCGACTGCACTGAAGGAATATCATACGGGACGCGCCAAAATTCCACGATTTTGTGATCGAAATCGGCAATCGCAAAAGCGGCGCGCGGATCGCCGTCACGTGGCTGCCCAATCGAACCAGGATTGAGCAAATACTTGTGGCCTAGTTCCAGATGAAGCGCGGAAAATGACTCCATCGGCCGGGGCCGAAGCGGCAGAACTTCAATGTCGCTCTCGTGGTAAGAAAAACCGCCTTGATGGTGGGTATGACCGAAAAAACTCAGCACCGTGCTGGAATCGAGCAAGCCTTCGAGGGCTTGGCCGGGAGTAAAGACATATTCGTCTTCGTCCTGATACGCGCCGTGGATCAGCACCACTCCTTCTGCGGTTTTTGGTCCTGCTGGAAGCGCGGCGAGCCAGGTCATGAGCTCGGGAGATAATTGCGCCTGCGTCCAGTCCACGGCCATTTTTGCAACGGGGTTGAAATCGTCGGAGGTCATGATGCCGGCAACCGCCTTGTCGTGGTTGCCGCGAATCACTTCCTTCGTAATACCCTGCAATTTTTCCGACACGGAGGCGGGATCGGGTCCGTATCCCACTACATCGCCGAGGCAGACGGCAGCGTCCCACTTTCCGGAAGCGGCCGCCAGGGCGGCTTCGAACGCGGTGAGATTGGCATGAAGATCGCTGAGAATCAGAAGTCGCATTCACAAGTCCGAAAGAGCGCAGATGAGTATAGTGGAACGCTTGCCGGGATGCACCAAAGGATAACAGGCAACTAATAAATCAAGCCACTTCTGACGCGCCCTGTCGCATTTTGCCGTCAAATTTTCATCTAAATTTAGTAACAATTCATCGAGAGTCGCAATGTTACGGGCAGCGAGGCAACCCTTTTGCCTATGCGCAATCATATTCTGCATGCCGGCACAACTTTTAACGAAGAACTTCTTGAAAGCGAAGAAACATTCTCGCACCGTGGTTCGTCTATACCTGTGCGGCCGAATTTGGGGCTGTTCAGTTTGAGACAGAAAAAACCCCGCGGTAGCAGCCGCGGGGCATATTGACACGCATCTTTTCCGGCGCTTAGTCCAGAAAACCTTGGTGTCGAGGCGAGACTACTCGCAGCGATACCGCGTGTCAACTGTCTTTGAACGCCAACCCCTGCGGCTCATTTTTATGTTGAGCGAAAGGGAAAAAGGTGACACGCATGAAGATCAATTCGTTCCATCGCATTGCGGCGCTCTTCGTTGCTTTGGCAATGACGGTGCCGGCGTTTGCAAAGCCTTTCACACAAACAATCAATCTCACACAAGGTGCGAAAGTCGGGAAAGCTTCACTGCAAGCGGGCGAATATCGGCTCTCCATTGACGGTAATAAGGTCAGCGTTCAAAAGGGCAAAAACATCGTGGCGGAAAGCGAAGGGCGTTGGGAAGACCGCGACCAGAAGTCGCAATACACCGCGATTCTCCTGGGCGCAGATGGACAGGTCCGCGAAGTCCGCTTTGCCGGGCAAAAAAGAGTTTTTGTTTTTGGCGAATAGCGAATAGCGAACAGCGTTCGCACCATCATCGTTGGGAATCAGCAATTGTATGAACGGGAAGCCGCACCTGGTGCGATTTCCCGTTCACCGCAAATATTCTCTTGGCCGGCATTGCAGAAACGTTCAAGTCGCAACTGACAAAGAACGTAGTCTCTAACGAATCAGCATACAGTCGCCGTAACTGTAAAAACGGTAGCCTGCTTGCACCGCTTGGCCGTAGGCTGCGAGAACATGGTCACGTCCCGCGAAAGCGCACACTAACGCGAGTAATGTCGAGCGCGGCAGATGAAAATTCGTGAGCAGCGCATCAGCTGTGGCAAATTGGTAGCCTGGCGTAATGAAGATTTTCGCTTCCGCCCGTCCCGCTATCAACGAACTGGTAGTGCCGCTTCGTCGCGCACGTTGTGCGGAATCCTCCAGTGCGCGAACGACAGTTGTTCCGATTGCAAGAATCTTTCTGCCGGCTAAGCGCGCTGCGCTAATCGCGGCGACAGTCTCTGCGGATATTTCGTAAGTCTCTCCGTGCATCACGTGCTGTTCGAGAATTTCGGAGTGGACGGGCTGAAATGTCCCCAGACCTACATGCAGGGTCAGTTCGCAGGTTTCGATTCGCTTCTCTTGAAGACGCTCCATCATTGCTGTCGAAAAATGTAATCCAGCCGTAGGAGCGGCGACGGCGCCCGGCTGCTTCGCGAAGACGGTTTGATAGCGATCGCGATCAGACTCCTCGTCCTCCCGTTCGATGTAGGGTGGAAGCGGAACGTGTCCGAGCCGCTCGATGTGGCTTCGCACCGGCTCGGCGTCATGGCTCACAAATCGAACCGTGCGAATTCCAAGTGCGCCGCGCGACAGGATTTCCGCTTCAAGTTCGCCTTGGCCAAAAATAATTCGCTCTCCCACCGGCAATTTTCGACCTGGCCGCACCAGAGCTTCCCACACATCAGACTCCAGCTGGCGAGTTAAGAACACTTCCACGGTTCCGGTGAGATGTTCGCGAGCGGTCGCGCGGGATGGCGCCTGGGAATGGACGCCAGCGCGTTTGCCAAAGAGCCGCGCGGGGATCACGCGGGCATTGTTAAAGACCAGCAACTCGTCGCCACCAAGAAGGTCCGGCAACTGCGAGAAATTTGCTTCGGCTACGCCGCCTGAGGCGCGGTCGAGCAAGAGTAGCCTGGAAGCGTCACGTTGGGCGAGCGGGCGCTGTGCGATCTGAGCTTCAGGGAGGAAGTAGTCAAAATCGTCAGTGCGCATGCCTAGGCAGTGTAGCGTAAAACGCCGCCGCGACTGGACCGCCAGGTTTCCGTCGCTTTTCCTCGCGCTAAAAAAGGCCTGTCCTGTCTGGCCGGAAAGGTAGATTACTGGTAAAGACCGAAGAATATCTGCGCCGTATGTTGCTTAAAACAATAAACTTACTATAACATATGGGAGCAGGAATTTATACTTGACAGTGTAACGCTAATATTTTATGATGTGTTCGTTGTAATTCCTTTGGAGGTTTAGCTTTATGGCTAATCTGGATCGTTGGGATTCCTTTCGCGGGACTTCCCCTGACTCTCAGTTGAACCGTTTGTTCAGTGACTTCTTCGGACGTGCGACGCAGGAGCAAAACCTGACCACGTGGGCCCCGGCCGTAGACATCTACGAAGGCGAAAATGAACTCGTGGTCAAGGCCGACCTGCCTGACGTCAAGCCGGAGAATCTGGACATTCGAGTCGAGAACAATATTTTGACGATTCGCGGCGAACGCAAGTTCGAGAAAAGAGCGGACGAGAAGAACTACCTGCGGGTGGAGCGGGCGTATGGCTCGTTTGCTCGCAGCTTCTCCCTTGCTAACACCGTGAACACTGAAGCCATCAAGGCCGACTACAAAGATGGCGTGTTGACGCTGAGCATCCCGAAACGCGAGGAAGCGAAGCCGAAGCAGATTAAGGTGAATGTTGGCACAGCAAACGCAAGCGGCCAAGCCGCCGCAGCCTCGGCCCGATAAGTCGCGCGACGCTGGCAATTCACGTAATTCATCTCTTGAGTCGAGTGGAGTAGCATGGGGCTGGCGCCGCGCCGGCCCCTGCTCTTAACAACCGGAGCAAATCATCATGCTGCGATTTGAAAAATTAACCGTCAAAGCGCAAGAAGCGCTGCAGGACGCGCACGAGGTTGCCGCGCGCCACGAAAACCAGGAAATTACGCCGCTGCATTTGCTGGCGGCGCTCGTTGAGCAAGCTGATGGCGTGGTACCGCCCTTGCTCGCCCGGCTGGGCATCCGCAAGGAAGCTTTAGGTGCTGAAGTCGAGCGCGAAATCGGCCGGCTGCCGAAAGTGCACGGATTTTCCGACCAGCGGCTCGGCCGCGCATTGAACGACACCTTGGAACGCGCGTTCAAGGAAGCCGACAATTTCAAGGATGACTATGTTTCGACCGAGCATCTTTTCCTGGCGATTGCCGGCTCGGATCGCGATCCCGCGGGCCACCTGCTGAAAAAACTCGGCGCAGCGCACGAAGCGATTCTGCAGGCGCTCACCGGAGTGCGAGGGACGCAACGAGTTACGTCGCAGAATCCGGAAGCGACCTACGAGGCTCTGGACAAATACGCGCGCGACCTCACTGAATTGGCGCGCAAGTCAAAGCTCGATCCGGTGATCGGGCGTGATGAAGAGATTCGCCGTGTAATGCAGATCCTGGCGCGACGCACGAAAAACAATCCGGTTCTGATCGGCGAGCCTGGCGTGGGCAAGACCGCGATCGCAGAGGGCTTGGCGCAGCGCATCGTCTCCGGCGATGTGCCGGATGTGCTGAAAACCAAGCGGCTGGTCGCGCTGGACCTGGCGGCTTTGGTCGCTGGCGCAAAATTCCGCGGTGAATTCGAAGACCGGCTGAAAGCGGTGTTGAAAGAAATTTCTCAGTCCGAAGGACAGATTATTCTGTTCATCGACGAACTGCATACGCTCGTGGGAGCGGGCGCTGCTGAAGGCTCTATGGATGCTTCGAATATGCTGAAGCCGGCGCTGGCGCGCGGCGAATTGCGGGCGATTGGCGCAACCACGCTGAATGAATATAAGAAGTATATTGAGAAAGATCCCGCGCTGGAGCGGAGATTCCAGCCGGTGCTGGTCAGCGAGCCGACGGTCGAAGATACGATCTCAATCCTTCGCGGATTGAAAGAGCGTTACGAGGTACACCACGGCGTGCGCATCAAGGACGCCGCGATTATTGCTGCCGCCACACTATCGCATCGCTATATTTCCGACCGCTTTCTGCCGGACAAAGCGATTGACCTGATTGACGAAGCGGCCGCAAGTTTGCGCATGCAGATTGATTCCCTACCCACGGAAATCGACGAAATCGAACGGCGCATGATGCAGCTGGAAATCGAGCGGCAAGCGTTGCTGAAGGAAACGGACGCACATTCCAAAGAACGGCGGGCGCAGATTGAAAAAGAGCTGGGTGCATTGAAAGAAGAGTCCAGCGCCATGAAAGCGCGCTGGCAATCGGAAAAAGACGCCATCGGAAAAATCCGCAAGCTGAAAGAGCGCATCGAGCAATTGAAAGGCGAAGAGCAGCGCTACGAACGCGCGGGAGAACTGGCGAAAGTCGCCGAGATTCGCTACGGCCAGATTTCGGCTGCGGAAGCTGAATTGAAAAAAGCTCAGGACGCTTTTTCCGCAATGCAGAAAGACGCTCCCATGCTTAAGGAAGAAGTGGACGAAGAGGACATCGCCAAGCTGGTGAGCAAGTGGACGGGAATTCCCGCGGGTCGCTTGATGGAAGGCGAAGCGCAGAAGCTTGTGCACATGGAAGAACGTCTGCGGCAACGCGTGGTGGGCCAGGACGAAGCGCTAGGCCGCGTGTCGAATGCGGTGCGCAGAAGCCGCGCGGGATTGTCGGACACCAAGCGCCCGATCGGTTCGTTTATTTTCCTGGGGCCAACCGGCGTCGGTAAAACCGAGCTAGCACGGGCGCTGGCGGAATTTCTTTTCGATGACGAAAAGCTGATGATCCGCATTGACATGAGCGAGTACATGGAAAAGCACAGCGTGTCGCGATTGATTGGCGCGCCTCCAGGCTATGTTGGCTACGAAGAGGGCGGCCAATTGACCGAGCAGGTGCGACGTCATCCGTATTCGGTGGTGCTGTTCGATGAAATCGAAAAGGCGCATCCGGATGTTTTCAATGTTCTGCTGCAGATTCTGGAAGATGGCCGTTTGACCGACGGCAAAGGCCGCACCGTGGATTTCCGCAACACAGTGCTGGTGATGACGAGCAATGTAGGCTCAACGGCGATCTTTGAGCTCTCCCGGAAAGATCCGGAGCGCGCTCGCAAAGAAGCGATGGAAGCGTTGCGGGCGTCATTCCGGCCGGAGTTCATCAACCGAATCGACGAAATCGTAATCTTCAACCCACTTGGAAAAGCGCAACTTGAGGGCATCGTGAAATTGCTGCTGCAAAATGTCGAGAAGCTGCTTGAGGAGCGGAAGATCATTTTGGAACTTACTCCCCCGGCGTACACGCTGCTGCTCGAAGAAGGCTACGATCCGGCATACGGCGCGCGGCCGCTGCGCCGCACGATCCAGCGGCTCATTCAGGATCCGCTGGCGATGCAGATTCTGGAAGGCAAAGTCCTGCCGGGAGATCACATCCGCGTGGACCGCGATGGGAAGAAAGACGCCATGCGATTCGAACGCATGGCGCCGCAGAAAACGGAAAAGCAACCTGCCGCTGCAGCCGGAATCTAATTTACAGGAGTTTCGAAGCGACGTAATCGCTTCGAAGCATATCTGGGTGGAACAACCATGAAAGTCTTGCGAACGGCATTTCTCCTGACTGCGTTGACGCTAGTGCTGATCATCGTCGGCGATGCTTTCGGCGGACCGAACGGCATGAAAATCGCCCTGGGCATTGCTGTGGCATTCAACGCCATCGCTTACTTTTTCTCGGACAAGATTGCGTTGCTGTCCAGCGGGGCAAAGCCCGTATCGCGCGAACAGTTGCCGCGTTTATATGAGGTGATGGAGCGGCTCGCGGCGAAAGCGAACTTGCCGGTTCCGAAATTGTACGTGGTACCCGAAGCCGCGCCGAATGCGTTCGCGACTGGCCGAAATCCTCGTCACGCATCGGTGGCGGTGACGGAAGGGCTGCTGCAGTTGATGAATGACGACGAGCTCGAAGGCGTCATCGCTCACGAACTTTCGCACGTGCGCAATTACGACATTTTGATCAGCTCGATCGCAGCGACATTGGCAGGAGCCATCACGTATGCGGCGCGCATGGGATACTGGGCCAGCATTTTCGGATATGGCGGCGGCCGTGATAACGAACGGCAAGGCGGCGGATTGTCAGCCATCTTGATGATCGCCATCTTGATGATTATTCTCGCGCCCATCGCCGCAATGCTGCTGCAACTTGGCATCTCCAGGCAGCGCGAGTACGCGGCAGACGAGTCCGGAGCACAAATGGTGGGCCAGCAGTTTGGGCTGATCAGCGCGCTGCAGAAACTTGGTGCCTACAATCAGCGCATTCCGAGCAACATTCCGCAAACGACCTCCGCGCTGTGTATCGTAAAGCCCATGTTTGGAGGCGGTTCGGTTTGGAGTTCGCTCTTCAGTACACACCCGCCGCTCGAGGACCGCATCACCGCGCTACGCGAAATGACCATCAGCCGCCCCGGATAACCGCTATTAGCGCGGCACACGAGTCGGCATCCTGACAGGGCAGCGGTAAAGTTGCCGGTGTACTATCCCACGACCGAAGAGGGCTCTCACGTTTCTCCCTCATTTTCAAACAGTTAGAATAAGTATTTTCCATTACGTTTTGGCCAGAGAAGTGCACTCTCCTACCAGGAATTCGGATTCGACTGCGTCTTCTGAGGGGACGGGCGAAATGAGTTGTAAGGACACTATCCATCTGATTTGTTGGTACTTAGAAGGGAAACTCTCGCCGACGGTATCGCACGATATTGAAGAACACCTGCATGATTGTGCGAATTGCAAGCTGGTCCTGAAGGCTGCCACACGCACGCTGGATCAGTATTTTGGGCCGGAACGTACCGAGACCACAAGCCAAGCGGCTTAGGAATAATCGCTAAGTCACTCTAAATATTCGATTTGCGCCGCTTGAGCGCTATATACCCAAATTGTGAAAGACCGTTCGAGGTTTGAAGCCTCCCAGCGAACGCCATTGCTGGCAAAATCAGCAAAAATTACCGATAACCTAGTAAGAAAGAAAAGTTTACTCGTACTGGTACGAATTGCGATCCAGCCTCCGCAGGGCACGCTCGCGCTTAACCCAAACGCGCTGTTGTAGTTAACCTGTAATTCTGCCGGTACCCGCATTTGGTTCGGCGGATGCACGTTTTCTTCTGACACAGGCAGAGTCCTGCAAGGAGAATCGAATTCATGAGCGAGTATCAGGAATCAAACCCCACGGTCGTATCGGGAACGCCACGGTGGGTCGGCCTAGCGGTGGCGGTCTTAGGCGCACTGTCGCTTCTCGGCTTGGGAGTGGGATGGAGCGCCATCAATCACGCCAACAGCGTGGAAAAATCCACCCAAGCGTCTTTGAAACAGCAAAATGATTCGTTAGGGCAGCGCCTTTCGAAGACCGAAGACGACAACCAGCAACTGCAAAGCGATTTGAAGGTGGTAACCGATAAATTGAACGTAACTCAGGCGGACCTGATCGCCGCACGCAAGCAGAACAAAATGGCTGCGGTGACTTACAGCAAGAAACTGAACGAATTGGGATCGAATGTGAACGCGCAGCTTGCCACCAAAGCCAGCACGGATGATGTAAGCAAAATTGGCGGCGACGTAAACGGCGTCAAGACCGACCTGGACGCGACAAAAAATAGCATTCAGATGGCGCGCAGTGAGATGGGGACGTTGATCGCGCGCAACCATGACGAAATCGACGAGCTGCGGCGCATGGGCCAGCGCGACTATTACGAATTCACCGTGACGCGCAAAGCCGGCGCACAGAAAGTCGGAACGATTCAGGTCCAACTGCGAGACACCAACACCAAGAAGAATCAGTTCAGCATCTATGTACTGGCGGACGATAAGAGTTTCGAAAAGAAGAACCGCTCGGTGAACGAACCTATTTTCTTCTATACCGGCGGAACGCGCCAGGCAGTCGAATTAGTGATCAACAAGGTCAGCAAGTCCACGGCAACGGGCTATTTGAGCGTGCCGAAGGCCGTGCCTTCTACGACGACAACGTCGAATTCCGGCTCCGGGCAGTAAGATCATTGGCCGGCTGGTGCGCTCTGGCTAATTGCTCCTATTCATTAAGCGTTTGACAGGCGGGGGATTCAAAAGAATCCCCGGTTTTTTATTGCGATCCATGTGCATCCTCCTCCGCCATCGGTCCGTACCCCCCATTGCCGATTGGCGTTCTAGACTTGCCCTTTGTGCTGTGCCAAGCTAACGCCATGGCCTTGGGCAGAGTCTAAAGCCACAGTAGTTTTGGAGGGAGTGCTTATGAAACTTCGAATCGCAACCATCGCAGCAGCAACGTTGTTTGCAGCAGCCATGACTATGGCGGCAGACAGCAGTTTGACCGGCTGGATTTCGGACAGCAAGTGCGGAGCCAAGGGAGCAAACGCCAAGGCTGGCGAGTGCACCACCAAGTGCGTCAAAGAAAAAGGCGCCAAGTATGTGTTCGTGAACGACGCCGACCAGAAAGTTTACGCCATTGATGCGCAGGATCAGGTCGCCGCGCACGCAGGGCATCATGTAACGGTAAAGGGCAGCGTGGACGGGGACGCCATCAAACTGAGCGCAATCGAAATGGCTCCTGAAAAGGGCATGTAAGATCGGACACAAGAAGATCCATACGGGCGGGGCGAAGGCTCCGCCCGTTTTGTTTTTGCAGACGTTTGGGATTCGGCTACGATAACGGGTGTCTATGGCGACCACTCTCTTGCATGTAGGTAAGGCAATCACCCCAAAAGGTGAAATTGCAGACGCGGCAATTCTGATCCGTGACGGCGAGATCGAGATGGTCGGCCCGAGGGGGGCGATGGAATTGCCGGCGGGCGCGGAAGAAGTACGCGCGAGCGAGTCCACTGCCATCCGGGCGGCTGGCGGCATTTGGCACTACTTCGTTGCTGGCAACTACTGTTACCGCCAGTGCGGATGAAACAGTTCGCGCCGTCGAGGGAATTGCAAAATATATTCCCCGGCAATATCAAACGAATGACGCAAGAGCGGAAATTCTAGGGATCCACTTTGAAGGACCGTTCCTAAGCAAGGCGCGGCGTGGCGTGCATCCAGCGGAATGGCTGCAGCCGCCGTCGGCGGAATTGCTGCAACGATTTTTGCATGCGGCGTCCGGCAACGCGCGCATTCTTACCATTGCGCCGGAGCTACTCGGCGCGATGCCGTGCATTGATGCGGCGCGCAGCCTGGGAATGGTCGTTTCCATGGGACACACCGACGCGACGTACGAGCAGGCGCGCGCAGCGGTAGCGCATGGAGCGCATCACGCCACGCATGTGTACAACGCCATGCGACCCTTTAGCCATCGCGATCCCGGAGTGATCGGCGCGGTGCTGACCGCGCCTGAGGTTTCGGCGGAATTGATCGCGGACGGAATTCATGTCGACGAAATCGCGATGAAGGTTTTGTTGCAGGCCAAAGGCGCGCAAGGCGTGATCCTGATCAGCGATGGAATTTCCGCGACGGGAATGCCGGATGGCAAATACATGCTGGGTAGGCTGGAAGTGACTGTGAGCGGAGGTGTTTGCCGCAACGCGGAAGGCAGATTGGCCGGAAGCACGCTTACTTTGGATCGTGCGCTGCGAAATATCGTGAAGCTGGGAATTCCTCTGGGCGATGCGGTGCGAATGTTGACGCTGAATCCAGCCACGCTGCTGGGAATCGAATTCAAGAAAGGCGCATTGCGTACCGGAGCCGATGCCGACATCGTGCTGCTGAATGAAGGACTAGAGATCGAGCGGGTTTGGGTGCGCGGCATGTTGGTGCAGTGATTAACCTTGCTGGAGTGATTTGGGAAGGGACGGCGGCAGCTGGGCGAGCGCGCTCCAGAAACGCCTTCGTTATCGCCGGCTTTGAAGATTTCGCTGCGGACTAGCGGTTTAGCGGAACATTCAGTTCACTGGCAAGTTGCTGGGCGTTGAACGGGCTGCAGGCGAAGTAGCGATCGCCGACCTGAATGGTAGGAACTTTGCGGCGGCCGTTGTTGACACGTAGGACCAGGCCTTCGGCTTCGGGATTTCCATCGATAATCACTTCCACGAATTCCACGCCGCGTTCCTTCAGAAAAGATTTCGCGCGGCGGCAATCAGGACACCAGATCGTGCAATACATGACCACGGATTCGTTGAGCTTGTCACTCATCTTGAATTTGATGCTGAAGATTTTGCGCCGGTTCGCGGGTATACGGGACTAGCGAACCGTGGCAATGTTCACGCCCTGATGCTTCGAAACAACCTGAATACGCACGAGCGCGCGCTGCAAAGATGCTGACGCTCGATCCCAATCGATTTCGCCACCAGCGGCGATACGTTCCTGAGCGCGCTTAAGGGCTTCCTGCGCGCGATTTACGTCGATGTCTTCCGGACGTTCAGCGGTTTCCGCCAACACGGAAACGCGCTCCGGCAAAACTTCCGCGAAGCCACGAACGATTGCGAGCAGCCCGGTTTGTCCGTTTGCAGCCTTGTAGGTCAGCTCGCCGATTCCCAGCTCCGTGATCAGCGGCGCGTGGCCTGGCAGCACGCCGAGATAGCCGTCTGCGCCAGGGAGTTGCACCTCGGCGACTGCTTCGCTGAGAAGCTGGCTCACCGGAGTAACCACTACGAGCTGAATTGAACCGCCAGCCATAAAATGTTTCCTAAACGCCCGCCTTCATCTTTTCGGCCTTTTCATGAACTTCGTCGATGGTGCCAACCATGTAGAAGGCCTGCTCCGGAATGTCGTCGTACTTTCCTTCGATGATTTCGCGGAAGCTGCGCACGGTGTCTTCGATCTTGACGTATTTTCCTTCCAGGCCGGTGAATTGCGCGGCGACGAACATCGGCTGGGAAAGGAACTTTTCGATTTTACGCGCACGAGCGACAGTCCGTTTGTCGTCGTCGGAAAGTTCTTCGATGCCGAGAATGGCGATGATGTCCTGCAAATCCTTGTAGCGCTGCAAAATGGATTTGACCGAGCGCGCGACGGCGTAATGATCGGCGCCAACGATGCGCGGATCGAGAATGCGCGAATAGCTGGCAAGCGGATCGACAGCGGGATAAATGCCTCGTTCGACGATCTGGCGCGAAAGATTTGTAGTGGCGTCTAGGTGAGTGAAGGTGGCAGCGGGAGCTGGGTCCGTGTAGTCGTCGGCAGGCACATAAATCGCCTGCACCGAAGTAATCGAGCCAGATTTCGTGGAAGTGATGCGTTCCTGCAGCTCACCGATTTCGGTGTTGAGGTTCGGCTGATAGCCAACCGCGGAAGGCATGCGGCCAAGTAGCGCCGAAACTTCCGAACCTGCTTGAACGAAACGGAAAATATTGTCAATGAAAAGGAGCACATCGAGATGCTCCTGATCGCGGAAATATTCGGCGACGGTGAGACCAGTAAGTCCGACACGAAGACGCGAACCAGGCGGCTCGGTCATCTGCCCATAAACCAGGGCGCAACGGGACTTTTCTGAGTTGCCCGGAGTGATGACGCCGCCTTCGGACATTTCCAACCACAGGTCGTTGCCTTCGCGTGTGCGCTCTCCGACGCCAGCAAAAACCGAAAGGCCACCGTGCTTCATGGCGACGTTGTGGATCAGCTCCAGAATCAAAACGGTTTTGCCGACGCCCGCGCCACCGAACAGACCGATCTTGCCGCCCTTGACGTACGGCTCCATCAAGTCAACCACCTTGATGCCGGTCTCAAACATTTCCAGAGTGGTGGACTGTTCGTCCAGTTTCGGTGCGGGACGATGAATCGGGAAATACGTCTTCGCGTTGATTGGGCCGAGTTGGTCAACAGGCTTACCGAGAACATTCATCACGCGGCCGAGCGTTTCCCGGCCGACCGGCACTTTGATCGAATCGCCGGAATCGATAGCCTTCATGCCGCGGACCATGCCTTCGGTCGGCTCCATGGCGACCGCGCGAACACGGCCTTCGCCGAGGTGCTGCTGAACCTCGACGGTCACATCAAGCGGCTCGGGCACAGCGAAGCCTTCGCTGGTGATGCGCACCGCGTTAAAAATTGCCGGCAAGTGCCCTTGCTCGAATTGAATGTCCAGCACCGGTCCGATGACCTGTACGACCCGCCCGATGCCTGGTTTGTTGTCTGCCATAGTTCTCCTACGCGCCGTGTGAGGCGCCGCTTACAATTTCTATAATTTCCTTGGTGATGGCGGCCTGACGCACTTTGTTCATGTGCAGCGTCAACGCCTGAATCACTTCGCCGGCATTGCGCGTGGCGGATTCCATGGCGGCCATGCGCGCTGCATATTCCGCCGCCGAAGATTCCAACATGGCACGAAGGACTTGCGCTTCAATGTATTTTGGCAGCAACGCCGCGAGCAGCTTTTCAACGGGCTGCTCGTAAATGTAGTCAACCTGCGATTCCGGCTGCTCGGAGGTTTTCTCGCCGGATTTGTCGTTTGGCTGCGCGCGTTCCGGCTCGACGGGGAGCAGCTTTTCGATTTTAAGATTGGCCGTCATTACGGTCTTGAATTCGCTGAAAATCAAATACACCGCGTCGATCTCGTCCTTGATATATAGATTCGCCACCAGGCCAGCGATTTCGCGCGCGGTCGAGAATTCTACCTTGGCCAGAACGTTGACGTATTCGGCAGCAAATTGAAAGCCCGCACGCTTCAACGAATCGCGTCCCTTTTTACCGACTGGCACGATGGAAAGCTTCTTGTCGCGGCGCTCGCGCAGAAACTCGTTGGCCTTGCGTAAAATGTTGGCGTTAAAAGCTCCCGCCAGGCCGCGTTCGCCGGTGAGAACGATGGCAAGAATGCGTTCTGCGGGGTGCTTGGCCAGCAGCGGATGTTCGGGCTCGTCGATGCGCGCCATGATGGAACGAAGCAGCCGGGAAAGTTCGCTGGCATAAGGGCGAGCGGCGATGGCGGCTTCCTGCGCGCGGCGCAACCGCGCCGCTGCGACGAATTTCATCGCGCGGGTGATCTGCTGAGTGTTCTTCACCGAGCGGATGCGTCGTCGGAAATCGAGAAGCGTTGCCATTGCGCGCTGCTATAACCCTTTCTTTTGCTGACTACCTTGACATAGCCGTTACAAAACCGAGTCCTTCAGAGCCCCGCCCAGCGCGAACAACTACCAGGCGAAAATGCCGCTACAAAATCAACTGCCGACAACCGCACCGCTAAAAAATCACGCAGGTTTATTTTCTGTTGGCGCGAAACGTTCCTTGAAACTCTCGACAGCCTTTTTGATTTCACCCTTGATCGAATCATCGAGCGCTTTTTTCTCGCTGATACTTTTCAAAATGCCCGGCTGGCTGGTTTCGACGAATTGCAGAAATTCCTTCTCGAAGCGGCGAACATCGCCGACCGGAATGTTATCAATCAATCCGCTGGTCGCAATGAAGAGGCTGAGCACCTGCTTTTCGACCGAAAAGGGAGCGTATTGATCCTGCTTCAGAATTTCTGTGAGGCGCTGACCGCGAGCGAGCTGTGCCTGGGTAACTTTATCGAGTTGATCGGCACCGAATTGCGCGAAAGCGGCGAGTTCGCGGTATTGCGCCATATCGAGGCGCAACGATCCAGCAACCTGGCGCATGGCTTTGATCTGCGCGTTGCCGCCGACGCGGCTCACGGAAATGCCGACGTTGATGGCGGGCCGAATGCCGGCATTGAAAAGATCGGCTTCCAGATAAATCTGTCCGTCGGTGATAGAAATAACGTTGGTCGGAATGTAAGCGGAAACGTCGCCCGCCTGCGTTTCAATCACCGGCAGCGAAGTGAGCGAGCCGGCGCCGAGTTTGTCATTCAATTTCGCGGCGCGTTCCAGCAAGCGCGAGTGGAGATAGAAAACGTCGCCAGGGAAAGCTTCGCGGCCTGGTGGACGACGCAACAAAAGT
>WNFQ01001201.1_pt1 | contig 23510 bp, 15 predicted proteins | sample 5400171 | NCBI WGS metagenome assembly WNFQ01 (sample SAMN13153356, study PRJNA577476) | soil metagenome | isolation source: 20 cm soil under Madrone tree | place: USA:California | collected 2016-06-14
GGTACGCGAATGCAGGTGCTGCGCAGCGGGTGCTCGCGGCGGGGGCCGTGGTCGTGCTGCTGACTGTGACGGGCTGGGCCGCGGCGGCGGCGGCTGACACCGGGACACAGGCGGCGCGGGAATCCGCGGTCTGGACGCCCCGGGAGCTGCTATTCATTTATCAGGGGTTTACCACCACGTACTCCTGCGACGGGTTGCGGGACAAGGTGCGAAGTATCCTGCTCGAACTGGGCGCCCGCGAGGACCTGAAGGTAACCGCAACGGGCTGCTCCTCGCCCGGGGGACCGGATCCGTTCCCCGGTGTCAGGATCAAGATGAACGTGCTCCAGCCGGCTGCCGACAAGAACGCGACCGCTGGGACGCAATCGGTGCCGTCGCACTGGAAAATGCTCGACCTCACACCCCAGCGCGACGCGGTCTCGGCAGCCGGCGAGTGCGAGCTCATCGAGCAGGTCAAGCAGAGCATTCTGCCGCTGTTCGCGACCCGCAATGTCGAGTACAGCTCGAACTGCGTGCCCCATCAGTTGCAGATCGGGGCGACTCGGCTGCGAGCGCAAGTGCTGGTTCCCGACCCAAAGAGTGGCAAGCCTGCCGGATCCGGGTGAGGTGCGTGCCAGCGGCCTCGACGGCCGCCTCGCTCGGAGGAGCATCGCTAGAACGGAAAGCCCCGCGCGCGCTCCTGGTCCTTGACGATGTCGCGCGCCGCAAGCAGCAGGTGCGCGGTGGCCCACAGGCCCGTCGGCACCAGACACAGCATCGCCAGCCTCAGCGAATCGGCATTCGTGACGTGATTGGGCGCGAACCAGTCACTCAAGGCGCCGATAAGCGGGGGTGCGATGACGAGATTGCCGAGATTCGCCAGGAACAGCACCATGGCGCAGAACATCGCCCGCATGCGGCACTGTGCGAGATTGTTGAGCAGCCCGAAGCCGGGACCGATGTAGAAGTAGATTGCGGGGATGAAGATCCACAACATCGCCTTGGCAAGCGCGAGGTCGCGGGTGTAGTACACAACGCCCGAGGCGAGAGTTGCGATGCCGATTCCGCCGGCGAGCAGCCACACGATGCGGCGCGCATCGGTCATGCCCCTGCGGGCCATCAGGAAACCGGTGACGACGGTCGCGATACCTCCACCCCACAGATGCATGTTCTGCGTCACGACGCCCGCTTCGCCGACGCTCATGTGGTAGGTGCGTTGCAGGAAGGTCGGTGTCCAGAACATGAGCCCCCAGCCCCACAGCGCGCACACCGCGGTGCCCATCATGACGTGCACCGCGGAGCGTTGCTGCCACAGGAAGCGCAGGGTCTCCGGAATGGTCGGGGTGTCCTGATCACCCGCATCGAGGCAACCGCGCCTGGGTTCGCGTACCGTGAGCCATACCGCGATCCCGGCCAGCACTCCCGGAATCCCGAGTGCGAAGAACACGGCGCGCCAGCCGTAGTGATCGGCGATGGCGCCGGCGACGTTGTAGCCTAACCAGGCGCCGATCGGCGCGCCGAGCGCGAACACCGTGAGTGCCATGGCGCGCCGGTTCGCCGGGAAATAATCGGAGAGCAGCGAATTCGCACACGGCGTGCCACCGGCTTCTCCGATGGTGACCCCGACGCGGGCAAAAAAGAACTGCCATGAGGTGCGCGCGAGCCCGCACACGGCGGTCATCACCGACCAGAGCACCAGGCAGGCCGCGACGATGTTACGGCGGTTCTTCCGGTCGATGAGCCAGGACAGCGGGAATCCCAACACGACGTAGAACAATCCGAACGCGAAACCCGTGAGTATCGCGACGCCCCGGTCGGTGAGATGCAGCTCAACCCGGATCGGGTCCAGCACCGTCGACACCACGTAGCGGTCGGCGATGCTGAGGGTGTAGACGAGACACATCATGATGAGCACGTACCAGCGCTCCATCAAGGAGGCCGACTGCAGCGGCGCAACGCCCAGCCCCGCGGTCTCGGATGCCACGGCGGACTGCAGCTCACTCATATGGTCTTGCCCTGCATGCGAAGGAGGTTACGCCAGTGGGCGCGAGCTGTCGTCGAGAATGAGATCCGCGGCCTTCTCCGCCACCATGAGGGTCGGGGCGTTGGTATTGCCCGAGCTGATGTTCGGAAAGACGGCGGCATCGACCACGCGCAGGCCGCTGACCCCGCGCACCCGCAGCCGCGGATCGACCACCGAAGTGCGCGCATCTGCGCCCATGGCGCAGGTCCCGCAAGCGTGGAACACCGAGCCGGCGCGGCGGCGAAAGTCCGCCAGCACCTCGGCATCGGACTGCGCCTGCGCACCCGGCTCGCGCTCGCTCTCGGTCACCGCCGCGAGTGCCGGCGCAGCGGCGAGGCGCCGCACGAGCCGCGCACCGTCGCACACGTCCCGCAGGTCCGCTTCGGTCGCCAGGGAATTCGGGACAATGGCGGGACTTGTGAGTGGATCGCTCGAGCGGATGTGGATCGTGCCGCGGCTGGTCGGCCGGCAGGTGTTGAAGGACATCAGGAACCCCGGGAACGGGTCGGGGTTCAGCAGGCGCCGTCTGGGACCGACGGTGGTGGTGCTGTAACTGGCCGGGTTGAAGTAGATGTGCAGGTTCGGGCGCGTCAGCTCCGCGCGGCTGCGCAGGAAGGCGCCGGCCTGATTGACGCTCATGGCGAGCGGGCCGCGCCGTCCCAGCGCGTAGCGCAGCGCCGCCTTGACCTTGCCGAGGAACGGGGCGAGCTGATCGTTCAGGGTCGGCACCCGCGAGCGGTAGAAATACGACACCGCGAGATGGTCCTGCAGGCCGCGCCCGACGGCGGGCGAGTCGGCGATGACCGGAATGTGAAACTGCCGCAGCAGCTGCGCGTCCCCGACGCCCGAGAGCTCGAGGAGTTGCGGGGAGTTGATGGCACCGGCCGCCAGCAGCACCTCGAGGCGCGCGTTCGCCTGCCGCCGCGTGCCCCTGCTCAGGTACTCCACCCCCACCGCGCGCGAGCCCGAGAACAACACCCGCGTGGCGTGCGCGCGCAGGCGCACGTCGAGATTGGCGCGCCGCCGCACCGGCCGCAGGTACGCACTGGCGCTCGAGACGCGTACCCCATCCTTGATGGTCACGTGCCACAGGCCCGCGCCTTCGGCCTGCGCACCGTTGAAGTCGGGCGTGTGCGCGATGCCGGCGCTGGTGCACGCCTCGAGGAAAGTCGTACATAGGGGATGCACGCTCGCCGACACGTCACTCACGTGCACCGGACCTCCTGCGCCGTGGTATTCGGACGGACCCCAGGCGTGATCCTCGAGCTTCTTGAAGTAGGGCAGCAGCTCGCTGAAGGACCAGCCGGGATTGCCCGCCGCGCGCCAGTCCTCGTAGTCCGCAGGCTGCCCGCGCACGTACACCATGGCGTTGATCGAGCTCGAGCCCCCCAGCACCTTGCCGCGCGGCCAGAAGGCGCTGCGGTTGTCGAGCGCCGGATCAGGCTGCGCCTGGTACATCCAGTTGAAACGGGGATCGTTGAAGGTGCGGCCGTAGCCGATCGGCACCTGGATCCACGGTGAGCGGTCGTTGCCGCCGGCCTCGAGCAGCAGCACGCGATGCTCACCGCTCGCACTCAGGCGGTTGGCGAGCACGCAGCCGGCGGAGCCCGCGCCGACGATGATGTAGTCATACTCGGTCATCTGTGTTAAAGCATCGCCCGATGAAACTGACTGACATCAGGACTTTCATCGCCGGCAACCCGGCCCCGGGCGTCGGCGGACGCTACTTCGTGTTCGTGAAGCTCACCACCAACGGCAACGTTCACGGGGTGGGGGAGGCCTACTGCGTGCCGTTTCATCCCGAGGTGGTGACGCGCATGCTCACGGATGTCTTCGAGCGCTTCCTCGCGGGCGAGGACCCGCACAACATCGAGAGCATCTGGCGGCGCGTGTACTGCGCAGGCTACACGCAGCATCCGGACCTGTCGCTCATGGCGGTGTTGAGTGCGCTCGAGATGGCCTGCTGGGACATCATCGGCAAGGAAGCGAACCAGCCCGTCTACAACCTGCTGGGCGGCCGGGTGCACGAGCGGCTGCGCTCCTACACATATATCTATGCGCGCCCCGGAGACCGGAGCGACGTGTACCAGGATCCGGATCTCGCGGCCGAGCGCGCCGTGGAATACCTGGCGCAGGGCTTCACCGCCTTGAAGTTTGATCCGGCCGGACCCTACACGGCCTTCGATGGCCGGCAGCTGTCGCTCGCGGCGCTCGATCTGTGCGAGCGCTTCATGCGCCAGCTGCGTGAGGCCGTCGGCTCGCAGGCCGACCTGCTGTTCGGCACCCACGGGCAGATGACCGCCGCGGGCGCGATTCGCCTCGCCCGGCGCCTCGAGCGCTACGATCCCCTGTGGTTCGAGGAGCCGGTGCCGCCGGATGCGCCCGAGGAGATGGCGCGCGTGGCGCGCGCCACCAGCATCCCGATCGCCACCGGCGAGCGCCTCGCCACCAAGTACGATTTCGCGCGCCTGCTGAGCGCCGGCGGCGCGGCCATTCTGCAGATGAACCTGGGGCGCGTCGGGGGGATCCTCGAGGCGAAGAAGATCGCAGCGCTCGCCGAGGCGCACCATGTACAGCTCGCGCCACACCTGTATTGCGGGCCGGTCGTGGGCGCCGCCAACATCCAGCTCGCCACCTGCAGCCCGAACTTCCTCATACTCGAGGGTATCGAGCGCTGGCAGGGCTTTCATGCCGATGTGCTCGTCAAACCCATCCGTTGGGAGGCGGGGTACGTGATCCCGCCGACGGAGCCCGGTCTCGGCGTCGAGCTCAACGAGGAGCTCATCGCGCGCCACCCCTACCGTGGCAGGCAGCTGCACCTGGAAATGGCCGGCAAACCACTGGCGTAGGCACTCTCTACAGGCGCATTTCGGCGCGCAGGCGTTCTTCGTACCAGACGTGGAACAGTTTCACCATGTACTCACTCGCCGCGATCGGGCCGGGCTCGTAGGCGGGACTGGACGCGCCGCGCTGCGTTTCCGCGACAAACGCCGCGTCCTGCGCGTTGGTGGCGTTCCACACGGTGGTGAGCTTCTCCAGATCGTAGTCGCGACCCTCCTGCGCGTCGGCGTGCACCAGCCAGGTGCTGCGTACCAGCGTGCGTCCGCGCTCGAGCGGCAGTGTCGCGAAGGTGAGCGCGTGATCGGAGAGGAAATGGAACCAGGCGTTGGGCTGGGCATGAAAGTGCAGGGTGCCGAGGCGCGGCTCCTTGAGATCCCCTAACAGGCGGCGCGAGGCCACGCGGGTGTCCGCGGTCATGGACTCACCGGCGCCGTCCAGCACCAGGCGCTCGGTGCGAAAGGCCGTAGGCCGACCGTGCAGCTGCTCGATCTCAGCCCACGGCAGGCCGGCGCGCGCCCACAGCGCTTCCTGCACGGGGCGGGCGCTCTGGTAACGAGCGTAGGTGGCGCGCTCCGGCGCGGACATGCGCTCCGGGTCGATCTCGCCGAAGAAATCGAAAAGCGAGCACAGCAGCTCCGGATGTCCCGCGCAATGGAAGCACTCGCGGTTGTTCTCGATGGTGAGCTTCCAGTTGCCGTGCTCGATACGGCGTCATGCGCTGCACCATGTCGTCGAAATCATCCGGCGGCTCATCTGCCAGACACACGAATATGAGGCCGGCGAGTGTCTTCACGTGCACCGGCTTGAGGCGCCGCTGCGCTGCCGGGGCCTCGCCGGTCGCGCCGCAACCGATGACCCGGCCGTCGAGATCGTAGGTCCAGCGATGATACGGGCACTGCAGCGTCGCGCCGGCGATGCCGGAGTCCTGCAGCAGAATGCGCGAGCCGCGATGCCGGCAGGTGTTGTGGAAGGCGCCGATCGAGCCGTCGTCGCGCCGCACGATGAAAATCGGCCAGGGACCGATCTGGAACGTGCGGTAATCGCCGCCCTCGGGGATCTCGGGCTCGCTGGCCACGAACAGCCAGTGACGGCCGAAGATGTGTTCGAGCTCGGCCGCGTACAGCCGCTCATCGGTGAAGAACGCGCCCGGCAGCGCAAAGCCAGGCTTGCAGGAGGCGAGCAGCGTTGCCACGTGCCGCCGCAACGGCTCGTCAGCGGCGGGGGCGCGCCGCGTCGCGTCAATGGAGGAGGAGGGGGATGCGTTCATACGTAATGCGTCCAGATGGTCTTCAGATCACAGTACTTTTCGATCGCATGGGGCGAGCGGTCGCGCCCGGAGCCCGAGAGCTTGAAGCCGCCGAAGGGCGTGGCCATGGTAGAGCGGTCGAAGGCGTTCACCCACACCGTGCCGCCGCGCAGCGCGCCCGAGACACGGTGCGCCACGTTGATGTCGGCGGTCCAGACCGACGCCGCGAGCCCATAGGGCGTGTCATTGGCGAGGCGCACCGCCTCGCTCTCGTCGCGAAAGCTCATGACGGCGAGCACCGGCCCGAAGATCTCTTCGCGTGCCACTTTCATATCCGGGCGCACGCCATCGAGCACGGTCGCCTCGACGTAAAAGCCGCCGGTGTCTTCGAGCGCCTGGCGGCCCCCGAGGGCGATGCGTGCGCCGTCTGCCACGCCGCTGTTGATGAAGCCGAGCACGCGTTGCATGTGAGCGCGGTCGATGAGTGCGCCCATCTGGGTGTCGGGATCGAGCGGATGGCCGAGGGTGATGGTCGCGGTGACGCGCCTGATGGCCGCGAGCAGGGCGTCCTTGACGCCCTCCTGCACGATCAGGCGCGAGCCGGCGTGGCAGGTCTCGCCGCTGTTGTAATAAATTCCCCAGGCGATGCCGTAGGCGGCGGCCTCGAGATCCGCGTCCGCAAACACCACCTGCGGCGTCTTGCCGCCGCACTCCAGTGCCACGCGCTTGAGATTCGAGTCGGCGGCATAGCGCAACATCAGCCGGCCGACCTCGGTCGAGCCGGTGAAGCTGACCAGATCGACCTCCGGGTGCAGGGCGAGCGCCTTGCCGGCTTCCTCACCAAAGCCCGGCACGACGTTGAAGGTACCCGGCGGCACGCCGGCCTCGCACGCCAGCTCACCCAGGCGGATCCCCGACAGGGGCGACTGCTCGGCCGGTTTGAGCACCACGGAGTTGCCGGTCAGCAGCGCCGGTCCCGCCTTCCAGGCGCTGATGATGAGCGGATAGTTCCACGGCACGATCGCGGCCACCACCCCGAGGGGCTCGCGGCGCACCAGCGCCAGGTCGTTCGGCCCGGTGGGCGCGACCTCGTCGTACAGCTTGTCGGCGAACTCGGCGTAGTATTCGATGCATTCGGCGCAGTTGGCGACATCCACGCTGACCGAATTGACGATCGGCTTGCCGACGTCGCGCGTCTCCAGCAGCGCGAGGCGATCCACGTCTGCGCGGATGAGTTCCGCAAAGCGCCTGAGGATCCGCTTGCGCTCCTTGGGCTCCATGCGCCGCCACGGACCGGTCTCGAAACTGCTGCGCGCCGCGGCCACGGCCGCATCGACGTCCGCCGAGCGGCAGCGGGCCACCTGACAGACGATCTTGCCGTCGATGGGACTGACGTCATCGAACACGCCCCCGTCGCGGGCCGCGACCGGGCGGCCGGCGATGAAGGCGCGGCCTTCGGGCCGCACGCTGGCGGACAGGCGCTCCCAGCCGCTGCGGTCGCGCTGGAGGGCGGGGGTGCTCATGGGCTGAAGCTTCCAGAAGTCTGGCCGGGCATAAAAGCCTAGAAATTGAATAGCCCCATCTAAAAGAGGCATTGGGCCACCGGGGCCCGGATTTAGAATGTAGCGCGCTCGAGGCTCAGCTACCTAGCCATCCTATTTCCGGAGATCCTGCATGGCCGCCAAGAAAGCCAAAGTCAAGGCAAAATCCAAGCCAAAATCCAGGGCAAAACCCCAAGCGACCTCCCGGTCCGCCGGCACCTCGCGGCCCGCCGCCAGGGGCCAAGGTAGCGAGCGGGATCTGCTGGCGCGCCTGAAGAACGGGGCGGTGATCTGCGCCGAAGGGTACGTGTTCGAGCTGGAGCGGCGGGGCTACCTGCAGGCCGGCGCGTTCGTGCCCGAGGTGCTGTTCGATCACCCCGAGGTGGTCGAGCAGCTGCACCTGGATTTCGTGCACGCGGGGTCGGACGTGACGCAGGCGCTGACCTACTACGTGCATCGCGAGAAGTTGCGGGTCATCGGGCGCGAGAAGGACCTGGTGCCCATGAACCGCGCGGCGCTCGGGATCGCCAAGTCGGTCGCGCGCCGCACCGGCACGCTGTTCGCCGGCGATTTGTGCAATACCAACATCTACGACCCGGCTGACAAGAGCGCAATCAAGGAAGTCGCGCGGATTTTTGACGAGCAGGTGGGTTGGGCAGTGGAAGCCGGAGTCGATTACTTCGTCGCCGAGACCTTGGGGTGGGCCGGCGAGGCGCTCATGGCGCTGGAAGCGATCCGCAGGCACTCGAAAGTGCCGGTGGTGGTCACCTTCGCCATGCACCAGGAGGAGCTGACGCGCGACGGTCTCACGCCGGCCGAGGCCTGCCAGCGCCTGGAAGCCGCGGGAGCGGATGTGGTCGGGCTCAACTGCCACCGCGGACCCGCGACTATGCTGCCGCTGCTCAGGCAGATCCGCGCGGCCGTCAAGTGCCATGTGGCGGGCCTGCCGGTGCCGTATCGCACCGTCCCCACCCAGCCCTCGTTCATGTCCCTCACCGATCCGTGCTGCGGCGATCGGCGCGCGTTTCCGGTGGGGCTCGATCCGTTCGTGTGCACGCGCGCGGAAATTGCCGATTTCGGGCGCGAGGCGTTCGCGCTCGGTATCAGCTATCTGGGTGTGTGCTGTGGCGCGGGTCCGCACCACATCCGCGCGCTCGCGGAGAGCCTCGGCCGGCACCCCCCGGCCAGTCGCTACAGCGCCGACATGTCCAAGCACGCGTTCTTCGGCACCGACAAGCAGATCCGCAAGATCCAGACCGACTACCGCGACAAGGCCTGACTGCGCGCGTGAAGTACTCGGCCCTGGCGCTGCTGCGCGGCGCGCTCTCCTCGCACCGTAACTGGCCGCCGGCGTGGCGCTCGCCCGAGCCCAAAGCGGCCTACGACGTGGTGATCGTAGGCGGCGGCGGTCACGGGCTGGCCACCGCCTACTACCTCGCCAGAAACCACGGAATCCGCAACGTCGCGGTCATCGAGCGCGGCTGGCTGGGCGGCGGCAACACCGGGCGCAACACCACGGTGGTGCGCTCCAATTACCTGTATCCGGAGAGCGCGCGGCTGTATGACTTCTCGCTCAGGCTCTACGAGGGCCTCTCGCGCGAGCTGAATTTCAACATCATGCTCAGCCAGCGCAGCCACCTGATGCTCGCGCACAGCCGTCACGACCTGGAGTCGCTGTCGCGCTGGGTCAACACCATGGCGATGCACGGCATCGATGCGGAGCTGGTCTCGCGCGAGCAGGTGGGCGCGCTCGTCCCGCCGCTCGATCTGTCCCGCGACGCGCGCTTTCCGGTGCTGGGCGCCATGCGGCAACGCCGTGGCGGCACGGCGCGGCATGACGCGGTGGCCTGGGGCTACGCGCGCGCCGCGGATGCGCTCGGTGTCGACATCATCCAGAACTGCGAGGTGACCGGCTTCGTGACGGGTGAGGGTGGCCGGGTCACGGCAGTGGACACCACCCGCGGACGCATCCGCGCCGGGCGCGTCGGTATCGCCGCTGCCGGCCACAGCTCGGTGCTCGCGAGGCTTGCCGGATTCAGGCTCCCGGTGACGAGCTACGCCCTGCAGGCGATGGTGACAGAGCCCCTGAAGCCAACACTCGACGTCGTGGTCATCGCCCCGGGGACCGGGGCGTACGTGAGCCAGTCCGACAAGGGCGAGATGGTGATCGGCGCGAGCCTCGATCTCTTTCCTTCCTACGCCCAGCGCGGCAGCTTCGGGGTGCTGCAGAACGTGGTGGCGGCGACGCTCGCGATGTTTCCGTCCTTCAGTCGCCTGCGCCTGCTGCGGCACTGGGCCGGGATCGTGGATGTCGTGCACGATTCGAGCCCGATCATCGGGCCGACGCCGGTGCCGGGGCTATACATCAACTGCGGTTGGGGGACCGGGGGCTTCAAGGCCATCCCGGTGGGCGGCTGGACGCTGGCGCACGTGCTTGCGACCGGCCGCAGCCATGAGCTCGCCGAGGCCTTCCAGCTCGAGCGCTTCATCACCGGACGCCTCATCGACGAAGCGGCGGCCACGGGCATCGCGCATTGAGCCGGGACGGTACGCCATGATGCAGCTGCCGTGTCCCTGGTGCGGAGTGCGCGATGAGACCGAGTTCGTGTGCGGCGGAACGACGCACCTCGCGCGGCCCGGCCTCGAGGCGAGCGATGCCGAGTGGGGTCACTATCTCTTCTTCCGCGACAACCCCAGGGGCGTACACCTCGAGCGCTGGCGGCACTCCTTCGGGTGCGGAGCCTGGTTCAACCTCGCGCGCCACACCGTGACGCACGAGGTGCTCGCGGTGTACGGCATGACCGAGGCGCCGCCGCGCCCGGGCGCAGCGTAGGCCGCCTCATGGGCAGTGCGCGTTTGGCGGCACCGGCGGGCGCGTGGATCGACCGCTCGCGCAGCGTGTCGTTCACATTCAACGGACGCAGCTTGAGCGGCTTCAAGGGCGACACGCTCGCTTCCGCCCTGCTGGCCAACGGCGTGCGACTCGTCGGCCGCAGCTTCAAGCTGCACCGGCCGCGCGGCATCTGGTCCTGTGGACTCGAGGAGCCCAGCGCACTCGTCGATGTCGGCTCCGGTGCTCGGCGCACCCCGAATGTGCGCACGACGCTGCTGCCGCTCGAGGAGGGGCTCGTCGCGCAAAGCGTGAACTGCTGGCCGGGCGTGGGCTTTGACCTTGGCGCCGTGACGGGGGCGTTCGCGCCACTGCTGCCCGCGGGCTTCTACTACAAGACCTTCAAGTGGCCGAACTGGCACTGGTTCGAGCCGGCGATCAGGCGCATGGCGGGCTTGGGTCAGGCGCCGACGGCGGCGGACGCCGATCACTACGAAGAGGTTGCTGCGCAGACGGACGTACTGGTCGTGGGTGCGGGTGTCGCGGGCCTCAGCGCCGCCGTGGCCGCGGCGCGCGCCGGGGCACGCACCATGCTGCTCGCGCGCGGCGCACAGCTTGGCGGGGTACTGGGCTGGTGCACCGATCCCGCAGTCAGCGCACTCACGCAGCAGGCGCGCGAGCTCGGCGTCGAGGTGCACACGCGAACGCTGGCGTTCGGCGTGTACGACCACAACCTCGTGTGTGCCTGCGAGAGCCTCGCCCCCGAGGGCGCTCTCGATCTGCCGGCGTGCGTACTGCGCGAGCGGCTGTGGAAGATCCGCGCCAGGAGCGTGATCGCCGCCGCGGGCGCCTTCGAGCGCCCGCTGGTCTTTCCCGACAATGACCGGCCGGGGGTCATGCTGGCCGGCGCGGCCATGAAGTACGCCGGCGCCTTCGGCGTGGCGTGCGGGCAGCGCATGGTCATCGCCGCCAACAGCGACGGCGCTTACGCCGCCGCGCGCTCGCTGGCGGCGGCGGGGCTCGAGATCGTCGCGATCGTGGACCGGCGCGTGGGCTCACCGGCCGCGGACGGCGCGCGGTTCCGCGTCCTGACGCAGGCGACCCTGACGGCAGTCGCCGGCACCCGTGCGCTGCGCGGCTGCACCGTGGCGCATCTGGCCGCAGGCAATGTGCCCGCGGCAGGCGGCGAGCGCCTCGCCTGCGACCTGGTTCTGAACGCCGGCGGTTATGCGCCGGCCGTGCACCTGCACTCGCAGGCCGGGGGGCGCCTGCGCTGGCTCCCCGAGAGCGCCATGTTCGTGCCGGACGGGCCGGCACCGGGGGTGGTGAGCGTGGGCGCGTGCGCCGGTGTATTCGCGCGCGAGGCGGCGGTGAATCACGCCGCTGCGGTCGGTGAAGCGCTCGCGCGCGGGCACACCCCGCCCGCGGCGCCGGTGGATGGAGGAGGGCGCTCGGACGCGCTCACGTATGTCGCAGGTGTGCCGGGCAAGCAGTTCGTCGACCTGCAGAACGATGTCACGGCGCAGGACGTGGAGCTCGCCGGCCGCGAGAGCTACCGCTCGGTGGAGCACCTCAAGCGCTACACCACGACCGGCATGGGAACCGACCAGGGCAAGACGAGCAACATCAACGCGCTCATTCTCATGGCCGGGTACACCGGCCAGGCGCCCGCTGAGGTCGGCACGACGCGCTATCGACCGCCGTTTGCACCGGTGACCCTCGGAGCGATTGCCGGGCGGCGTGTCGGGGAGCTCTACCGGCCGCTCAAGCGCCTGCCGGCGCAGGCCTGGCATGCGGCCCACGGCGCGCTCTTCGAGACCTTCGGCGACTGGCGCCGTCCCGCGGCTTACCCCTTGCCGGGGGAATCCCTCGAGCAGGCCGCCCAGCGCGAGGCGGCGATGGTGCGAGCGCGCGCCGGACTGTTCGACGGCTCACCCCTGGGGAAGCTCGAGGTCTTCGGGCCCGACGCGGCGCGCTTCCTGGATCACATGTATGTCGGCACCATGTCGACGCTCGCCATCGGCCAGGCGCGCTACGGACTGCTGCTGAACGAGAACGGCACGCTGGTCGACGACGGTATCGTCGCGCGCTTGAGTGGACAGCACTACTGGGTCAACACGACCACCGCCGGAGCCGAGCGCACCGCGGCCGCCTTCGAGGAGTGGCTGCAGTGCGAGTTCGTGGATTTCAAGGTCCTGGTGACGCCCGTGACTTCGCGCTGGGCGAACGTGACGGTCGCAGGGCCGCGCGCCTGGGCTTGGCTCGCCGCCTGCGGTTTCGATGCCGTGCTCGCCCCCGTCACGATGAAGCACATGACGCTGCGCGAGAGCGCCTGGGAAGGGCTGCCCCTGCGGGTGCTGCGCGCCAGTTTCAGCGGCGAGCTGGGATACGAAGTGAATCTGCCCGCCGATCACGCCGAGGCGCTGTTCACGCGTCTGTGGAAGCGCGCGCCGGAGTTCGGCGCGGTGCTGTACGGCATCGAGGCCTTGCAGGTCATGCGCATCGAGAAGGGCTACCTGCACATCGGCACCGACACCGACGGCACGACGCTCCCGGGGGATGTGGGGTTCGCGCGGGGCATTGAGCGCAAGCCGGTGAACTTCGTGGGCCGGCGGTCGCTGTCGCGCCCGGCGGCGCGCGACGCACAACGCCCGCAGCTGGTCGGGCTCAAGTCCCTCGACGGGCGCACGCTGCTCGCCGTCGGCGCACAGATCGCCGCCCGGCCGGCCCCCACACTGGCGGAAGGACGGGTGACCTCGAGCTGCGTAAGTCCGGAGCTCGGCTGTCCGGTGGCACTCGCGCTGCTCAATGGCGGATCTGAGCGCCTCGGCGAGCGGGTGAGGGTGCACCATCTCGGGGCAATTACCGAGGCGCAGGTGGTGAAGACACCTTTCGTTGACCCCGAGGGGAAACGAGTCCATGGCTGAGGAGGCGTCGCGGCTCGATGAGTACCTCGCCGCCGTGAGCGCCGTCGCGGGCTTGAGCCTGCGGGTGGATGAGGCGCTGCAGGTCGCGACACTGCGCTACTTTGCGTCCGACGGTGAATTCGCCGAAGCGGTGCACGAAGTCACGGGGCTTGCGCTGCCGCAACCCCAGCAGGCCCTGACCGCCTCGGACGGGCAGCTGATCCTCGCCTGGCGCAGTCCGACCGAGGCGTTGTGTCTCGCCGCCAACCCCGCCCGAATCGTGCAAATCGCGGCGCGGCTCGCGGGCCTCGCCGATGGCTGTCTCGTGAGCCTCACCGGTGGCCTTCAGGTGCTGCGGGTCACGGGCGAGCGGATCGCGGATCTGCTGTGCCGCCTGGGCGGCACCGGATCGATCCCGCGCCCCGGCGAAGCGCGGCGCAGCCGCATGGCCGACGTCCCGGTTCTGGCCGTATCGCTGACGGCCCGCGAGACCTTGCTGGTAGTGGATCGTGCCTACACCGGGCATCTCATGGGCTGGATCCGCGAGACCCTGCTGGACTTTGCGGATGCGTGAGCGTGCGGCTCACCGCATGCCTCCACCCGGAGATGAGCGCCGCGCGCCACGCCGCCGGCATCCGCGGCGCGAAGACCGCCGCGGTCGCGTAAGTGCCGGCAGCCGCCGCGAGGTCCCTCCAGACTCCGGTGGCCACTCCCGCGAGCAACGCCGCCCCGAGTGCGGTGGTCTCGAGCTGCACCGGCCGCTCGACTCTTGCCTCCAGCACGTCCGCGAGGAACTGGCAGAACCAGTCATTCGCTGCCATGCCCCCATCGACGCGGATGGCCTGCGCCCGACGCGCGCCATCGCGCTGCATGGCCTGTGTCAGATCGAGGGTCTGAAAAGCCACCGACTCGAGGGCCGCGCGCACCAGATGATCGCCCGAGGCATCCAGCGTCAGGCCACAGATCAGCCCGCGGGCGTTCGGCTCCCAGTACGGCGCTCCGAGCCCCACGAATGCCGGCACCAGGTACACACCGTGATCGTCCGGCACACGCGCCGCGGCAGCGGCGGTTTCGGCCGCATCCCGGATGACCCTGAGCCCGTCGCGCAGCCACTTGATGGCCGCACCGGCGACGAAAATGGATCCTTCCATCGCGTAGGTGATGCGTCCGCCGATACGATACGCCGGCGTCGTGAGCATGCGGTTCCCGGACGTGACCGCCGCCTCGCCGGTGTTGAGCAGCAGGAAGCAGCCGGTGCCGTAGGTCGATTTCGCCATGCCGGGCGTAAAGCAGGCCTGTCCGATGAGGGCCGCCTGCTGGTCACCGGCGATACCGGCTACCGGCAGTGCCCGCCCGAAGAGCGCCGCCTCGGTCGCGCCGTAGACCTCGCTGCTGTCGCGAACCTGTGGCAGCAGTGCGCGCGGCACGCGCAGGAGGGTGAGCAGCTCCTCGTCCCAGCTCTGGGCGTGAATGTCGTAGAGCAGCGTGCGCGAGGCGTTGGTGACGTCGGTGGCGTGCACGCGCCCGCCCGTCAGGCGCCACAGTAGAAAGCTGTCGATGGTGCCGAACGCCAGCTCCCCACGCTCGGCGCGCTCGCGCGCGCCCGCCACGTGATCGAGGAGCCACGCGATCTTGGTGCCGGAGAAGTACGGATCGAGCAGCAGGCCGGTCTTGCTTCGAACCAGGGGCTCGGCGCCCGCGGCCCTGAGCGCCGCGCACGCGTCCGCCGTGCGCCGGTCCTGCCAGACGATGGCGCGATGGATCGGCTTGCCGGTGGCGCGCTCCCAGATGAGGGCCGTCTCGCGCTGATTGGTGATGCCGAGCGCTGCGATGCCGGCCACGCCACCGGTGGTGCGTTCGATGACCTCGCGAATCGCCCCGAGCGTGTCGCGCCAGATGTCCTCCGCATCGTGCTCGACCCATCCGGATGCGGGGTAGTGCTGCTTGAGCTCGCGGCGCGCGCTGGCGACGGCGCGGGCTTGCGCGTCGAATACAATGGCGCGCGTCGACGTAGTGCCCTGGTCGATGGCCAGAACATGGGGCGCGTGGCTCATGCGCACGGATCGTAGAGCATGTGCTTCGCCGCCGCAGAAGCGCCGCCGCCGGGATTGGAGCGGGTCCAGTGCCCGCCCCGGCGACCGCGGCGTTCACGCTTGCTGCTTCCGCGCAACACCAGCGCGGATCGCGCCTTTAGGCCCAGTGCGCGCTGCAAAGGGGGCGTCAATGAGCTCGAGTGCCGTCGATGAGCCGATGCTCGATCCCTTTTCAAGATGGGGGTATCCAATTTCTGTCAGCGCTGCGTAACGTGCGAGAGGCTACCATTGCGGACAGTTCCGCTTGCCCGCGTCGCGAGCTGGGGTGGGAGCGGCTGCGTAATGCGCTGATGACGTGTTTATTCAAGCGCGCTTCGGGCGAGTGGTATACAAACGTACGGGGGCCCGCCTGGGCAGGCGGAATGCGCTCCAGTGGGGATTACACAACCAACCCTCAGGGGGCAACGATGAAGCCTAATCCGAAGATCTCTGCGGCGGTGGCGGCAATACTTTGGGCGCCGAGCACAACGCTCGTGTTTGCAGCGCCGGCCGATACCGCCGCTGCCACCGCCACCGGGGGTGAACTGGCGGAGGTGGTGGTCACCGCGGAGCGCCGGACCGAGAACCTGCAGGACGTTCCGATCACCATCCAGGCGCTCAGCGGCGATCAGCTGAAGCAACTGGGCGTCGTGTCGTTCAACGACCTCATGAAGTACACGCCCAACGTGAGCTTCAGCGGCAACGGACCCGGCACCGGCAACATCTTCATGCGCGGGCTGGGCGGTGTCGGCTCCGGCAACCAGTCGCAGTCGACCACTGCGCCCTTTCCCAACGTCGCTCTGTATCTCGATGAGCAGTCCATGCAGTTCCCGGCGCGCAACAACGACGTTTACCTCATCGATATGGAGCGCGTCGAGATACTCGAAGGTCCGCAGGGCACGCTGTTCGGCGGCGGCGCCCAGGCCGGTGCCATTCGCTATATCACCAACAAGCCGCAGCTCGGCGGCGTTTCCGGGAATGCGAATGCCGGCTACGGCATCACGACCCACGGCGACCCGAATACCATGGCCAATGCGGTGCTCAACGTGCCGCTCACCGACAACTTCGCGCTGCGCGGGGTGCTGTTCTCCGAGCGCCGCGGCGGGTACATCGACAACGTGCCGGCCACCGTCGGCTATATCGCCGGCTCGGCGCCACACGATCTGGGTGGCAACCCGACGGCTAACAACGGCCCCCTGCAGGCCACCCACACCAACCCGGTTGACTATCAGGGCGCACGACTCTCGGCGCTGTGGAAGTTCAGTGACAACTGGGACTTCCTGCTGCAGCAGAACTACCAGAACCTGCAGGCGGACGGCTATTTCTACGCCTATCCGCAAGGCCCGAATGGCACCGCGCTGAACAACTACGAGATCGCCGCCTTCGCGCCGGGCTACAGCAAGGATAAATACGAGAGCACGGCCTGGACGCTGAACGGCAAGCTGGGCGACCTGTTGAGCCTGGTGTACACCGGCAGCTACATGGTCCGGCAAATCGACGGGCAGCAGGACTACTCCAACTACATGCGCAGCTTCTCCGGCTCGTACTACGCGTGCATCGGCACCGGCGCCGGCTATTTCAACCCGGGGCACTTCCCGCAGCTCGCCAGCCATCCGCTGCAGTGCTCCACGGCCGTCGGCAACTGGCGCGATCAGGTGAGCAACCAGCACACGAGCCACGAACTGCGTCTCAGCACCAACGCGGACTACCGCGTGCGTGGGTTGTTCGGGCTCTTCTTCGAGAAGTTCGTCATCGACGATGACATGAATTTCAACTACCTCGGCATCCCGCAGTGCGACCCGGCCAACCTCGCCAAGGCGCTCGCCGGCGGGCCGGACTGCCTGTCCGCGGTCGGCCCGGTGCCCGGAGCCTTTGCGACCGATCCGTCTTTGCGCACCAATGCGAACACCGCCTTCGGTGAGGACGACCAGCGCGGCTACAAGCAGAAGGCCGCGTTCGCCTCCATCGACGTGGACCTGATTCCCAAGGTGCTCACACTGACCGCTGGCGCGCGCTTCTACAAGTATGACGAGTTCGAGCACGGCTCGGAGTACTACAGCGAGACCACAAGTAAATTGGTCCCCGGCGGCCCCGGGCTGGTGGTCAATCACCTGAATGGCGTGTGCACGGCGGCCGGGCTGTGCGGCTTCCCCATCAACCTGGACAAGAACGAGAGTGGACACCGCCTGCGCGGCAACCTGACCTGGCACATCACCCCGGACCTGATGGGCTACTACACCTACTCGGAGGGTTTCCGTCCGGGTGGCTTCAATCGCACCAGCTCGCTGCTGGGTCAGCCGCCCTCGCTGGCGGGGGTGGCGAAGTACTGCGGCAACCCGATCCCTGGTGTGGCGCAGGACAGGGTGGACCCGAGATGTGCGCCCGGCGGCAGCCTCAACCTGCTCAACACCAGCCAGTTCAACAAGCCGGCCGGTTTCGACTCGGACCAGCTGAAGAACAATGAGATCGGCCTCAAGAGCGAGTGGCTCGATCGCCACCTCATCGTGAACCTGTCTGGCTACATCATGAAGTGGACTGACATCCAGCTGCCGCTCTTCGACCCGGTGCACCTCGGCAATACGACCTTCGACATCAACGGCCCGAGCTACAAGGTGAAGGGCTTCGAGGTGCAGTTCGTCGCGCGCCTCACAGAGGGGCTCACGGTGGACGGCTCGACCTCGGTGAACAGTGCCGAGCAGGACACCGGTCCGTGCCTGCCGAGCAACCGGGTGTCGGCGGGTAACCCGACGCCGCTCGGTCAGTGCATCACGGTCGTCAGGGAGACCACCTATACGAACCCGTACGGCGTGAACGGCACGCGGCCACCCTTCTCGCCGCCGTGGATGTTCAACGTGCGGGCGCGCTACGACTGGGCGGGGGGGGCCTACAAGCCCTTTGCCTGGGTCGGCGCCAGCCATATCGGCCCGCAGAGCAACGAGCCGGCGAGCTTCCCGGACGGCAATAAGCCGCCGGACAGCATCAATCCGACCACGACGCTGCTGCGCTACGAGATCCCGGGCTACACGACCTATGATGCGGCCATCGGCGTGAGCCGGGACAACTGGACGGCGCAGCTGACCGGCAGCAACCTGTCCAACGAGTACGGTCCGACCAACATCTCGTCCGGCCAGTTCATCAAGTCGGTAGTTCCGCTGCGCCCGCGGGTGCTGATGGCCCAGTTCGGCTGGAAGTTCTGAGCGGCAGCGCCAAGCGCCGATCGCCCGTGGTCGGCTGAGCTAATATGGGGCGGACCGGATGGTCCGCCCCTTCGCTTATTATGGACCCTGTCCCTGCGAGCCACGCCCCAGCCGACGCGGGCGCCGTCAGCGCCAAGCTCCATGAGCTCCTGCGCCAGCACCGCTTTGACGAGGTGCTCGCCACCGCCCAGGCGGTGCTCGAGCGCTCGCCCGGCCACCGCGAGGCGCTGCTGTGCACAGCCATCGCGCAGCGCTTCCGCGGGCAGATACCCGAGGCTTTCGCAACCCTGGCCAGCCTCGAGCAGCATCATCCGCAGTTCAGCCGTCTCTACGAGGAGCGCGGGCGCTGCTTCGTGGCGCTGCGCAAGGCGCAGCCGGCAATCGATGCATTCCTCAAGGCGGTCAACATGAACCATGCGCTGCCGGGCAGCTGGGGCATGCTCGAAGGCCTGTACCGCATGCAGGGCGAGGCGCCGAACGCCGCCCTGGCGGCGAGCCACGTCGCGACGCTGCGTGCTCTGCCGCAGGACGTGGTGCTCGGCACCAGTCTCTTCGCCGACGGTGATCTGGAGACGGCCGAGGCGCTGATCCGGGCCTACCTCCTCAAACACGGGGATCACATCGAAGCGATGCGGCTGCTGGCGCGCATCGGCATCGCGCACAAGATCTACTTCGATGCCCAGGTGCTGCTCGCCGCGGTGCTCGAGCGCGCGCCCGACTACAAGGCGGCGCGCCACGAGTACGCGTTCGTCCTCACCGAGCTGCACCGCCACCAGGAAGCACTCACCGAGATCGAGAAGCTCATGGCGGACGACCCGGGCAGCCGACCCCTGAAGGTGCTGCTCGCGAGCGCGCGGGTGGGACTGGGGGACCATGAGGGCGCGATTGCCCTCTACCGCGAGCTGCTGCGCGGTGACGGGGAGGATGCCGAGGCGCACCTGTCGATCGCGCACGCCCTCAAGACCCTCGGGCAGACGCAGCCAGCCATCGAGTCCTACCGCCGCGCCGCCTCGTGCCGGGCGGATTTCGGGGACGCGTACTGGAGCCTCGCCAACCTCAAGACCTACCGCTTCACGCAGCCGGAGCTGGCGCGCATGCGCAGTGCGATCGCGGCCCCGGCTACCGGGCTCGTCGATCGCTACCACCTGCACTTTGCGCTCGGCAAGGCGCTGGAGGATGCGGGCGAGTTCCCCGCGTCCTTCGAGCAGTACCGGCTCGGCAATGCGCTCAAGCGCCCCGAATGCCGCTACCGCGCCGAGCTCATCGAGCGCAACACCGAACACCAGATCAAGGTCTGCACGCGCGAGTTCTTCGCCGCCCGCACCGGCTACGGGGATCCGAGCCCCGACCCGATTTTCATCATCGGGCTGCCGCGCTCGGGCTCGACGCTCCTCGAGCAGATCCTGGCCTCGCACTCGCAGGTCGAGGGCACCCAGGAGCTGCCCAACGTGCAGCAGCTCGTCAGCCGCCTGCGCGGCTTTGGGCCCGAGGCGGACGAGCCGCGCTATCCGCGCATCCTGGAGAGCCTGAGCGCCGAGGACTTGCGCCAGCTGGGAGCGAACTACCTCGGCGAGACCCGTGTCTACCGCGCCGGCAAACCGTACTTCATCGACAAGATGCCGAACAATTTCCGGCACGTCGGTCTGATACACCTCATGCTGCCGAACGCACGCATCATCGATGCAAGGCGCGAGCCGATGGCCTGCTGCTTCAGCAACTTCAAGCAGCTGTTCGCCAACGGCCAGGAGTTCACCTACAGCATCGAGGACATCGCGCGTTACTACCGCACTTACCTCGAGCTCATGCGTCACTGGGATGCGGTGCTGCCCGGGCGAGTGCTGCGGGTCCTGCACGAGGACGTGGTGGAGGACCTGGAAGGGAGCGTACGGCGGCTGCTGGGGTTCTGCGGGCTGGAATTTCAGCCGCAGTGCGTCGCCTTCCACGAGAATCGGCGCAGCGTGCGCACCGCAAGCTCCGAGCAGGTGCGCCAGGCGATCTACCGCGACGGGCTCGAGCAGTGGAAGCACTTCGAACCCTGGCTCGGGGAGCTCAGGGACGCGCTCGGCGATGCGCTGACGCGCTACCGCGACGAACCGGGCCGATGAAAACGGGAGGCAACGAGCCGCAGCAGCTCGCAGCGCTCGTGGCGCTGGTTCAGCAGGGGCATCTCGCGGAGGCGGAAGCGCAGGCGCAGGCGCTGGTGCGCACGCAGCCCGCCGCCGGCATCTTCTGGAAGATCTTGAGCGTCGCGCTCCTGCGTCAGGAGAAGGATGCGCTCGCGGCGCTGCGCCAGGCGGCGCAGCTGCTGCCTCAGGATGCGGAGGCGCACGCCAACCTCGGCGCCGAGCTGCACGCGCGCGGGGAGCTCGAGGCGGCCCTGGTGAGCCTGCGCCGCTCGCTGACCCTCAAGCCGCGTGACCCGGAGGTGCTGAGCGAGGCGGCCGACGTGCAGCGCCAGCTCGGACGGCTGCGGGAAGCGCTGACGCTCTACCAGTGGGCGCTGCAGGCCGACCCGCGCCGGGTGGAGGCGCTCAACAACCTCGGCAACGTGCTGCTCGTGCTGTCGCAGCCGGTGGAGGCGGTGCGCTGTTACCGCCGGGCGCTCGAGGTGAAGCCCGACGACGCCCAGGTGCTGTGCAATCTCGGCAATGCGCTGCGCGAGCTCGGGCAGCTGCAGGAGGCGCTCGAGGTCAGCCGCCGCGCCATCAGCCTGGCGCCGCGGCTCGCCATGGCGCACAACAACCTGGGGCTGCTGCTCGCCGGCCGCGGTGAGCGCGCGGAGGCCGCGGCCAGCTACCGCGAGGCGCTGCGGCTCAGGCCTGCGTATCCGCAGGCGATGAGCAATCTCGGCAACCTGCTGCGCGATCTGGGCGAGCGCCGCGAGTCGCTCGCCCTATTGCAGCAGGCGGTGCAGCTCGATCCCAACAGCGCCGACGGTCACTGCCATCTCGGTTACGCGCTCCTGGATACGCGCCGCGCCGCGGATGCCGCCGCGAGTTTCCGCGGCGCGCTCTGCCTGAACCCGCAGCACCTCACTGCGCACCTGGGCCTTGCTGCGGCCCTGCGCGTGCAGGGCCTGTACGCGGAGGCCGAGGCGAGCTGCCAGGCGGCGCTCGCGGTCGCGCCCGCCAGTGCCGATGCGCTGAACCTCCTCGGCGAGCTGTGCGCCGACCGCGGCCGCTTCGCCGAGGCCCAGGACCTGTTCCTGCGCGCCATCTCCGTCGCGCCGGAGTTCGTGCCGGCCTACGGCAGCATCGCCGCCCACCGCCGCATGACGAGCGCCGACGGCGCCTGGCTGAAGGGCGCCGAGAGCCTGCTGGCCAAGCCCCTGCCGCTCAGCGAAGAAATCCACCTGCGCTACGCGCTCGGGAAGTATTTCGACGACGTCGGCGAGTACGATCGCGCGTTCGAGAGCTACCGGCAGGCGAACGAGCTGAGTAAGCGCCTCGGCTCAGGCTACGACCGCGGCCGCCTCACCGAGCTCGTCGAGCGGATCATGACACGGTGCGATGGCGCCTTCGTGCGCGCCGAGCGCCCCGGCGCGTGCGACTCGCAGCGGCCGGTATTCATCATCGGCATGCCGCGCTCGGGCACCTCCCTCACCGAGCAGATCCTCGCCTCCCATCCGGCCGTCTATGGCGCGGGCGAGGTGCGCTTCTGGGACCGCGCCTTCGCCCAGCCCGGGCCCGCGGATACGAGCGCGCTTGCGCGCCTGGCGGGGGAGTACCTCGCTAAGTTGGGCGCGCAGGAGGGGGAGAGCCTGCGGGTGACGGACAAGATGCCCGCGAATTTCCTCTATGCGGGCCTCATTCACGCGGCGCTGCCACGGGCACGGATCATCCACATGCAGCGCAACCCGCTCGATACCTGCCTGTCGGTGTATTTCCAGAATTTCTTCAACGTCAGTCCCTACGCCAACGATCTCGACAGCCTCGCCCACTACTACGGCGAATACCTGCGCATCATGGCGCACTGGCGGGGCGTGCTGCCCGCCGCGACGCTGCTGGAGGTGCCGTACGAGGCGCTGGTGGCGGACACCGAGCGCTGGACGCGGCGCATGCTGGAGTTCATCGAGCTGCCTTTCGATGCGCGCTGTCTCGAGTTTCACCAGACCGAGCGGGTAATCATCACGGCGAGCAAGTGGCAGGTGCGGCAGAAGATCAGTACCGCATCCGCCGGGCGCTGGCGGCACTACGAGAAGTACTTGGGTCCCCTGGCGCACCTTGCGGCCGGTGCGGCCGTGCACGGCAGCGCGGCTTAAGCGATGCGCGTCGCGAGCAGCCGCCCCTCATCGAGCGCGGAGGCTGTTGCATACACACTACAACCGCACGCACCACGGCGACGAACGGGCGGATACCATCGGAATGACGCGTTCGTTCAAGCATGTTCACGGCGTGATGGTATAGAACTCATATGGGGAGCCGCCTGAGCAGGCGGAATGCGTTTGCGTAAGAAAATCACAACTAACCCTCGGGGTCAGCGCGATGAAGCCTAATGCGAAGATCTCGGCGGCGGTGGCGGCGATACTGAGTGCGCCGGGCACCGCGATTGTCTTTGCCGCACCAGCCGATACAGCCACCGCCACGGCCTCGGGGAGTGAGCTAGAGGAGGTGATCGTCACCGCCCAGCACCGCTCCGAGTCCATTCAGAACGTGCCGATCACGATCCAGGCGATCACGGGCGACCAGCTCGGCAAGCTGTCGGTGACGACATTCGACGACGTCGTCAAGTTACTGCCGAACGTGACCTTCAGCGCCAACGGCCCGGGTCAAGGCAACATCTACATGCGCGGCCTCTCGGTCGGCTTCGCTGGCAGTCAATCCTCGGCTTCGATCAACCCGTTCCCGAACGTCGCGACCTACCTCGACGAGCAGT